>Ga0315910_10005868_pt1 | contig 10013 bp, 7 predicted proteins | sample EdamamesoilMG_FD_204470 | JGI IMG/M metagenome (GOLD analysis project Ga0315910, IMG submission 204470) | Garden soil microbial communities collected in Santa Monica, California, United States - Edamame soil | ecosystem: Environmental > Terrestrial > Soil > Garden | place: USA: California... | reverse complement strand
GGGCAGCGCCGCCGGCGAGTCCGACGATGGCGCCGTGGTACGCGTCGCGCGCGGCACCATCCGCGCGCGCGGCCGCAACCAGCGTGACTACCTCGCGAACATCCGCTCGAAGGACCTGAGCTTCGGCATCGGTCCGGCGGGCACCGGCAAGACCTACCTTGCCGTGGCCTGCGCGGTCGAGGCACTGCAGGCGGACAAGATCCGCCGCATCATCCTGGTGCGGCCCGCGGTCGAAGCGGGCGAGCGCCTAGGCTTCCTGCCGGGCGATCTCACGCAGAAGGTCGATCCCTACCTGCGCCCGATGTACGACGCGCTGTACGAAATGCTGGGCTTCGACCGCGTGGCGCGTTTCATCGAACGCAATGTCATCGAAGTGGCGCCGCTGGCCTTCATGCGCGGCCGTTCGCTCAACGACTCCTTCATCATCCTCGACGAGGCGCAGAACACCACGCCCGAGCAGATGAAGATGTTCCTGACGCGCATCGGCTTCGGCTCGCGCGCCGTGGTCACCGGCGACGTCACGCAGACCGACCTGCCGGCCGGCAAGATGTCGGGCCTGAAACATGTCATCAATATCCTGCGCAACACCGATGGCGTGGCGTTCACGCATTTCGAAGCCGCCGACGTGGTGCGCCATCCGCTCGTGCAGCGCATCGTGAAAGCCTACGAAGCCCATGCGCCCAGCGATCGCCCATGAGCCGCGCGCAGGAATTGCGCCTCGAGCTCGCCCGCGGCACGCGCGCCTGGGCGCCGGCGCGGGTGCGCATGAATCGCTGGGCCGCGGCGGCGCTGGGTCGTCGTGGCAATGGACGCGAGATCGCGGTGCGCGTGGTCGGGCCGCATGAGAGCCGCGAGCTCAACCGCGCCTGGCGCGGCAAGGACAAGCCGACCAACGTGTTGTCGTTTCCCGCGCCGCTTCAACCCGCGGCCGGACGCGGCCGGAGTGCGCAGCCGATGCCGCTGGGAGACCTCGTGATCTGCGCCGACGTGGTACGCCGCGAGGCGGCGCGCGACGGCAAGAAAGTCGAAGCGCACTGGGCGCACATGGTGGTCCACGGCGCGCTGCACCTCGCGGGCTATGACCACGAGCTCGGCAAGCGCGAGCGACTGCGAATGGAGCGCCGCGAAATCGCGGTGCTGAAGAGTTTCGGGATCGGGAACCCCTACACATGAGCGCCAGGGAAAAAGCCAAGGACAAGGACAAGGAGCGCGACACCAGCGCCAGCGGCACGTGGCTGCGAAAGCTGTCGCGCCGCATGTCGGGCGAGGCACAGGATCGCGGCGAGGTCATCGAGTACCTGCGCGAGGCCACCGAGCGAGGCGTCGTCGAAGGCGACGCGCTGCCCATGCTGGAGGGCGTGCTCTCCGTCAGCGATATCCAGGTGCGAGACATCATGGTGCCGCGCGCGCAGATGACCTTCCTGAACCGCGACGACGAATCCGAGGCGCTGCTGAAGACGGTGGTCGAGAGCGGCCATTCGCGCTTTCCGGTCATGGACGAGGATCGCGAGAAGGTGGTCGGCATCCTGCTGGCCAAGGACCTGTTGAGGCTGGCGGCGCAGGATCCCGACCTCAGTGACGGCGTGCAGTTCGACATCAAGGAATTCATGCGCCCCGCGGTGTTCGTGCCGGAGTCGAAGCGGTTGAACGTGCTCCTGCGCGAGTTCCGTCGTTCACGCGTGCACATGGCCATCGTTGCCGACGAGTACGGCGGCATCGCGGGCCTGGTGACCATTGAAGACGTCATCGAGCAGATCGTCGGCGACATCGATGACGAACACGACGTCGATGAAGACGTGAACATCAAGAAGGACGGCGACCGCCAGTACATCGTGCGCGGCCAGACGCCGATCGACGAATTCAACGAGTACTTCCAGACCGAACTGTCGGACGACGAGTTCGACACCGTGGCCGGCCTCGCGATGAAGCAGCTGGGGCGGCTGCCGCGCCGTGGCGAAACGCTGCAACTGGCGGACTGCGAGCTCAAGGTGCTGCGCTTCGACCGGCGCCGCATCGACCTGCTGCGCATCACCTGCCCGCGCGACATCGTGCCTCCCGAAGACCGGCCTCTAGTAGAAGAGTGAACATCCCCGGATTCGTGAACCGCCGTTACGTCGGCAGCGCGCTCGCGTTCATCGCGGGTGCCACGCTGGGATTGTCGTTCGCGCCGTTCGAGTGGTGGCCGCTGGCGCTGCTGTGCCCGGCCGCATTGATCGCGCTGTGGCAGGGCGCGACGCCACGCCGCGCGGCGGTGCTGGGCTTCTGGTTCAACTTCGGCACGTTCTCGGTCGGCACGTACTGGCTGTACATCAGCCTGCGGATCGTCGGTCACGCGCCGATCCCGTTGGCGCTGCTGCTGATGCTGAGCCTGGCCGCGATCATGGGCGTGTACCACGCGCTGCTCGGCTGGGTGGTCGCGAAGTTCTTCCCCGCGCGCGGCGCGCTGCGCTGGTTGATCGCGATTCCCGGCGCGTGGGCCCTGCTCGAGTGGTGGCGCAGCTGGTTCCTCACGGGCTTCGGCTGGATGGCGCTGGGTTACGCGCATACCGACAACTGGCTGGGCTCGCTCGCGCCCGTGGTGGGCCAGTACGGCCTCGGACTGATCACGCTGGTGATGGGGGGTGGCCTGGTGATGCTGCTGTCCGGCCAGGTGCGCGAACGCATCACCGCGGGTGCGCTGATCGTGGCGCTCTGGGCGGTGGGGTTCTTCCTGCGCGGCGTCGAGTGGACCGCGAACCACGGCAAGCCCATCAGCGTCGCGGTGGTGCAGGCGGCCGTGCCGCAGGACGACAAGTGGATCGCCTCGAACCTCGACAACATCCTCGAGCTGTACCGTACCCGCACGCGCGAGGCGCATGGCGCGGATCTGATCGTCTGGCCGGAAGCGGCCATCCCCGACCTGACTAACTACCACGTGCGCTACTTCCGCGACGTGTACGCCGAGGCGAGCGCGCACGGCTCGTCGCTGGTGATGGGCGCCCTGCACGCGGAGGAGAACGCGGCCAGCGGCGAGGTGGAGGTGTACAACTCGGTGCTGGCCCTGGACATCGGCACGCCCGGCGTGAGCTGGCACAACAAGCGCCACCTGGTGCCGTTCTCGGAATTCTTCCCGGTGCCGGATTTCGTCCGTACCTGGTTGCGGCTCAAGGGTCTGCCCTATGCCAGTTTCAATCGCGGCGCGGCGCAACAGGAGCCGCTGGTGGCCGCCGGGCAGCGCATCGCCGCCGGGGTCTGCTACGAGGATGCCTACGGGGCGACATTGTTGCCGCGGATGCGCACGGCCACGATGTTGCTCAACGTCACCAACGACTCGTGGTTCGGCCGCTCCACGGCGCGCTACCAGCACCTGCAGATCAGCCGCATGCGCGCCATGGAAACCGCCCACCCGATGGTGCGGGCCGCCAACGACGGCGTCTCGGCGGTCATCGGGCCGCGCGGGGAACTGCTGAAGACCGCGCCGGAATATGAAGCAAACGTAATGCGTGGCGAGCTGCAGCCGCGGACCGGCCTTACGCCCTATGCGCGTGTCGGCAACTGGCCCATAGTGTCCCTGGCACTTGTTTTCGGGCTCGCGGGGGCCTATTTCGGACGGCGCCGCAAACCAGCCTGAGGGAGAGTTCCATGCCGCGACCGCCGCTGAACTTCACCAATTCCGACGGGTCTACTCCCGCATCGTCGTGTTCTCATCCTCGAGGGTTCGCTGATATGTCGCTATCCGTTGCAAAGCGCCTGGCATTGACTGCGATCGTGGGACTGGCCGTCGGGGCCTGCTCGCGACAGAGTACCGCCGCGGCGCAGGGCCAGCCGCAGCCGGAAACCCCGGCCGTCGCACAAGCTGCCGCCGTCAACACCGCACAGCCTGTCGGCACATTGAATGGCCGCGTGCTCCCGGACTTCGCCACGCTGGTGGAGCAGGTCGGGCCCGCGGTGGTCAACGTCTCCGTGGTCGAGCAGGCGCATCGCGTGAGCCGCGATTCTTCTTCCGATGACTCCGCGGCGGATGATCCGTTCCAGGAATTTTTCCGGCGCTTCGGCATTCCGCAGCCGGATGGCGGTGGCCGACGCGGCTACGACGTTCCGCAGCGCCAGGGCGAAGGCTCGGGCTTCATCGTCAGCTCCGATGGCTACATCCTCACCAACGCGCACGTGGTCGCGGATGCCGATGAAGTCACGGTGCGCATGACCGATCGTCGTGAATACCCGGCCAAGGTCATCGGTGTCGATCAGCGCAGCGACGTCGCCGTCATCAAGATCGAAGGCAAGAACCTGCCGGTGGTGCGCATCGGCGATCCGTCGAAATTGCGCGCCGGTGAATGGGTGCTCGCGATCGGTTCGCCGTTCTCGTTCGAGAACAGCGTGACCGCGGGCATCGTCAGCGCCACGGGCCGTTCGATGCCGGGTGATGGCAACGGCCTCGTGCCGTTCATCCAGACCGACGTGGCCGTGAACCCGGGCAACTCCGGTGGCCCGCTGTTCAACCTCAACGGCGAAGTGGTCGGCATCAACTCGCAGATCTACAGCCGCAGCGGCGGCTACATGGGCATCTCGTTCGCCATCCCGATCGACGTGGCGCAGAACGTGCGCACCCAGCTGGTGAGCACGGGCAAGGTGACCCGTGGCCGCATCGGCGTGCAGATCCAGGAAGTGAACGCGCAGTTCGCCGATGCCTTCGGGCTCGATCGTCCGCGCGGCGCGTTGGTCGGCCAGGTCATCGACGGCGGTCCGGCGCAGAAGGCCGGCATCAAGACGGGGGACGTCATCCTGAGCGTCAACGGCAAGAACGTGGAGCGCTCCACGCAGCTGCCCTCGGTGGTCTCGGCCATCCAGCCCGGTGACACCGCCAACGTGGAAGTCTGGCGCGACGGTGCGAGCAAGATCGTCAAGGTGAAGGTCGACGAATTCCCGGACGAGACGCAGAAGGTCGCCAACCGCGAAGTCCAGGAACCGGCCAAGGCAGACAAGCTCGGGCTTTCGGTGCGTCCGCTCGGCGCCGACGAACGCAAGAGCGCCTCGACCGAGGGTTACCTGCTGGTCGAAGACGTCGATGGCCCGGCGGCGCGCGCCGGCGTGCGGCGCGGCGACGTGATCCTCGGCATCAACGGCAAGGCGGTGAAGTCGATCGCCGAGTTGCGCAACGCCACGCAGAATGGTTCGAAGACGGTTGCCATCCTGCTCGAGCGCGACGGCAACCAGCTGTTCCTGCCGGTCAAGATCAGCTGATACCGATTAGTTAGTGGAGTGAGAGAGTGAAGGCGCCCGGCCCGCAAGGCCGGGCGTTTTCTTTTGGCTTGTGCGCGCCGCCCACGGCGGGCAAGCTGCGCCGAGATGAAGCGGCCGGGGGACTGGGGTGAATGATCTGCTGCGATCGATGCTGACGGGCATCAGCATCCGGCAGGAATACCTGTGCCTCGCGCTGGAAGAGCTCGCCGACACCTTGTCAGTGCACCTGTCGACGCGCGACAGCTCCGAAACCCACGATGTCACCGGCACGCACCTGTTCCTCGGTTATCGCCCGCTGGTGCTGGCGATTCCATTCGAGGATGCGGACGGCGCCGCGGCGCGCGCGGCCGAGATCTGCCTGGGTTTCCAGTCAGGCCCCTTCGCCGCGGACTCGAGGTGGCGCGGCTTTCCCGCGGCCCGCGACGGCATCGCGCGCCTGCACCTGAAGAAGATCCAGCAGCGGAGAGTGGGCGACCGCCTGCTGGTGTTCTACGAAGGAGTCTTCGGCGCGCATCGGATGCTCGGCGCTTTCCACCGGTTCATGAATCGCTGGCTGGAGCAGCTCAGGCAGCGTCCCGAAGGCAATGTCGCCCTGGATCCGAACCTGTACGAGCAGGTGCGCATCGCCTATTCGTTGCCGCGGATCATTTCGCTCGTCTCGGTGGGCGAGGGTGAGCGCATGAACCTGTTCCCCACCGATCTGCATGGGCCGGTGGATGAGGCGCATTACGCGAGCTCACTGCGTATCGGCGGTCGGGCCTGCGAGCAGCTGCAAGCCGGGCGGCGCATCGCGATCTCCGAGATCGCGGCGGGCGCCTTCCAGCTCGCCTATCGCCTGGGCAAGAACCACATGCAGGCGCCGCAGGCGCGCGGCGCATTCGAGCTGCATGCGTCACCCTCGGCGACGCTGGGCCTGGGCCTGCCCGCCGCGGTGGTGCGTTACCGCGAGCTCGAGTGGCTGGAGCACCTGGATTGCGGCATCCATCGGCTGTTCACGTATCGCGTGTTGCGCGACGAACGCGTGGCGGATCGCCCGCGCCTCGCGCACGTCCACAAGTGCTACGCGCAATGGCGCGCCGACCGCGGCCAGAGCACGCGGTACCTGCTGCGCGAGCGGGGTAGTTAGCGCAGCGGCAGGAAGATGTCGGTGATGGCTTCGCTGTCCGGCACGTCCGGGTAGAACGCCACGCGTTGCAGGAACAGCGGGAAGTCGCGCGGCTCCTCGCCGCTCGCCGGCAGCCAGGTCGAATACAGGTGCATGATCGAGGCGCGCAGCTGGTCGTCGGAGCCGGTGTGCCTCAGCACCGCGCAACGCCCCGCGGGAATCATGGACTCCGTGACGCCGGCGTCGTTGGCGGCGATGGGGCTCCGGGTGGCGGCGGCCAGGCCCAATCGATACTCGGCGGCCGGAGTTTCATCCGGATCGTCGTGCAGGAAGTTGTAGGTCGCGCTCACGCGCGGGTGCAGTCGATTGGCGCGGCGCCAATCGATGAAGGCGCGGATGCTGTCCCCGATGCGCGCCGGGCTGCCGCGATGCTCGAACAGCGCGACGCGCGTGGCCGGGAACTGCACGACGCGCACGGTGCGCGCGACGGGTTGCGAATTCATCATGCGATTCCTCAATTCGGTGAACGGGCGGAAGCGTGAATGCCACTCGGGCCAGTCGGGTGTCGCGCGGAAGTCGCTGGGCGACTGGCCGGCGAACTGCCGGAAGGCCCGCGCGAAGGCTTCCGGTCCCTCGTAGCCGGTGGCGAGCGCGATGTCCTGCACGGACAGGTCCGGCCGGAAGGCCAGCCGCCAGGACGCGCGCCGCATGCGCATGAACTGCACATATCGGTAGGCACTCATGCCGAGGTAGCCCGAGAACTGGCGGTGAAAGTGATGACGCGAGAATGCGGCGACGTCGGCCAACTCGTCGATGGACGTCGCCGCTTCGGAACTGGCTTCGATGTGCGCCAGCACCCGCGCGAATCGCTGCTGGTAGCGCTCGAAGCTCGACGGCAGTTTTTCGCATTCGCCCATGGCCGCCACACTAGCCGGGCACGGAAACTGGCGCCTGATGGATGTTGCTGGTCGGAGCGCCGCCCCCTCGTGTATTCTTGCGCGCCTCCCCAAGCCCCTGAAAAACCAGCCTTTCCCGATGCAAGAACGATACGAGCCGAGCGTCATTGAACGCGGCGCGCAAACCTTCTGGGACCAGAACCGCGTGTTCGAAGCGCGCGAGAACGACGGCGAGAAATTCTATTGCCTATCGATGTTCCCGTATCCGTCGGGCCGGCTGCACATGGGCCACGTGCGCAACTACACCATCGGCGACGTGCTCACGCGTTTCCAGATGATGCAGGGCAAGTCGGTGCTGCAACCCATGGGCTGGGATGCGTTCGGCCTGCCGGCGGAAAACGCGGCCATGAAGAACGGCGTGCCGCCGGCCAAGTGGACGCGCGACAACATCGCCTACATGAAGGGCCAGATGAAGTCGCTGGGCCTGGCCTTCGACTGGTCGCGCGAGATCGCCACCTGCGATCCGTCTTACTACCGCTGGAACCAGTGGCTGTTCCTGAAGATGCTCGAGAAGGGCATCGCATATCGCAAGACCGGTGTCGTCAACTGGGATCCCGTGGACCAGACCGTACTCGCCAACGAGCAGGTCATCGACGGTCGCGGCTGGCGCACGGGCGCGCTCGTGGAGAAGCGCGAGATCCCGATGTACTACCTGGCGATCACGAAGTACGCGCCGGAATTGTTGGGTGACCTCGAGAAGCTGCCCGACTGGCCCGAGCGCGTGAAAACCATGCAGGCCAACTGGATCGGCAAGTCCGAGGGCTGCGAGATCTCGTTCCCGTACGCGCCGGACACCAAGGCGCTGATGGGCGCGGGCGGCGCGCTCAAGGTGTTCACGACGCGCGCCGACACGCTGTTCGGCGTGACCTACATGGCGGTGGCCGCCGAACACCCGATCGCGCTGGCGGCGGGTGCGAAGAATCCCGCGCTGCAGTCCTTCATCGACGAGTGTCGCCGTGGCTCGACCATGGAAGCCGACATCGCCACGCAGGAAAAGAAGGGCATGCGTACCGGCTTCAACGTGCTGCATCCGTTCACCGGGCAGATGGTCGAAGTCTGGGTGGCCAACTACGTGCTCATGGCCTACGGCGAGGGCGCCGTCATGGGCGTGCCGGGCCACGATGCGCGCGACTACGAGTTCGCGCTCAAGAACAAGCTGACCATCCTGCAGGTGGTGAAGTCGAAGAGCGGCGCTTACCAGAACATCGATCCGCCGTGGCAGGACGCGTTCAGCGACTACGGCATCACCATCAACTCGGGCGAGTTCGATGGCCTGGAGTACCAGGCCGCCGTGGACAAGATCGCCGCGGCACTGGAGAAAAAGGGCCTGGGCAAGAAGCGCACACAATGGCGCCTGCGCGACTGGGGCATTTCTCGCCAGCGTTACTGGGGCTGTCCCGTCCCGCTGATCCACTGCGAGAAATGCGGCGAAGTGCCGGTGCCGGAGAAAGACCTGCCGGTGGTGCTGCCGGAAGGACTGGTACCGGACGGCTCGGGCAATCCGCTCAACAAGACGCCTTCGTTCCTGAACGTGAAGTGTCCGAAATGCGGCGCCGACGCGCGCCGCGAGACGGACACCATGGACACCTTCGTCGACTCGTCCTGGTACTTCCTGCGTTTCGCCTGCCCGGATGCGACCACCATGGTCGACCAGCGGGCCAACTACTGGATGCAGGTCGACCAGTACATCGGCGGCATCGAGCACGCCATCCTGCACCTGCTGTACGCGCGCTTCTGGACCAAGGTGATGCGCGACCTCGGGCTGGTCACGGTCGACGAGCCGTTCAAGAACCTGCTCACGCAGGGCATGGTGCTGGCGCACGGCTTCTACCGTGTCGAAGCGACCGGCTCGCGCACCTGGTACAACCCGGCCGACGTCGAGACCATCCTCGATGACAAGAACCAGCCGAAGGAATACATCCTCCTCAAGGACAACAAGCCCGTGCTGTCGGACGGCCTGGGCACGATGTCCAAGAACAAGAACAACGGCGTCGACCCGAACGGCATCATCGAGCAGTTCGGCGCCGACACGGCGCGCCTGTTCATGATGTTCACGGCGCCGCCGGAGCAGACGCTGGAGTGGTCGGAAGAGGGCGTGCAGGGATCGTTCCGCTTCATCCGCCGCCTGTGGAAGGCGGTGCACGACCAGGTGAACGCGCCGCCGCCGATGGACTCGCTGACCATCACCGAGTTCGACAAGAGCAAGCTGAACGACGAGCAGAAGGAGCTACGCCGCCTCGCGCATCACACGCTGGAAAAGGTCACCGACGACATCGGCCGGCGCCGTAGTTTCAACACCGCGGTGGCTGCGGTCATGGAGCTGCTCAACGCGGTCGGCAAGTTCGACAGCAAGCCGTTGTATGGGCGCGTGGTCGCGCACGAGGCGCTGGAAATCGCGGTGATGTGCCTGTCGCCGATGATTCCGCACGTGACGCACGAGTTGTGGCAGCAGCTGGGCCACGAGACCGCGCTGTGCAACGAACGCTGGTGGGCGCCGGATCGCGAGGCGCTGGTGCAGGACAAGATCGAGATCTCGGTGCAGGTCAGCGGCAAGATGCGCGCGCGTGTCGGCGTGTCGGCCAATGCCACGCAGGACGAAGCCGTGCAGGCCGCGCTCGCGGACGCGAACGTGCAGAAATTCGTCGAGGGCAAACCCATTCGCAAGGCCATCTACGTTCCCGGCAAACTGGTGAACATCGTCGTATGAAATGGGGTCAGACCCCAATTGCTAG
>Ga0315910_10005867_pt1 | contig 10014 bp, 7 predicted proteins | sample EdamamesoilMG_FD_204470 | JGI IMG/M metagenome (GOLD analysis project Ga0315910, IMG submission 204470) | Garden soil microbial communities collected in Santa Monica, California, United States - Edamame soil | ecosystem: Environmental > Terrestrial > Soil > Garden | place: USA: California... | reverse complement strand
GAGTGTTGCCGTGAAGCGGCCGCAACCTATCGTCGCCCGCACGATGAAGTCACCCCGCCTGCTTTCGCTGTCCGCAGCGCTCATGTTCGCGCCAGCACTGTTGCCGGGTGCGGAGCCACCCGTGCCGCCCGAGTGGTCGCTGCCGGGCACGCCGACACGACAGCAGGTCGCGCCGCCGGCGGATTTTCGGCGGCCGAGCACGATCATCGACGAGCCCATCGGGATCTTTGAGGGGCAGGCCGATGTCGGCAGCGCGCTTGTCCCCGGCAGCGCGAGCTTCGACGCGGCCACGGGCGCCTACACGATAAACTCCGCGGGCTACAATGTGTGGTATACGCGCGACGAATTCCGCTACCTCTGGAAGAAGATGTCGGGCGATGTGTCGCTCGCGGCGGACATTTCCTACCCCGATCCGAACGGCTACGGCGATCGCAAGGCGGTCCTCGTGATCCGCCAGGATCTCGACGACGACTCGAAGGGCGCGCTCGTCGCTCTGCACGGGCTCGGAATGATCCAACTCGCGCAGCGCCCGACAAAGGGCGCGCGCGTCAACGACCTCGAGTTCCGCGTCGGCGGCCGAGGCAGCCGGCCCGGCGGTGCGAGTCCCGACAGCCTGGTTGGCGTGATCGCGCGGAGGATCGGCATCGAGAAGCGGGGCGACTCCTTCGCACTGTTCGTATCGCTCGAGGGCGAGCCGATGCATCAGTTCGGTCCGCCGATCGCACTTGAGCTCAAGGAGCCGTTTTATGTCGGCATCGGCTTTTGCTCCCATCTGCCCGTCACGTCCGACACGGCGGTTCTCTCGAACGTCGTGCTGGAGAACGCAGCGGGGAAGGTGAGGTAGCCGGCGGATTCGCGAGACAAGGTTTCCCCGGCGGAGCACATTTGTTGGATGACGAAGCGTGTCAGGGGTGGCGCGGTCTGAAGCACCGCGCTTCTGTTCCAGACTGACTCTCTTTGCGTCATCGCCAGTTGTTGCATTGATTTTTCAACGTTGCATGCGGTCCGGCATTTGCAGGGCCGCGGCCCTTCGGATACGTTGGACGCTCGTCCTTCGATGAAAACGTGTTCTCGATTTGTTCGTTCAGGAATCTTAGGAGTGCTGTTGTTCGCCAGCGCCTCCGGCCTGCGTGCTGCGGAGCCCGGCGATCGGCCGCTCTCGGTCGAAGGTGCGCTCGAGGAGGTGATTCCGCTGGAGCTCAAGGCGATGTTGCTCGAGGAGCCGTTCGTCGGGTTTCTTGTCACGGTGAGTGCGGACGGCGCAGTCGTGGACTACATCGCCACCCACGCAACGCACTTCGGGTTGTTGGAGCGCGCCGAGAAGCGCCTGCTGCGCGCGGAGTTTTCGCCGGCGGTTTCCGGGGGCGCGCCGGTTCAGTCGACGGGTGAGTTCTTCGTGACGTTTTTCGATCCCGAGCAGCGCGCCTTCCACAGCGGCTTGATCTCCCGGCCCCACGGGAGTTCGTCGATGGATGCGGCGGTGCGCTGGATGAGTGAAGCCGGCAAGAAGAGCCTCGAATACACCGCTTCGCAGCCGGAGGAACTCGACCATCCGCTCGAGATGACCGCCGGAAAGGCGCTGGTGATGACCGATGCCGAAGGTCGGCCTGCGGAGGGGGCGTGCGTCGTGGAGTTCTTCATCAACGACCGGGGCGAGGTGAGGCTGCCGCGGATCGTGAGCTCGGACAACGAGACCGTCTCGAAGAGCGCGCTGCTCACGATTCTCGAGACCCGCTTCTCTCCGGTCACCCGAAAGGGGCGGCCAACCTATGTGAAGGTGCGCCAGCCGATGGAGTTTCACCGGGGGAGCGCTGCGGACCGAGACGCATGACGCTTGCGGCTGCGACGGGCAGGCCGGGCAAAGGAATTTTGCATTGCGGCTCGTGCGGAACTGGAGGATTTCTCGGCGCATGAAGAGCCCCGCCGTCTTCGCCCTCGTTGCTCTGATCGCTGCCAGCACCGCGCTCGCCGCGGACGAGACCGAGGAGGGCTTCGTGCCGCTGACCGATGGCACATCGTTTGCCGGTTGGAAACCGGCCACCGAGAATCCCGACACGTGGAAGATCGAAGACGGCGCTTTCGTGAGCCGCGGCGAGAGGAGTCACCTCTTCTACGTCGGGGACGACGTGCCATTCAAAAACTTCGAGCTAAAGGTCGACGTGATGACCGAACCCGGTTCAAACGGTGGCATCTACTTCCACACGGTTTTCCAAGGCGAAGGCTGGCCGACCGAGGGTTTCGAGACTCAGGTGAACAACACGCAGTCGGATTGGAAGAAGACGGGCAGCGTCTACGACGTCGCGAGCGTCGGTCTCGCCGCGGCAGAGGACAACAAGTGGTGGACGCAGACCATCACGGTCGAGGGGAACATCGTTACCGTGCGTGTGGGCGACAAGATCGTCGTCCAATACAAAGAGCCTCCCGGCGCGCAGCCCGGCGAATCGTTCAAGCGAAAGTTGGGCCAGGGGACCTTCGCACTGCAGGCGCACGACCCGAAGAGCATCGTCCGCTACAAGAACATCCGCGTGAAGCGGCTGCCGGACTAGGGGATTGCGGAGTGCGGAATGTCGCGCTGCGGCCGGCAGTCTCGCCGCTACCGCAGCGGGCTACACAGTCAACGCCGCGCGCCACCCCGCGCTACTTCAGCTCGTCGGCGTGGAATTCCTGCCAGCTGTCGAGATCGTTCAGGTGGACGGCGTCGCGCACAGCGCCCGCGTCGTCCGGGAGCCCGTTGCTGCGGAGCACGCCCTTTCGCGTCTCGTCGTCGTGGATGTAGCCCAGCACGGCCGCGTTGTGCTTCTCGATCGTGGCGCTGTCGAGTTTCGCGCCAGGTTGCGCCTTGATCCATGCCTCGAACTGCGGGTAGGTGGGCCGCTTCTCCTTGATGAACGCGAGGACGGCGTCGCGCTTCAGCCCGAGCGCGTCGATCGTCATCTGGTCATACCCTTTGCCTGCGCCGGGGTATCTGGGGTCGAGCTTGCCGCGGGCCTCGAGCGAGGCCTTGAGCCAGAGGCGCGGGAGGTGGAGGACACCAAGCGGGCCGGAGGTGCCGGAACTGATGAGGGGAACGAATGTTGCCATGGCTGATCGGGGTTTGGCTCTTGAAGGTATGAACCCGAGGGCGGCTCGCCGGGAATAGAGCGCGAGGATGCGATCGGCGCAACTCACCGCGCAATTCCCGCAGCGCAATTTCTGCGCGCTGAAATCGAGCGGTTGCAGGACAAATCGTGGATTGGGTCTGGACCGCGCGACGCCACGGGCATTGGATAGGATGCCTTGTCGAATGGTTTTTCCTCGAAACGTTTCAAACAGATGAAGACCCCTCCTTACTCCCGCCGGGATTTCCTCAAGACAGCGTCGCTCGCAAGCGCCGCGCTCGCGTTTCCGCACGTGATGCGCAGCCAGGACGGCGTGTCTCCCAACAACAAGCTGAACGTCGCGTTTTGCGGCGTCGGCGGCCAGGGCCGGTCCGCGATCCGCGGACTCGAGGGCGAGAACTTCGTGGCGTTTTGCGACGTTGACGACGAGCGCGCCGCCGAGACCTACAAGATGTATCCCGACGTGCCGCGCTTCCGCGATTACCGCAAGATGCTCGAGCAACTCGGCAACAAGATCGACGCAGTCACGGTGTCCACGCCGGACCACATGCACTTCCCGATCGCGATGGCCGCGCTGTCGCTCGGCAAGCACGTGTTCGTCGAGAAGCCGCTCACCCACACGGTGTCGGAGGCGCGCCAGCTCGCGAAGCTCGCGCGCGAGAAGAAGGTCGCCACGCAGATGGGCAACCAGGGCCATGCCGGCGAAGGCATGCGGATGGTGAAGGAGTGGCTCAATGCGGGTTTGATCGGCGACGTGCGCGAGATGCACAGCTGGACGGACCGCCCGATCTGGCCGCAGGGTGTGAAAGCGCCCGATCACAGCAAGATGATGCCCGTGGTGCCGTCGACGTTTGATTGGGACCTCTGGCTCGGCGTCGCGGAGATGCGCGAATACGATCCGGCCTACGCACCGTTCAACTGGCGCGGCTATTGGGATTTCGGCACCGGCGCACTTGGCGACATGGGTTGCCACATAATGGACGGCGCCTACTGGGCGCTCGAGCTCACGCAGCCCACGGCCGTCGAGGCTGTCAGCGCGCGCCAGACATCCGTCAGTGCGCCCACGGCGTCGGTCGTCACTTACGAGTTTCCCGCGCGCGGCTCGATGCCCGCGCTGAAGTGGACGTGGTATGACGGCGGCATGATGCCCGTCGTCCCGCCCGAGCTCGAAGCGGCGCGCCAGCTCCAGGACAACGGCACGCTTATCGTCGGCAGCAAGGGGACGGTCGTCGCCGACACCTACTACGCCGGTGCGCGGTTCATCCCGGAGGCGAAGATGCGCGAGCTCGCGCCCAATCTGCCGCCGAAGACGATCCCGCGCATCAAGGGCGGGCACTTCGCCGAGTGGGTGCGCGCCTGCAAGGGCGGCGAGCCCGCCGGCGCGAACTTCGAATACGCCGCGCAGCTCACAGAGACGGTGCTCCTCAGCAACGTCGCCATTCGCGCGCGCCGCCGGATCGAGTGGGATGCCGCCGCGATGAAGGTGACGAACATCGACGAGGCGAACCAATACGTGAGCAAGACGTATCGCCCCGGGTTCGGGGTTTAGGCGGTCCGGTAGTATTGCTGCTATCTCAAAGTTGGCGCTCCTCCCGCCGGGAGGAGCGTCCTGAATCGGGGTGGGGCGGCACGTTGACCTGCCGGATTCCAAACCACAAACTCACGCTGCGACGCGCCCTCTTTGCACTGCGCCTCATCACCCGCGCAAATGCCTGGCCTGCGATCTTGATTTGAGGGCGGTTGTGCCGTTTGCAGTGCGGTTCAGCGATGGCCTGTAATCAGCTTGGTCGCGTTGCGACGCAGGTCGTCGTAGGCGCCGTTGTCCTGGTTGCTGAAGACGACGAGTGTGATGTCGAGCGACGGGAAGTAGCGGAATTCCGAATTGATTCCGGGCGCGATGCCTCCGTGGCCGAATGATTCAACCCGACCGTGGCGCGCGGGCTCGAATCCGAGCCCGTAGGAAAATCCGTCGGCGAACCGCGCGTTGGCGTCGGTCGTCATCATGCGCAGCGTCGCCGGTGCGACGAGACGGCCGCGCACAAGCGACCTGCCGAATCGCAGCATGTCGGCTGCGTTGGAGTAGCCGCCGCCGGCGGGCGATCCGCGGCGCACGTGCGGCGCCTCGCTCCATCCGCCGCCTGCGGCATCGCGCACGAGCGGCACAGCGAGCGGCTTCGCCGCATCGCCGCGCGCAAACGAGCCGGACGCCGCCATGCCGGCGGGCACGTAGATCGATTTCTGGATCACTTCGAAGTAATCCTGCCCCGCGATTTTCTCGAGGATCGCCCCGAGCAGGATGAAATTCGAATTGCTGTAGCGGGCGCGTGCGCCCGGCTCGAAGTCGCGCGGGGCGCGGCAGATCAACGGCAGGAGGTCGCGCCACGTTTCCGTGGCGCGCATCTCCGCCAGATTCTCGGGGCGCCAGTATTCTCCGATCCCCGAGGTGTGGGTGAGGAGGTGACGCAGTGTGACGGCTCCCGCCCCCTCCTGCGCCGCGAAGCCGGGGACAAATTTCTCGAGCCGGTCATCGAGGCGCAGTTTCCCTGCATCGACGAGCTGCATCGCAGCCAGTGCGGTGAACATCTTGTTTCCCGAGCCGAGGTTGAAGAGCGTGGTCCGGTCGACCGGGAGTGCGCGCGCCGCGTCGGCAAACCCGAAGTGCCGCTCGAAAAGGACCGTGTCGCCGCGTGCGATGAGGATGCTGCCGGCGAGGTCGTTTTCGGCGACGAGCTTGTCGATGTAGCGTTCGAGCCAGTCGAGCGTGTAAGGCTGGTCAATGTCGCCGTTTGGGAGCGCGACGGGCTCGGTCACCTCCGCGATGAATGCGATCGACTCGATCTGGTGCGGCGGTTCGGGCGAGAGGATCATCTGGATGTCGCGCCACACCGGGTCGCCGCTGCGCCGAACATAAACGTGGAGAACCCGGCGCACGCTGCCCGGTCCGAGTTCCGCGACAGCCAGCTCGCTGTGGTGAAACTCGTCTGGCGCGAAGTCCGCCTTGATCCGTGCGAGCTGGCCGGCGATCCGCTCGACTCCCACTTTTTGCAGCGTCGATTCGGCAAACACCTCGCGCACGACGACGGCCTGCTGCTCGGGCGTCGAGTCGATCAACGCGCGTGCGTAGATCTCACCCCAGCGCTCGGGGCCCTCGGACTGTGCGTGCGATGGCGGCGCCGCGAGAACGAAGGAAGCAAGAGTCGCGAGCGCGGCGACAACTCGGCTGGACCGGAAGCGGGGAGACAGGTGCATGCTGTAGAGCGTCGCCGCCGCGCGGCTTTGTCTGAAATGCACGGCGCGCCTGCGTGTGCGGACAAGGCGCTCCGCCTCGGAGCTGCCATGTGGTCAGTGCGCGTGTTGCGTTGTGCGGAAAAATTCCGGCGCTCAAGCGCAGGGCTGCTTTTCAAGAACGCTCACGCCACCGGATTGATGCTGCCGTCGGCCGCGTAGGTGAGCTCCTTCACCTTCACGCAGCGCAGGTGGCTCTGGCCGCCGGAGAGCGAGGAGTCGTGGTGGAAGAGCCACCACTTTCCCTCGTGCTGCACGATCGAGTGATGCGTCGTCCAGCCGACGACAGGCTCGAGGAAACGGCCCCGGAACTTGAACGGGCCGCACGGATTGTCCGCCGTGGCGTAAGCGAGGTAGTGAGTGTCGCCGGTCGAGTAGGAGAGGTAGTAAGTGCCGTTGTGCTTGTGCATCCACGGCCCCTCGAAGAAACGGCGGTCGTGGTCGCTCGCGAGCACGGGCGCGCCGTTTTCGTCGAGGATGCTCAGCTCGGTGACGGGGCCTTTGAGCGACTTCATGTCGGGCGTGAGTTCGGCGATGCGCGGTCCGAGCGCAGGCTCGTCGTGCGCGGGCTCGCGGCCGTCGGGGTTGAATGTGCCGTTGCGCCACTTCTGGAGCTGGCCGCCCCAGATGCCGCCCCAGATCAGCCACGCGCGGCCGTCGTCGTCGTTGAGGCAGCAGGGGTCGATGCTGAACGTGCCGCGGATCGGCTCGGGCTCGGCCTTGAACGGCCCCTCGGGCTTGTCGGAGACGGCGACGCCGATTCGGAAGATGCCGGCCTTGTCGCGCGCGGGAAAGTAGAGGTAGTAGCGGCCGTCGCGACTCGCGGCGTCGGGAGCCCAGAGTTGTTTGCTCGCCCAGGGCACATCCTTCAGGTCGAGCGCCACGCCGTGATCGATCACCGGGCTGCCCACCCGGTCCATCGAGAAGACATGGTAGTCGACCATGTCGTATTGGCTGCCGTTGTTGTCGGAAGGGATTCCGCTGTCCCGGTCGTGAGAGGGGTAAATGTAGATGCGGCCGTTGAAAACGTGCGCCGAGGGGTCAGCGGTATAGACATGCGAGATCAGGGGCAGGTCTTGCATGGGCTGGAGATGAATACTAGCCCGCGGCGCTGGCCAGCAGCTTGTCGGTCTACGATTGGACTGAATCGTCCCGGGGAGCGTTCGTGCGCGGCTCTCCGGCCCGCCAAGGCCTGATTTCCCCGCGAAACGAATGCCGGCAATCGAGGGCGTCGGGCTCGACGTGGTGAGAATTTTTGGAATATTTCCGGGGTGCGTCGCGTCCAAGCGGACGAGCAGCCATCCCCTTCAAGCCATGCCCGCGAGAACTGATTCGCACATTCCCGGTGCTTTGTGGCGCAGCCGTGTGCCGCGCCGGGTTTCCGCCGAGCCGCACGCGGCGCACCCCAACAGATTTCTCATGAACTCGAACACCCGCCTCCTGTTCGCCCTAACCGGCGTCCTCATCGCGGTGCAGCCCGTAGCGTTTGCCGCCGCTCCCACAGTCGAAGAAACCATCGTCGGACCCGCAGGCGCAGGCGGTGTCTATGTCCTGAGCCCAGCCGGGGCCCGGATCGCGTATGCAGGCCTGAAAGGCACGCGGCTTGTCGTCACGGTCGACGGCGTCGAGGGGCCCGTGTTCGACGAGCTCTACACCGCGCAAGGCCAAAGCTTCGTGGCGCAGCCCAATGTGCTGGTCGCGCGCTCGACTTCGGGAGGGATGGGCGCCGACCCGCTTGCCCCGGTGCTCTTCAGCCCGGACGGCGCGCACTACGCCTATGTCGGACGGCAGGGCAACGAGTGTGTTGTTATTCACGACGGCAAGGAAGTCGCTCGCGTGCCGCGCGAGCGGATGTCGCTCAACTACGGCACGCTCACGCTGTCGCCCGACGGGGGCGCGGTTTACTTCATGGAGATGGATCGCCCCGCATCGGGAAACGCCAAGTGGCGTCTCAACGTCGGCGGCAAGCCCGGCCCGTGGAGCAGCAACAACCACGGGATGAACATCATGTTCAACGCCGACGGCTCGCGCCACGCCTACAACGCAGCCGGCGACGCCGACACCCGGACCCAGGTGCTCGTGGTCGACGGCAAGGTCGCGAGTTACGCGGGGACCAATCCCGTCTTCACGGCCGACGGGAAATCGCTTCTGACCGTATCGACCGCGACCGCCGCAAATCCGAAGCCCGCGGTCCTCGTCAACGGCAAGCCTGCGTTCACGGCGCTCAGCGTGGACAAGATCATCCCGGCGCCCGTCGGCGGCCGGTGGGGCGCGATCGCGCGCACGAAGCTCGAGGGCTACACGCAGGTGCCCGCGTTCTTCCTCGACGGCAAGGAAGTGCCCGGCACCGAGGGCGCGCAAGCGGCGTGGTTCAGCGCCGACGGCAAGCACTACGCGGTCGCGTGCCAGAACATGGCCGCGCGCTCGATGTTCATGGTCGTCGACGGCAAGGTGCACCGCGAATACCAGGGCATCGGCGTCGACCCGAACTTCATCTGGTGGACGCCGGACGGCTCGAAGTTCATCTACACCGTGACCGCAGGCGGCAGGCCGTTCCTGATCGTGAACGAGGAGGAGATTCCCATCACGATGCTCATCGGCCAGAAGAACAAGATCACGATGGCGCAGAGCGGCGGCCGCTACGGCTACGGCCTGCGCGACGGTTCGAACCGCATCCACTCGCTCGTCGTCGACGGCGTAAACGGGCTCCCCGAAGGCACGCGGCCCTACGACGATTCGCTCGTCTTCAGCCCGGACGGATCGCGCTACGGATTCTTCGCCGGGCCCGCGATGCGCAACGAGATGTCGACACTCGTGCTCGACGGCGCGGTGCAAGACGGCGTGACCCCCGGGTATTTTGCGAACTGGGTCGCCGGGGCTCTCGTTTCGCCTTCGTTCGCCTTCAGCGGCGACGGCAAACACGTTGCTTGGATCGGTCGGAGCGGAGGTGCGCAGCGCAACGGACTCTACATGGACGGCAAGCTCGTGGCGCCCGACACGCGCGCCGTGTTCTACCCGACGTTCACGCCGGACAATGCGCATTTCTACTGGGTGGAGGAGCAGATGCATCCGACGCCGGGCCAGGGCGCGGTCACAGTCGTGTTTGTCGACGGCGTCGAGGCCGTGCGCGCGAACGGCCGGTTCTTCTGGCCGGTGCCGGGCACGTTCACGGTGGACTCGGGCGGGGTGGCGACATTCTTTGCCGCCGACGGCGCGAGCGTGAAACGCTACCGCATTACTCCGCCGGAGGACACGAGCGTGGCGACGCTCCTCGAGAAGGGAGACCAGCTGATCGCCGCGGCCGCTGCGGCGGTCGTTGCGGAACAGGCGCGAATCGCGGAAGCGGCCGCCGCAGCGCAGCGGGCGAAGGACGAAGCCGCGGCTGCGGCTGTGCGGGCAAGGGAGGAGCAGGCGGCACGCGTGGCGGCCGCGCAGAAGGCGCGCCAGGAGGCTCTCGAGGCGAAGCAGAAGGCGCGACTTCTCCAACTCGAGAACGCCAAGCGCGCCAGACAGGGCCTGCCTCCGCTGAAGGAACTGCCGGAGGGAAACTGAACCGGGCCAGACGCGGCCGCGCGACACACCGATCGAAACTCGGGCAACTTGAGTTGCCTGCTCCGGGTTCTACTCTCCG
>Ga0315910_10005866_pt1 | contig 10014 bp, 7 predicted proteins | sample EdamamesoilMG_FD_204470 | JGI IMG/M metagenome (GOLD analysis project Ga0315910, IMG submission 204470) | Garden soil microbial communities collected in Santa Monica, California, United States - Edamame soil | ecosystem: Environmental > Terrestrial > Soil > Garden | place: USA: California... | reverse complement strand
GGCGCGGCGGCGGCGCCGGGCGCGGTAGCAGCAAAGGGCGCGCTCGCGGCGGCGGGAGCCGGGAACATGCGCCGCAACGGCTCGGGCTCGGCCGGCGGCGGCGGGAACGAGGCCGGCGTGGCCACGAGCGGCGGCGGAGCCGCGGCGAGCTCGGGCGCCGGATACGCGGGGGCGACGACCGCGGGCTGCAGCGAGGGCAGGTCGGCCGGCCGCAGCGCGAACGGATCGCGCGCCGCCGCCAGGGCGGCGAGGTCCGCGCGCATGGCCTGCGCCGTCGGGTAGCGCGCGCTCATCTCGGCCATGGCGCGCTGCACGACCCAGCGCAGGGCCTCGGGGCAGCGCTTGCCGATGCGCGAGAGACTGCCGTGGGCCGGGAAGGAGTTCTCGATCAGCGAGAACAGCACCGCGCCCGCGCTGTACACGTCGAAGCGCACGCCGTCGACCTCGTGCACCTTCACGCCCTGCAGCGCCAGGCGCACCATCTCGGGGTCGCGGTAGTACTCGGTGCCGTGCGTGGTCAGCGTCAGGGCCGAGGAGAGCGGCGTCACCAGCCCGAAGTCGACCAGGTGTGCGCGCCCGCTGGCCACGATGATGTTGGCCGGCTTGACGTCCTTGTGCCACAGGCCGCCCGAGTGGAAGCGCTGCAGGTGGTCGAGCACGTCGATGGCGTAGCCGAGCACGAGCGCGACCTCGTGGTCCCCCAGCCCCTCGTTGCCGCTGCGCGCATGGAGCGTCCGTCCGACGCGGTCGAGGTCCTCGCCCTTCACGTAGGGCATCACGTAGTAGAAGTGGTCCTCGGTGAGCTGGTGCTCGCACACCAGCCCGAGCTGGCTCGCCGCCTCGAGGGCGCGGCTCTCGCGCACGATCTGGGGCAGGGTCGAGCCGGCCTCGAGCGCGAAGGACTTGATCACGACCTCCTTGGGCAGGGAGCGCCCCTGGCCGAGGAAGCGCTTCAGGGTCGAGTGCCGGGGCCGCGCCACGAAGAGCTGCGCGCCCGAGCCGCCGGAGGGCAGCGTGCCCACGACCTCGTAGCCCTCGAAGGTGGCCAGGCGCGCGCGCTTGCGGCGCGGCGCGCGCTCGATCACGTCCGGCAGGCGTCTCTCGATGCGGTCGACGACCGTGCCCAGGCCCACCAGGCGCAGGGGGTTGCCGAGCGACACCTTCCACAGTCCGACGCCGACGCTCTTCAGCTCGTCGCCGATGGCGCGCGCGTAGTGGCGCGTCGCGCCCAGGCGCAGGATGACGGCGTTGACGGCCACGAGGGGCAGCATGGCGGCGCCGGTCACGAGCGCGCCCACTGTGTGGATCACGGCGCCGACCTCGCTCTTCACGAAGCCGAGCACGCGGAAGAGGAGCCAGAAGGCGCCCTTGACGAGCTTCCAACCCAGGTAGAGCAGCCCGGCCACCAGGCCCAGGCCGATCAGGACGCCCATCAGGGCCAGGATCAGGCTCAGGATCGCGAGAACGCTCATCGGCGGGCCTCTTCGTTGCGGGGGAAGAGCGAGCGCACGACGCGCGCGAGGGGTCCCGGCTCGGAGGTGGGCGGGGCCGGGACGGCTTCGGCCGTGGCGCCGCGCTCCGCGAACCGGTGGTAGACCTCGGCCAGCACCGCGTCGAAAGTCGCTTCCTCGCCCTTGGTGGGATTCGGGCCCAGTCCCTTGCGCCGGAGCTCGTCGCGCTCCTCGTCCGAGAAGCTGTACTTGGCGAACACGCCCGCGAGCTGCAGGCGGATGCGCTCGCGCACGCCCGAGAGGCGCCGGCTGACGGTGGCCTCGGAGAGGGCCAGGGCCTCGCCCACGGTCTTGCCGTTCTTGCCCTCGAAGACGCGCGCCCGGTACACGGCGAAGTCGCCGAACCCGCACTCGCGCTCGGCGGCCCGGAGGGCGGCGGCCACCTTGGCGTCGAAGACCGCCTCCTCGTAGCGCGCGTCGGGGCCCGCCTCGCTGCCGGGGGCGTCCTCGTCGAGATGCAGGGAGCGCCGCCCGGCGCCGCGCTTCTGGGCCATGCGCCGGTCCATCTCCCCCGCCAGGCTGTGCTTGGCGATGGCGAGCAGCCAGGTCGAGAAGCGCGCGCCCTTGGCGGGGTCGTGGCGGTGGATGGCGTCGGCCAGGGCGGTCAGCGTCTCCTGCGAGAGGTCCTTGACCGTCTCGGGCCCGATACGCCCGCGCCCCCACTTGGCGAGCTGCGCGCGCAGGACGGGCCCGAAGTTCTCCCACAGCTCGAACCAGGCGGCCGGATCGCGGGCGCGCAGGCGGCGGACGAAGTCGGTCGTGGGATCGCTGAGCACGGGTGGCAGGGTGGGCGCGTGCCGCGCGGAGCTGGGGGTGGGACGGGGCGCCCCATTAACCCGGAAGCGCCCGGACTATTCGTGGAAAGGCTCGTCGGGCGCAAGGCGCGCGCGGGGATTCCCAAGGAGAGGGAACGGGGAGCCCCCACGCTCCCGCGAACCCACCCACTGTCCCGATTTCGGCGCGCCGCCCGGCGCCCGCTTCCCGCCATGTTCTCCTTCCTCGGCAAAACCCTCAAAGTCGGCGTCATGTCCGCGCTCCTGCTCGGCCTGGCCGGCGCGGGCGCCTTCGCCCTGATGGGCAAGGGGCGCACCAAGGCCGTCGTGCACGAGCTGCAGGACAACCTCCTCGAGTCGATCGACGCGCACCTCGACAACCCCGAGCTCATGCGCAGCCAGCTGCGCGACCTCGAGCACGAGTACCCCGAGCGCATCGCCCAGGTGCAGGGCGACCTGGCCGAGATCCGCCACGAGATCCGCCAGCTCGAGCAAGAGGTGGCCGTGAGCGACCGCGTGGTCGTCCTCGCCGACGAGGACCTCGGCCGCCTGCGCACGCAGGTCTCGAGCCAGATCCCCGCCGAGAGCGGGACCCAGCTCGCCGCCCTGCGCCTGGACGGCGAGGCCTACACGCCCGACGCCGCCCACACGCGCCTCGAGCGCATCCGCGCCACGCGCACGGCCTACGCCAACCGCGCCGGCGACGCACGCCACGACCTCGGCTACCTCGAGAAGCAGGCCGGGCGCCTGGAGGAGCTCCTGGCGCGCCTTCAAGGCGAGCAGACCGAGTTCCGCGCCCAGGTGGTCGGCCTGAACCGCCAGATCGACGCCATCTCGCGCAACGAGCGCCTGATCGCGCTGCTCGAGAAGCGCAACCAGACCCTGGCCGAGTGCTCGCAGTACGAGACCGTCAGCCTGGACCAGATCACCTCGCGGCTCGACCAGATCAAGGGCAAGCAGGAGGCGTCGCTCGACCTCCTGGCGAGCGAGGAACGCGCCACCGACTACGAGGACCTGGCGCGCTCCCAGATCGCCACCGAGGAGCTCATGACTCCGCAACCGGTGGTGCACACGCTCTCGGGTCAGTGACCCAGAGACCGCGGGCCGTGACCCGGGGCGAGGCCGCCCTTCCGCAGGGGGAGGGGCGGCCTCACGCCTTTTCCTGGCGCGCGCGCACGACCGTGGCGCCGCCGTCGATCATGGCGCGCATGGCCGGCTCGAAGAAGTGGTAGGGGTGTACGGTCTCGGGCCGGCTCTCCTGCTCGAGGCGCGCCGCGAGCTCGGCCGGCAGGTCGAAGTCGAGGGCGCCCAGGTTGTCGTCGATCTGGCTCGTCTTGGTGGCGCCGATCAGGAGCGAGGCCACGCCCGGCCGGTGCGCGACCCAGCTCAGCGCCACCTGCGCGGGCGTGCGCTGGACCTGGCGCGCGACGTCCTTCACGACCTCGACGATCTTCCAGTTGCGCTCGGTGAAGAGCTTCTCGAAGCCGGGGTTGCCCGAGTCCTTGACCTGGCCGAGGCGCCCGGCCGCGAAGTTCTCGCGCGTGTGCTTGCCGGTCAGCATGCCCGAGGCGAGCGGGCTCCAGGCCGTCAGCCCCAGGCCGAGCTCGCGCGCGGCCGGCACGTGCTCGCGCTCGATGTTGCGCTCGACCAGCGAGTACTCGTGCTGCAGCGCGCAGGGCCGCTCGAGGCCGCGCAGCTCGGCCAGCGTGCGCATGCGCGCGACGTACCAGGCCGGGCAGTTCGAGAGCCCGAAGTGGCGGATCTTTCCGGCGCGCACGCAGGTGTCGAGTGTCGTCAGCACCTCCTCCACCGGCGTGCGTCCGTCCCAGGCGTGCAGCCAGTACAGGTCGACGTAGTCGGTCTTCAGCCGGCGCAGGGAGCCCTCGAGCGCGCGCAGGATGTTCTTCCGGCCGTTGCCGCCCGCGTTGGGATCACCGGGCGCGGCGTTGAAAGTGAACTTCGTCGCCAGCACGACGCGCTCGCGCTTCTGCGACGTCTGTAGATACTCGCCGATCACGACCTCGCTCGTGCCGTTCGTGTAGCCGTCGGCCGTGTCGATGAAGTTGCCGCCCGCCTCGAGGAACTTGGCCATCATCTCGAAGGAGGCCTCCTTCGAGACGCCCCAGCCCCACTCGGTGCCGAAGGTCATCGTGCCCAGGCACAGCGGGCTGACGAGGAGCCCGCTCTCTCCGAGCGGGGAATAGGTGCGGAGGCCGGCGGGGAAGACGCTCGAGCTCATGGGGATCTCCGGTTGGGGCGCACAGTATCGCGCGCTCCGGGCCGCGAGCGGAAGGCGGGCGCGGCTCTCGGAACGGAAAGATCCGGTCAAGGCGCGGATCCGCCGGGCTGCTGCCAGAACGCTGACAACAGGGGCCGGATAGAACTCTTCCCCGTCGCGCGTCCGGAGCGCGCGCTCTCTCCGCTGACCTCCGATCCCGAGGAGTACCGATGTCGATCGCCGAAGCCCTGACCACCGACCTGGAACAAGAAGCCGCGGGCACGCGCAAGATGCTGGCGCTCGTGCCCGAGGCCAAGTTCGCCTGGAAGCCGCACGAGAAGTCGATGACGCTCGGCCAGCTCGCGAGCCACCTGGCCGAGGCGCCGGCCTGGACGGCCGGCTTCCTCGAGCCCGTCATGGACTTCGCCGCGATGAAGGATTACGTGCCCTTCGCCGCGAAGACGAACGCCGAGCTGTGCGCCGCCTTCGACAAGAACCACGAGGCCGCCCTGGCCGGCCTGCGCGGGCGCGACGACGCCTTCCTGCGCGCGACCTGGACCATGAAGAACGGCGACACGGTGCTCATGTCCCAGCCGCGCAAGGACGCCATGCGCTCGATCCTCCTGCACCACACGATCCACCACCGCGGCCAGCTCTCGGTCTACCTGCGCCTGCTCGGCGTCCCGCTTCCGGGCATCTACGGCCCCACGGCCGACTCGCCCAAGTTCGGCTGAACGCGGCGGAAACACCCCCTCGCCGATCGCCCGGGACCCGATCCCGGGCGATCGGTAGCCTGGGGCGGATGCGCCGCGCCGACCGCCTGTTCCGCATCGTCCAGCTCCTGCGTCCGCAGCGCGTGGTCACGGCCGCGCGGCTCTCTCGCGAGCTCGAGGTCTCGAAGCGCACGGTCTACCGCGACGTCGCCGACCTGATCGCCTCGGGCGTGCCCATCGAGGGGGAGGCGGGCGTGGGCTACTGCCTGTCCAAGGGCTTCGAGCTGCCGCCGCTCATGTTCGACGCCGAGGAGATCAAGGCGCTCGTGCTGGGCGCGCGCATGGTGCAGGCCTTCGGCGACGAGCGCCTGGCGCGCCACGCGCGCAGCGTGCTCTCCAAGGTCGAGCTGGTCGTGCCCGAGCGCCTGAGAAAGAGCTTCGGCCAGCCCGAGCTGAACGTGTGGTCGGGCCTCAGCACGCGCGAGCGCGAGCGGCTCGAGGGCGTGCGCCGCGCCCTCGACGCCAAGAAGAAGCTCTCCTTCCGCTACAAGGACGAGAAGGGCGCCGAGAGCGAGCGCACCGTGCGCCCGCTGTGCCTCGCCTTCTGGGGCTCGCGCTGGACGGCCGGAGCCTGGTGCGAGCTGCGCCGCGACTTCCGGAACTTCCGCCCCGACCGCATGCACGAGCTGGCCGTGCTCGACGAGCCCATCCCCGACGATCCGTCGAAGGACCTCTCCGCCTACCTGCGCAGCCTGCGCGAGGAGCTGCGGCGCGAGGCCGACGGCGTCCCGGCGCGGGCCCCCTAGCCGCGCGTCCGGACGCTGGAGCGCGCACGCCTTTCCGGCCTGCGCTTCGCCCGGGGAGGTGCCTCTGCCGATGAGGGCGCTCGGCCATGGCGCAGCCCCCCCGCACGGACGAACCGCTCGAGACGGACGAGCCGCGCGAGCTCGGCACGCTGCTCGTCCCCGAGAGCGCGGCGCCGGTCCAGGCGCCCGCGCGCGTCCCGCCCCCGGCGCTCGACGAGCCCCTCGAGGACCTGCAGCGCGGGCGCGTCACGCCGCACGCGGCCTACCTCGCGCGCAAGCAGTTCGGCTCGCTCGACGGCCTGCGCGCGCTCGGCATCCTGGCCGTGATCTGGCACCACACGGCCGGCGGCCCGGGGCGCTTCGGCGCCAACCTCTTCTTCCTGATCAGCGGCTTCCTGGTCACGACCATCCTGGTGCGCGAGCGCGCGCGCAGCTCGAGCATCGACGTCCTCGGCTTCCGCCTGCGGCGCGCGCTGCGCCTGTTCCCGCTGTACTTCACGGTGCTCCTCGCCTACGTCGGGCTCGTGCTCGTGCTGGAGGCGCCCCACGAGCGCGCCGAGTTCCTGCACAACCTGCCCTTCTTCGCCAGCTTCACCTCGAACTGGTTCGTGCCGCTCGAGGGCGAGCGCGTCATCTTCTACTTCGCCTGGTCGCTGGCGGCGCAGGAGCAGTTCTACCTCGTGTGGCCGGCGCTGCTGCGGCGCGCGCGCCTGCAGCGCTGCGCCTACGCGCTCGCCGGGGCCCTCGCCCTCGTGTACGCCACGCGCGCCGGGCTGCTCGACCGCGCTCTCGCCGACGACACCTTCGCGCGCAAGCTCGTGCTCAGCGTCATGCCCACCCTGCTGCTCGGGGCGCTGCTGGCGCTGACCCTGCGCGCGCGCGCCGGATTCGACGGGCTGGCGCGCGTCCTGGGCGGGCGCTGGACGTCGCTGGCGCTGCTCGGCCTGGCGTTCGTCCTCTGGCGCACGCCGCGCGCGCCCGAGGTCTGCATGCACGTGACCCTGGTCGCGCTGCTCACCTCGTGCGTGCTGCGCGAGGACCACGTGCTCGCGCGCCTGCTGCGACGGCCCTGGATCGTGCACGTCGGCACGGTGAGCTACGGCATCTACCTCTTGCACATGCTCTGCCACAACGCGGTCGAGCGCGGCCTCGCGCGCATCGGGCTCGGCGCGAGCCCCCTGGCGGGGCCGCTCGACTTCCTGCTGACGGCCGCGCTGGCCGTGGGCGTGGCCACGCTCAGCCACCGCCACTACGAGAGCCTGTTCCTGCGCCTGCGCGAGCGCTGGACGCGGCGGCGCGCCGAGCTGCCGGGCTAGCCACGCGGCGCGCGCCCGTCTCATTCCGTGCCTTGGGGTCCGTGCCTTCGGGGGAGCCGCGCCGTATCCTGGCCGGCCCGCGCGCGCGACCGCTCTCCGGCGGCGCCGGGCCTCTCCCATGAGCCACCCCATCCCCCGCGATCTCCTGTGCATCAACACGCTCCGCGCGCTCTCGATCGACATGGTCGAGAAGGCGAACTCGGGGCACCCGGGGCTGCCGCTCGGGGCGGCGCCCATGGCGTACACGCTGTGGCAGGGGCACCTCAAGTTCGACCCCAAGGACCCGAAGTGGCCGGATCGCGACCGCTTCGTGCTCTCGGCCGGGCACGGCAGCGCGCTGCTCTACTCGCTCCTGCACGCCTACGGCTTCGAGCTCGGGGTCGAGGACCTGAAGGCCTTCCGCCAGTGGGGCTCGCGCACGCCCGGCCATCCCGAGTTCGGCATGACGGCCGGGGTCGAGGCCACCACCGGGCCGCTCGGGCAGGGCACGGCCAACGCGGTCGGCATGGCCATGGCCGAGCGCTTCCTGGCGGCGTACTTCAACCGTCCGGGCTTCGAGCTCGTCGACCACCACACCTTCGCGCTGGTGTCGGACGGCGACCTCATGGAGGGCCTCTCGTCCGAGGCGGCCTCGCTGGCCGGGCACCTGAAGCTCGGCAAGCTCTGCTACCTCTACGACTCGAACCAGGTCACGCTCGACGGGCCCTGCTCGCTGCACTTCAGCGAGGACGTGGGCCGGCGCTACGAGGCCTACGGCTGGCAGGTGTTGCACGTGCACGACGGCGACCACGACGTGGCCGCCCTCGACCGCGCCCTGCGCGCCGCGCGCGTGGAGGCCGGGCGCCCGTCGTTGATCGTCGTCTCCACCACCATCGGCTTCGGCTCGAAGAAGGCCGGCACGTCCGCGACGCACGGCTCGCCGCTCGGCAAGGAGGACCTGGCCGCGACCAAGCAGGCGCTGGGCTGGACCGCGCCCGAGTTCCAGGTGCCCGAGGAGGCGCGCGAGCACTTCCGCCAGGCCGGCGCGCGCGGCACGGCGGCGCACGCGGGCTGGAACGAGCTCTTCGCCTCCTACGCCAAGGCGCACCCCGCGCTCGCGGCCGAGTGGAAGCGCGCCATGGCGGGCGAGCTGCCGGCCGGCTGGGAGAGCGCGGCGCCGCGCTTCGACCCGGCCACCAAGGTCGCCACGCGCTCGGCGGGCGGCAAGGTGCTGAACGCCTTCGCGGCCAAGATCCCGCTTCTCTTCGGGGGCGACGCCGACCTCAGCGGCTCGACCAAGACCACGCTCGAGAAGCAGGGTGACTTCGACGGCCGCACGGGCCGGGGCAAGAACATCCACTTCGGCGTGCGCGAGCACGCCATGGGCGCGATCGCGAACGGCATCGCCTTCCACGGCGGCGCGCGCACGTTCACGGCCACGTTCTTCGCCTTCTCCGACTACATGCGCCCGGCCATCCGCCTGGCCGCCATGAACCACCTGCCGGTCGCCTTCGTGTTCACGCACGACTCGATCGGCCTGGGCGAGGACGGTCCCACGCACCAGCCGATCGAGCAGCTGGCCTCGCTGCGCGCGCTCCCGAACCTGCTCGTGCTGCGCCCGGCCGACGCGACCGAGACGGCCGAGTGCTGGAGGATCGCGCTGGCGGAGACCAAGCGCCCGAGCGCACTCGTGCTCTCGCGCCAGGACCTGCCCGTGCTCGACCGCACGCGCTACGCGCCGGCCGAGAGCGTGCGCCGCGGCGCCTACGTGCTCTCCGATCCGCCCGCCGGCCAGGCGCTGCGCGCCGTGCTGATCGCGACCGGCTCGGAGGTGTCGCTGGCGCTGCAGGTGCAGAAGGAGCTCGCCGCCCAGGACATCGGCGTGCGCGTCGTCTCCATGCCCTGCTGGGAGCTGTTCGAGGAGCAGGACGAGAGCTACCGCGTCTCGGTGCTGCCGCCCGAGCTCTCCGCGCGCGTCTCGATCGAGGCCGGCGCCACCTTCGGCTGGACGCGCTGGATCGGCGAGCGCGGCATCGCCGTCGGCCTGGACCGCTTCGGCGGCTCGGCCCCGGCCGGCACGCTGTACGAGAAGCTCGGCTTCGGCGTCGACCGCATCGCCCGCGCCGTGCGCGGCCTCGTCAGCGACGAGATCCTGACGGCGCGCGCGCGCTGACCGTCATCGCAGCGCGCTCTCGAGCGCCGTCTTGGCGTCGGTCTTCTCGTCGCGGTACTTCACGATCAGGGCGCAGGCGAGGGCGAGGCCGTGCTCGCCCGCGAACGCGCCGCGCGCCGGGCGCGTGCCGGGCACGAGCACGGCGCCGGGCGGGATCTCGAGCGGGAGCTCGGCGCCGGCGGCGAGCTCGCGCCCCTCGACCAGGTCGTAGACGCGCGTCGAGCCCGTGAGCAGGACACCCGCCCCCAGCACCGCGCGCCGGCCGATGCGCACGCCCTCGTACAGCCCGCATTGCCCGCCGACGAGGACGTCGTCCTCGACGATCACCGGGCGCGCGCCGACGGGCTCGAGCACGCCGCCGATCTGCACGCCGGCCGAGAGGTGCACGCGCGCGCCGATCTGCGCGCACGAGCCGACCAGCACGTGGCTGTCGACCATCGTGCCCGCGCCGACGTGCGCGCCCACGTTGACGTAGCAGGGCGGCATGAGCACGGCGCCCGGCGCGACGTGCGCGCCGCGGCGCAC
>Ga0315910_10005865_pt1 | contig 10016 bp, 6 predicted proteins | sample EdamamesoilMG_FD_204470 | JGI IMG/M metagenome (GOLD analysis project Ga0315910, IMG submission 204470) | Garden soil microbial communities collected in Santa Monica, California, United States - Edamame soil | ecosystem: Environmental > Terrestrial > Soil > Garden | place: USA: California... | reverse complement strand
GTCGGCAGAGGCCGGTCCGTCCCACACGCCGCCCTCGCCGACGTTCACCAGGTAGTGGGGCTTCCCGCCGACGGAAAACTCGTGGACGTCGGGCGAGCCGGCGACGATCGGCGAGTCGACCAGCGTCTCGTAGTCGATGGCACGGTATTGATGCGGCCCGCTGCCCACCGCCGCCAGGCCCGTGTGAGAGCTCTTCCAGGACGCCGGCAGCATCAAGGTCACTTCATGCGGTCGCGGCCCAGCGTCACCGCCGAGCGTCAGGAACGTCGGCGCGCCGTTGATGAGCGCGAAGTCGGCCTCGATGTAGTTCGTGCGAACCGTCATCTCGCGGCCGTAGACGCGATAGCGGACGGTCACGGAGGCCGCGCCCCCCGTCTGGATCCGCCAGCGGTTCTTGGCCGTCTTCTCGACAGCGCGCGGTTGTCCGGCCGACTCGGCGCGGACCTGCTCGACGTGGCGCGAGTACTCGCGGACCAGGTATGAGCCCGGCGTCCAGACCGCCATTTCCAGGTCGATGCTCGTCCGGCCCTTCGAGGGGACGACCGCTTCGACCTCGACGTAGTGCGTCTCGGGCGCCGGGAACGTGAGGGTGTAGCGAATCGGTTCCGGATCAGGGCGCGGCGTGCGCGGCTGCTCTCCCGAGGCTGCAGGGGACATCGACGTGATAAGAAGGAGCAGGAAGAGGCATCTTCGCATCAGTCGACGACCACGAGCGGGGTGCTTCGAACAGCCTTGGCCGCGCCGGCGGCGATCGTGAGGCGCAGTTCATACGTGCCCGCAGGGATGGCTGCGGAGGGCAGCCGGCTGACCTGGAGCAGTCGTCCTTTCGCGTCGGCCTTGTCGAGCGGCAGCGGCAACTGGGCGAGCGACTGTCCCTGCTGCAACAACTCGAGCGTGGCCGTCGGAGCGGCGCCGGCGGGATCGACCACCATCGGCAGCGCGAACGCGATCTCGGCCTGCCCCTTCTTGCTGATCGGCTCGCCCATCGAGGGATAGAGCAGGACGCCGGCGCCTGCCAGCGGATGCGTGGCCGCGGCCGGGTCCTTCGGGTCGAGCCGCTCGACACGCGAGATGATGAAGAGCGACCCGACGACAGGGGTGTCGGCCCCGGGCACCTCGAGCGACGTGCCGACGACGCTCGAGCGCTTGCCGCGGACATCGTGGACCGCGAAGTCCACGGTGTACGCACCGGGCGGCAGGTCCGGCGTGCGGAAGAAGATCATCCCGCCGGACTTCACCTTCGCAAGGTCGGCGACGGCGCCGGTGAGCTGGTACTGCTGGCTCTGCTTGGCCGCCGGCGTCCCGGATGCGTCCACCACACGCGCCAGCACGGTGGCTTCGCCAGCGTAGGTGCTGGTCTTGGCGTCCTCGACGAACGTGACGGCCTCGCCGCCGAAGCCCGCGATGAGGGCCGTGAGCGAGAGGTTGCCCGGCATCGGCAGGCTCAGCGCACGGGCCTGCACGGGGAACGCCGTGGGGCGGGGAGACGCGGCGATGGCCGAGAGTGCCGGCCCCTCATAGGACAGCACGGGCGAGGCTTCGTTGGCCGGAAGCGCCACATACCCGCTTCGGGCCTTCACTTCGACGCCGGGCCGCTTGACCTTCACGTCTATCTTGCGGAATGTGCCGTCGAGCGCCGGATTGGTCGGCTGATACGTCAGCACGTAGTAGTTGCGCCGGTCGTCGTTGATACGCGCGATGCCCTTCTCGAGATCGTTGGTGTTCTGGATCAACAGGCCACCGGTCTGACCCGTGAGGAACCCGAGCGACGCCGAGGGGTCCATCTTCAGCGCCTGCTCGTTGTTCTCGAGATCTTCGGTCCACTTCTTGTCGTTGCTGCGCTCGAGGCCCGAGACGGCCGACGCCGCAAGGTTCGACTGTTCGCGCGCCGTGGCGGCCTGCTCGCTGTGCGCCCTCAGGCCCGCAGCGTCCAGGGCATAGAAGCTGACGTTCTTCCGGTTAGCCGTCGCGATGACGGACCGGAACTTGGCCTCGACGGCGGGCGCCACTGTGAGCCCCTCGCAGAAATAGACGATCGTCTTCCGTCCGGGCAAAGTCCCCATCGAATCGACGAGCGCCAGCAGGGCGTTCATCGAGCCCTGCCCCTCGATATTCGACTGAAGGTCGCGGAAGCTGCGGTCCATCCGGTCGAGTACTTCCCGCGTCTGCCGCTCGACGGCCGCGGCGCCGATCGCACTGGTGTCGACACCCTGTCCCGGCGTCGGCGAGGCCGGCGATGCGGACCCGGTCCCGCCCCCGAACTCGGCTCCCGCAGTGACGGGCACGCTCGGGTTGGCGACGCGCCCATCGCGCATCGCGTTTCGTTCACGACCTGTCTGGGTCGTGGCGGTGCCCGCCACTCGCTCGATCGCAGCCTTCAACTTTGCCGCGTCGGTCGTGTAGCCCTCGACGGTGTTGAGGGCCTGGTCGGTGATGAAGACACCCACAAGCTCGTTGTTCTGGCGCGACGAGATGAACCCCTGCGCGGCCTTGTAGCCAAGCACCCGGCCTTCCGGGGTCATCCGATCCCAGGCGAGCGCGACGACGACGGGCGCCGTCGCCGCCGAGCGGCCGCCCGTACCGACGGCCGCCTCTCCGCCGACTTTCGTCAACAGCGCCTCGGGCGACCTGCGCTCGAACGTCGAGATCTGCTGCGGCTTGCCGTCCTCGAGGATCTCGAAGTCGGCCTGCGTCAGATCCAGCACGGGCCCGCGCTTGTCGCGCGCGACGAGGTCGACGACGACGGCCGAGGTCGCCGTCTCGTACTTCGGCGGCTGTGCTGGCGGCTGCTGGGCCGACAGTCCGACGGACGCGGCAACGAGCAGTGTGCTGGGAATGAGTCGGCGGACAGGAACCATCGTGGCCTCGCGTCAGGTCAGGGAATAACTGTGAACGTGGCCGAACGCGCGACCGTGTTGCTTCCCGCGGTCACCGTGGCCCTAAGTTCATACACTCCGGGCGGCAACTTGTCGATGGGCACAGTGCCCACCTGCCTCAGGCTGTCGCCGTCCGCCTTCGCATCAGGCACGTCCACGCGGCCCCAGACGCTGCCATTGTGGACGAGCTCGACCGTCGTCGATGGCCGCGCGCCGGTGTCGACCAGCATCGGCAGCAGGAACGTCACGTCGCGCCGGCCTGCCTTGCTGAACAGGAGGTCGAGGCTGGGATAGAGCAGCGTGCCGTTCCATGCCAGCGGATGGCTCTTCATCGCGGCATCGTCTTTCGGCATCTTCTCGGCATGGTCGATGAGCACCAGGTCGCCAACAACAGGGCGCGTGTCGTCCAGAGGAATGGACACCGGCGATCGCAGGACACTGGCGCGGCCGGCGCCGTCGCGCACCACCCATTCGACGGTGTGCACGCCAGGCGCGACCTCGGGCGTCCGGAAAAACAGGAGGGTCGCGCGTTTCGCGGCTTCGAGTTTGCCGATCTCTCCCCGCATCTGGTAGTGCTGGCTCTGGGTGGCAAGCGCCGCGCCGTCGCGGTCTGTGACGCGAGCGACGACAGTCACCTCCCCGCTGTACGTCCGGGCCACGGCGTCGCTGTCGAAAGTCAACAGGCCCGCGTCCACCGCGGCGACCAGAGACGTCAATCCCGGCCGGCCGTCCATCGGGGTGCTGAGGGCGCGCGGCCTGAACGGAAATGCCGATGGCGGCGGCGCCTGCGACAGCGCGGCCAGCGCCGGTGCCTCGAAGTCGCGCCGTTCGGTCCGTTCGATGGATGGCGAGGCGACATAGCCGCTTCGCGCCTTGAGTCGAACGTCACGCCGCCGCACCTTGACCTCGATCCGGCGGAACGTGCCGTCGAGTGCGGGGTTCGAGGACGAGTACGCCAGCAGGTAGTGGAACCTGCGGTCCGCGTTCACTCTCGCGAAACCGGTCGCGATGTCGTTGGTGTCGCCGATGTACATCCCGCCGGTGCGCTCGGCCAGCGGCCGCAGCCCGAAGGTGGGATCGCGCCACATCAGCTCGGTGCGGCGTCCGGTCGGATCGTTGGCGACGCCGGTGGCGACGTTCTGCTCGCCGGCTTCGCCCATCTGCTCGTACGTCGCTCTCGAGGGGCTGAACACGCGCAACCCGGCGGCGTCGATCGTATAGAAGCTGACGTTGTGGCGATTGGCGCGATCTTCCACCGCGTCGTAGTTGGTCTTGTACCGCTCCGGAATGACCAAACCTTCCGAGAAGAGGACGACGGTCTTCCGGCCCGGCATGCTGCCGAGCTGTTCGACAAGACCGGTCAGCGCATTCGCGACGGCGAGTCCCTGCTGCTGCTTGTTCATGAACTGCTCCCACTGCAGCTCACGCTCGAGCATCTCGGCCATCTTGAGCTCGGGTCCCCTCATGTCGGTCGACACGCTGTTGAGCGTGTTGGCGCCGGCGGCATACTCCGCGCTGGCGGTTCCGGGCAGGTCGCGCTGGTTCACCAGCCGGTCCATGTTGGAGTTCCGGGCCACGGTCGGGATCGAGGACGGTCGCGACACGGCGATGTCGAACGCCGACTTCAGCGACGCCGTATCTTTCGTGTACGGCACGATGCGGCGCAGCGCCTGATCGATCACGTACACGGCGACGAAGTCGTCTGGCGCCATCTGGTCGAGCAGCGTGCTCGCGGCCTTCCAGGCCTCGTATCGAGCCTGGTCGCCCAGCCAGTCGAACACGATGGCCGTCACGCGTTGGCCCTGGAGCGTGGACGGCGTTACCGGTGCGGCCGCGGGTACGGGTGCCACTCCGGGGACTTGCGACACGCGGGAAGGAGCAGCCTGAGCCGCGGCAGGCTTCACCAGCTCGAAGTCTATGACCGCCTGCCTGGTGCCGTTCTCGAAGACCTCGAAGTCTTCCTTCGTCAGGTCGATGACGGGGTTCCCCTTCTTGTCGCGCACGATGACATCGACGGTCACCGCGGCCGTGGACGTGCCGAATCGCGGGCGGTCCTGGTCCGACGGCGGCTGTGCGTGCAGGATCGGCGTTGCCGCCAGCAACAGCCAGACGATGAGGGCGGACGTCCTCGGCATGTTGCTATTGTGTCTCCACCCTAGGGCACCAGCGTCAGGGAGGTTGAACGGACGACGGTCCGCTCACCGACCCTTATGGTCGCCCTCAGCTCGAGCTGTCCCGTCGGCAATGCCTCGAGCGCCAACCGGCCGATCATGATCAGGCGACCATCGGGGCCGGGGCGGGCTGACAAATCAGTGGCCGTGAGCACGGACGGGCCAGCGAGAGCCTCGACACGCACAGACGGGGCCGTACCCGCCACGACGGTCGGCAACGCCACGGTGACATGGGTCTGCGATGACAGGCGGATCGGCTCGCCCAGCGACGGGGTATGAAGCCGCCCCTCCCATACGAGCGGGTGCGTCGATGCGGCCACGTCGGCCGGCACCGCGTCGACGCGTGCGACGACAAAGAGGTCGCCGATAATTCCACCCTCGACGGACTCGAGGGCGGTGATGGGTAGACGACTGACCGCGCGGCGATCGCTCATCGCGTCCACGCACACGGCCTCGAGCGTGTACGTCCCCGGCGCCAGGCTCGCGGTCTTGAAGAACAGGATGCCGCGCCGCCCGCTGTGGCGCTGGGCGAAGTCGCCCGTGAAGTGATACGGCTCGCTCGCCCGGGCGACTTCCTTCGATCCGGCATCGACGATCCGGGTCAGGACCATCGCGCCGACGAAAAACTGCGCGCCGTCCTCGCTCTGCCCCATCGCCAGTGAGTTGCCGTTCACGCCAACCAGCACGGAGATCAGCCCGCGGCGATCGGGCATCGGTGTTCGGAGTGCGCGGGCCAGGATCGGGAAGTCGGCTGGAGGGGGAGCGGTCGCGAGTGCCGCGAGCGCCGGCCGCTCGTGCTCGAGGACGGGCGCCGTGGTGGTGTCAGCCGACGCGCGATAGCCGCGCCGCGCACGCACTTCCACGTCCGGCCGGTTGACGCTGACGACGATGCGACGGTAACTGCCGTCGAGCGCGCTGTTCGTGGAGACGTACGACAGCAGGTAGTGATGCCGGCGATCGTCGGTGATGCGATCGACGCCGCGATCGAGCGCGTTGGTGTTGTCGACGAGGAGGCCCCCGGTCTGGTCCGCAAGGATGCCGAGCGATACCGACGGGTCCATCTTCAGGAGTCGTTCGTTCGACTCGAGGTTCTGCGTGAGGGCTTCGGGCTTGCTGGCCTCTGATCCGAGCCCGGCGAAGGTCAGCTCCCGCATCTCGCGCGACGTCTGTTGCTGTGCGCTGTGCACCCTCAGGCCCGCCGTGTCGAGAGTGTAGACGCTGACGTTGTTTCGGTTGGCTGCGTCGATCACACTGCGGAACCGCGACAACTGCGAGTCGGGGATCGTCAGCCCCTCGCAGAAGTAGAAGACGGTCTTGCGTCCTGGCAGTTCGCCGAGCGAGTCGACGAGGGCGTACAGCCCGAGCATGGACGCCCTGCCTTGCTGCTCGTAGAGCTGCGCCTGGTACGTGCGATCCATCCGCTCGAGCATCCTGATGATTTCTCTCGTCGCATAGTCGACGGCGACTTGCTTCGGGAAACCCGCAAGCGTATGGCCGCCGTCCTCGGCACTCGCGGTCGGCGCAACGGCGGCGCGCCCCACCAACGTGTCGAGCTGAACGGGCTCGCGCTTCAACGACGAGGTCGCCGCGGTGCCGAGCGTGGTGACGGCGACGCCAAGCTTCGTGCGGTCCGTCGTGTAGGGTTGGATCGTGCGAAGCGTCATGTCGGTGAGAAACACGCCGACGAGCTCGCCGTCCGCCTTGGTCTGAATCAGCCGCTGCGCAGCCCGGTACGCAAGCGCGCGCCCTTCCGGTTCGAGCCGATCCCACGCCAGCGCGATCACTGGCGGTCCCTCGGCCAGTCGATGGCGCTTCACGCCCTTGCCCGACGCCGGAAGTCCAGCGGCGGCGGCGGCTTCGTCTACAGTCTGCGGCACGTCAGCCGCCGTGTACGGCTCGAACGCCAAAACCTGCTGCCTGACGCCGTCTTCGAAGACCGAGAAGTCAGCCGCTGAAAGGTTCGAGACGGGTCGACCTCGCTTGTCGCGGACCACGACGTCGACGACGACGCCGGAGGCCGCGGCGCCAAAGCGTGCCGCCGGCGCCTGCGCGGACGACTCCGCAGGCGGCTGCTGCGCCGTCAATGCGAGGCTCGAATACGCGAGGAGGGATGCGACGAGGCGAACGGTCATGAGCCCGTCGATGCACGCGGGCAGGCTGGCTCAGGGAGCCTAACACACGCCCCGGTGCACGGGTAGGGACCTATCGGCCAGCGAGCCAGCTCTGCCTGAAGGACTTCTGCGCGTCGCTGAGGGTCCCGCCAACCGACTCTGCGGCGACGAGGTCGAAGCGCGGATCCTCGTCGAGCACGGCATCGGCGACGACGTCCTGGCCGCGCTGAAAGAAGGTCACTTTCACGGTGTCGCCGGGCTTCCGCGCACGCAGAACCGCATCGAGCTGCTCGCCCGTGCCGACGGCCTGGCCGTTCACCGTCTTGAGGATGTCGTCCTGGTCGAGCCCAGCCTTGTATCCCGCAGACCCGATGCGCGTGGGGCCGGAGATTCGCAGGCCGCCGGGCGAGGGCTCGGTCTGCACGCCGAGCGTCGCGCGGCCGGGAAAGCGAGGCTTGAGGTTCAGGCCCGCCAGGCCGACCAGGCGCCGGTAGTCCATCACCTCATGTCCCTGCACGTGGCGTTTCATCAAGTCGGCCGCCCACATCTGATCGCCGGAGACCTCCGCGATGGCTGCAGTGACATCGGCGGCGACGTACGGGTTGTCGACGTAGCCGACTTCCTTCCCGCCTGGCTTCCCGTGACGCACCCACAGTACCCGCATCACGTCGTCGAGCGACTTGCGGCTGCCGGTCTTCTCGCGGATGGCGAAGTCGAGCCCGAGGCCGAGCGTCGCGCCATGGATGTAGTACGAGATATACGTGTTGGGCCAGTTGGTGCGATCGATCCAGCTGGCGGCGTCGACAAAGGGCGCGAGACGGCTCATGTCTTCCGCGCTGCGGAAGCGGGTCGCGGGGCTCAGCATCACGTACGACACGACGCCGGTGAGATCGCTCAGCAGCGCCGGCAGCTCGATCAGCCCGCCGCGCGCCATCAGCAGGTCGTCGTAGTAGCTGGTGACGCCCTCGGCCAGCCACAACTCGCCCGAGACGTTCGCATCTTCGAAGTTGAACGGCTCGAGCGTCCTGGGGCGGATGCGCTCGACGTTCCAGGCGTGGAAGAACTCGTGACTCACTGTGCCCAGCAGGTCGATCCGCGAGTCGGCCAGCGCCGCACGGCTGCTGATGACGGTGCTGTTCCGGTGCTCCATGCCGTCGCCGCTAGCCCACGGCAGATAGTCGGCCAGGAACGTGTAGGTCCTGTTCTCGAATGCCGGATACTCCCCGAACACGCGGCGCGCCTGTTCGACGATGCGGCGGACGCCATCGACGAAAGGCGCGACGTCGGCGGACGTGCCCGCGTGGTGGAGCGCGACGCGAATGGTCGGCGCGTCGCTCGCGTCGCCGTCGGCCATCGGCGCCTTGAACGTCTCGATCACTCCGGGCCCGAATTCCATCGGGCTGTCGAGCAGATATTGAAGGGTCGGCGCCGTGAACGTGAGCGGGTCGGCCGTCGGAAAGAGCTGCGTGGCCACGTTCCACGAGCGCCCCGCGGGCCGCTCGAAGGTGATGCGCGCAGGGCGGTGGTCGAGGCCTCGCGCCCAGAAGAGCGCGGCGGGCGCATTGATATGCGCGTGGCTCGCATCGATTCCGAGGTACGTGCCATCGACGCGGTCCCCGAAGATCCGATAGCGGACGCGGACCGTGCCGTCGTGACCTTCGACGTCCCACTGGTGCAGGTTCGGCCGCGACGCCGCCAGGGCGCGGCCGGCGCCGTTGGTGATCTGGACGTCGTAGACGTTCTTGGCGAACTCGTGGAGCGCATAGCGCCCGGGCGAACTGCGGCTGATGCGGATCTGCAGTGGACCGGCCGGGACCTCGGGGAACACGACTTCCACCTGCATCCAGTGGTGCTGGGGTTCGGGAAACGACAGGCGGTACTGGATGGTCCCGTCGGCACCAGCCTGCGCAACCGACACCAACCCGACCAACCCAACCAACCCAACCAACCCGATCAACCCGATCAACCCGACCAACCTGACCAACCCAACCAACCTGATAGGCCCGAGCATGCGGTCGGATGCTAGCACGTGGGATAATCGGATCTTCATGGCACTTCTGTCCCCCGCCGATCAGCAGACGCTCCGCGACATGTTCGCGGACATGACCGAGACCGTCACGATCCTGTTCTTCACCCAGACCATCGGCTGCGAGACGTGTACGGAGACCAAGCAGATCCTCAACGAGCTCACCGAACTCACCGACCGCATCGTCGTCGAGGAGGTCAACCTGGTGCTCGAGAAGGAACGCGCGGCGCAGTATGGAATCGATCGGGCGCCCGGACTGGCGCTGCTGGCGGGCGGACAGGACACGCGCATCCGGATGCTTGGCGCTCCGGCCGGGTACGATTTCATGTCGCTCGTCGACGCGATCCTTGCGATCTCGGGGGCCAGTGACGCGCCGCTCAGCACTGAGAGCCTCGAGCTGCTGGCGCAGGTCACCGAGCCGAAGAGCATCGCCGTCTTCGTCACCCCGACTTGACCGCACTGTCCGCGGGCCGTCGGCCTCGCAAATCGGATGGCGTTCCACAGCCCCCATATCACCGCGGTCACCGTGCAGGCGACCGAGTTCTACGACCTGGCTCGAAAATTCAGGGTTACTGGTGTGCCGAAGACCGTGGTGAACGAAGAGATCGAGATCCTCGGTTCGCTGCCCGAGCCACAATTCGTCCGCGCCGCCCTGGGCCTCGAGGAATAGAAGAGAACAATGTCAACCCCGAAGAAGATCGTGCTCGCCTATTCAGGCGGCCTTGATACCTCCGTCATCCTTCCCTGGCTGAAAGAGCGTTACCCCGGCGTCACGCTGGTCGCCTTTGCTGCCGAGCTCGGCCAGGGCTCCGAGCTCAAGGGCATCGAGCGC
>Ga0315910_10005864_pt1 | contig 10017 bp, 7 predicted proteins | sample EdamamesoilMG_FD_204470 | JGI IMG/M metagenome (GOLD analysis project Ga0315910, IMG submission 204470) | Garden soil microbial communities collected in Santa Monica, California, United States - Edamame soil | ecosystem: Environmental > Terrestrial > Soil > Garden | place: USA: California... | reverse complement strand
GGCCCAGGCGCTGAAGAAGCGCAAAGACGAGGCAGACAGCATCGCGTACCGCGACGAGGTCACCCGCATCATCAAGCTGTGTACGGCCGGGCAGCTCGGCGAGCGGGGCCGGGCGGAGGCGCTGTCCGAGTTCTACAAGCCGATGATGGAGGGCATCAATCACGTGATCGACGCCCTGGTCAAGCCGGTCCAGGAGGCCTCCGACGTGCTCGCGCAGCTGGCGCGGCAAGATCTCACGGTGCGGGTGGTCGGCAACTACGAGGGCGAGCACGCGACCATCAAGAACAACGTGAACGCGACCGCCGAGTCCCTGGAGCAGGCGATGGCGCAGGTGCTGCAGTCGGCGTCCCAGCTCAAGGCGGCCAGCTCGCAGATCAGCGCTGGCAGCCAGAGCTTGTCGCAGGCGACCAACGAGCAAGCCAGCTCGCTCGAGGAGGTGTCGAGCACGGTCGAGGAGCTGAGCTCGATGACGGACCAGAACGCCTCCAACGCCAACCAGGCCAAGGGCCTCTCGGACAACGCCAAGAAGAGCGCGAACCGCGGCAAGGATGGGATGGATCAGCTGTCGAAGGCCATCGACAAGATCAAGGGGTCCGCCGATCAGACGGCGAAGATCGTCAAGACCATCGACGAGATCGCCTTCCAGACCAACCTGCTGGCGCTGAACGCAGCCGTCGAGGCGGCGCGCGCAGGGGACGCGGGCAAGGGCTTCGCCGTCGTCGCCGAGGAGGTTCGCAGCCTCGCGCAACGCAGCGCAGAGGCGGCCAAGAGCACCGCCGAGCTGATCGAGGGCTCGGTGAAGAACGCAGAGGCCGGCGTGCGACTGAGCGACGAGGTCGGGCGGCAGCTCCAGGAAATCGTGACAGGCTCGGAGAAGGTCAACGACATCGTGGCGGAGATCGCCGCGGCGTCCTCCGAGCAGGCCAAGGGTATCGGTCAGATCAACACTGCCGTCGGTCAAGTCAACCAGATCACGCAGCAGAACGCCGCCAACTCGGAGCAGTCCGCCGCGGCCGCGGAAGAGCTGTCTGCCCAGGCGGGGCAGCTGGCGGACATGGTCGGGCAGTTCAAGATCTCCGGTGCCGACCCGGCGCCGTCGGTCGCGTCGGGCCGCCACGGCTGGCACGCCCCCGCGCCGAAGGCGGGGGGCTCGTCGCACAAACAGGCGCCGCCGGGCAACGGCAGCGTGGTGCGCAACGGAGCCAAGGTCATCCCGCTCACCGAAGAGGAGCTTCGGGACTTCTGAGCCCGAACGCGAGCCATGGCCGTCTCGTCGCCGCAGCAGGTCGCAGCAGGTAGCCTCGACCGTGCCACGTTCGAGCGCATCCGCGACATCGTGTATGCCAAGAGCGGGATCGTGCTCAATGATGACAAGGCCACGCTGGTGGCGGGGCGGCTCGGGCGGCGCTTGCGCGAGCTCGGGCTAGCCGCCCCCAGCGACTACCTGGCCTTCCTCGAGGGCGATCCGAGCGGCGGCGAGCTGACGAATTTGCTCGACGCCATCTCGACGAACGTCACCTACTTCTTTCGCGAGCCCGATCACTTCGAGCTGATCTCGCAGCTGCACTCGCGCTGGATTGCCGCTGGCCAGCGGCGCTTCCGCTACTGGAGCGCCGCCTCGTCCTCGGGCGAGGAGCCGTACACCCTGGCCATGACCTTGCACGCGCTCGGCACCAGCAGCCTGGATCTGAAGATCCTCGCGACGGATATCTCGACGGCGATCCTGGAGCGGGCGCTCGCGGGCGTCTATCCGGAGAAGGCGCTGGCGGAGGTGCCGCGGCAGCACCAGCTGCGGTATTTTCGCCGGCAGGCCGGCGCCGGCCCCGCCATGTACGAGGTGACGGACGAGCTGCGCCGCTTGATCACCTTCCGGCACCTGAACCTCGCGGTGTTCCCGTCGCCGTTGACGGGGCCGCTCGACATGATCTTGTGCCGCAACGTCATGATCTATTTCGATCAGAAGCTGCGCAGCCGCCTGGTGAACGAGTTCGCTCGCCTGCTGAAGCCCGGCGGGTGCCTGATCATCAGCCACGCCGAGAGCCTGGTCGGCATCGACGTGGCGCTCGAGATGGTGCGGCCGTCGGTCTACGTGAAGCCGCGCGCCGCGCAGCCGTGAACGGCACCGCCATGAACAGCGCAGCCATGCACCAGCGCAGCCATGAAGGACCATCCGTGTGACCCGGGTGCTGCTGGCCGAGGACGACCCACTGACGCGCTCGCTCCTGGCGCGCCTGGCGGGGTCGTGGGGGTATGACGTCGTGGCGGTGGCGGACGGCGACCGGGCGCTGGCCGTGCTGAGCCAGCAGGACGGGCCACGGCTGGCGGTGCTCGACTGGCACATGCCGGGCTGCGACGGCGTCGAGATCTGCAGAAGGCTCACCCGGCGGGGCCCGGACGCCCCATACGTGCACACCATTCTGATCACGAGCACCACGGCCAGCGACTCGCTCGCCGAGGCCCTCGACCATGGCGCGCACGACTTCATGGCGAAGCCGCTCGTGCCGCACGAGTTCAAGAGCCGCCTGGGCGTGGGGAGGCGCGTCGTCGCCTATAACGAAGAGCTCACGAAGAAGAACGACGAGCTCCGGCGCTACACGACGCAGCTCGAGGAGCTGGCCGCGACGCGCGCCAAGCAGCTATTGCACGCCGACCGCATGGCGACGATCGGTCTGTTGACCAGCGGCGTCGCGCACGAGGTCAACAACCCGACCACATTCATCTCCGGCAACGCCCAGACGATCCGCCAGTTCTGGCAGGACGTGGAGCCGATGGTGCGACGCGGCGTCCCTTCGCTGCTGAACGAAGAACGGCGCAAGGTCGAGTTCGTGCTCGAGGAGCTGCCGCGGGCCCTCGACGGGATACTCGGTGGCGTCAGGCGCATCGCCAGCATCGTGCGGGGCCTCAAGACCTACTCCCGTCAGGGCAAGGGCGACAAACACCCGTGCTCCATCGAGCAGGTGATCCACAACGCCGTCAACCTGTGCACCTATGACCTGGGCAAGCGCCAGATCGGCGTCGCGCTACAGATCGGGCGCGATCTGCCGGCGGTGCAAGGGGACAGCCAGCAGCTCGAACAGGTGTTGATAAACCTGTCCATGAACGCGGCGCAGGCGATGGAGGGCGCCGCCGAGCGACGCCTCTCGATCGGCGCCGCCTCCAAGGGCCCGAGCGTCGTCGTCAGCGTGGAGGACACGGGGCCGGGCGTGCCGCCGACGCTCCGCGAGCGGATCTGGCACCCGTTCTTCACCACCAAGTCGGCAGGCGACGGGACGGGCCTGGGCTTGTCGATCTGCCGCGACATCGTCAAGGATCACGACGGGGAGCTTTCGCTGGAGTGCCCGGAGGCTGGCGGCGCCCGCTTCATCATCAGTTTACCGGCGCTGGGGAGGAGTGCGGCATGAAAACGCAGCTGTTGATAGTCGACGACGAAGCGGAGATCCGGGAGCTGCTGCGCCGGCACTTTCGCTACGTGGGCCATGAGGTGGAGACGGCCTCGAACGGCGTCGAAGCGCTCGAGCGGCTCGAGCGTGTGCGGACGGACGTCGTCATATCCGACATCCAGATGCCCGGGATGGACGGCGTCGAGCTGCTCAGGCGCGTGCGGCAAGAATACCCGATGACGAGGATGATCATGATCACGGGTTACGTGAGCCAGAGCAGCATCCTTTCCTGCATGCGGCTCGGGGCCGAGACCTGCGTGTTCAAGCCGATCGAGAGCCTGGAGGAGCTGGACGGCGCGGTCAGCCAGGCCGTGCGCACGATCCGTCGCTGGTGGGAGATCCTGGGGGAGTTGCAGGGCAGAAAGTCGGTCGCCCCTCCCGGGCCGACCCATGGCTGAAAGCGAAGCGCATGGAAACCAGGGAGCTCATGGATCCGGAGGTGCTGGCGGCATTTCTGGACGAATCGGAGGAGTCGCTGCAGGCGGTCGACCTCGGGTTCGTGACTCTCGAGTCGCAGCCGAAGGACCTGGAGACGATCAACGCGATATTTCGCGCGATCCACAGCATCAAGGGTAACTCTCCGTTCTTCGGCCTGATGGTCGTCAAGCGCCTCGCGCACCAGATGGAGGATCTGCTGGCGTTGATGCGCGAGCAGGTGGTGCAGGCGAACCACGCGGAGATCTCCTGCCTGCTGGCTGGGCTCGACCTGCTCAAGGGCATGCTGCGCAACGTGCGCACGGGCGAGCCGGAGCTCCGCGCCGGCGAGGAGGGGAGACTCGAGGCGGCGCTCTCGAACATCAAGGCGGCGGCCGCGATCAAGGCGGCGGACGCGCCGGAGACCTGGCAAGAGGTGTGGCGACAGCTGGATGGCCTCGGCGCGCGCGCTGGCGCCGGCGAGATCGCCAGCGCCGTGAACACCCTGCGCGGCACGCTGCTCCGGCTCGCTCCAGCGGGTGAGGCGCCGCGGAGCGCGCCGGGGGCGAGCGTGGCTTCGGGCGGCGTGGCCCGAGGTCAGGCGAACGCGGCAGCGCCGAGCGCGCCGCGCGTGGCCCCGTCCGGCTCGGCGCCGCGCGACGGAGCGGGCGGCGCGCCCGACCTCCACGACACACTGGGGGAGCTCGAGCAGATCTTGAGCCCCGCGTTCGACGACGTGCTGGCGCCGCCGAGCGCGCAGCGAGCGAGGGAGCTCCTGGTCCTGGTGCGCGACGGCAGCGCGGGGGCGGAGCGCCCGATCGCCGAGCGCGCGCTGGGCGAGCACGACTCGATGCTGGCGGCCGTCGGCTTCGTGCCGCTCTTGCGAGAGACGCTGCTGGAGCGCATCGCGGAAATTCGCGCCGGTGCGGCGACGCCGGAGCGCGCCGAGGGCAGCCGCCGCCCGGAGCGCGCTGCGCCCGTCGCCGCGCGCGACAAGGCCGAGGTGAGCCGCACGATGCGCGTCGAGGAGGCCAAGATCGACGAATTCCTCGACTACGTGGGCGAGCTGATCATCACGCGCGAGATGTTCGGCAACGTGGGCAAGCGCTTGCGGACGCTGGAGCGCCAATCGGGCCTGTCCACGGAGTTTCAGCGCGCCATGGGCGCGTTCACCGCGCTGTCGCACAACCTGCAGCGCAGCATCATGGAAATCCGCAAGGTGCCGGTGAAGTTTGTCCTGCAGAAGGTGCCGCGCCTGGTGCGCGATATCGCGGACCAGGCAGGCAAGCAGGCCGTGGTCAACCTCGTCGGCAACGAGATCACCGTGGACAAGAGCCTGATCGAGTCCTTCGAGGCGCCGCTCGTCCACATGGTGCGCAACGCGGTCGACCATGGCCTCGAGGCGCCCGACGAGCGGCTGCGGCGGGGCAAGCCGGCGGCGGGTAAGATCGAGGTGGTCGTCACGGAGACGTCGGCAGAGTTCATCTGCGCCATCCGGGACGACGGCGGCGGCATCAACGTCGACGCTCTGCGGGACAAGGCCGTGCGCCTCGGTCTGTTGACAGAGCGGGCGGCGTCGCAGCTCAGCCGCTCCGAGGCCTATCAGCTGATCTTCGCCGCCGGCCTCAGCACCGCGAAGCAGATCACTGACGTGTCGGGGCGTGGCGTCGGCATGGACGTCGTCAAGCGCAACGTGACCGAGCTCGGTGGGCGCATCGAGATCGAGAGTGAGCCCGCTCGCGGCGCCACCTTCACGATCTACTTGCCCAAGGCCGTCACGGTGCAGATCCTGGACGGGTTCTTGGTGCAGGTCGGCAAGGAGCGGCTGGTGTTGCCGCTGCGCGCGATCAGCGAGTCGTTTCGACCGACCCTGGACCAGCTGCATACGATCGCGGAGCGTGGCGAGTGCGTGAGCCGCCGCGGCCGCGTGTTTCCCCTGGTCCGCTTCAATCGCTTGCTGGCCCTGGGGGCGGACGACCGCTGCCCCAGCGAGGCGATCGTGGTGTCGGTGGAGGTGTCCGGTGGCCGATCGGCGGGGCTCCTCGTGGACCAGGTGCTGGGGGTTCAGCAGGTCGTGCTGCGCGAGGTGGCCGGCATCGACACCCGCGTTCAGGTGTTCGCGGGGGGCGCCGTGCTGGGCGACGGCCGCGTCGCCATGGTCGTCGATGTCGAGAAGCTCGGTGCGCTCGTCGCGCAGGTCGCCGAGGCCTGATCAGGGAGCTAACGTGGAGCACCAATTCTTACTCCCGGGTGACCTCGTCACGACGCGCAAGCCCGCGCATCTGGCGACGCTGCTGGGCTCGTGCGTCAGCGTGTGCTTGAGCAACGGGTTTCAGCGCATCGCGGGCATGAACCATTTCATGCTCCCCGAGGCCGGCACCAATAGTGACCTTGGCCGTTATGGGGACACGTCCATCCGGCAGCTCGTCAAGACCATGTTCGCGCTCGACGCCGAGCCCGGCCACTATCGCGCGAGGATCTACGGAGGAGGCCGGGTGATCGGGCACCTCGGTGCGCTCGGGGACATCGGCTCGCGCAACATCGAGCTCGCGCGCCGGATGTTGTCCGAGCTCGGCATTCCGATCCTGTACGAGGAGATCGGGGGCAGCAAAGGCCGGCGCATCGATTTCAACACGCAAACGGACGTGATCGAGTGCCGGACGGTGGGCGTGGCCGGTTCGAGCAGCTCCAAGCTGCGGCGCGCCGCGCTGACGCGGGTGCTGATCGTGGACGACTCGCCCGTTGCGCGACGCGTGCTGAAGATGGGCCTGGAGGGCGCGCCGGGCATCGTCGTCGTCGGCGAGGCCGGCAACGCGTTCGAGGCGCGCGACCAGGTGCTCTCGCTGGATCCCGACGTGCTCACGCTCGACATCGAGATGCCCAAGGTCGATGGTGTCACGTTCCTGCGGCAGCTGATGAAGCACATGCCAAAGCCGGTCATCGTGATGTCCTCGCTCGCGACACCGGGCAGCGAGCTCGAGGCGCGCGCGCTCGCCGCGGGCGCCGTCGAGGTGATCGACAAGGCGCGGCTCGAGCCAGCCAAGGGCCTCGAGGGCATCCGCAACATCTTGGCTCCTGCTTTGCGACGGGCCGCGAGGCGTCCGCCGGTGAAGGCTCCTTCGGCATGAGGCCTGGGGGCGCGCTGCGGTGATAGGGAGGGGGTTTACATGAAATCGTTGGTCGTTGAAGATGAGTTTATCGCTCGCTCCGTTCTGCAGCGCTTCCTCGCGCGCTACGGCGAGTGTGACGTCGCGGTGGACGGAGACGAGGCTGTCGCCGCGGTGGACTCCGCCTTGCGGGACGGCGTGGCATACGAGGTCGTGTGTCTCGACATCGGCCTGCCAAAGATGGACGGACAGGGCGTGCTGGAGCGGATCCGCGAGCTCGAGCTCCAGCGCGGGATCCAGCTCGGGCAGGGGTGTCGCGTGATCATGACCACGGCGACCTCGGCAAAGGATCACGTGATCGGCGCTTTTCGGGGCGGTGCGGACGCCTACCTGACCAAGCCGATCAGCCTGGGGGCTTTGACTCAGGAGCTGAAGACGCTGCGCGTCTTGCCGTGAGCCGCGGGGGCTCGAGCTGTCACCGCGCTCAGCCCTGGCGCGCCGCGAACGAGGCGATCGCCTGCGCCATCTTGTCCAGCGGCAGGACCTGCAGCGCGGCGTTACGCTCGATGGCGGCTCTCGGCATGCCGAACACCACGCTGCTCGCCTCGTCCTGAGCGATCGTCATGGCGCCGCTGGTCTTCATCTCGCCGAGGCCGCGGGCGCCGTCGTCGCCCATGCCGGTGAGCAACATGCCGAGGGCGTTCTTGCCGGCGTGCTGCGCCACGGAGGAGAACAAGACGTCCACCGAAGGCCGGTGCCGGCTGACGGGCGCTTCGTCCTGGATCAGCGCCGTGAAGCGCGCTCCGGAGCGGCGCAGCTCGAGGTGGCGATTGCCCGGCGCGATCACGATCTTGCCCGGCGTGATGACGTCGCCGTGCTCCGCCTCCTTGATCTCGAGCGGAGTCAGGCGATTCAGCCGCTCCGCGAACGCGCGCGTGAAGTCCGCCGGCATGTGTTGCACCACGAGCGTGCCGGGGATGTTGGGCGGCAGCGCCAGCACGATGTCCTCGAGCGCTCGCGTGCCGCCGGTAGAGGCGCCGATCGCGACGATGCGATGCGTCATCTCCGCGGCAGACAGCTGCAAGACCGGCTGCTTCATCGGCGCCGTGGCTTGGACCCGTGCGTGGCGCACGGCCTTGATCTTCGCGATCAGGTCCGGGGCCAGGTCATCCAGCGTGTAGGAGCCGCGCGGCTTCGACACGACCTCGAGCGCGCCGGCGCGCAGCGCAGACAGCGCGCGCTCGCTGCCCGCCGGGGTGATCGACGAGACGATGATCACCGGCATCGGGTGGTGCTGCATCAGCTTGAACAGGAAGGTGATGCCGTCCATGCGAGGCATTTCGACGTCCAGCAGCAGCACATCGGGCCGGAGCTCGACGATCTTGTCGCGCCCCACGAAGGGGTCGGGGGCGGTGCCGACCACCTCGATCTCGGGGTCTCGCGACAACATCTGGGTCATCACCTTGCGGACGACTGCCGAGTCATCGATCACCAGCACACGTATGCTCATCATCACCCCGGAGGCGGTTATTGGCGGCAGAGCGGCCGGCGCTGAAACCCGGATAAGGCAGGCGGCTGATGGGACGCCCGGGAGGGCCGTATGATCGGCAGGGGGAATGTTCAGGGGCTTCGGATTCTCGCATTCTGCAGCAGCGCCGATCGTGGCCGCAGCTCTGGGATGCCTGCTTCTGCTCAGCCTGCCGGCTCCGGCGAGCGAGCCTGGCCGGGCGCTGGTGCGCGTGGCTCCGTTCCTGCTGGCGCTGGTGGCGAGCCTCTGGGGGGCGGCCAATGTGCGACGCAAGCTGGCCGACGCACGGGAACGCCAGCTGGGGTTGCAAGCGCTGATGCGCGGCATGCAACACGGCGTCATCGCATTTGATGTACGTCGCGACGTCCTGGAGTGGAGCTCGGGTGCGGAAGCCTTGCTCGGCTACCCGTCGGGCGAGGTCGTCGGCCGTTCGATCGACGGCTTGATCGTGGCGGACGATCGCGGTCTGTTCTGCTCCGAAGTGGAGCGTGCGGCCGCGGCCTTCGACCGGGACGGTCGCTTTAACCTGCGGGCCACGACGCGAGATGGCCGGAGCCTGGAGCTCGAGGTGTTCCTGGTGGCGTGGCAGGCTCGAGCGGGCCGCGTTTTTGTCGCCATCCTGCGCGATATTTCGAAGCAGCGCCTGGTCGAACGCCGGATCGGCGAGACCGAGAAGAACTGGCGCGACATCGTCGAGAACTCATCCGACGTGCTGTTGCTGCTCGATCGCGTGGGCACCATCATCTTCGCCAACCGCGGGCTGCTGGGCAAGACGGTGGCGGACGTCGTCGGCAACAACGTCGTCGACGTCGTCCCGCACCTCTCGAGCGTGCTCGAGCCGGCGTTGGTCCAGGTCTTCGAGGCGGGAGCCGCTTTCGAGCACGAGGGGAAGACCCCCGCCGACGACGGCAGGAGCTGGCTGTGGTGCCGGCTCGCGCCGCAGCGCGAGGACGGCGAGGTCGCCCGCGCCGTGCTCTCGATCAGCGATCTCAGCGAGCGCCGCGCGCGCGATCAACAGCTGCGGAGGCTGGCCGGCATACTCGCCAACACGCGCGACGCGGTGTTCACGACCGACGCCGACGGTAACGTCGCGTCCTGGAACCCCGGCGCGGAGCTGCTCTGGGGCTGGACCCCCAAGGAGATCCTGGGCAAGCACCTCTCGACGCTGGTCGGTCCCGAGCGGCACGACGCGCAGCAGCTGATCTTCGAGCGCGCGCGCGCTGGTCGCTACGTCGAGCCGTTCGACTCGGTCGGAATGGCGAAGAACCTGCGCCGCATCCCGCTCTCCGTGTCGATCGCGACGAGCCGCAGCGAGCAGGGGGCGTTCGAAGGAATCTCCGTCGTCGCGCGCGACATGTCGTATTACCAGGATCTGCAGGAGGCGCTCGAGCGCGCCAAGAGCGCGGCCGAGACCGCCAACCGGCTCAAGAGCGCGTTCATCGCCAACATGAGCCACGAGGTGCGCACCCCGCTGAACGGGGTGGTCGGCATGGCGGACCTGCTACGCCGGACGCGCCTGTCGCGGGAG
>Ga0315910_10005862_pt1 | contig 10018 bp, 8 predicted proteins | sample EdamamesoilMG_FD_204470 | JGI IMG/M metagenome (GOLD analysis project Ga0315910, IMG submission 204470) | Garden soil microbial communities collected in Santa Monica, California, United States - Edamame soil | ecosystem: Environmental > Terrestrial > Soil > Garden | place: USA: California... | reverse complement strand
CAGCAACCACCCAGGTTCGTGACGGCGTTCATGTCATACGTGACCTCCACCACGAACGACATGTACTGATCTGCCTGCTCCCACTGGAAGCTGTTCGGCACCAGCGTGGTGCTGACCGGCGTGGCGCAGTCCCGGACGTAGTCGCCATAGAACCAGACCACGCTGGCGATCGGGTCCATGTTCGACTTTTCGAAGTCGACGCGGAAGTTCTCGCGCTCCTGCCAGGAGGCCTCCGTGTTCTCTTCGAGGAAGTTCGTGCGCTCGCCGTCCAGGCTCTCGCGCAGCTGCACGTCCACGTGCTGCCCCTCGAACTCGAACATCACGCGCGGGGTGGTGGTCGCCAGGTCGTCGTTCGGGTCGTCGATGCCGTCTCCCTGCAGCGAGCGGCCGTCCACCACCTGCAATTTATCCTCGGCGAAACGGAAGCGCACATACTGCGCTTCCGACTGAAAACCCGGGAAGGCGTAATCACCCAGGAAGTTGGGCGAGCTGGTCTTCACCACCGTGGTCTTGAACAACCAGCCCTGGTCGCCGTTGCCCGGCTCGAGCTTCGGGCTCTCGTCCGTCAGGTCCGACTTGGTCAGGTAGACGTGCTCGTCCAGCAGGCCGTTGCGCACCGGGCGATGGTCGACGCAGGCCCCCGCCCCCAACACGGCAACCAGGCCGAGCAGGCCGATACTCACTCCCCAAAAACGCGCTGCGTTCATTGAACTCACTCCCACACCGAAACGTTGAGGGCCCGCCCGTCGACGACCGCGAACGAACGCCGATAGGCGATCGACGTGATGTCGAGCAGCACGTTACCGTTGGCCGAAAAATTGAAGACGAGATCGCAGTCCCGGTAGGCCTCCGGGGTCACCGTGCTCTCCCAGGCGAGCAGCTGCGACTGCACGTCGTCGCCGTAGGACACGGGCAGACCCGGGCACAGCTCCAGGCTGCCCTTGAACGAGCGGTCCTCGATCTTGCCGATGGTGCCGTCTTCGCGCACCCAGGCCACCACGAAGTTCTCCTTGCCGAACAGGTTCACCTGGTGCGCAGGCACGAACTCGAAACGTTGCCCGCGGATCTGCCGCGAGTAACCCGCCACGTCCTCCATCGGCGCCCCCGACACCCAGAGCTCGCTGGCGGCGCTGCTGCCGGCGATGCCGATGTTCAGCGTGGCCAGCCGGCGGTCGAAGCCCGTCACCTGGATGCCGTTCGACCCGAGGCTCACCAGGTTGCCGCCGAGCATGTCCGCCGCCTCGTAGTAGGCGGACACGGGCGCGGCCCGGCCCTGCTCGATCACCCGATCCACCACGCTGTCTCCGCGGCTCACCTCCACGAAGGTGACCGCGCCGAAGTTCAGACTGTATTGCACGCCCAGGCGGTACGGCACCCCGGCGCGCTTGAAGGACGCGCTGCCGATCGACCAGCGTGCGTCATCCGTCGTGCGGAACGCCTTGACCGCTCCCTCGGCCTCCGACTCGCCATGGCTCAGCGCAAACAACACCGAGTCCACGAAGGGTTCGATCAGGTAGACGGGGTCGACCACCCGTGCGTCCACCGCCGCGCGTTGCTCCGGCGTGAGCGCCGCATACAGCGCCTGTACCTCGGCGATGACGGCGGGCAACCAGGACACCCCGTCCGCCGTCAGCAACTCTCCGATGCGTTGCGGCGCGTCCACCGTGAACGGCACCGCCAGCTCGTAGGTGGCAAACGGATGCTCGCCCGCGTCATCGGCATCAGGGTCGCCCGCGCCCGGCGAAACCGCTGCCGCCAGCCGCGCCTCGAGCCGCGCCTTGTACAGCTCGCCCAGCACCAGCGGATTAAACTCCGAGACCGCCGCCGGCATCGTCCGCGAGAAGCCGATCGAATACAGCGTGTCCGCTGCGCCGGGCCGCTCGCCGTCCGCGAGCAGGGTGCCCGACGTCATATCGCGCATGAAGTCCAGGTTGATACCGTTGAACTCGACCGACACGGCGTCGCGGCTCGTGTCCACGTTGTAGTTGACGCGGTCGAGCGCTCGCTCGTCCCCGGAGGCGATGCAGCGGGTCTGAAATTCGGACCAGGAGAGCGCGCTATCCAGATCCAGCACGCAGCCCTCGCGGAACTGGCTCTGGAAGCTGAACGTCATCTGCGCGGGCTGCGGCGGGTCCAGCGGATCGGTCGGATCTGCCGGGTCTTCTGGCTCTGCCGGCTCGTCCGGGTCCTCCGGATCCTCGGGGTCCACCGGATCCGCAGGTGCTTCCGGCGCGGCCGGCGCCGCGACGTTGCCAAACCCGATCGCCCCGCCGTTCTCGAACGGCGCGCTGCGCACCGGGGTCAGGTAGATGAAATCGGCGTAACCCTCGGGGGTGAACCCGATCTGGATGCCCGAATCCTGCAAGGCCACCACCGTGTCCTGCGGCGTGTCCTCGTTCGCGCCCGTGTAGATCAGATCGCAGATCTGCGCCGCCACGCAGTCGAAGTCGGCGGGGAACGCCGTGGCGCCGAAGAACGTCTGACGCACCATCTTGTAAAGGCGCGTGACGTTTGCCGGATTCAACCAGGAGCGCGGCTCCGTCAGCGCTTGCGCGCGCGACGTGAACACGTCCAGCTCCTGGCCCCCCATCACCAGGCGCTCGCGTGGCTTCGCCACCACGTCCACCGTCGAGCCGTCCGCTTCGGTGAACGCCCCCTGCATCGCGCCCAGGTACTGCTGCGTGACGATCACCCCCTCGACGAGCCGCGTCTCCGGGTCGAACAGGAGGATCACGTCCTGCGTCGGACCCCAGGTGAAGGCGTCCGCAAACGTGCCCGCTGGATTGCAGAATTTGCCCTCTGACGGCCGCCCCAGCACGTCGTCCGCGTACAGCGCACCGCCCGTTCCCGCCCACAACGGCAAGCCGCCTGCCGACACGTCCGGCACGATCGGCTGCACCACCATGTTTTGAGCCAGCGCGTTCTCTTCCGTCTCCGCACAGAATTTTGCGGTGCCGACGTCATCCGCCGCGACACCGTCACCGAAGCCGCGCGTGTCCCCGGCGACGAACACGTCGGGCGCCGACGTTTCCGCGGGCCCCGGCCTGCCCGACTCGGGCCCTGCCGACAGCGGCAACGTGACCTGCTCGGGCCCGTCCTCGCAGCCCACGACACAAGCAACTAAAGCGACGCACCCCACGGACAACGCCAGGCTTCGCATTCGGCGACCTCTCTCCATCGGAGCCCAGCGACAGCAGCTGGCTCTACGCCGCCCGAGCATACGCGAGCCACGGCCGCTGCACAGGCACAAAGTTCGGCAACACAGGTTGCACCACCTGACTCCGAGGAGACGCTTCACGCGACATGTCGACGAGCGCCCGCAGCGCAGGAAAAGTTGGTGAAACCGTGCGGGTTGCTCAGCGAGCGCACACCGCCCAGCAAACGCGAGCCCGCCCTCGCCCATTACATATGACGCCGTTGTCATAACGAACGAACGTGTGCTCGAGTGTATGCGACGGCACGGGGCGTTCGCCGCGTTCCGTCGTGAGTGGCAAGCCGCGACACGGTAACGATGCCGGTTGCCAAGCAGCCGCCAGACATATCGGAGCTCGCGCTCCGAGGCCTTCAGTCGTAGACCCAGGCGTCGAAGAGGCCGTTGAGCTTGCGGCCGCTGGCGGCTTCGAAGTCTTGCTGGAAGTCGCGGCTCTCGACGCTCTGGCCAGCGCGCTTGCGAGTGTAAGATTTGAGGCCGTGCCAGAAGGCGTCGTCGCCGACTTCGCGGCGGAGCCGGCTGAGGAACAGCGCCGCCTTGCTATAGGCGATGGCTCGGCGAAGCTCGTTGGTCGGGTACTCACCCTTGAAAGTGAGCTTGGGGTCGAAACCCTGGTCGACGGCAGCCTGGTGGCGTTGCTGGAAGAGCGCGAGCTCGCGTTCGTAGGCCATGCCGCCCCAACGTTGTTCCTTGTAGGCCGCGACCATGAAGGAAGTGATGCCTTCGTTGAGCCAGAAGTGCGTGAAGTCTTTGCAGGTGATGAGGTTGCCCCACCACTGGTGGGCGAGCTCGTGCGCGATGACCCAGTCTTCGGTGGGATCTTTCAGGATCGGGTCCAGCTCTTTGGTACCAATGATGGAGAAGGAGCTTTTTTCCTGCGCTTGTGAGCCTGGGACGAGAACCTGCGTGTAGCGGGCCCCGGGCAGGGGCAAGCCGGCCTTGCTTTCGAAGAAACGCAGCATGTCGGCGGTGGGCGCGAAGCGGCGTTCCAGGGCCGCGGCGGGACCGGGGCCGAGGAAGCTGAGCTCGACGTCGCCCTCACGCTGGGAAGCGCTGACGAACTTGCCGGCAGCGAAGCCGAAGAGGTACGTCGGACGCACGGCTTGCTCGAGGTACTCGTGTTCCATCTGGCCGGCGCCCGCGGGCCTGCTGCCGATGTGCTGGCCACCTGCGACGACGCGGTAGGAGGCAGGCACGACCAGCTCCAGGCGAAATGCCGCGCGGTCCGCGGGGCTTTCGAGGCAAGGCATCCAGTGGCAGGTGAAGTAGTCCGTGTAGACGAGGTCGTTTCCGAACACGAGGCCACGCTCGGGTTTGCCGCGGTAGGTGATTTCGACCGCGGCGTGTTCGGCCTGGTGCGTGGGCAAGGGCAGCTCGATGACGATCTCCTCGGGGTCGAGCTGGAACTTCAGCGGCGCGCCGAGCGACGTCACGGAGCCGATGTCGAGCCCGTGCCGCGGCAGGTACAGAACGCGCCGCGCGTCCTCCGGCAGGTCATAGGTGATGGTCGTTTTGCCGTCGACGCTGCGGGAGCGCACGTCTACCCGTAGGCGCGTGGCGTACTGAATGATGTCGAGCACGCCGGGAGCTTTGGGCTCGGCCCGCACCAGCTCTTCGGGGGCCGAGCTGGCCACCCGCGCGGGCGCAGCCGTGGGCCGTTGCCGCGGGCGCGAGCCACAGGCGATCGCTCCGATCAGGATCAGCCCCAATATCCCCCTCGAGCACACGGCGTGAGCAGACATGCCGAGCACGGTAACACCCTGTGGCAAAGACTTCTCGCCCTTTGCGCCGGTGAAAGCCCTGGTAAAAGCCCGGGCCCGAGCAGGGATGGCTCGCGCCATCACGGTGAGACAACGCAACGTCGGCGCACGCTGCGAAGGGCTGCAGCGCTGGCTCGCTACGGGGCTCGGGGCTGCAACTTGCCTCAGGTTCCGCCGCGGCTCAGACTCGAGACGTGACCGAGGTTCGGCTCGCGGAGGACGTCGGCTCGAACGTGCCGGAACAGAGCCCGTCGGATCTGGCGAGCCCGGTGGCGCCGGCGAGCCCGATACGACCCAGTGAACCCGAGAGCGATCCGCCAGGGTCGCTGGTCGAACGGTTATTGCGCGAGCCCGACACGCTCTGGCGCCAGGTCGAGTCCGGACGCGAGCTGGGGACGCTGAACCGCCAGCTGGTACTGGCGACCTCACTGCCGCTGGCGCTCCACGGTGCCGTGCTCGGCGCGTCGAGCGGCGTGCTGCAGGCGCTGTCGTCGGCGGTCAAGCTGCCGCTGCTGTTCCTGTTGACGCTCGCCATCTGCTTGCCAGCCTTGTACCTGTTCAATCTGGTGTTTGGCTCGCGGCTGCGCGCCGTGCAAACCCTGGCCATCCTGCTCGCGGCGATGGCGACGACGGCCGTGCTGACGCTCGGCTTCGCTCCCATCAGCGTGTTCTTTCTGCTGAGCGCGCGGAGTTATGCTTTCTTCAAGCTGCTGAACGTGGCCATCCTGACGGTGACGGGGCTCGCCGGCTTGCGCGTGCTGGTCGCCGGCATGGCCGCCGTGGCCCGGCGCGGCATGTCTCGGCCGAACACGAGCAGCAACCCCTGGCTGCTCCGGAGCTGGCTCATCGTTTACGCCTTCGTGGGCACGCAGCTCGCCTGGACGCTGCGCCCGTTCTTCGGTTCGCCGGACTTGCCGTTCGAGCTGTTTCGCGCGCTGGAGGGCAATTTCTACGTGAACATCGTGCAGACCCTGTTCGGAGGCTGATCGTGCCCGGCACGAAGCGGCGCTCGGCACACGGGCCCTGAGGAAAACGGCGAGGCGTGTCCGACGACGTGCACAAGCTGCTGGCGCTGGGAATCAGCCTGCTGGTGGCGCTGGCCGCCATCTGGTGGTTCACGCGCCACGAGCGGCGGCAGGCGCCGCGCGCGCTGGTCGCCGGTTATCCGGCGCGCGAGTTCCCGCATCACGAGCCACTCGACCCCGCCCTGGCCGCCCTGTGCGACAACCAGGCGAACCTGCTGCGTCTGTATCACGCCCTGCCCGCGTCGTCCCCCGCGCGCGCCACGCTGATCGTGTTCCTGGAAGAGCTGCGGGCCCTGATGGATGGCGCTTACCCGTTGGCCTCGCTTCAGGCTTCGCCGGCAGCACGCGCGCGGCTCCAGAGCCTGGTCGCTGGCGTGCAGGAAGCCGTGCAGGAGTTGACGGTAGCGACCGAACCGCAGGTGGGTGACACGAGCGGCCAGGGCGTGGCCGGCGAGCTCGAGATCCGCCTCGAGGTGCTGCGCGCGCTGGCGCGCGACACGAGCGATCTGAGCTGAGCTCGCCGCCGCCGGGACTCAGTAGAGCGGCCCGTCGTCGGCGCCCACGCGCGACGCGGCCTCTGCCCAGTCGACCGAACCCTCGTCGCCGAGCCAGTGGGTGACGACGCTGCCTCCGCGGCTGACGTCGCCGACACGCGCCATGGCATTGCCGTGCGCTTCACCCGTGACGAACCCGATCATCGCTGCCTCGTCCTGCCAGACCGCCAGCGTGCGTGCGGTGCCGCAGCCGGCGGAGCTGCCGAGCGAGAGCGCGAGCAGCCCCGCGCGCGTCTGCAGATCGGCAACGACCGGCCCGATCAACATCTCGAACAGTTGCTGCGCCTCGGCATCCTGCCCGAGCTGGAGATACGTGGAGCTGATCAGGTACTCTCCCGCTGCCAGGCCCCCCGCCTCGATTGCCGGTCCGGCGAGCGGCGCCGCCATGAAGTCTGGCTCGATGCTGCCGCGCTCGCAGCCGGCGAGGTCCACGCTCGAACCCGACGCTTCGCTGTCGTCGCCGTCGTCGTTCGGCCCATCATCAGGCAGCGCCGCCTCGGACGGGCCCCGGGGAGCCTCGTCCACGCCGCCGTCGGACGAGCAGGCGGCGAGCAGACCAGCCACGCCGAGGGCCAGGATGTATCGGTCGTTCATGCTTCGATTCCTTTCGAGATTCAATCGTTCGGTGAGCGGAGGGCGCGGACCGCGCCAAAAGCCAGGGGGCTGAAATCGCGAGCCAGACGGCGCGAGTGAAACTGCTCGGCGCGCCCCAGCACGAGCACGCGCACCCGATCGGGCGCCGGCGAGGGGGTCGTCGCAGCCAGCGACGCCACCCAGAGCGAGGCCGTCGCCGAGGTCCGCACGCGCAGGTAGACGTAGCTGCCGGCCCGCAACGTCTCCTCGACGGCCCCCTCGACCCAGCCGCGTTCAGCAGGCGCCAGCGCGTGCTCGGCGAAAGGGTTCTGCCGCTCCGAGCCGGAGGGCGCCGTCAGGCCATCGCCCCGACACGCGAGAGAAAGACCGAGCAGGACCAGCCAGCACCGCATGCCGGCAGCTTGCCAGCGGGCGCGCTCCGCGCCGGGCCACGCCGACGAGGGTGCGGCGGCAGGCGACGAGCGGTACGGGTCGGGGGATGAGCGGCGCCCCGAGCCTCGGCGGCGTCAGCGCGCCATCAGCGCGTCACGCAAGCCCCAGCGCGACCTTGATCGCCGGCAGTGACCGACGGCTGACGCGCGCGTACTGCCCGTCGCTCAAGCACAACTCGTGGTGCCCGTCGACGATGCGCAGCGCGCTCACGGCGTCGCTGCGCACCAGCTCCGCCCGATGCACGCGCAGGAAGCCGAAGGCGAGCAGGCGATCGGCGAGCAGCGCCAGCGGCTCCTCCGTGAGGTGCTCCTCACCCGCCGCGCGAAACACGGTGTACTTGTCGGAGGACCAGAAGCGAGTGATCTGCCGCGCGTCGAACAGCTGGATCATGTTTCGCGTGTTGACGACGATGCGCGGCGGCCCCGGGGCGGCGACGCGCGCCACCACCGGCTCGGCCACCTCGCGCGGCATCAGGCTCGCGATCCGTTTGGCGACGCGCTCGACCGCGCTGACGAGCCGCTCCGGCCGCACGGGTTTCAGCAGATAGTCCACCGCGTCGACCCCGAAGGCCCGCGCGGCGTACTCGGCATGCGCCGTCACGAACACGATCGGCGGCAAGCCACGCTGCGACTGGGCCAGCGACATGCCATCCATACCCGGCATCCGCACGTCCAGGAACAACACGTCCGGCGCGTGGCTCGCCAGCGCCTCCTGCACACCGCCGGTGTCCTCGAGCTGCGCCACCACGCGCACCTCGGTGAGCGCCTCCAGCATGCGCGCCAGCCGGCGGCGCGCCGGGGCCTCGTCATCGACGACCAGCGCCTTCACGGCACCTCTCCGATCGGCAACGCCAGCCGTGCCAGGCAGCCCCCGCGCGGATCCGGCTCGAGCCGCAGGCTGCCTCGCCCCGCGTAGTGCAGGCTCAGCCGCTCGAGCACGCTGGCGACCCCCGTGCCAGCCCCCGTGTGGGACGAGCGCCCGGGCCCGGGGCCATCGTCGCTGACCTCCACCACGAGCTCGTCTCGCTCGCGCCGCACCGACACCTCGACCCGCCCCTCGCGCCGCTGCGACGTGCCGTGTACGATCGCGTTCTCGACCAGGGGTTGCAGGAGCAGCGGCGGCACCTCGATGTCGCAGAGCCCGCGCTCCACGCGCAAGCTGGTGTGCAGGCGCGAGCCAAAACGCGCCGACTGCAGCTCCAGGTAGTCCGAGATCATCGCGAGCTCCCGCTCCAGCCGCACCGTCCGGGCCCGGCTCGAGTCGAGCGCGTAACGAAACAGATCGGCGAGCCGCTCCAGGGTGCGCTCCGCCAGCACCGGGTCCTCCGCGATCAGCGAGGCGACCGTGTTCAGACTGTTGAACAGAAAATGCGGGTCGGTGCGCGCCTGCAGCGCCAGGAGCTGTGCTTCGAGCGCCGCCTTGCGCTCGACCAGCGCCAGGTGCTCGGCCCGGCGCGTGCGGTGCCGCAACTCCTGGCACCACAGGGACGGGAACAGACAGGCTGCCGTGAAGATATACGAGATGATCAGGTAGTGCGTGTACTGCGTCGGATGCGCCGTCAGCAGGCGCTCCAGCGGCTGCAGAAGGAACGCCACGACCGGCGTGACCACGACCACGACCGCGGCGTGCAGCGCGGTGCGCTGCCGAACGCCCTTCAGGCCGGCGACCAGCCGCGGCATGAGCCGGTGGTACAAGACGTGGAACACCAGGCCATACGTGATGAATGGCAGGTACATCTTGGCCAGCCCGAGCAGGAAGGGTGCCCAGGCCAGGCGGCTCGGATCGTCGCCCATCAGGTAGGCCGCCGGCAGCGGGATGACCACGTACAACCAGGGCTGCTCCGGGGGCAGGAGCGGGCTGGGGGCAGACCCAGCCGCGTCAGGTGGCGCTGCGGGTTCGGACGGGATCACGGGCGCAGCCTAGCTCAGGGGCGCCGGGCGGCACGGCGCCTTTCCGACGAACGGCCGCTGCCGGCCGACGGACGAGCAGCCGCCCCGGCAGGGCCTGCCCCGCCGCTCAGGACCCGCGTGTCTTCAACCAGTCGTCGACCCGCCGCGTGATGGCGTCGACGATCAGCTCCTGGTTCTGCAGCGTCATCACGGACAGGTGGTCACCCGGCGCGGTCACGGCGCTGATCGGCCCGAGCGCGCGCCTCTCCCAGCCGTACAGCGGATCCAGCATCGTGGTCGCCGCCCAGCGTTCGGGGATCTCGGCGCGGATCAGCAGCACCCCCGATTTGACCACCGCGTCGGTGCGGTACGCGCGGCGCGCCTGCATGTGGTTCGCCCACGAGTTCTTCAGGCGCTCGTTCATCGCCGTGTCCGCGAACGGCAGGTCCTCGAGCTCCTCGTGCCCGCGCCCGATCCAGTGCTTGACGCGCGAGCGCACGTTGACGAGCCGCGCCTTCAGGTACTCCTTGCGCTCGGCGCCCGTCAGCCCGGT
>Ga0315910_10005861_pt1 | contig 10019 bp, 9 predicted proteins | sample EdamamesoilMG_FD_204470 | JGI IMG/M metagenome (GOLD analysis project Ga0315910, IMG submission 204470) | Garden soil microbial communities collected in Santa Monica, California, United States - Edamame soil | ecosystem: Environmental > Terrestrial > Soil > Garden | place: USA: California... | reverse complement strand
CGCGTCGGCGCGTGGGACAAGGCCGCGCTGAGCAACCGCGCCGCCATGGAGGCCGACCGGCGCTACCGCGAGGCCTCCGGGCGCCCGCCGGAGTTCTGGTCGATCTACATGGCCCACAACCCGCAGTTCCTCGCCTTCGCCTGCATGAACCAGGGACGCGAGAAGGAAGCGCTCGAGAGCGCCCGCGCGATGCAGGATCTGCTGAGCAAAGTTCCCGACGAGGTCGCACCCTTCGCCGACCCCGTGCTCACGCTCGACCTCGAAGTCCTCACCCAGTTCGGACGCTGGGAGCAGGTCCTCGAAGCCCCCGAGCCCGAAGCCCGCTGGCCGATCTCCCGCGCGCTCCGTCATCACGCCCGCGGCGTGGCGCTCGCCAACCTCGGTCGCACCAGCGAGGCCGAGCGCGAACTCGAAGCGCTCATCGCCGCGAAAGACGCCCTCCCCGACGAAGCCCTCATGGCCATCAACCCCGCGAAGACCGTCCTGCAGATCGCCGTCCACAAACTCCGAGGGGAGATCGCGCTCAACGAAGGCCGTCTCGACGAAGCGACCCACGAGCTCTCGCAGGGCGTGGCGATCGAAGACACACTCCTCTACATGGAGCCGCCCGACTGGGTGCAGCCGATGCGCCGCCCCCTCGGCGCCGTCCTGATGAAGGCCGGCAAGCACGCCGACGCCGAAGCTGTCTACCGCGAAGACCTCCGGCGCTGGCCCGAGAACGGCTGGTCACTGCTGGGGCTGAGCCAGGCGCTGAGCGCTCAGGACAAAGCCGAAGAGTCCGCGGCCGTTCGGAAGCGCTTCGACAACGTGTGGAAGAACGCCGATGTCAAGATCAGTTCGTCGTGCCCGTGCGTGCAGGCCTTGGAGAACTGAGTTCGAGATCAGCTGTTCGCTGGTTCGACGTACAGAATCCTGAACACACGTGGAGCCATGTAGGTTCGGGGTGAGGCCCCTTCCAGGACGCTGAGGACTTTCAACTCGACAAGTCGGTCGAGATACTTCGTGGCAGTGGGATATGTGACGCCCATCGTCTTTGCCGCTCCCGCGACGGTCGTCATCGGTCGTTCGAGCATCGCATCAACGAACGCCATAGCGCCGGCCTTGAACTGCTGACCCGCGATAATCTCAGTCCACGTTCTACGGAGTTCCAGAAGCGCTGTGCATCGCTCGATCGTCCGCCGACATTGGATCCGAGTTGCGTCCGCGAGAATGCTCATCCAGCGATCCCAGTCCCCCTCCGAACTCACTGCGAACAGAGCGTCGCAGTACTCGTCTTTCTTGCTTTCGAAGTACTCGCTCAAGTGCAGCCACGGCCTTCGGAGGCCGCACCATCTCCCGAGCATCAAAGACAGCAGAGCACGCCCGATTCTGCCGTTGCCGTCGCGAAAAGGGTGGATGGTTTCAAACTGGTAATGCACGACCCCCACCCAGGCGAGCGGCTTCATGCTCGGTGGCGGAGCTTTCCAGTACTCCGCAAGATTCTGCATGAGCTGAGACACCACGTGCCCCGGCGGCGGGATGAACCGGTGATCCGTTCCGATGAATACCTGATCGGAGCGGAAACTCCCGGGCTTCTTGTCGTTGCCGCGCACCCCCTCCAGCAGCAGGTGGTGCATCGCACGAACCTCCGCCAATGCCATGTGGTCTCTCTCAAGAAATACGGCCTCGCCCTCGATCAACGCCCGCATGAAGTTCCATACTTCCCGCTGCGCATTCACGAGCGACTGCGCGCTCTGCGGCTCGCTGGGGTCCAGTTCGTAGAGCAGCAACTGCTCCGCCGTCACATAGGTCCCCTCCAAGCTGGATGTCCGCAACGCCTCATGCCGCATGAGCGCCAACAGCATGACGTACGGACTCGGCAACACACCGGGAGTCGTGATGCCCCGCAATTCACCAAGGCTCGCCTCCGCTGCGGTAATCTTCTCGCGCGTTTCCTCGGACAGATCCAGCCGATCGGGCGGATCTCCGGGCATGAATGCCCACTCCTCGCCCATAATGGGTGCGAGCGCGCCGAGCGAACGAGCTCCGAACAGACTTGAGTCCACGATAAGGGCCTTTCGTGCGACGTCTCACAACTGCTTTAAAATATAGGCGTTCTTTTTGAACAGTACCCACCTTCATTCAAATCGCTTGAATCCCACCAAAACCCCCAACTCCCCCCTTCGCCTCGCCCTTTCTGACATCAAAATCGCCCATTCCGTCTTCGCCCTCCCCTTCGCCGTCCTCGGCGCCTGCCTCGCCACCCCGGCCCTCGCCTCGCCCCCGCCCGCCGACTCGGCCGGCGCATGGCGGACCTTCATCGGCCAGCTCGTGCTCGTCGTCGTCTGCATGGTGTTCGCGCGGACATGGGCGATGCTCGTCAACCGCATCGTCGACCGGAAGTTCGACGCCGCGAACCCGCGCACCGCACGCCGCGCCGTCGCCTCCGGCCAACTCCCCGTGCGAACCGCCACCGCTTTCGCCCTCGCCAGCGCTGCGATGTTCATCCTCTGCTGCGCCGGCTTTTGGCTGATCTACGCCAATCCGTGGCCGCTCCTCCTCAGTGTTCCAACGCTCGCGTGGATCGCCTTCTACTCCTTCACCAAGCGATTCACATGGGCGGCACACCTCTTCCTCGGTGGCGCGCTCGCGGCCTCACCCGCCGCCGCCGCGTTGGCCGTCTATCCACCAGCCCTCCACAGCATTTCCGCCATTTGGCTGCTGGTTTTGATGGTGTTTTTCTGGGTCGCCGGCTTCGACATTCTCTACGCCCAGCAGGACCTGGACTTCGATCGCGCTGCCGGGCTCAACTCCATCCCGGCACGCCTCGGACAGGGCGCCAGCCGCTGGACCAGCCGCGTGTTTCACGCCCTCGCCTGCCTCGCGCTGCTCGGGGCATGGGCCCTGGAACCACGATGGGGAGCGGGATTCGGAGCGGCCTGCGCCACGGTCGGAGCGCTGTTGCTCGGCGAACACCTGCACTTCGCACGCCGCGGCGTCGTCGGCCTGCCCGTCTCATTCGGGCTCATCAACGGCGCCGTCTCCTGTGCTCTGGGACTCGCCGGAGCCCTCGATCTCATCCTCTAACAAGAGGTTCCCGCCGAGTTCCAGCGGTGAAAGGAGAAAAATGTCCGCAGACGAGGCGCCGAAAGGGTTGACACGCTCGGAAACTGGTGGCATCATTCAAGCACTTACTCAGCCCCCGGAAGGGCGGCGAGACTGCCTTCGGCGGCTCGCCGCCTTTATTATTTTTGCCCCCGGAGCAGGGCCGAAGAACCCCCCGGAACAGGCACACCCGCGGGTGGTTCGAATGGAAGATTTCAAAAAGTTCTGAAAACATGCTGGACCGGGACCCGCCCCGCGGGTACCTTCTCCCGGAGCCAACATGCCCGCCCATTCCAAACCCGGCGACCGACTCACACAGGCACGTGACCGCTTCATCCAGGCTTGGGGCCAGATGGCCGGCGCCTGGGGCGTCAGCCGCACAATGGCCGAAGCCCACGCCCTCCTCTACATCGTCGGCGACCCCATGAACACCGACGAGGTCATGGAGCGCCTCCAGATCTCCCGCGGCAACGCCTCCATGTCGCTCCGCGCGCTCGTCGACTGGGGGCTTGTCACCCGTGTCCACAAGCGAGGCGACCGCAAGGAGTATTTCCTCGCCGAGCAGGATGTCTGGACCATGCTCCGCATCATCATCCGCGAGCGCAAGAAGCGTGAACTCGATCCGCTGCTCGTCAGTCTCCACGAGACCCGCGACCTCACATCGTCCGTCTCCGCGTCCGACCCGCTCATCAAGCAGCACAACGCGCGCCTCGACGCCATGCTCGAGTTCGCGACCACCCTCGAAACACTCGCCGACCACGCCTCCAGCCCCGGCGGCGTGAACCTCGACGATGCCGCCCGCGCGCTCGCCGACACCACGGGAGACCGCCCGTGACCACCTTCGCCCATCGACCCCTCGCCCACGCTCAATCCGCGCCCTGGACCGCCGACACGCGCCTCGTCATCCGCTGGAACGCCGTCGATCCCGCCACGCGCCGGCCCTTTACGCTCGAATGGTCCATCCGGCGCGACGGCGATGCGCTCCGCGCCGACGGCGCCGTCATCGAGTCCGGCGTCCGCCGCGCGCTCCACGACTTCACCGATCTGCCCGTCCGCTGGACACACGACGAACGCCTGCGGCTGGACCACTTCGACGCGCCCGGGCGCCTCGACACCGATCTGCCGGCGCTCAACGTCAGCGTCGATCTCACCGGCGCTGCGCCGACACTGATCTTCGCGCGCACCGGCGCCCTGCCGGCCCTCGGCCTGCCCGGCGGACGCTACGAGCCGAACGGCGCATCGTTCGTCCACAATTGACAACCGCCCGCCGGGCCACCGATATCGGCTCTGCGAAATCGGCGTCCGCGATCCGTCTTCAGAACCCTGGCTTGCCGCCCGGCTCCTGCGCGGGCGCGCCCTGCCCCGCAGGCGGAGCGCCCATCACGTCGCGCAGCGTGTTGATCGTCTTGATCACCGGCGCCGGCGCGATGGTGGTCACACGCACCCCGCCCCCCCCAACCACCGCGCCCACACCCACCGGCGGCATGTCCGCCGGGATCGGCGCCGCGAGAGGACGACCGGCCATGGCCAGGATCGGTGCGACCTGGTCCATCACCGGCTTGACGCCGAGGAACATCTCAAAGGTGCGATTCGCCGGGAGCATCCCCCCGATCTGCTCGACCAGCGGGTCCGCGCCGATCGACTTCGCGCCCGCCTGCGAGGCGCCCAGCGCCTTGGTCATCAGCGCCTGATCGGGAGAGGTCGTCATGTACACCCCGCGGCCACCGGCCGCGATGTGCCCCGTCGGCCCGCCCGGCTGGCCATAGAACATCATCATCGGCGTCCCCGCGCGCCCACCGGAGAACCCGACCTTGATGCCGTACGCGTCCGCGCTCACACCGTTGATCGTCGCGGCGCCGGGCGTGAAGCTCGTCGTGAGCATCACGTTCCCATCATCCACGCCGTTCACCGACTCCAGGAACCGCTGCAGCGCATCCTTGAAGCCCTGCGCATCCGGCGCCTCGTAGTAGAACACACCCCGAGCGATCACACCCGCGAACAGTCCGCCCGGATTCGGATAGATCACGCCCGCCTGCGCATTCACCACGTCGATCAGGCCCAGCAGGATGTTCTGCGTCGCGGGCTGCTCCGCCTCGCCGGCCTGCGGCGCCATCACCTTGCGCACCAGGTTCCGCATCCCGCCCGCGTTCACGTCGATCGCGTACGCCATGATGAACGGGTCCGCCGGCAGCGAGTTCAAGAGCCCCGCGCTGCTGCCGCCGGCCGCCGTCGCCTCGAACAGCTCGCTGCCCTCCTTGAACTGCACAGCCGCGTCGATCGTCGCCGCCAGCGAACTGGCCGTCAGACCCACCACGCCGAACGTCGCGTCGCGCTTGATCGCCTCCATCAGCGGCGAAACGCGCCCCGCCGGATTCTGGATCAGCCCCGGCCCCGAGAACATCTGCTGGAACGCGCCGCCGAAGGGATTCACGCCCTCGCCGAACGTCGCCATGAACGCGGGGACATCCGCGACGACCACAACATCCGAATCATCGAGCACAGCGCGCCCGGTCACGCCCAGCCGCGCCGCGTGCGCCTCGCCCTTGCCGGGCGCCGCGTCGAACTTCTCGACCAGCTCTTTCATCATCCCCACCGCCGCGTACCCGCCGCCGGCGTCCTTCGCGAAGAGCGTCTCGCCCGCCGCGACGAACTCCGTCACCCCCTCGCCCGCCGTCGCGCCGAAGCTCTTCAGCAAGCCGGCGTAGTCCTTCGTCGGCAGCAGCATCACCACCGGCGGAACCTCCGCCTCCATGTCGCCCGGCATCAGCGCCAGCGCCGCCGAGCCCGTCATGTCCAGACCTTCCTTCAGGCCCAGCATCCCCAGCAACTGCGAGGGCGTAGACATCTGCGGCATCTCCGCCGCCGTGATCAGGTTCCCCGCGTTCTTATCGAGCCGCTCCAGACTCGGCGCAGCGACAACCACGATCGCATCGGTGGGCACGCGGTCCAGCGCCGCGGGAGCGCCGATCGCCTGACCCGCGAGCGCCAGCAAGGCGCCGATCGTGACCGAGAGCCGCACCGCCGGACGCGCCGCCTTGCGCGCGTTGTTCTGGATCGAAAGCATCGCGTTGTCCTCGCTGTAAGTGACTTGAAAGGGTCCGGATGATACTCGCGGCCCAAAGAGGTGTTCCCGGCGCTCAGCATTCGGCCCGATCGCCCCCTTGTTTCATTCCGCGCCCCAACCTCACAAAGACCCAACACGCGCTCCCCGCGCCTACCCTCCGGTATGGATCCTCAACAACCGCGCGAGGTCCGAAAGTCGCTCCCGCTCGCCGAGGCCGCGCCAGCGCCGCCGCTCGCCGCGGAAGCCGATGAAGCCCTCATCCGCCGCCTCGTGAACGACTTCTACGACGTCGCCAAGCGCGACGCGCTGCTGGGCCCCATCTTCGCCGAGCGCGTCCCCGACTGGGGCCGCCACCTGCCGACGATGTACGACTTCTGGTCCACCGTCGTCTTCCGCACCGCGCGCTACGCGGGCCGGCCCTTCGAGAAGCACGAAGCCATCGCCGAACTCACCCCCGCGCACTTCGAGCGCTGGCTGATCCTCTGGCGCGCCGCCGTGAACCACGCCGCGCCCGAACCCCAACGCGCCGCCTTCATCACCCCCGCCGAACGCATGGCGCGCTCGATGGCGGAGCGCATGTTCAACAACCGCTCCGGCGTGCCACCGATATAGCTCTGAAAGTCGGTGTTTTCTTGCTTCACGGAGCCACCGATTCCAAAGGTGGGGCGGACGTCTCGCCCGCCGGACACAAGCGTGTTTCCCAGCTCTGAGCCGTCAGCTTCCAGCCGACGCGCGGGAGGTGCCATCACACTGACGCCTTCCTTACCAGTCGGGGCTCCAAGACGTTTCTCCCGTTACCCTACCCCCCATGCTCGCCGAGACCCTCGCCCAACTCGTCGCCGGGCGTCCCCTCACCGAGGCCGAGGCCCACAAGGCCTTCGCACACATCCTCGAGGGCGAGGCCGACGATGCGCAGATCGGCGCCCTCCTCGCCTTCATCGCACGCCGCGGCCCCACCATCGACGAACTCGTCGGCGCCGCACGCGCCATGCGCGATGTCCTCACGCCCATCCCCTACACCCCGCCCGAGGGCGAGGCCCTCATCGACACCTGCGGCACGGGCGGCGCACCGAAAACCTTCAACATCTCCACCGCCGCCGCCCTCGTCGTCGCCGGCGCCAAGGGCTCCCGTCGCGTCCGCGTCGCCAAGCACGGCAACCGCTCGCGCACCGGACGAGGCAGCGCCGAGGTCCTCGCGGCGCTGGGCGTCAACGTCAATGCCCCGCCGGAAGCGCAGGCCCGCTGCCTCGAACGCGCGGGGCTCTGCTTCTGCTTCGCCATCCACCACCACCCCGCAACCCGCCACGCATCGAGCGCACGCAAGTCGCTCGCCTTTCCCACCATCTTCAACCTTCTGGGCCCGCTGACCAACCCAGCGCTCGCGCCGCGACAGTTGATCGGCGTCTACGACCGCATCTACGTCGAGCCCATGGCCCGCGCGCTGCATCGCCTCGGCGCCGAGCGCGCCATGGTGGTCCACGGCCTCGACAAGATGGACGAGATCTCCACCGCCGACCGCACCTACATCGCCCACCTCAAGGACGGCGCCGTCTCCACCGAACTCTTCGACTGCGCCTCCATCCCCATCAAGCGGGCCCGGCAGGATGACCTCCGCGCCGACACCATCGACGCCGCGGCCGCCATCATCCGCTCCATCCTCGAAGGCCAGCCCGGCCCCCCGCGCGACATCGTCACCCTCAACGCCGGCGCCGCGCTCTTCGTCGCCGACGCCGCCTCGACGATCCGGGAAGGCGTCGACCTCGCCCGCAAGTCAATCGACTCCGGCGCCGCGGGAGAGGCCCTGAGGGCCTTGGCGTCGGCTAGTGCGTCCTAACCGCACAATCTGGCAATTCATCACGAATTGCCAGATTCTGAACGCCGATGGACGCTAGAATCTATTGATTCGTGATAAATCAATAGTTGACTATGCGGACTCCCCCAACCCCACCACTGCTGGACGACCTGCTGGCGAGCCCCAGCACTGAAGTCCTCGCGGGACTATCGGACCCCGCTACTCAGGAAGCGATCCGGGAGGCACAAGCGAAGCAGCGCCACTGGGACAAGGTCTCCCGCATCGCCCGCTCCCGAGGGCTAGACCCGCGAACCGTGTGGCTCGGCGTCAAACTCGGACGCTGGGCCCAACGCCGCACGCTTCCGTTCCGCAGCGTCCGAGGCGAACCGCTCTGGTTCACTCTCCCGCCCGAAGCCCAGCGTGAACTCATGCTCTGCGATCAAACGCTCGCGGGACGCATCGGGTTCGCGGCCGATGCCGACCTATCCGAAACGACACGCAACCAGATCATTGTGAGCGCGCTGATGGATGAGGCCATCGCCTCCAGCCAGATCGAAGGCGCCGCCACGACTCGCGAAGTCGCCAAGGAAATGCTCCGGCAGGGCCGCCGCCCACGTGGCCAGAGCGAACGGATGATCGCCAACAACTACGCCGCGATCAACTGGCTCCGCGAACGACGAGAGGAGCCCCTTTCGCCTGACCTGCTGCTCGAGGTTCACCGGATCCTCTGCGCAGAAACTCTCGAAGATCCCGGACAGATAGGCCGCTGGCGCCGCGACGACGAGATCATCCGAGTCGTCGATCGATTCGGCGAAACGCTGCACGAGCCGCCGTCCGCTCACGAACTCCCCGCGCGCATGGCGACCCTGTGCCGATTCGCCAACGACGCGTCGATTTCAGACGGTGACGATTTCATCCATCCCGTGGTCCGCGCGATCCTCCTGCACTTCCAACTCGCGTACGACCATCCATTCTGCGATGGGAACGGCCGCACCGCCCGTGCGCTGTTCTTCTGGTCGATGCTCCGGGCCGGCTACTGGCTGGTCGAGTTTCTCCCGATCTCCGCGCACATCCGCAAGTCCACAGCTTCCTACGGCCGCGCTTTCCTGCATACGGAGACAGACGAGTTCGACGCGACCTACTTCATCGTCATGCACCTCCGATTCATGCGGATCGCCCGAAAGGCGATGGAGGAGCACATCGAGGACCGCCGACGTCGGCTGGCGTCCGCTCGCCGGCGATTCTCAGAGGACACCGCGCTCAATGCGCGGCAGCTCGACCTGCTCACTCGGGCCGTGCGCGATCCCGACGCCATGTTCACGATCGAATCACACCAGCGTTCCCACGCGATCTCCTATCACACTGCCCGCGCCGATCTTCTGAAACTCGCCGAATCGGGGTATGTCGTACAGCGCAAAGTAGGCAAGCAGTTCGAGTTCTACCCTTCGCCGAGTCTGTTCGAGACGTACTGATTCCCAGGAGCCCCCTATGACCCCCCAAGCCGCCCTCGCCGACTCCGTCCTCGCCACCGTGCCCCTCGTCGCCCGTTATCTCAAGGGCTTCGACGACTCCAACCGCACGCGTCAGGCGCCGAACCTGCCCAACCACGCCGCGTGGTGTCTCGGGCACCTCGCGCTCACGATGCACCGCGTCGCCGAGATGATCGACGGCAAGCCATTGCCCGCCGACACCTTCGCGCCCGGCGCGGGCGAGGCGCGAGCGCGCTCCGGGCCGGCGCCCGCCTACTTCACCGAAACGCTCGCCTTCGGCTCCCGCCCCGTGGACGATCCGACACTCTACCCCGCGCTGGCCTTCTGCTCCGCGGCGTTCCAGAGCGCCTGCGAGCGCCTGGCCGGCGCCGTCCGCGCTGCCTCCGACACTCAGCTCGACCGCAACGTCCCTTGGGGCCCCACCGGCGCAACCACCACCGTCCGCGCCCTGATCCCCCGCATGGTCTATCACAACGGCTGCCACGCCGGACAGATCATCGACCTCCGGCGCGCGCTGGGCATGGGCAGCGCCCTGAGCTGAAAAGAAAAGGGGCCGCGTCCTCGCAAGAAGACGCGGCCCGGGAGGACT
>Ga0315910_10005860_pt1 | contig 10019 bp, 10 predicted proteins | sample EdamamesoilMG_FD_204470 | JGI IMG/M metagenome (GOLD analysis project Ga0315910, IMG submission 204470) | Garden soil microbial communities collected in Santa Monica, California, United States - Edamame soil | ecosystem: Environmental > Terrestrial > Soil > Garden | place: USA: California... | reverse complement strand
TCGATCGGCTCGGGGAGCTGGCGGCGCGGCGCGTGCTGGCGCGCTGCCGCATGCAGGACGAGCGCCGCGCGCACGAGGTCGACACGCTGCTCGACGACGCGCGCGCCATCGCGCTGGCTCGGCGCTCGGCGCGCGAACGCTGGCTCGTCGAGCTGATGCTGGCCGAGCGCTCGCGTGGCGCGAGTCTGGTCGAGCGCCAGGACCTAAAGGAGCGCGCGCGCCGCGAGCTGGAAGCGCTCGGTGTGCGCCTCGAACGGGTCTAGGCCGCGAGCCCCTCGCGGCCTACGCATCACGCGCTGAGGGTCTCGTCGGGCCAGGGCCTGAGCGCGATCCCGCTCGCACGGGCCGTGCTCACGTTGTGCAGCTCGAGCAACGCTTCGGCCGCGTTCGGGAAACGATCCTCCGGCTTCTCCATCAAGCAGCGGAGGACGAAGCGGTCGAGCCCCGGACCGACGTCGGGGCGCAGCGCGCTGGGTGCGATCGCGCGTTCTCCCACGCGGCGCAGCGCGTGCTGGGTGGTGCTGCCTTCGCTGGCGAACGGCAGCGTGCCACACAACATCTCGAACAGAACCACGCCGAACGCGAACACGTCCGTTGCCGGGCCGACCTCGTGCCCGTGAAGCTGCTCGGGCGCCATGTACGAGGCGCTGCCCACCCGCTCGCGAGCGCTGCAGCGCGAGCCGTGGTCGCGGTCGAGCAGCGCCGACAGCCCGAAGTCCATGATCGTCACCCGCTGCTCGGAAGCGAACGGGCCCGCCGCCATCTGACTTTCCACCGCCTCGCCGACGCGACAACCGCCGATGACCGCGCCTGTGATGGCAGGGCTGCTGGTGCTGAGGCTGCTGGGGCTGCCGGTGCCAGAGCTGCCGATGGCGGGACCGTTGGTGACGGGAGCGTTGATGACCGAGCCGCCGGGAACCGCAGGCACGGGGCCGACCATGATGTTGTCGCTCTTGAGATCGCGATGCAACACTCCGGCCTCGTGCGCTGCCCCCAGCCCCGTCAAGATTTGCCGAGCGATCTCCAGAGCCGTCGCCAAGGCGAGCGGCTCGCTGCGCGCGAGCTGGCCGAGCCGCTCGCCCTCGACGTACTCCATGGTCACGAAGTAGAGCCGCTCGTCCACGCGGCCCGGCTCTTCGTGCACACCGACGTCGTGCAAGCGGCAAACGTTGGGGTGGCTGATGCGCCGCGCCAGCCGCGCCTCGTTCAAGAGCCGCCCGATCGCCGCCGGGTTGTCGGAGAGCGTGGGCAGCGGCATCTTCAGCGCGACGCGTTCGCCGAGCAGCTCGTCGAACGCGAGATAGACCTCACCCATGCCGCCGCGCCCGATCAGACTGTCGATGCGATAGCGGCGGGCCAATTTTTGCCGCGGGCCAAAGGTGGCGAGCCACGGACGTTCGCCGGGCGCGGGAGCAGGCGGCCGATCCCAGCGATGCACGACGGCGTTCACGAGCTCGAGGCACGTCGCGCAGGAGTCCAGGTGCAAATGCAACCGCTCGAGCTCCTGCGGGGCCGAGCGCCCCTCGCTGAACGCCAGCACCACCTCCTCGCTGAGGCATGGCCCCGCCGCGCCCTGCGGAAGCTCGCCGCTGCGAAAGCCGCCGAACAATGCCGCCGCTTCAGAGCACTCTCGCTCGTCGTGGATTCGCATGGTCGTAGCGCTCCGTGCTCGCGCAGCTCGGACACGCCGTGTGCCCGTTCCGCCAACGTCGATGCGAGATGCACCGACCCAAATGCACTAGCAAGGCACATGCCACGGCGTGGCAAGTCGCGCCGCTGCCGCGCTACACCGAGAAACCTCGAAGATCGCACGCGTCGTGTGATCTTCACGAGTGACACTGTCCTCGCCAGGCGACGATTGCAGGCTCAGACTGTCCGCTCGAGAGGACGCTGCCGCGGGCCTCGCGACGGCGGCGCGTTGCATCGCGCAGCATGCGACGTCATCGGTGTGCGACGAGCGCTCCGCTCGGCGTCGAAGAGGTTGTGACGCAGCCGTCATGGCCATCCGTGCCCGACTCCGAGGCCATCGAGCCACCGGCGGAGACACAACGCAGCGCGAGCCCCCAGCGGAGCCACGCGATCGTTCAGCCCGGCCCGAGCCCACCGCACAACGCAAACAGCGGTGAGACAAGAAGACCTTCAACGCCGAAAAACCCTGCAATATACCGAGCTTTAGCCGGCGACGGGGCGCCCCTGGTTCGGTCGGAAGACCTGGGCAGTTCGTCTCACCTTGCGCCTCCGCTTTACCGCAGTGCGTGGTACCGTCGCGGGTCGGCCATGCAGGCGGCGGATCGGGAGGAGTCGGTCGGAGATGACCGAGAGCGGTTGCGACAAGAACGCGACCTGTACCGGACTCTATTGGATCTCGGCGCTCACGACAGCATCGAGACCTTGACCGAGACCGCGCTGGCGCTGGTCACGCGCATGTGCGGCGCGCGCAAGGGCTACTTGCAGGTCTTCGATGAGCGCTCGCCCAGCGCCCAGCCGCTGCGCTGGAAGGTCGCCCTGGGCTGCTCGCCGGAGGAAATCGAGCGCATCGAGGACGTCATCTCGCACGGCATCATCGCCGAGGCCGTCGCCAGCGGCGAGCCAGTGGTCACGGCGTCCGCGCTGCTCGACCAGCGCTTCCGCGACCGGCGCAGCGTGCAGCAGAACCGCATCGAGGCCGTGCTCTGCGTGCCGATCGGCGCCGACGGCGCCATGGGAGTCCTCTACTTGCAGGATCGCGCGGGCCGCGGTGGCTTCAACGACACCGAGGTCGGGCTCTCGCAGAGCTTCGCGACGTACCTGGCGGTGTTCGCCGAGCGCCTGCTGGTCAAGCTGCGCTTGCGCGAGCAGGCCGACCCCACCCAGCCGTATCGCAAGGCGCTGCGGTTATCGAACTTCGTCGGCCGCAGCGCGGCCATCGCCGACACGCTGGCCCAGCTCGCGCTCGTCAGCCCGCTCGAAGTCAGCGTTCTGCTCACGGGCGGCTCCGGTACGGGCAAGACGCAGCTCGCGCGCATCCTGCACGAGAACAGCCCTCGAGCGGGTCTGCCCTTCGTGGAGCTGAACTGCGCCGCCATTCCAGAGACCTTGCTCGAGAGCGAGCTGTTCGGCGCGGCGCCCGGCGCGCACTCGACCGCCACTCGTCGCATCGAGGGCAAGCTGGAGGCGGCCGAGCACGGCACGCTGTTCCTGGACGAGGTGGCCGAGCTGACGCTCGCGACGCAGGCCAAGCTGCTGCAGTTCCTGCAATCGCGCCAGTACTACGCGCTCGGCAGCAACAAGCTCGCCACGGCCGACGTGCGCATCATCGCGGCGACGAACGCCGACTTGCGGGTGCTGGTGCAGGAGAAGCGCTTCCGCGAGGATCTGCTGTACCGGCTCGAAGTGCTGCCGCTGAGGGTGCCGTCGCTGCGCGAACGCACGGAAGACATCCCCGATCTGATGGATTTCTTCTGCGCCCGCGCCTGCCAGGCGCACCGCTTCGCCCGGCTCCGGTTCTCGCCCGCCGCGCTGTCAGCGGCGATCTCTTCGGAGTGGCCCGGCAACGTGCGGCAGATCGCCCACGCGGTGGAGGCCGCGGTGATCCGCGCCGCCGGCAAAGCGAGCGACTCGATCGAGCGCGAGCACCTCTTCCCCAGCCAGCCCCGGGCCACCACGGAGCGCCGCGGGCTCACCTTCCAGCAAGCGACGCGGCAATTTCAGGAGCAGCTGCTGCGCGAAGCGCTGCGCGAGACCGAATGGAACGTCTCGCAGACCGCCGAGAAGCTGGACGTTGCGCGCTCGCACATCTACAGCCTGATCCGCTCGTTCGGCCTCGAAAAAGGCCGCCCCTAGGCCAGCTCAGGCCAGCTCGAGGCGGCGCGCGCGGCCGTGCGCCGTGTAGGCGGCGATCAGGTGACAGACCCAGCCGAGCATGCCGCCCGTGCCGATCCAGAACCCGGGCGTGATGATCAGCCAGAAGATGCCCCGCAGGAAATCTCCGTTGTAAATCTGCCCCACGCCAGGGATGAACAGCGAGAGGACGGCGGCCATACCAGGTCGATTCATCGCGCCACAAACATAAGCCGCCCGCGGCGCGTAGCAAGGGCGCCACGCCAATAGACTCGGCGAGAGCGCGCGAGCGGTGGAATCACAGAAACAGGCCGACGCCGAACTGGAGCCCGATTTCGGTCACGGTGCGATCGACGTCGCTATTGCTGCCGCCGATGCCGATGTCGGCGTGCGGCATCAGCGTGAAGGCCACGCCGGACGAAACGAAGAACTCGAGCGGGAGCTCCAGCGTCAGCGCGGTGGCCGTGTCCGAGTCCTCCCCGTAGTCGATGACCACCTGAGTGAGCCCAACGCGCGGCCAGAGCCCGAAGCTACGCCCCGGGCGGGCGAAGTAGCCGACCCGCGGCGCGATCAGCCAGGCGTCTGCCCCGCCGTCGCTCAGCGACTGGTACCCCAGGGCCCCGCCGAAGCTCACGCCGGAGCCCAGCAGGTAATCGAACGCGAAACGCGGCGCGGAGTACCCATACTGCCCCCCGACCTTCGAGAGCAGGCTGATCGAGGTGTAGTTGGTGTCGCCGGCGTCGCTGTCGATGCTGGTCCGGGTGATGCCAAACAGCCGCTCCACGGCCAGCGACCAATCGCCCGGCGGTGCCGCCGCGCTCGCAGGCGCAGCGAGCGAGCTCGCCGTGAGCGCGGACAGGACAGCGACGAGCGACGGGCGAGAGATCCTCATGCTACTTTTGTTAGCTGCTCGGTCACCTCGCGCAAATTCTTTCGCGAGGACGCGGCGCGGCTTCGCGGCGTAGCACCGCAGCTTGCCTACTCTGCCATACGGCTCACGGCACCGGCGCTCGCGGCGGCGCCCCTGCCCTCGCCTCGGGTCTCGGTCGTGGTCTGCGCGGTGTTCGCGCCCGGCGTCGCGAAACTGAACACGCCTCGCGCGCGATGCGTTAGGCTCGCGGCGCATGCGAAAGCTCGACGAGCCTTCGATCCCCACCATGCGGCGGCCGGGCGGCATGATGAAACCTCGCAGCCCATGGCTGCTGTTCTTCCTGCTGGCGATGACCGTGGTCGCGATCTGGTTCTGGGGCAGTCGCTGAAACACGGCGGCGGCCAGCGGCCGCCGTTCGCTCACGCGCTCGCCAGGCGCCAGGCGATGGTCTCGCCCGCTCGCAACGGCGTCAGCCGCTCGCCGCCGAGCTCGTAGGACTCGGGCACTTGCCACGGCTCACGCACGAGCACGACCTGCTCGCGATTGCGCGGCAGTCCGTAGAAATCGGCGCCGAACCAGCTCGCGAAGCCCTCCAGGCGTTCGAGCGCGCCGGCCGCCTCGAACACCTCGGCGTACAGAGGTAACGCGGCGTGCGCGGTGTAGATCCCGGCGCAGCCGCAGGCGGCGTACTTTCCGCTCTGCGGGTGCGGCGCGCTGTCGGTGCCGAGGAAGAAACGCGGCTCGCCCGAGGTCGCCGCCTCGACCAGCGCGCGCCGGTGCGGCTCGCGCTTGAGGATCGGCAAGCAGTACAGATCCGGGCGGACACCGCCGCGAAAGATCGCGCTTCGGTTGTAGAGCAGGTGGTGCGCCGTGATCGTCGCCCCCACCAGCGGCCGCGCGCCGCGCACGAACTCGACGGCTTGTCGCGTGGTGATGTGCTCGAGCACGACCTTCAGGCGCTCGAAGCGCTCGACCAGGGGCGCCAGCGTGTCGCTGATGAAGCGGGCCTCGCGATCGAACACGTCCGTGTCCGGATCGGTGGTCTCGCCGTGGATCAAGAGCGGTAGCCCGACCTCGGCCATGACCTCGAGCACGGGATACAGCGGCTCCAGCCGCCTCACGCCCGCCTCCGAGTTGGTCGTGGCGCCAGCGGGGTAGAGCTTGATCGCGTGGACGACGGGATCGGCCGCCGCGCGGCGGACCTCCTCGGCGGAGGTGCGAGCCGTCAGATACAGCGTCATCAGCGGCTCGAAGGGCCGCCCGCCACACGCCGCCAGGATGCGCTCTCGGTAGGCGCGCGCCTGCTCCACCGTCTCCACCGGTGGGACCAGGTTGGGCATGACGATGGCGCGGGCGAACTCCGCGGCGCTGTGGGCGACGACCGATGCCAGCCGGGCGCCGTCGCGCAGGTGAAGGTGCCAATCGTCGGGGCGAGCCAGGACCAGGCGCTGCATGCTGGCGCCCGTTTAGCAGACTTTTCGGCGGGATCAGGGGTCCAGCGGGCGCGCCAGGCCGTCGATCGCTCGGTTAACGTCGGCGACGCGCGTCCCCGAGCGGTCGCGAGGCGCCGGCCCATGACGTTCCGGATCGGTCACGCGAACGTCCTGCTACCCTATTTCACCCCTTCCGCCCGGCAGCGGCCGGCCCCACATTTGACCGCCAAGTTGCTTCGACGGTGGCGTAGTGTGAATATGCCCGGCGGCTCGCAAAACGTCGGGCTGCCGGAAGGCCGGGCGAGGTGCCAGGCCTTATCTGAGGTGAGATGAGCGGCTCGCAGTTCGACATTCCTTCGCTTTCCGTCCCTGCGGGTCGAGACGCTCCTGAAGGCCCTCCCGTGCCCCGCCCTGCCGATCCACGCGACGCGTTGGCCTTGCCCGACCAGATGGCGAGCAAACGGCGTGGCCGGCTCGCGTGGCTGGCCGCCAGCGCGGTCGCCGGCGCCGCTTTGCTGGCGTATTTCGCCTGGTCTCGACCCGGGCCGAGCAACCCCTACCGGGTGTCCGCCGTCGAGGTGCGCTCGATTCGGCAGACGGTCGAAGCGTTCGGATCGCTCGACGTGGTCGGCCGTCACTACGTGCCGGCGCCACGCGCGGGTCAGCTCGCCGAGGTCTATGTGCGTCGCGGTGCCACGGTCCAGGCCGGCGACGCCTTGGCCAAGCTCGACGCCAACTTCGCCACGGCCGAGCTGAGCGCCGCACAGACCGCGCTCGGCGCCAGCGCCGCCCGCGTGGAGCGGGCGCGGGCCGCGCGCAGCGCCGCCTCCGATGAGCGTGCGCGAGCCGAGCGCCTGCTCGCCCGCGGTCTGGTGAGCGCGGCGAGCGTCGCCGGGGCCAAGAACGCCGAGCAGGAGGCGATCGCCGCTGTGCGCACGGCCGAAGCGCAGCGCCAGCTGGATCAGCAGTCGGCGAGCGGCGCCAAGGCTCGACGCGACGAGACGACCCTGCGCGCGCCGGTCTCCGGCTTCGTGCTCTCGGCGGTCGAGGACATCGGCGGCATGGTGGGCCCGCAGACAGGCCCGCTCTTCGTGATCTCCCCGCCGCTCGCGGAGCTGATGTTGACGGTGCCCGTGTCGGAGGCCGACATCGGGCTCGTGCGCGTGGGGCAGGAGGCCATTTTTTCGGTCTCGGCCCACCCCGACAAGCGCTTCCCCGCCAAGGTCGGCGAGATCGAGAGCGAGCCGCAGCGCAGCGGCAGCTCGGTCAGCTACCGCGTGCGGCTGCGTGTGCAGAACCCGGACGGCGTGTTGCTGCCGGGCATGACCACCAACGTCACGCTGGAGATCGCCGAGGCCAACGAGACGCTGGCGGTACGCGAAGCGTCCCTGCGCTTTTCGCCGGCCGACGCCGAGAACGGCGCAGAGCTCTCGCGCTCGCGCGTCTGGCGCCTGAAGGGTGGCCAGGATCTCGAGCCGGTCGACGTCACGGTCGGGATCTCCGACGGCGCCTACACGTCCGTCGCCCCGGCTGCCGGCGCGGAGCTCGCTCCGGGGGACATGGTCGCCGTCGGATTCGCCGGCTCCTCCGCGCGCCCGTCCTCGAAGGGGCCGGGCATCTCGCTCGGAAAGAAGTAGTGAGCGGCTTCATCGTCGAGACCGCTGGCCTCACGAAGATCTACCAGGAGGGCGGCGTGCCCTTGCCGGTCCTCGTCGGTGTCGACGTGCAGATCGCCTTCGGCGAGATCGTGGCGCTGCGCGGCCCCTCCGGCTCGGGCAAGAGCACGCTGCTCAATATCCTGGGCTGCCTGGATCGGCCGACGCGCGGGCACTACTGGCTCGGGGGACGCGACGTGTCGGGGCTCGACCGCACCGCGCAAGCCTGGGTGCGCCTGCACTACATCGGCTTCATTTTCCAAACCTTCCACCTGATCGCGCACTCGACGGCGCTGGAGAACGTCGCCTTGCCGATGCACTACGCCGGCATCGGCAAGGACGTGGCGGTCGAGCGCGCCCGCGAGCTGCTCGGGCGCGTCGGGCTCGGTCATCGCCTCGACCACCGCCCCAACCAGCTCTCGGGTGGGCAACGCCAGCGGGTCGCCGTCGCGCGCGCGCTCGCCTGCAACCCGCGCCTGATCCTGGCGGATGAGCCCACCGGCGCGCTCGACACCCGCACGGGGCAGGAGATCCTCGCCTTGCTCCTCGAGCTGCACGCCGAGCAGAACCTGACGCTCGTGCTCGTCACTCATGACGCCGCCGTGGCGAAGGTGGCGCACCGGGAAATCGAGATCCGCGACGGCCGCGTCGTGGGAGAAAAGACACGCCATGCCCAGAGCGCGTAGCGAGCTGTTCGGGATGGCGTTCGAGACGCTGCGCCGCAACCCCGGCCGCAGCGTGCTGACGCTCTTGGGTCTGGCCATCGGCGTCGGCGCGTTCATCGCCATGGTCAGCTTCGGCGAGGGCGCACGCCGCGCCGTCATGGACCAGTTCCAGGCGCTCGGCACACACCTGATCCGCGTGCGTGGCACGACGCGCGGCGGGCAAGATCGGCGGCCGCTCACCGATCAGGATGTCGCGGCGATCGAGCGGGACTCGCTCTCGATCGGCGAGGTCATCCCCGTCGCCCGCATGACGTTCGAAGCGACACACGGCGGCCGGCAGTGGTGGACGCAGGTGAACGGCACCGAGCCCGCCTTCACGAGCCTGCACAACTGGGATCTGAGCCTCGGCGGCCTGTTCAACGACCGCGACCTGAGCCAGCGCGCCAAGGTCTGCGTGCTGGGGCAGACGATCGTGCGCGAGCTGTTCGGCGACCCCGAGCTCGACGTGCTGGGCGAGACCGTCACGCTCGGCGGGCTGCTCACCTGCCGGGTCATCGGCGTGCTGGGCCCCAAGGGCACGTCGACCTCGGGCAACGACGTCGACGACATCATCCTGATCCCCGTCACCACGTTCGCGACCTACTTCGGGCTGCCCACGGGGTACGCCGCGCTGGAGATCGGCCCCGCCTCGCCGGAGCTGGTCGAGACCGCCAAGAGCGACGCGGCCGCCGTCCTGCGCCGCAGCCACGGGCTGGGCGCGGAAGAAGCCGATGACTTCCAGATCGACAGCCCGACGGAGGTGATCAAGGCCGTCGACCGGACGGCGACGATCCTGGCGCGCCTGCTGCAAGGCATCGCGGCCGTGTCGCTCTTCGTCGGGGGCGTCGGCATCATGAACATTCAGCTGGTCAGCGTCACCGAGCGCACGGCGGAGATCGGCATCCGCTCGGCGATCGGGGCGTCTCCCCGGCAGATCCTGGCGCAGTTCCTGGTGGAGGGCGTGCTGCTCTCGCTGCTCGGCGCAATTTTCGGCATCATCCTCGGCGTGGGTATCTCGGTCACCGTCGCGGGCTACATGGGCTGGCAGCGCATCACGTCGATCAGCGACGTGGTGTTCGCGGCGGCGTTTGGCATCGGCGTCGGTCTGCTCTTCGGCTACTTGCCCGCGCGCCGGGCCGCGATGTTGGATCCCATCGAAGCGCTGCGGCGCCAATGAACTTTAGCTTCGAGTCGTGTCGATGACATCTTTCAGGCTTCTCTGGGCTGGGTCTCTGATCGTGTGCCTCGCGGCGCTGGAGACGCGTGGCGCCCAGGCGCAGACGCTGACGCTCCAGGAGGTGGAAGCGCGAGCCCAGCGCGAGCGTCCCGAGCTCGCCATGCGACGCGCCAGTGTCGAGCGCGCCAACGCGCAGCTGGCGGCCGTCCAGGCCAAGGGCAATCCCACGCTGGCCGCCAAGGGGGAGTTCTCGGTGGCGCCGGGCGGGCAGATCCTCCCCTACACCGCGCCCAATGGAGAGGAGTACTTCGTGCAGGGCTCGAAGAGCATCGAAGACGCCGATGTCGAGGCGTTCCTCCC
>Ga0315910_10005859_pt1 | contig 10021 bp, 7 predicted proteins | sample EdamamesoilMG_FD_204470 | JGI IMG/M metagenome (GOLD analysis project Ga0315910, IMG submission 204470) | Garden soil microbial communities collected in Santa Monica, California, United States - Edamame soil | ecosystem: Environmental > Terrestrial > Soil > Garden | place: USA: California... | reverse complement strand
GGGCTTCAGCTTGAACCAATCCCCTCTCGGTCGTCCTTCCACTGTGGCCTGCACGTGGCCGGTACCGCAGCCAGCCTGAATCTGGGCAGCCGTGAGGCCATTCGCATCAATGAAGTTCGCACCTGTAAGCACTGTTTCGTCGAAGGTTGCTCCCGTAAAGTCCGCCCCAACAAACGATGTCCCGGTGAGGTCCGCTCGCGATAGCGTCGCACCCGACAAGTTTGACCCTTGGAGCCAGCTATTGATCACTCTCGCGCCAACGAGGTTCGCATTTGTAAGATCTGCGAGCCGTAGCTCCAAACTGCTGAGGTCAAGGCCAGCCAGTTTCGCGTCGCGAGCGCGAACGCCAAGGGAAAAGGCGTGATAACCCAGCGCTTGCGCCCACGCTGGCGCATACAGGCGATCTTTCGCGGACTGCAAGGGATCGACGCCATTGTTGCGGTGCCAGGCCGAGGTTGTCTCTGCCACCGGTTTGTAGGTTCCGATCGTGGCCAGTCCGCAGGCCAGCGCTACGCCGGCACCCCACACGGCCATCTGCCGCCTCTCATTAACTGCTGCCTGTGCAGCGTCAACCCGCAGGGTGCGCCGCATTTTTGCAAAGGAATGCAGCGCCAGGATGGAGCAACCGACAAGCGTGAGCACATGCAGCCCGCTCAGCCACAAATCATGCCGGGCCACGGCTCGAGCCCAGACGTACCAAAGTGTCAGGGGCCCCACAACCCACGCTTGTGAGCACACTCGCAAGCCAGCGGAGAATCCCAAAGTCTTGTGGAAGGGCCGAAAGGTGAGGCACGTAGCGAGTCGTCAAGCCCGTCACTGCGCGCCCGCCTCGACCAAGTCTCCGCGAAGATTCGCGAGTGGAACTCGCTCAGCTAGAGTCGACTGCGGGCACAAGGCGGCGCTCAGACCTCCCATGCAGTTGAAATCTACTGCAGGTGTAGGGAATCAACCCTCACTAGGTGCCACTGGCGCCTTTGCAAATATTCGGGTTTGTTAGAATTTCTCCAAATTGGGGAGTTGCTCGCGGGCAGTGTATCCTCAAGGCTTCCGCCTTCATGCATTCCAGTGATCCGCTCTTCAGCTGGCTGTCAGCCAACTCGCGCGCCCTGCACCAAAGTTGGTCCGCCACCGTCGGCTTGCAGCTCGAACGGATGCAGAAGCTCCCAGAACAGGTGGGGGTCTTCGAGCGAGCCCATGAACTTCTGCTGACGCTCGGCGACCTGGTGAAACCCCCGAGCCAGTCGGGCAGCGGCGAGGATCGGTCGAAGACCGTGTTGCGCGATCTCAAGCGGCTGCAGTCCGAAGCGCAGCTCTCGACCGCCGAAGTGGTGCTGCTGCTGTTCACGATGCGCGACGCCGTGCGGGCTACCGCGGAGCTGCAAACGCCCATTAGCACGAGCTCGATCCGCGCCGAACCGCCGGTGGATGTGGATCAACTGTGTCGTCTGCTCACGCGTTTGGGTCTCGTGTTTCTCGAGGTCGCCACGGGTGGGCCGATCGACGAGGTGGGACCCGCCGCGGACAGCAATGTCGAGTACGCCCTGCGCTATGAGCGCGCGCGGCTCATGGCCATCACGGATTCGCTCACGGGTTTGCACAATTTCGGTTACTTCAAAGACCGGCTCACCGAAGAGCGCCGTCGCGCCGAGCGCTATCAGCGCTTGCTGTCGCTCATCATCTTCGATCTCGACCATTTCAAGCGCTACAACGACACGCACGGGCACCCGGCAGGCAACGACGTGCTCAGACAAGTAGCGACCATCTTGCAGCAAGAAGCGCGTGAAACGGACCTGGTGGCGCGCTACGGTGGCGAAGAACTGGTCATCGTACTTCCGGAGACCAACCGCAAGACCAGCTGGGAAGTCGCGGAAAGAATTCGCAGCCGCGTGAGCGCCACGCGCTTCACGCCCCCCGGCAAGGGGGAGCCGGAGCGCGTCACGCTATCGGCAGGGGTAGCCACGTTCCCGGTCGACGCGATCCACGAAGACGAGCTCATCGAACGCGCCGACCGGAGCCTGTACGTCGCGAAGGCAGCTGGGCGAGACCGCGTGATTGCCTACGAGCCGCCCCACAAGGTCACAATCGCTTACCGCCCGGACACTTGGGTCGAGAGCGTGGCGTTGGTGGGCAGCTTCAACAATTGGGACAAGGACGCGGATCCGATGACCCGCCGTGCGGACGGTGTCTTCGAATTCGTGATTTCGCTGAACCCAGGCAGCTACCGCTACAAGTTCGTGCTCAACGGCAGCGCCTGGATCCCCGACCCCTCGAACAACCACACGCAGCCTGACGACATGGGGGGCGTCAACAGCGTGTTGCGTGTGGCCGAGCGTGACGTTACCGCGCACGCGGTGCGGCCCTGAGCTCGCCGGCGCGCCGGTCTTCAGTTCGTGCGGCCGCCGGTTGGTTTGCTGCTCGCGCAGTCGAACAGGGTGAACTCGGTGCGCCTGCTGGCGCGCGAGTCTTCGCTCCCTGAGCTCAAAATGGGTTGATTGGCGCCCATGCCCTTCACCATGAAGCGGTTCGTCGGGAAGGCCAGCGGATCTAGCCGCGTGAGGTGCTGGGTGATGACGAGCGCTCGCAGCTTGCTGAGCTGCTTGTTGGCGGCCGGGTCGCCCTTCGAATTCGTGTAGCCCGTCACGCGCACGCACATCGCGGGAAAGCTCCGCAACTTGTCCGCGATCACGGCCACTACGCTCTCGGCATTCTCGTCGAGCCGGTAGCTCCCCTCGGGGAAGAAGACCCGCGGCAGCGTCAGGGTGCCGATTCCACGCTCCGCGGGCGCCTCTTCCGCGCCCGGTACCAGGTAGTCGTAGCGCACTTCCTCCACCGTCCCCGCTGCTGGCACGCCGGGGTCCGCGTCGGGCCCGGCCACCTCCCGAGCGAGCTCTGCGCGCTCCGCGCGGTCTCCGTCGAGCGCGAGCAGGAACGACTCGTCGATGATGCTGGCCGGGTTTGGCAGCGCCCCGGCATCGAGCTTGTGCTTGGCGATGAGCAGCTTGCCGGTCTTACCCACCCGCGGAATCAGCTTGTTGGGTTTGCCGCAGCGGCCATACCACAGGCACAGGTTCTCTTCGGCGGTCAGAAAATCGATCCCGCTCAGAACCGCGCGACCCAGGCCCTGGTCACCCGCGCAATCGGGCCCGCAGTCGTTGGTCACGAAGGACGCGTGCGCAGCGAGATCGCGTCCGTAGCTAGCAATCGTCTCGAAGTACGCCGCCGCGAGCTTCTGAATCACTGGTCGCTGTTTGGTCACGAAATCGCGGTTGGCCACCAGAATGTCCAGAATCACGTCGTCAGCTTGTCCGCCCGTAGCGAACACCTTCTTGTATCCGGCCTTCTCGGCGATCGCCGTGAAAGGCTGCCAGAGCACGGCGATCTGCACCTCGCGTGCCTGGAGTTTCTTCCAGCAGTCTTCGGCGACCACTCCCAGCTGCTTCTCGAGCCCGCTTTCCAGGGTTGCGAACGACAAGCTGGCGAAGTCCCAAAGATGTTCGCTGGGCGTGCCCTCGGCGAAGCAAACTTTGTCGGAGGCTTTGACGTCGTCGAAGCCGTTCCGGCCTTTCTCCAGGAAGATTGCGTCGCCCCCCGCGGACTCGTCGACGCCGAACAGAATCACGCCGGGGTACTGGCCTTGCTTCTGGTGCTTGGCGCCGTGCTGCAGAAACGCGTCGAGGGTGGTGAGCGCCAGATCGATCTCGCCGGCTCCGAGCGCGCGCATGCGTTCGTTCTGGTCGTAGTACTTCTCGTCCTCGAGATATTCGAGGGTGATGCGGTGCTTGGCCAGAGCTGCCTTCAGCCGCGGCTCGCCACGGAAGGTGCTGTATCCGGACCAGGGGTCGCCGGTCACGCGGAGCGTCACGGGCTTCGAGACGACCTCTTGTTTGGCAGCCTGCAAGGCCTGCGTGTTCGGCTTGGGGCTAGCGAGTTCTCGGTACCCGACCACAGCAACGGCGAGAGCGACCAAGGCGGGGAGGCCGTATTTGAGCGCCGGCCCTGGACGTCCTCGCTTCTTCTTCTTCATACTTCGCCTCCTTGGCGAGCCGTCTCGAGCGTGGCGGCGACTCGGCGACTCACCAGATTCAGCGCCATGCTCAGGGCAGGCTTGTGGGCGTTGTCATCGATCAGCACTCCGACCATGCCGAGCGGGAACGACTTAACGTGAAAGCTGTGCCCCTCGAAATCGAGGCTCCCCGAAAGCGGTTCTCGGGCGTCCTTCGCAAGCACGGATCGGAGCTCCACCATCCTAGAACCAATGAGCTCGATGCTGGCGGTGTCGAAGACACGCGGCAGATCGGAGGCGCGGACGCTGCCCGACGCATCGATAGCGATGCTGCCCACGACGCCGTCGAGATCTTTGAGCGCGCTCAGTGCTTCCGCGACTTCGCTGTCGCTGTCGCCGGGGCCATTCGTGTCGTCGTCCTCATCGTCGTCGTCTTCGGCAGGTTGCCAGAAGAGTCCTTTGAACTTGCTCCAGCCATTGCCCATACAAGAGCCTCCTCGACTTAGTGCTTCGACGCAGAGCGCACGGCTTCGAGGTTCGCGCCGGGCGCCGCTTCGAGAGTGATGGTGCTGTGCGCCGTGTCACGATAGTGCATCAGCTGTCGCCCCCCAAGAGTGCACTCGAACGCGCGAAAAGCCTGGAGCCCGAGCACGTCGCCCAGCTGAGCGATGGCGCGCTTGAGCGCTGGCGCGAGCTCCGCCAGGTCGTCGGCGTCACCGCGCAGCGCGATGACGGCGTCGCTGTCGTCCAGCCGCACCGCGCGCTTGACCGCTCCGACCGCCCCTGCCAGCGATGCTGGGGCACTCGAGGGAGGCGGCGGCGGAGTCGGCGGTCTTCGCATCACCGGCAGCGTTCCCGACGGCTGGCGCGCTCGAACCGGCACCGAGGGGCGCCTGCCCGAAGCGGCAGGGCTCGGGCTCGAAGCCACAGCTGCGTCAGGGATGGAGGAGCGCAGGGTCGTGTTCATCGCGACGACCCGCTCCGAACGCGCGCGCTCGTGTTGGTCGTAGCCTGGGACGGCCTGCTGCAGCAGCTCCCGCCAGGGGAGCGTGATGGTGTGCCGAGAAGGCCACGGTAGATCCGAAGCACCGAACGTGCCGGTCTTCCACCCGATGATCTCGAACGCGGCATCGTCGCCCGCGAGCTCCCGTGTGCGTGCGTCCACCAGCGCGCCGCCTTCGAAGAACAAATGCCCCTGTCGACCGCTCGAAGTCACGAGCACGGCCTCCCGCGAGCCCGAAAGGCACTCGAGCTGGATCAGGTCGGCGAGGCTTGCGCCTTCGGGTCCGCCGTGGGCAGTGGGGGCGGGGTGCTTTGTCATACGGCGCATAGAGTACGGAGCAAATTCATGAAAACAAAACCCATCCGTCGAAAAAAGAGTGTGACGATTCGGAGCGAATCGCGCTTCGTGTTTCGGACGTGTTTCTGGTTCGTCAATTACCTAGTCACGAGGTGTGTTTCTTACAACTCACAGAACGCTTACATCCGAGTGGTTGCTCGCAGTTCGTTCAGTGGCAACACGCGGCGGATTGTCAGATCCTCCTCAAGCCTGGGGCGAGGCGAAATGGCACGCCGTGGGCAGGCGTCGGGTCGAGGCGCAGTGCTGCCTACACTCGTCACACGCTGGTCACGCCGAGTTCGCGAGCCTTGCTGTGGCAGTCGCGAGAGACCAGGACACGCGCGCGCTTCGTGCGATGGACGAGCCCGCGGCAAGCTCCAGGTTATCAACCTCGGTCACGGAGGACAACCGATGCCGCGCTGCCTGGTCTCCGATGCGCTCGCCATGCGCACTCGCGGTAGCCGCGTGCCGGAACAGCTGAATTCTTCCACCTCGGCGCTCGGATTTCGCCGAATTCCGGGGGTCCGAGATCGCACCCTGGTATGCTCGCGCGTCCATGCGGAGACGCCGCAGCACCGACGACTCGAGGACCGACGTTAGCTTCCAAGAGGAGGGCTCGTGAAGCGAGTGTGGCTCGGCGTGTGTATGACCGCAGCCGTCGCCGTGCTCGGGGGCTGCCGCGACGAGTCGCATTCGGGTGGCGCCTTCCCGCGGAATCAAACGCTCTACGTGGGTGGCTATCAGTTCCACGAGCCCGTGACGTTCAACCCACTCGCCAGCGCTCCGGATTGGCCGGTGCAACCGCACAACAGCGTGAATTTGATGTACGAGCCGCTGTTCGTCTTCAACACCCTCACGGGCAAGATGGAACCCCAGTTGGGCAAGTCTTTCGAGGTTGGGGATGGCTTTATCGACGTCACCGTCCAAGCGCGTGCCCGTTTCAGTGATGGTGAGCCGGTCACCGCACTCGACGTGAAGTACACGTTCGACCTCGGGAACGAGCACAAGAGCTTGCCAGTCGCCACGCTGTGGCGCTTCCTCGAGTCCATCGAGATCATCGATCCGAAAGCGTCGCCGTTTCCGAGGCAGCTTCGCTTTCACTTGAAGTCCGAGCGCAAGAACCCGTTGATAGTGCTCGACTATCTGCAAGAGATCCCGATCGTGCCCGAGCACGTGTTTGCGCAACTCTTCGCCGAACGCGGCAATGACGCCGTCAAGGTGCAGAAGCTCATGCTCGACCGGAACCCCGTCTCCACCGGGCCTTATGGCTTGGTCTCGTTCAGCGCGGAGAAGGTGGTCACCGAGCGTCGGGACGACTACTGGGGCAATCAGGTGTTCTTCGGGAGCAAGCGCGCTGGGCCGCGCTACGTGATCCATCCCATTTACAAGAGCAATGATCACTACAGCGTGGCGCTGCAGCAGGGGCGGCTGGACGCTTCGGCCGCGTTCGTGCCTCGCATTTGGCTCAAGCGGCGTAAGGGCGTGCGCGCCTGGTACGAAGATGTGCCCTTTTTTCCACCAGGCGCGATGCCGCTCTTGTTCATCAACGTGAAACGATCTCCCCTCGACGACGTGCACCTTCGACGCGCCATGGCGTTCTCGATTCGCTACGACGACATCCGCGAGTTGGCTGTCTCCGGCTATAGCCGCCCGCTCGAGTCTGGGCTGATTCTACCCTTTGGCTTCGAAGGCAAGTACTTCTCGTTGGCAGACGCGAAGCAGTACGGCGCCAGCCGGTTCGATCCAGCGCGCGCGCGCGCCGAACTCGAGGCCGGGGGCTATCAGCCCAGCTTCGACAGTGAGGGCGAGCTCATCGAAACACGCGACCGGAGTGGCCGGCGTCTGCCCACGCTCAGCATCAGCTCTCCCGCCGGCTGGACCGACTGGGAATCGATCGTGCGCATCGCGGTGCGCAGCATGCGCAGCGTCGGCATCGACGTGCGCGAGCGCTTCATCGAATCGAGCCAGCATCGACCGGCCGCATACGCGGGCGATTTCGACCTGATCATGTTCACACCGTCGCCACCGCCGACACCATCGAAGCCTTGGTCGCGCTTCGACACGGTGCTGAGCACGTTGGACTTTCGAGCGTTGGGCGAAAAAATGTTCAAGAACATGGGCCGCTTCAACGACCCCACGGCCCCCGGCTACGTCCGGCGTTTCGACGAACTGCTCGCGCTCATCCCCACGCTCGATTCGGAAGCAGAGCGCGTACGTGCCTATCGGGAGCTCAACGTACTCTTCATGAAGTATCAACCCGCGCTGCCGGTGGTTTATCGTCCCGACCAATTCTACGAGTTCACCGAGAAAGCCTGGACCGGCTTTCCCACCTCCGAGAGGCCCTTTTTGCCGCCGCAGGTGCCCGGCGCGCGCATGGGCACGCGCAGCCTGTGGCAGCTTTCGCCCACACCCGCGGCGCAGGCGGATTGACGCTCGACCCGACCGATGCAGAGTTTCCTCGAAAACCACCCCCGACTCCGGCATTCGCTCGGCCGCGCGCTCTGGTATTTGCTGACGTTCGTGGTCGCGGTGGCCGTGAACTTTTTCCTGCCGCGGCTGGGTGATCACAGCCCGGTCGACACACTGATCGCACGGGCGGGCGAGAGCCTGGACACCCGGACGGCTCGCGAACAGGAGGAAGCGTACCTGAAAGAGTTCGGGCTGGTCGAAGTGGACCGAGCCGGCAAGCTGGTGCGAGCCGCCGACGGCAAGCCCGTCGAAACGTCGCTGGCGTCGCAGTTCGCGCGCTACTTGAGCCTGAGCCTCCGGGGAGATCTCGGGACTTCGATCTTGCAGTATCCGAAAAGCGTCAACGAGATCATCCGCGCTGCATTGCCCTGGACCATCGCGCTGCAGTTACCCGCCATCGTTCTCGGTTGGCTCTGCGGGAACCTGCTCGGTGCGCTGGCGGCCTACCGGCGCGGATTCTTCGACAAGGGGCTCTATCCGCTGGCGTTGCTCTTGAGCGCCATTCCGGCGTTCTGCGTCGGCATCCTGTTGGTGTTCGTGTTCAGCATCGAGCTCGAATGGTTCCCCGCCGTCGGCGGATACGACGACAGCCGGATCGTCGAGTTCAGCTGGGATTTCGTCTCGAGCGCGGCCCACTACTACGTGCTGCCGTTCCTCTCGATTTTCGGCATCACACTCGGACATCAGGCCATCGGCATGCGTTCAATGTGCATTTACGAGCTGGGCACCGACTATATCAAATACTCAAAATTACTGGGTATTCAGGAGAGCAAGATCCTGCTCTACATGTTCCGCAACGCCATGCTGCCGCAGCTCACGGGGCTCGCGCTGGCCCTCGGCGCGATGGTTGGCGGCGCGCTGATCACGGAAATGATCTTTAGCTATCCCGGACTCGGGATGACGATACTGACGGCAATTCAGGGTAACGACTACCCACTCATCACGGGTGCCACGCTGCTGATCACGGTCACCGTGCTCTTCGCAAACTTCACGGTCGACTTACTGATCGGGTTCCTCGATCCGCGCGTGGCCCACGCAGAGCGGACGAAGAGGTAAACGTGTTCGCAAGCCTCTTCAAGTCAGCCTCTTTCGTCACGGGACTCGTGCTGTTCGGACTGACCGTGCTGACGGCGGTCGTCGCTCCCTGGGTCTTGCATGTCGACGTCGGTCAGCGGGTGGGGCTCGCCTACATGCCGCCCTCGGCGGAGCACTGGCTCGGGACCGACCATCTCGGTTTGGACTTGGTCTCGCTCCACATCGTTGGGCTGAGAGCCTCGTTGTACGTGGGGCTGGTGTCCGGAGTGGTGGCCACGCTCGTGGGAACCTTGATCGGCGTCTACAGCGGCTACAAGGGTGGCTTCATCGACGATCTGCTCAACTCGCTGACCAACCTGTTCCTCGTGATTCCGAGCCTCGTCGTCCTGATCTTGCTCTCGAGCAGCTTCGAGCAAGGACGCAGCCTGACCTTGATCGCGCTGATCATCGGCGGTACCACGTGGACCTGGACGGCGCGCGCCGTCCGCGCCCAAGCTTCGAGCCTTCGCGGGCGCGACCATGTGGCCCTCGCGCGCATCAACGGCTACGGCACCTTTGGCATCCTTGCGCTGCATATATTGCCGTATTTGCTGAGCTATTTGTTCATGGTCTTCGTGCTGCAGACGGCCACCGGCATCCTGACCGAGGCCAGCTTGAGCATGCTCGGGCTCGGGCCGCACGATTCGGTGTCGCTCGGGCGCATCCTCGACGAGGCCGTGAAAAACGAAGCCTTGGTCGACGGCGCCTGGTGGGCGTTCTTGCCAGCTACCGTACTCATCACCGTGATCGCTTTCTCGCTCTATGTGATCAACACCGCGATGGAAGGCGTGTTCAACCCTCGCTTGAGAAGGTAACCGATGTCCGGTCCCGTGCTTTCCGTGGAAGCGCTGCGCGCGCACTATCTGACCCGTAGCGGTCACGAAATCAGAGCCGTGGACGGGGTCTCATTCTCGGTGGGCGAGGGCGAGATCTTGGGGATCGCCGGCGAGTCGGGTTGTGGCAAGACCACGCTCGTCAACGCTTGCATGGGCCTCTACCTGCCGCCCCTCGTGCACGGCGGTGGCGACGTGAAGGTAGCTGGAACCAGCATCCTGGGCATGGCCCCTGCACAGTACCGACGCCGTGTGCTCGGGCGCCTGATCTCGATGATCCCACAGGGGGCGCTCAATTCGCTG
>Ga0315910_10005858_pt1 | contig 10021 bp, 6 predicted proteins | sample EdamamesoilMG_FD_204470 | JGI IMG/M metagenome (GOLD analysis project Ga0315910, IMG submission 204470) | Garden soil microbial communities collected in Santa Monica, California, United States - Edamame soil | ecosystem: Environmental > Terrestrial > Soil > Garden | place: USA: California... | reverse complement strand
GTGGCGCGCTCGGCCAGCTCGCCCGAGGCCTGGTCGGCGTTGCGCACCGTGATCAGGAAGGGCGCGCACAGCACGAACAAGGCCATCAGCACGAGCAGCACCGCCACCATGGCGATGCCCGCGCGCTCGGACGGACGGCGGAGCGACGGGCGCGCCTTCATTCGACGCTCCCGTAGGTCCCGACCTCGATGAACGTGCGCGTGCCGTCGCGGTACTCCAGGCCGATGCGCGGCGGATCCTTGTGCACGCGCCGGTCGAGCGCGCCGCCGGGCGCGAACTCGACGACCTCGCTCGTGTCGGCCGTGAACTGCACCGTCTCGGGCAGGCGCGCGGGCTCCCCGGCCACCATGGCGTGGATCACGAGCGCGTCGAGCTTGCCGGGGAAGGGGTACACGCGGTCGGAGAGCGTCAGCGGCCCGTCCACGTCCCACACGTACGAGCTCTCGGGCTCCGAGCCCACGCGCGCGCCGTCGAGCAGGATCTGGAAGTTGCGCCGGTCGTACTGCACGCGCACGCGTATCCAGCGCCCGACGGGGACGAGCTCGGGCGCCGTGTGCACGACCACCTTGCCGCCCGCGCGATCGGACTCGGCCTCGCCCACGCGCGCGCGGAAGGTCGCGCGCAGGTCGCCGTTCGGCCCGAGGTCGAGCGCCAGCGTGTAGGGATCGAGCGTGCCTATGCTGAGGACGCGCCCGCCGGCCGAGCTCTCGCGCAGCAGCGCCAGGTCGAGGGCGAATCCGCGGCGCAGGTCGAAGGCCGGGTCCTCGGCGATGGGGATCTCCAGCGTGGCCCCGCGCTGCCCGGCCGGATGGAAGCAGCCGCCCATGAAGCCGTGCTCGTCGAACCACTCGGGCTCGCTCTTGCCCAGCGGCCCGTAGCCCGCGGTCGAGCCGCCCTCGAAGTGGTACGTGCCCACCGCCACCATGGACTCGGCCACGCACGTGCCGGTCTTCTTGTCGATGCGCACGCGCGCGGGCGCTGAGCTGGCGATGGCCGTGTTCTGCGCGCTGCGCAGGACGTTGCGCACCAGGCCCGCCGCCTGGCGCTTGCCGAGATCCAGGGCCGCGAACAGACCCACGCCGCCGCCCAGCACGAGCGCCAGCAGGAACATGACCAGGACGAGCTCGAGCATGGTCATGCCCGCGCGTCCGTCCGGTCGTCGCTCGTGCTGGCTCACTGGCGCTCGAAGGTGGTGATGTCGTCCTCGGTCCCGAAGCGGCCGTCCTCGCCGGCCGAGATCAGCTGGAAGGCCAGCGGCTGGAAGTACTGCCCCGTGCGCGGGTTCTTGAAGGCGGTCGGGATGCTGTCGGTGGGCTCGCCCGACTCGGCGTCGAGGCACAGGTAGGCGCGGTTCGAGAGGCCGTAGTCGGCGCGCTCGATGTAGGCGATCGGGTTGCCCCAGGAATCCGGCAGCTCGAGCAGCTCGCGCGTGCCGAAGTCGGTGAGCTGCTTGGACGAGGAGTCGCCGTCGGTGTTGACCAGCGTGTCGCGCAGCTTGGTCAGCAGCCCGCCGGCCTCGTAGCCCTTCGACCACAGCGTCACCACCAGCGCCTCGATGCCCACGTTGAGGCCATCGTTGCCGACCTCCTGCGCGGTCACGAAGGAGCTCGCCGGGCAGCTGCCCTGCTCGACGCGGTAGTGCTCGATCGCGCCGCCTATCTCGGCCATGAGCGTGATCGTCGCCTGGCGCTTGGCGCTCTGGGTCGTGTCGCGCAGGTTCGTGATCAGCACGCCGGCCAGGATGCTCAGGATGAGGATCACGGCCAGGAGCTCGATCAGCGTGAAGCCGGCGCGGGGTGCGGAGTTCTTCATTGGGGCTTGCGCAGCACGATCGAGACGTTGTCCAGGCGCACGGCCACCTCGCGGCCGAGCTCGCCCTCGACGAACAAGCCCACCACGATGGCCGAGTTGGTCTGGCCCAGCTGGGGCATGGGCACGCGCTCCTGCAGCGGGATGCCGTCCATGAAGAGCGTGACGGTCGCGTCCCCGGACTCGCCGATGCGCTCGATCTTCAGGCGCACCCACTGGCCGGTGGGGAAGGCCTGCTTCATGTCCACCTGCTCGGCCTCGAGCTGCGTCGCCTTGCGGAAGCGCAACTGCACGTTGCCCTCCTTGTGGCGCGAGACCGAGGCCTCGGCCAGGATCTCGACCTCGTCGCGCCCGGGCTTCTCGCGCGCGGCGTACAGGCCGATGCGCGCGTTGTCCTTGCCGGGCGTGATGAACACGTCGGCCGCGATGGAGAGGAACTCGCCGCCCTGATAGGTGCGGTACAGGCGCGTGGCGCCGTTCTTGTCGAACGAGCCCACGATCTCGGCCGTGCCGTCGTTCATGTCGACCTTGGGCCCGCACTGCTCGCGCGTCTGCCACTCGTTGGCCAGGCGCTTGCGCGAGAAAGTGTCGCGCCACTCGACCTTCTGCAGGTGCTCGCGCAGGCGCACCTGCTGCGTGCGTGCCCACACGCGCCAGGGGTCGTCCTGGGGCAGGTTGCGGCGGTGCTCGTCGATGTTGCCGAGCTGGATCATGGCCTCGCTCGAGTTGCCCTCCAGGTACTCGCACCAGGCGAAGCCGGCCGTGGCCGTGGGCTGGTCCTTCTCGAGCGCCAGCGCGCGCTCGAACGAGGCGCGCGCCGGAACGGCCTGGTTCAGGCGCAGCAGGTTCAGCCCGCGCAGGGCGTGCACCTCGGCGCGCTGGTCCTGCAGCGACACGGCGCGCTCGAGGTAGCGCTCGGCGTCCTCGAAGCGCCCCAGGCGGAAGGCCATCTCGCCCAGCGCCACCAGCGCGTCCTCGAAGTCGAGCTCCTGCTCGAGCGCCCCCAGCAGGGCCGCGCGCGCGCCGTTGTAGTCGTCCTGCAGGCCGAGCAGGCGCCCCTTCTGGAACAGCGCGAAGGCATAGGTCGGATCGCGCTCCAGGGCCTCGTCCGCCAGGCGCAGCGCGTCCTCGCCGTTGCCCGTGACCTCGGCCAGCACCGAGGCCGCCGCGAAGGCCTGGTGCGCGCGCAGCGGATCGGCGCCCGCCGCCAGGTTGAGCGCATCGAGCGCGGCGGCGTACTCGCCCTGCGCGAGCCCGGTCACGCCGCGTGCGAGCAGCAGGTCGAAGCCGGCGTCGCCGCCCGCGCTGCCGCCCGCGTCGAGGGTCTTCCCGGAGAGGAGCGTCGTCGTCAGCAGGCCGGCCTGCGCGCGCTGCTGCGTCGCGTCGGCCGCCAGCGCCGAGCGGTAGGCGGCCTCGGCCTCGGAGAGCTCGCCCAGGGCGAGGTGCGCGTCGGCCAGGCGCGTGCGGATGGCCACGCGCACGCCCAGGAGCTCGGGCGCCTGGGGTGCCGCCTTGTTCGCTTCCTTGAGGTGCTGCACGGCCTCCTCGAAGCGCCCGCGCCGCGCCAGGAACGCGCCCAGCCCGAAGCGGCTGATCCACGAGCTCTGGTTCATCGTCAGCGCCTCGCGCAGGCGCGCCTCGGCCTGGTCGAAGAGCAGGAAGCGCTCCTCGAGCTCGGCCAGGCGCACGTGCACCTCCTCGCGGTGCGGGAAGGCCTGCAGCAGGTCCTGGTAGGCCGTGAAGGCGTCCTCGAAGCGGAAGCCCGCCTCCAGGCAGCGCGCCAGGCCCAGGCGCGGCAGCGGGTCCTTCGGGTCGTACTCGGCCGCGCGCCGGTAGAGCTCCTCGGCCACGGTCAGGGCGCGCGGCGCCTGCAGGCGCGCCTCGATGCAGCGCATGCCCAGGAACAGGGCCTCGTCGTAGCTCGTGCGCGTGAGCTGCGTGCCGATCCGGCGCGCGTCGAGCTCGATCGAGTTCGCGACCGTCTCGGCGAAGCCGAAGGAGTTGACGGTCGAGCGCTCGACCGGGATCGGCGGCGCGCCGATCTTCTCGAACAGCTCGCGCCCGGTGCGCTCGTCCAGGCGCACGAAGAGCAGCGCCTCGTCGGCGCGCTCGGGATCGATCTCCAGGCCGTAGCGGTCGTCGTTCTCGATGCGCCCGAACCACAGCTCGCCCGGCCCGCGCTGCAGCCAGTCGTAGCGCTTCTTGTAGGAGGCGATGCGCGCCGCGCGCTCGTCCGGGCGCTCGTCGGCGTAGGGATCCTCGGAGCGCTTGGGGCCGCCGGGCACGAGCGCCGGCTTGGCGTCGCCCTCGCTGCCGAGCTCGAGGAAGGCGTCGTCGGCCACCTCGGATTCCTGCTCCTCCGGCGGCGCGAACAGCTCGGGCAGGTCGACGACCTTCAGCGCTCGCCGCAGGAGCCGGCCATAGGCGCGCGGGGCCGGGCCGGGATCGGTGGGCGGCAGCAGCGGCGGGAAGGGCTCGCGCGGCGGCTCGACCAGCTCGAGCGGCGGCAGGGGCGCGCTGTCGCTGGGCGGCACGAACAGCGCGCGAGCGAGCGGCGGCGCTCCGCCGGCCGGCAGGGCGCGCGCGGGATCGGGGGCGAGGAAGTGGCGCAGGCCCTCCTCGCCGCCGCCCTTGGCGCCGCCGCGCAGCGTGCCCGGGCCGCCGCCGAACAGGCCGTAGCCCATGGCGCCCAGCACCAGCACGGTGCCCGCGAAGACCAGCGCTTCCTGGCGCAGCTTCATCAACCCTCCGCCTCCACCGGCTTCAGGCGCGCGATGGTGAACGTGACGTCGAGGCGCACCTCGCCCGGCCGCCCACGCGCCTTGCCCATCTCGAGCTCGTCGATCGAAAACACGCGCCCGCCCGCGCCCGGACGCTGGGTCCAGGCCAGGAGGCGCGTGAGCGCGAGCGACGTTCCGCTGAGCGACATCACCACGCGCGTGCGCTCGATCGTGCCCACGCCCTCGCGCGAGGCGTAACCCGGATCGAGGCGCACCTGGATCTTGTCGATGCGGGCAACACGACCGCGGATGGCGAGGTCGGCCACGCTCTCGACCAGGTCGAGCGCCTCGAGGTAGCGCACGATCTGCACCTCGGACGTGGGCGAGAGCTCGGGCATGCCCAGGGCCGAGTCGACGTCCAGGCCGGCGCGGTTGGCGCGCTGCATCAGCTCCTCGCGCACGCGCGCCAGGGTGCGCAGGTAGTGGTTGCCGGGCGAGCCCGCCGCCGGATCGGGCACGAACTCGGGCCGCGGCTGGAAGCGCGCGGCCGCGGCCAGGCGCTCGACCGCCGAGCGCAGGGTCGCGTTCTCCTGCTCCGCCGCCGCCAGGTCCGCGGCGGAGAAGCGCGCACTGCCGAGCTTGGTCGTGAGCCCCGTGATCTCGCGCTGCGTGCTGACCAGGTCGCCGCCGTAGACCGAGGTCTCGACCGCGAAGCCCACCAGGAACAGGAGCGCGCCCGCGCCCACGGTGAGCACGAAGCGCTTGTTCTCCTGCCAGTAGCCGCCCAGGTCCATCAGCGTCCTCCCTTGGTGGAGCCGGTCCCCGCGCCCTCGGCCGCCGGCTCGCTCGCGCGCGGCGGCGCCAGCGCGCACAGGTCGAGCTTGAAGTCGCTCTCGCCCATGCGCTGCTTCAGGCGCACCTCGGGCAGACGCCGCTGTAGCGCGGCGCAGAACTCCTGGAACAGGAGCGCGGGGCTGTCCGTGCCCTCGCGCGAGCGCCCGCTCACGTGCAGGATCGGCCGCTCCTCGCCGCGCTCGACGCCCAGCTCCGAGTCGAACTCCCACTTGAGCTGTAGCGACTCGACCCAGAAGTCCTGGGGCAGATCGCGCTCGAGCGCGTCCAGCGCGCGCGCCAGCTGCTCGCCGCCGCCGGCCAGCGCGAACAGCTGGTCGGCTTCCTCGGCCAGGCGCTCGTTCTCCTTCAGGAGGCCGGCCGTCTCGCGGTCGGTGCGCTCGACCTTCTGGTACTCGCGCGCCAGACGCGCGCGCGTGCCCTCGAGCTCGGTGAGCTGGCTCTTGTAGCGGAACGCGCGCAACCCGAGGAAGGAGAGACACAGCACGGCGGCCGCGATCAGGAACAGCGTGCCGCCGAAGAACGCGCGCCGCTTGCGCACGCGCTCGGGCAGGATCTCGATGCCGTAGGCCTCGGGGTCGGCCGCGGCCGTGGCCAGGCCCAGCGCGGCCACGGCCTCGAGCTTGTGCGCCTCCAGCTTGTCGGCGCTCTCGGGGTCGAGCTTGCTGAGGTCGACCACGCGGAAGGGATCGAACAGCTCGACCGGCACGGAGAGCCCGCGCTGCAGGTAGGGCACGAGCCCCGGCAGACGCGCGCCGCCACCGCACAAGAGCACCTTGTCCAGCTTGAGCGAGGAGAGCTTGACCTGGCTCTTGGCGAACACGACCGCCGACTGCAGGAGCGACAGGACCTGCCCGGCCGGCGCGGCCAGCGCGCGCGCGGCCTTCTCCTGGTTGGGGTCGCGGAAGGGTTTCCCCGTGTCGAGCGTGGCCTCGGAGGTCTTGTACGCACGCGCGCGCGCCTCGTCGATGCCGAAGCGCTCGGCCAGGGCCTTGTCGAAGAGGCGCGAGCCGCCCGAGAGGTTGCGCGCGAACACGAGGTCGGCGCCGCGCACGAGCACGACGTTCAGGTTCTCGTGCCCGATGTCGGCCAGGAGCACGGTCTCGTCCTCGATCACGCCGTAGCGCAGGAAGGCGTTGTAGAGCCCGAGCGCGCTGGGCATGAAGGCGTCGAGCTTGCCGCCCACCTCGTCCATGCCGGCCTGGTGCTCGGAGAGCAGCGTCTCGCGCGCGAGCGCCAGCAGCACCACGTCCTCGCCCTCGATCTCGGGCATCTCGGGCAGGACGTTGAAGTCGGAGGCCACCTCGGCCTCGGACTGCCCCCCGATCTCGTCCGTCTCGAAGCGCATCAGCCGGCGCAGCTGCCAGTCGGGCAGGCGCGGCACGCGCGTGTAGCGCACGTTGAGGTCGCGCCCGTTCAGGCCCACCCGCGCCGGGCCGAGCTTCTCGCCCGCCAGGCCCGCCCAGCCGCCCGCGACCGTGCCGTCCTCGTTCTCGCCCAGGGCGAAGGCGTGCACGACGAAGGTCGTGCCCTTGAGCTCGCCCGCCAGCCACTTGGCGCTGGCCGCTCCGATGTCGACGCCGCTTCCTCGGGCCATGGCCTTCTTGCTGCTAGTTCCCCTGGGACTCCTGGTCGACACCCGCCAGCGCGCCCTTCACGAGCTCGGTCAGGCGCGGCGAACTCTTGGCATCCAGCGCGCGCAGCACGCCCTCGAGCCGGCGCGCCGCCCCCGACTCCTGGCCGCTCGTCAGCGCCGTGAGCTCGCCCTCGGCCTGGGCGGCGGCGGCCGTGGCCTCGGCCTCGACCTCGCTGCCGCGGTAGGCCTGGGCCAGCGCCTGGGCGCGCGTGCGGCCCTGGCGGAAGAGCTCGGGCAGCGCGAAGAAGCGCGCGCGCTCCAGGCCGCGCCGCACGGCCTCGACCTCGGCCAGGCCCGCCGCCACGAGGCGCGCGCGCGCGGCCTCGGCGCGCGTGACGAGCTCGCGCTCGAAGGGGAAGCGGTCGAGGAGCTCGCTCCAGGCCGTGAGCGCGCCGCCCGGATCGCCGGCGCGCTCGCGCTGCTCGGCCTGCTGCGCCAGGGCGGCGGCCTCGGCGCGCTCGTCGTGGAAGGTGAGCTGGAACTCGCACTCCTCGAGGCCGCCCAGCGCGACGCGCACGCGGAACACGCCCTCCGCACCGGCGCCGCTGATCTGCACGGGCTTCGCGAAGCCCAGGCGCAGGAGCTCGAGCCCGCGCCCGAGCAGGAGGCTGGTCACGTTCGCGCGCGTGAACTCGCCGCCGTGGGCCGCGTAGCCGTCGGGGCCGGTGGTCGCGACCCAGCCCGTCTCCTCGGGCGCGTTGCCGGCCGCGGCCGCGCGCACGGCCTCGAAGCGCAGCTCGGCCTCGGCCGGAGCGCCGGCGAAGGAGAGCTGGAAGCCGCGCTCGGTCGCGCTGGCGGCGAGGTGCGCCTCGGGCCAGCCCGTCAGGCCCTCGCGGCCCCAGGCCGAGAGCTCGAAGCCGGCCAGGACGACGCGCCCGCTGCGCACCAGCGCCGCCGTCGAGCCGGGCGAGCCCAGCACGGAGAGCTCGTACTCGTTGAAGCGCGCCGCGTCGCCCTTGGGATCGACCTCGAGCACGCCCACGTCGTCGAGCGCGAGCGTCCCGCGCCCCAGGCCGGCCACGACCACGCGCCCGCGGTCGTAGCCGCCCAGCGCGTCGAACCCGAGCGCGACCGAGCGGAACGAGTCGCCGCTCGCCACCGCCGGCGCCCAGGCGATCAGGCGCGGCTGGGTGCCGTCGGCGCTGGCGAGCTCGAGCCCGAGCCGGCCGCGCGTGGCACCCGTGGCCTGCAGCTCGCCCGTCAGCTCGACGCGCCGGCGCGCGTGCAGCTCGAACTCCTCCGAGCTCGCGAGCGACCAGCCGGCGTCCTCGAGCACGACGCCGAGGCCCAGGGCGCCGCTCTTGGCGTAGGCACGGTCGGCGAGGAAGGCCTGCGGCGCCGCTTCGGCCGCGCTCCAGGCCTGCCCACCCTCCTCGAACGAGCCATCGGCGACGCGGTTCCCGGGCAGGGCCGGGACGGTCAGGCTCGGGCCGGCCGCGGGGCCGGGCCGGAGGAAGCGCAGGTAGGCGAACGCGCCGCCGCCGGCGAGGAGCGCCAGGCCGAGCACGACCGGCACGAGGCGCGAGCGCTTGGCCGAGCGCGTGACCTTGTCGGCCGAGATGCGCCCGAGGCCCCCGGCCTCGACGGGCGGCGCGGACATCAGCGCCGTCGCGGCCAGGGGCCCCGTGGCCACGCTCGTGCCGCCGTCGCCGCGCGCGGGGCCGGCCGCGCCCACGGGATCCTCGAGGACGTCGAGCCCCTCGATTTCGGGGGAGGGCTCGGGCGAGTCGGAGGCCGCGGGCGAGGGCGCGCGCGCCGGGGCCGCGCTCGGCCCCTGGGTGCGCATGCCGCCCATCTGGGCGTCGCGCAGCACCAGACGGACGTTGCCGAACAGCACGGCGTCGCCGTGGGCCAGGCGCGCCTGCTCGATCTTGTGGCCGTCGACGCGCGTGCCGTTCGTGCTGCCGAGATCGAGCACCTCGACCTCCGCGCCGCGCACGCGCACCTCGGCGTGGCGCCCCGAGACCGAGGCGTCCTTCAGCACGAGGCCGCTTTCCGGACGCCGGCCGACGAGGAGATTACCCTCGGGCAAGGGAATTTCCTCTCCCTGGCGATCTCCGGATTCGATGCGCAGGGTGAAGCGCGTGTCCCGCGATTGCATGGGCCGAGGGGTCAGCCGAGTAGGTGGTAGGGAAGACAGCGGCAGAGGCGCGGGAAGCCCTGGGCTTCGATAGCGTCGGGCGGGGCGCTTGTTACCGCGCACGCCGGTCCGAGGGGCTCGGGCCACCGCCCAGGGCAGGGGGGCGCGGATCGTATGCGCTGCCCCCCGCACGCGCAATTTGACCGCGGGTCGCACGCGCGCGCTGCCTAGAATCCGCGCCCATGTCGGGGCCCCACTCCGCGCGCTCGCCGGCCTTCTTCCTGGCGACGCCGCTCGGGTCCGCGCCGGCGCGCCTCGAGGAGGAGGACGAGCGCCATGCGCTGCGCGTGCTGCGCCTCGCGGCCGGGGCGCGCCTGACCGGCATCGACGGCCGAGGCGGGCGCTGGCCGCTCACGGTGCGCGCGGCGGGCCGGACGCTCGAGCTCGAGCCCGCCGGCCCGGTGGAGTCCGTGCCCGCGCCCGGGCAGGAGGGCTCGTCCTGCCCCTGGTTCGAGCTGGCGGTCGCCTGGCCGCGTAAGAACCGTGTCGAGGAGATGCTCGGACGCCTGACCCAGCTCGGCGCGGCCGGGATCCTGCCCCTGCGCGCCCGCCAGCGCGGCCCCGAGGAGGTGCCCGAGGAGGCGCCCGTGCGCCTGCAGCGGGTCCTCCGGGAGGCCTGCAAGCAGTGCGAGCGCGCCTGGCTGCCGCGCCTGGAGGGCGCGCGCACGCCCCAGGAGCTCGCCCGCGACCGCAAGAACGCCATCCTGGCCCTGCTCGACCCGGCCGGGGGGCTGCCCCTCGACACCTGGCTGCGCTCGCTCCGGCCCGGTCCGGCGAGCCTGGGGACGGCCGAGCGGCCGATCGTGCTCGTGGTGGGCCCCGAGGGGGGCTTCACCGAGGAGGAGCACGAGGCCCTGCGGGAGG
>Ga0315910_10005857_pt1 | contig 10022 bp, 9 predicted proteins | sample EdamamesoilMG_FD_204470 | JGI IMG/M metagenome (GOLD analysis project Ga0315910, IMG submission 204470) | Garden soil microbial communities collected in Santa Monica, California, United States - Edamame soil | ecosystem: Environmental > Terrestrial > Soil > Garden | place: USA: California... | reverse complement strand
GCGGCGGGCGGCTTGTGAGATCGGCCGCCGTCAGCCGCAGCGACTCGCCGAGCGGCGTCTTCGCAAGATTCATCGCCTCGATCGACGCGACTTTCGCGGCGGCGGCCGCTCGATCGAGCGGCGCCGCCGCGATCTCGAGATCCGTGCGGCACGAGTCGGCCTCCTTGTGGCCGAACACGCGCAGCGAGAAACCGACGGACGCGGGCAACACTTCGCGTACGAGCTTGCCGACGGCTTGCTTCGCGAGGTCGATGCGCCGCTCCCCGCCGATGCGTTGCAGCATGCTGCCAGAAGCGTCGAACACGACGGCGACCGTCGCGCCCTCGAGCACGGGCGCGGACGAGCCTGCTGCGGCGACGACGCGCAGCGAGCCCGGCGCCGGCCGCGGCGCGATCGTGATTGCGCGCTTCCCGAGCGTGAGCCGCTGATTGCCCGTCAAATAGCGCAGCTCGTACTCGCCCGGCTCGTCGGGCGTCGCAATACGCAGCTCCTTGCCGCGCGACACATACGCGTAGTTGCCGGTCGCATCGTTCGCCGCACCCGCCGGCAGCAGGATGACGTAGTCCGTCGGATTGCCCGGGCCTTCCCAGGTGACCGCGACGACGGCGCGCGCGGGCGCCGTCGGCGGCGCCGCGAGGGTCGCGGACACGGGCGTCACCGTCACAGTGGCCGTCGCGAGCGTCGCGTACGTTTGCGCCGTGAGGTAGCGCACCTCGTACGCGCCCGCGACCTCGGGCGCCGCGAGCGACGCGGGGTTGCCGGTGCTCGTGTAGACGTAGGCGTCGTACTCGCGCGCGGGCTTGCCCACGGGCACGATCGTCAAGAAATCGCGCGGGTTGTTCGGGCCCTGCCACTCAATCTGGAACGCAGCACCGGCCGCGACACTCGCCGGCGCGGTGACGGTGGCGGACGTGCTCGTGACCTCAACGCGTGCACGGCCAAGGGTGCGATACGGCGTGTCGGCCATCATGTAGCGCAGCTCATACGCGCCGGCTTCGTCGGGCGCGCGCAGCGTGAGCGGCGAGCCTTTGCGCGTGTAGTCGTAGGGCCCGTTATAGGTGCCCTCCGCGGCGTCGACCTTCACGAGGCCGATGAAGTCGCGGTCGTTGTTCGGCCCCGTCCACTGCACCGTGAACTGCTCGCCGGCCGGCACGTTCGCGGGCGCGGTCAGCGCGGCCGACGCGTCGACGATCGTGATCGGCGAGCGCGCCAAGGTCGGGTACGGCGACGCCGCGGCGAGATAGCGGATCTCGTAGTTGCCGGGCTGCTGCGGCGCCTTCAGCGTGACGGGGCTCTGCCGCGTGTACTCGTAGCCCAAATAGCGGCCTTCCGGCGCGTCGGTCGGCACGAGCGTGATGAAGTCACGGGCGTCCGCCGCGCCTTGCCACGCGACCTCGATCGGAGCGCCGACGGCAGCGCTCGCGGGCGCCGAGATCGAACGATCCTGCGCGAGCGCGGCGTGCGCAACCGCGGCGCCCAGCACGCAGGCGAGCAGCGCGCGCACGTCAGGTCGGCCGATGAGAGCGGAGAAACGAGCGAATTTGCCGCACGGCGATCGGAATGCGTTCCGGCGGCTCTTTCCACGGGTAGATGCTCACCTCGGACTTCGGCGCGAGCATGACGGTCTCCATCGCGACCGCATACGGATGCGACGGAATGTCGTCGGGCAACACGAGCACGGGCGTTTGGCTTTGACGCACGAAATCGCGCGTCACCGTGAAGAGGAAATCCGCGTTCGTCTTGTACATGCTCGTGAGGAAGCGGTCGACCATCTCCGTCGTGATCTCCGGCCGCTGCTTCACGATCTCGGCCCCCCAGTTCGCCATGTTGTTGTCGTAGAAGAGCGTCGGTTGCTCGGGGCGGAAGCCGCTCGGCTGCGCGGTGACTGCCGCGACGACGCGATTCGGCGCGCGCTCGATCAAGTTCCAGATGAACGGGCCGCCGATGCAAAAGCCCATCACCATGAACTTGTCTACCCTCAAGTGATCCATGATGCCGATGTGATCGTCGGTGAAGGAGTCCCACGGCCGATCGACCTCGAGCGGGCCGCTCGACTCGCCCATGTAGGCGGTGCGCAGATCGCACGTCACGCAGCGGAACTCGCCCTTGAACTCGTCGATCGCCTTGAACGGGTTGCCCTCGATCAGGCTCGACATGTTCGAGTTCAAGCCGCCGCCGGGAATCAGCAGCAGCGGGAAGCCGCGGCCGCCCGTGTCGAGGTAGCGAATCCGCACGTTGCCTTTCTCGTAAAACTTCGCCGCAGGCGTACTGGAGCGCGCCGGTTGGCCCAGTGCACGCGCCGCCGCCGCAGTCGCGGCAACGGCGGCGCTCGTCGTCAGGAACTCGCGTCGCGTCGTGTCGGCCATGGATGCTCCCCAGTATTGCGGCGCTCGCGCGGCGCCTTGGTTCGTAGGCTCGTCCCGGGCCGTCACCGAGTCAAGCCGCTGCTTGCTCCGGGCCCGGCGTCGCGCTATCAATCGCCGTCCGCAACCATCCGGTGAGACCCATGAAGCTGATGTCCCCACTCGCCGTCGCCGTGGTACTGGCTGCTGCCGCGCCCGCCGCGGCCGAAAGCGTGCTCTTCATCGGCAACAGCTTCACGTTCGGCGCGGGCTCGGCGGTGCGCTTCTACCGCAACGACACCGTGAAAGACCTCAACGACGAAGGCGTCGGCGGTGTTCCGGCCTTGTTCGAGTCGTTCACTCGCCAGGCCGGCCTCGACTACGACGTCTCGCTCGAAACGCGCGGCGGCACGGGCCTCGACTTCCATCTCACGGAGAAACGCACGGTTATCGACCGGCGCTGGGACGTCGTCGTCGCGCACGGCTACAGCACGCTCGACGCCGACAAGCCGCGCGATCCCAAGAAGCTCGTCGCGACGGCGAAGCAGCTCGCGGACTTGATGCGCGCGCGCAATCCCGGCGTCGAGCTTTATCTAACGTCGACGTGGGCGCGCGCGGACCAGGTCTACCCGGCGGAAGGCGCTTGGGCGGGGCAGTCGGTCGGTGCGATGGCCACCGACGTGCGCGCGGCTTACGACGAGGCCGCCCGCGGCGCCGGTGCTACGGTCATTCCCGTCGGCAACGCTTGGAACCGCGCCATGCAGAGCGGGGTCGCCGACGCGAACCCGTACGACGGCGTCGACGCCGGCAAGCTGAACCTCTGGACGTACGACCATTACCACGCGAGCACGCACGGCTATTACCTCGAGGCGCTCACGGTCTTCGGCCGTGTGACGGGCCGCGACCCGCGCACGCTCGGCGAAAGCGAGTGCTCGGCGTTCGAGCTCGGCATGTCGCGCGCGGAGGTGCGAACACTCCAGCAGATAGCGTTCGAAGAGCTGGCGGCGAGCGGCGCCGTGGCGCACAATGCGCAGCCTCCCAAGTCCGAAGACAGCCCGCGGCGCTGCGACGCGCGCTGACCACCCCTTTCAGCAACGGTCCACTCATGAACGCTACTGCTCTCGGCGCGACCGAGGCCGTCACGGCCCGCAACCGCCTCGTCATCAATTTGCTGCTCGTGTCCTCGTTCGTCGTGATCCTGAACGAGACCATCATGAGCGTCGCAATTCCGCGCCTCATGGTGAGCCTCGGCGTCACGGCCGGTGCCGCTCAGTGGGTGACGTCTGCGTTCTTGCTGACGATGGCCGTCGTCATTCCGATGACGGGCTTCTTGCTGCAACGCCTGCACACGCGTGCCGTGTTCCTCATGGCGATGTCGCTGTTCTCGCTCGGCACGGCCGCAGCTGCGCTTGCGCCCGACCTCGAGTTGCTCGTCGCGGCGCGCGTGGTCCAAGCCACCGGCACGGCCATCATGATGCCGTTGCTCATGACGACGGTGATGACGCTCGTGCCGCCCACGGAGCGCGGCAAGACGATGGGCAACATCATGATGGTGATCTCCGTCGCGCCGGCGGTCGGCCCGGTCTTGTCGGGGCTCATCCTGAACTATCTGCATTGGCGCTGGCTGTTCGTGATCGTGCTGCCGTTCGCACTCGGCGCGCTGTGGCTCGGCTGGCGGCGCATCGAGAACGTCACGACGCCGCGCGACGCTCCGCTCGACATCGCGTCGGTCGTGCTTTCGGTCTTTGCGTTTGGCGGCTCCGTGTATGGCATCAGCCTGCTCGGCATCCCGCCGGTGCCGGGTCAACCGCCCGCGTGGGCACCGATCGTCGTCGGCGTCATCGCGATGATCGTCTTCGTGCAGCGGCAGCTCAAGCTGCGTGACTCCGCGTTGCTCGATCTGCGCGTCTTCGCGTCACGTAATTTCTGCGTGTGCTTGCTGATGATGGTCCTGCTGATGCTGACGCTGTTCGGCACGATCATCCTGCTGCCGATCTACCTGCAGAACGCATTGGGCATCGGCACGCTGATGACGGGGCTCCTGTTGTGCCCGGGCGCACTGCTCATGGGCCGGCTCGGCCAAAAGGTCGGCGGCTGGTACGATCGCATCGGTCCGACGAGGCTCGTCGTTCCCGGCGTCATGATCGTCACCGCAGTGCTCTGGGCCATGACACAACTCGGCACCCAGACTCGCTGGGAATACATCCTGGCGGGTCACATCGTGATGTGCATCGGCTTCGCGCTGTTGTTCACGCCGCTGTTCACCGCGTCGTTGTCGTCGGTGCCTCCACAGCTGTACTCGCACGGCAGCGCCGTGCTGGGCTCGCTCCAACAAGTCGCAGGCGCCGTCGGTGTCGCGTTGTTCATCGCGATCATGACGGGGCAACAAGCGAAGCTCGCTGCGAGCGGCGCGGTGCCTATCGAGGCGCTTGCAGGCGGCATCAGGGCCGCCTTCTTGGCCGGCGCTATCGGCGCGATACTGGCCGTGGCGTGCTCGTTCCTCGTTCGGAAGCCCGACGCACCGGCGATGCCCGCCGCTCACTGATATATTAAGGAGAGCTTGCGATGCAGCCCGCGGATCGATTGCATGCTCTCGACGCGGTGCGAGCGTACGCGCTGCTGCTCGGCGTGGTCCTCCACTCCTCGGCTGCGTTCCTGCAAGGGTTCCCGATCCCGGTCTGGTTCGACGAGCCCAGTACCGGCGCCGCCGTCGTTTACTACGTGATTCACATGTTCCGCATGTCGGCGTTCTTTCTGATCGCCGGCTTCTTCGCGCGAGTGCTCGTCGAGCGGCGCGGCACGAAAGCGTTCGTCAAAGACAGGCTCAAGCGCGTCGCCGTGCCGCTCGTGCTGTTCGGCCCCGTCGTGATGATCATGATTTCCGTCGGGTTCGTGCTCGGCGCGTTGCCGCATGGCGTGGACTACTTGATGCAGATGGCCCAGGCCGCGCAGCCGGCGCCTGCCGCGGAAGGCGCAGCGCAGCCGGCCGGCGGCGGAATCAATCTCGCGCACCTCTGGTTTCTGTACTACCTGCTCTTGTTCTACGCGCTGACGCTCGCGATTCGTTACGTCGTGCTCGCCGTCGACAAGAACGGCGTGCTCGCGCGCGCGGCCGATCGCGTGCTCGCGTTCGTCATGCGCGGCGTCTGGGCGCCGGCGCTGATCGCGCTGCCGCTCGTGGCGTATCTCTACCCGCTCGAGAGCTGGGCCGAGTGGCTCGGCCTGCCGGCGCCGTTCGCGCTGACACCGAACGTCATGGCGCTCATCGGTTACGGCGTTGCGTTCGGCTTGGGCTGGCTGCTCAACCGCCAGGTGCAGCTCTTACTCGATCTGCAAAAGCTCTGGCCCATCTATCTCACCGCCGCGATCGCGCTCACGGTGTTCTGCATCACGACGATCGGCACGACGCCGCGCTGGGCGGGCCCGAACCTCGCTGGAACGGACCGCCTTCTGTACACGGCAGCGTACGTCGTCGGCATGTGGTGTTGGATCCTCGGATTCGTCGGGGCGGCCGTACGGTTCTTGTCGAAGCCGAGCCCCGTGACCCGCTATCTCGCCGATGCGTCGTACTGGGTTTACTTGATGCACATGGCGACCGTGCTGTTCTTCATCACGCTGCTGAACCCGCTCGGCTGGAACTGGAGCATCAAGGTGACGATCTCGGTCGCCGGGTCGATGGCGATCCTGCTCGTCACGTATCACTACCTGGTGCGCTTCACGTGGATCGGCGCGATCCTGAACGGCCGCCGCCATCCGCGGCCCGAGAAATCCCCGCCGCCCGACGCCGCACCGGCTCCCGGCTAGCCAGCCATCGGCCCTCGCCGCCCCTCTTGACACTTAGTCGTGGCCACACTTAGTTTAACTAAGTGTTAATCAAATCCGCGGTTCCTACTGCCCCGCACGCAGCGATCGACGCACTGTCGTTCGTCTCGGGCTACCTCTATCGCATCGTCCGCTACGCGGCGCGCGATCTCGGCATCCGCTGGACCGCGCTCATGGTGCTCAAGGACTTGTCGCTGCTCGGGCCGTCGACGCAGCGCACCCTAGCCGACGTCGAGCAAGTCACGGAACCGACGATGACGGTGCTGCTCGAGCAAATGCAGCAGCGCGGCTGGATCACGCGCAACCGCGACCCGAAGAACGGCCGCATCAAGCGCGTCTCCATCACGGCGAAAGGCCAGCGCGAGCTGGCGAACGCCGGCCGCGTGCTGCGCGAGCGGCTCGGCGGCGAGCTCGCGGGCCTTTCGGCAGCCGAGCTCGACGCCATCGGCGCCGCACTCGGTCCGCTCGTGGCATTGCTGATGAACAAAGTCGACATGGCGCGACAGGAACTCCAGGCATGAGCATCGTGAAAAAAGCGTCCTATATGCTCGGCGCACTGCTGGCGGCGCTCGTGCTCGCCGTCGCCGCGTTGTACGTCGCCTACGACATGACGCTCTTCAAGCCCGAGCAAAGCGCACGGCGCGAGATCGTCATTCGTGGCGGCACGCTGTTCGATGCGGCGAGCACGCAGCCGCGCGCCAATCCCGGAATCGTGCTGCGCGACGGAGCCATCGCTTGCATCGGCGCCGAGTGTGCCACGCGCGCCGACGCGCTCGAGATCGACGCGACGGGCCTCGCCATCCTGCCGGGGTTCATCGATCTACACCGCCATTTCTTCGGCAGCCGCGAGGACCGCGGCATCGTCGCGATGATCTGGGACACGGCGCGCATGATGCCGGCGAAGCGCCGCGGGCTACTCGAAGCCGGCGTCACGTCGATTCGCCAGCTCGGCGATCCGCGCGACGCGATCATCGACGTCAAACACATGCTCGACGCGCGCGAGCTCGCGGGCCCGCGCTTGTTCGTCGCAGGGCCGATCTTCACGGCACCGGGCGGCCACCCTGCTTATGGAGGCCGCGATCCGAACCCGAGCGGCGTCGGCGGCTTGATGACCTTCCAATCGAACGACCCCGAGGCCGTGCGCGCCGAAGTAAGCCGGCTCGCGGCGCTCGGAGTCGACGGCATCAAAGCCGTGCTGCACGGCAGCGTGTCGGCGGACGGCCAACGCGTGCTGCCGACGCTCTCCGACGCGACGTTCGAGGCGCTCGTCGACGAAGCGCGCAAGCACGACTTGTGGGTCGCCGTGCACGTGGGCCCCGCACATCAGACCGCGCAAGCGGCCCGCGCTGGCGTCACGACGGTCGAGCACGGCATTCGCAGCGGCCATAGCGTCGACGACGCGACGGTGGAAGCGCTCGTCGACAACGGCGTCGTCTACGTCGCGACGCTCGGCCACGAGCCCGACGGTCACTTGGCGATTCCTACGCTGTACGCAGCCGGCGTGCTGCTCGGCGTCGGCACCGACGAAGTCGGCGGCGACGAAGACGGCGCCGGCATCGACGAGAGCGACTACCACGACGAGCTCGGCCGCCTGGCCGCAGCCGGCGTGCCGCCGGCCGAAGTGCTGATCGCCGCGACACGCAACAGTGCCAGAGCACTCCGCCGCGACGCCGAGCTCGGGACCATCGAGTCAGGCAAGCTCGCCGACGTCGTGCTGGTGCGCGGCACGCCGTGGGCGAACATCGCGGACACGCGCAACGTCGTCACCGTCGTGCAAGACGGCTACGTGGTCGTGGACCGGCGCTAGACCCCGCCGTCACTGCCCCCGCAGCGGGCCTGAAGAACGCTGAATTGACCTAGATCGCGCCGTTCGCTACGTTTTTCGGGTTCCGACACCAATTTTTCCTCAAAAGGGGGAAACCAAAATGAAACGTATCCAAGTACTCGGCGGACTTGCGGTTCTCGCCGTCGGCGTGGGCGTTGCGTTCGCGCAAGCGCCGGCCGGCAATATGAGCTTTTTCGTCTCGAGCACGAACCCGGGCAAGGGCGGCAACCTCGGTGGCTTGGCGGGCGCGGACGCGCATTGCCAATCGCTGGCACAGGCCGTCGGCGCGGGCGGCAAGACCTGGCACGCGTATCTCTCGACGAGCACTGTCGACGCCAAGAGCCGCATCGGTAACGGCCCCTGGTACAACGTGAAAGGCCAGCTCATCGCGCAGAACGTTGCTGACCTGCACAGCGCGAACAACAAGATCTCCGGCGAGACGGCGCTGACCGAGAAGGGAACATCGCCGGTCTATCTGACGAAGAACGCGGCGGGAGAGGTGCAACGCCCGCCCGAAGGCCAGCAACTCGCGCACGACATCCTGACGGGCACGAAGGAAGACGGCACGAAGGATGCCGCCACGTGCAACAACTGGACGGACGGTGCGGACGCCACGGCGATGCTCGGGCACGCGGACCGCTTGGGCCGCAACCCCGGCTTGAACTCGTGGAATGCGATCCACGCGTCGCAAGGCTGCTCGATGGAGAAGCTCCTGCCCACGGGCAGCACGGGCTTGCTCTACTGCTTCGCGACGAACTGATCCGAGAGTCTTAGGACTTCGAACGCGCCGAGCGCTTCGTGCGCTTGGCGCGTTTTTTTTGCGTGCCGCCTTTGCGCGGCGTCTTGCGCGGACCCGCGCGTTTCGCAACGACGAGCGCGGAAGTGATCGAGACATACTCGGCGTATTGCTGGTCGAGATCGCGCTCGTGCTGCTCGCGCAGCTCGCCCGAATCGTCGCGCGGCGTCTTGCGCTCGTCGCGGCGCTGACCCAGGCGAAAGTCTCTGATCAGAACGCGCGCGGGCTCGCGCACGACGTCGACGAGCACGGGCACCTCGTCGAGCGAGCGAACGTACTCTTGATAGCGGACCTGCGTTTCGGCCGCCGCCTCGGTCAACGCGTCGACGCGGCCGGGGCTCAAGTGCACGGGTAGCACCTCGGTTGCAGCAAACTCGTCGTGCTCCTGCAGCTTGCGATTAGCCATAACTTCTCCGGCCCCTGAGAACGACGCAGACGCTAACCGAGCCCAGGCGAGATTGCCTCGACGCGCGTCACGCCGCCCCTTTGCGCGCAGCACCGGAGCCCCCGTTGGAACGGAGATTGCATCCAAATCGCCTCACTCACGGAGGAGTCACGATGGGCACCACACTGGATCCCGAGCATCTGCGTTCGCGAAAAACGCCGAAGGGCCACGACGTGCGCTCGCTCGGCCCGAGCGACAGCTCCGACACCGGCGCGGACATGGCGGGCTTGGGGCCGCTCGACGACACGAGCGACCGCAACCACACCGGTGAGCGGATGACCGTCGGCAATGACCGCGTGCGTCCCGGCCACGACATCGATACCGATCGCGTCGTCGATCCCGAAGAGGCCGGTCTCGGCCAAGGGCTCGACGAAGCCGAGGAATCGTGGCTCGAGCACGACAAGGGCGAGCATTGATCGGCGCCTCGTGACCGTACGGAGACCTCGATTCGACTGACGCGGTAACCGCGGCGCCGCTACCGTCGTCTGCATGCGAAGACGGCGGCATGTGGCGATCGTCGGCGGCGGCTTCAGCGGCGTCGCGTTCGCCACGCAGCTCCTGCGCGGCGGCGACGGCGCGCTGCGAGCCACGCTTCTCGAGTCGGGAACGCGGTTCGGTCGCGGGCTCGCCTACTCGACTTCCAATCCCGCGCATTTGTTGAACACGCGCGCCGAGCGCATGAGCTTGTTTGCCGACGATGCCGCGCATTTCGTGCGCTGGAACCGCGCTCGCGGCCGCGAAGTCTCGCCGACCGATTTCATCGCGCGCCGCGTGTACGGCGATTACCTCGAG
>Ga0315910_10005856_pt1 | contig 10023 bp, 7 predicted proteins | sample EdamamesoilMG_FD_204470 | JGI IMG/M metagenome (GOLD analysis project Ga0315910, IMG submission 204470) | Garden soil microbial communities collected in Santa Monica, California, United States - Edamame soil | ecosystem: Environmental > Terrestrial > Soil > Garden | place: USA: California... | reverse complement strand
TTCCCGCGACAATGCCGGCGCAAGTACATATCGACAGGCCAAGGACCACCACAGCACCATTGCCAAAATCAAGATCAATGTTCCCAAGGCCCATGTAGTTCAGGTATGGAAGACTAAATGAGATGAGGCATACCGCAAGCACGAAGGAAAGAAACACGGTGAGAATCGATTCACTTAGGAATTGAATGATCAATTGTTCTCGCATTGATCCCATCGTCTTGCGAATCCCAACCTCTTTGGCTCTTCGCTGCGAACGAGCTGTACTGAGATTCATGAAGTTTATGCACGCAATCAGCAAGACGAAGATTCCTATTATTGCAAAGAGTCTTACGTACTCAATTTTTCCACCGGTATTCTCCCAGTGCTCAAACTTATCATATAGCCTCCACTTGTTTAGCGGGTGAAGAAACAGCGTCTGGTTTTTTATAGTGTTATCCTTTATCATGTTGAGATTGCGGATCTTCGCCGAGAAGTCCGACATAGACACACCCCCTTTTAATTCGACGATTGTTAGTAAAAAATTGTTATCCCAGGTCGTCTTGTTGTTTTGTATAAATGGATCATTGGCGACTACGCGTTCATATGAGCACAGGAAATCAAAGTTCAATGTTGAATTTGAAGGAACGTCTTTTATGACTGCTGTGACATGGAGATCTTCGCGATTCGCGATCTTGACTGTTTTGCCTAAGGGATCATCTTTTCCAAACAAAGCGACAGCCAACGATTCTGTAAGTACAATAGAAGAAGGATCGTTCAGAGCTGTTTTCGCATCACCTGACAAAAATGGAAATGAGAAAATTTGAAGAAAGTCCGCTTCAACGAACCTGCCTGTTTGCGTTACTGTTTTGTCACCAGTCGATAACCCTAGTTCACTTTCCCAGGTCATCCGTGTGACCCGTTTTACCTCCGGGTAATTGCTTTTGAGTTCATCAGCGAGAGGATAGGGTGTAACATCCTGAGTATTTTGCTGCTCGTTAAAGAATGTATTCTTTTTGATCAGCGCTATATTATCTCCATTAACATGAAACGAGTCGAAACGAAGCTCATGGATTATCCACAAACCGATAACCATAGAGAAAGCGATGCCCATGGCAAGACCGCCTATATTAATAAATGAGTATCCTTTATCTTTCCAAAGGTTTCTCCAACCGATCAATAAATAGTTTTTAAACATAGCTGCTTGATTTATGGGGTGAATTCTTCTTAATGGCCTAATAATACCTGGTCTACAGAGCAGCAATACATCGATTATGAAATTTCCGATCTGCTTCCCATTTTCTTTCTACGGCACCTGTTTCCTTATAAACGTCAATCGAATCGCCTTCAATATTGATCGCGCAACTTCAGTTTGCAATACGATCGGAAGAATGGGCGAAATAAGTATTCGAGCCAGGCTTAAGTTCGAGAACGATTTTAATATTGCTTTTCCAAAGCTGAGCGCAGGTTTCCTTGAAATATGTCACAGCCTTTTTTAGCGCTGTCAGTTGAAAATACTTCTAGCAATTAGGATCGCAATTTCTTCAAACTTGCCTAGATGAAACATTTTCATGTTGAACCTTTTCCTGAATGTAGGAATAACAATAGTGCCAAAAATATTGGACTTTTCAGGGCGTCACCGATGGATCGAAAGTTTTTGAGTATTGAAATCGGACAAAATCGTTCATAAGCGATCAGCCATCATGGAAGACTCCAAATTACGCCGGCTTTTCACATTTATAAGGAATAATAGATTCGATGAAAAATGATTGGAGATATTATCAAACCGTGAAATCGTTGAAGCTCTTCATATTTTCTGAGCAATTCATTCGATACGATATAGGTAAACATGCAAAGTTGATAAGCATCTGTTTGGCAAACTTCCAACAGTAGGACGTGTGATGTGCTTTCTGCTTATTAACTGTTAAATACGGAAAAAGAATTAGTGACATGAAAAAGATTACCACATTGCTTGCCCTCTCATTGGTTTTAGGCAGACCGGCGCTATGGCAAAACATGGGTATCAATACAACCCGAGCGGCCCCGGCTTTCGCGCGATGCTGACGTTTCTTATTGCGACTTGGAAATGTTGAAACGAATGGAGGGCTTGCAAAAAAGTATTTGTTAGAAAATTTGACGACTCACATTTTTAACGACCTCATGAACGGGAGGTAGTATAAATTTTGCAACCAGGTAAAACGCTTACCTGATCGCCATGGGAACGCATGGAAGACGGGTCAACCACGTGACATGATCAATATGGACGTATACGTTAATTGTTGATTTGAGACAAGTTGACTCACCGTCAAGCGTCAAGAAGGAAGTGAAGATCTTTTAAGCAGTGCCATGTGCAAGATTTTATCCGAGGTAATGTTTTAATATGCTACTTCGCGTTGTTTGGCGAAGCCGGCGAATACCTTTTTCTTTAATCTGTCTTACCCGCTCACGTGTAAGTTCAAAGTAGTCACCTATTTCTTCCAGGGTCATGGGAGAATGCCCACTCAAACCATAGTAGCGCAAGATGACATCGCATTCCCGCTGGCTCAAGGTAGAAAGGGAACGCAGTATATCCCGGGAGAGTGAAGACCGGATCAATAGGGCATCCGGTGTTTCTTCAGAGGCGCTTTCCAGTACATCGAGCAGACCATTTTCTTCACCATTCATAAAGGGGGCATGGATAGAGACATGACGGCTTCCAATTTGGTACGTGTCTCGGATTTCTTCGGGCGCAATGTCCACCACCTCAGCCAATTCTTCCGGTGAAGGTTCGCGTTCGAGCTTCTGCTCAAGCGATGCCGATGTCCTGTTGAGTTTGTTCAACATCCCAACCCTGTTCAATGGGATGCGTACAACACGTGACTGTTCAGCCAGAGCCTGCATGATCGCTTGACGAATCCACCAGACGGCATAGGAAATAAACTTGAAACCCCGTGTCTCGTCGAAACGCATGGCAGCTTTTACCAGCCCTACGTTTCCCTCATTGATCAGGTCTCCCAATGAAAGCCCTTGGCTTTGATACTGCTTAGCTACCGAAACGACGAATCGGAGATTGGCTTTCACCAGCTTGTCAAGAGCGCGTTGATCCCCTTCCTTGATTCGTTGCGTGAGCCGAACTTCTTCGTCGATGGTGATCAAGTCAATCTTACCGATCTCCTGCAAGTATTTGTCCAAGGATTGGTTTTCACGGTTGGTGATCTGTTTGGAGATCTTAAGTTGTCTCATAGTTCCCTTGGTTTTTGATAAACAATAGTCGTTGATCATCCGAAAATCCGTCACGTCCAAGAAGCTGGCGAAAAAGATCGATAGCAATATCCAAATTTCGCTACGACTTTTCAGAAGAACCTTTTCGTTTGCCCGGTCAAGACTTTGGCGACAATGAAACGCGGGATAAGTTGACCATTTACATTCCAGTATTTCAGGCGTCGAATTTGAGTGATTCACAACGTTTGCAATTGCCTTTTCGTCAGCTTCAGCCTTGATCTAAGTAAGGACCTTCTGTCCGAAATAGATCATATTATTCTTCCGGTTGCCTGTTCTCCATTCAACTTGATACAGGGCCAATATCGCTTTTCCTAACTTGGTGAAGAAATACGCTACGGGTCACTGAGCGAATTGGAAGGTGGTGTCACTTTCAAAGAGATCCAGCAAAAGAAAAGAATAACTGTAGGTGTATCAGAAGATGGGTTCGCGGCTATCTTTCTGAAGCTGCCTGAACATGGCCATGGCTAATCTAATATTGTTGATGGAATTAACAGAAAGCCCGTTCGTGGTCATAGCCCGAAGGCTTATTATCATGTGCATTATATACCTTGGCTCATTAAAAGTCCCTTTTTTCCGCAGCTGAGACATGGAATTACTGATTATCCAGATCAATTCCTCTTCATTGTTCGCGTTTTTGATATTGCCTATGACCTCCTGACTAAAAGCTTCCATTTAAAAGTGTTTGGTTCATTTTGCTTGCAAAATTATAAAGACTCAAAGTGATTTGCATTGAACATGGTCAATCATACTATTGATAAAAGTCAATACTTTTGTTGACAAATTAGTTAATATTTGGTGCAGAACCCCCAATGCTAATGAGCATTTTGTCAGAAAACATCCGCCTGAAGACCGATCAACTTTTTGAAGGACTAACAACGGAGGAACTCGAACTCCTAACAGGGTCTGGCGTAACCCATAGGTATCGAAAAGGGGAGATCATTTTCAGGGAAGGCGGCATTCCTACAGGTATATTTTATGTACAGTCGGGGAGGGTGAAGAAATACAAGGCTACGATCAACGGAGGCGAACAGATATTATACCTGTGCGGCGAGGGAGAGCTAATGGGATACCATGCCTTGTTAAGCGAAGAGTTCTACCCGGACTCGGCATCAACTACGGAAGAGTCACAAATCACATTTATTCCAAAGGACAACTTTTTAAAAGTGTTGCGCAGTTCCTCGACACTGCCTAATACCTTGCTAAAGGCGCTGGCCCACGAGTTCAGCGTATTCATTAATAGTATCACCAACCTGGCCACTAAAACGGTCCGCGAGCGACTCGCATTCAATTTGTTGTTATTGGATGAAAAATTCAAATCACCCGATTATCCAAATACGCCGGGCAATATCAACCTTTCACGAACAGACCTGGCCAACATGGTGGGAACAGCGAAAGAGACATTGGTGAGATTGCTCCAGGATTTTAAACGTGCAGGACTTATCGAGAAAACAAGCAAGACCATTCACCTCATTGACCGGAAGGGGATGATCAAAGAAGCCAACCTGATGGGGTCAAATTCAAAAAGAATTGGGCGTCCGGGGAGAGATGTCAAATAAATTAGCCTATTAAGTTAATATCATCGGTATGCCTACCGGCTCAATATTTCGGATTGAGCAGTACAACAGATCCTGGAGAAAGTTATTGGTCGACCACGTGATCCATCAATTGAAGAATTGATGTTAACACGAGAAGACGTTGGAGGAGTTGAACAAGATTCCGGCAAGGAATTAATGCAAAGTATACTAAGGTGTGCACAATGCCCCGGACATACTGTTACAGTGTTTTGAAAGTGAAGCCTCGGAAGAAATCAGTTCTCATGAGGACGACTTTCTTCTAATGCAAAAAAGTAGATAATGAAAAAAATATACACCGTCATTATGATGGGACTGAACCACCAAGGAAAAAAGTCAAAATAAGATGTGTCACCAAGCACAAGGAACCGGAAATGTCCGGGGATACTCGCGCAGATGTAAAATGTGATCACCCAATAGATAACCTTACCTGAAGTTGACTTCATCCTGAATTTCAAAAAAAAATCCCGGTGAAAGAACAAGAGCCCGATAGCGCAATACACCATCATCGACGCTAGGATCGCATCAGCGAACGGTAGTAGAATCAGTTTAAGGTCTGTGGATCCAAACTGGAGATAGTTCGCCAGGTTAACCGCATGCAACATGAAACCACTCATCATCAAAAGTGGCACGATTCTATTCACATATAATGAATTCCTTTTCATAGGACCGACAACATGGATTGCATTGTCCTATTTCCAACAAATCTTATGCCTCCAGGTATGTTTGTTCGAGCCAAGTAATATCAAGCCAGAGAGTCCTTGTCGACTGTAATACTGCTATGTGCAATTCGATAAGAAGGATAACGACTCACTTCTATTTTATTTGTTTGGCTGACCATCCAAGTGTGCATCAGTCGTGCCATATCAACGGAGCACCCTCATACGGAAAGTGGTCTACATCTTCGATGAAATGTAACTCGGAAGATACTTTTGAATTTGTCTATTTAAAAAATCATTCGAAGGAGGATAATAAAATCTGTTTTAGTATGGCAACAGCCCGGTGTGGAGAGTAGGTGCTGCCTTGTTTACAATTGTAAGAGCAATTGTCGTGGTATTAATGATGTTACACTTAGCGGAACAAAATGGTCCTAAAGCAAATTATTCACTGAATTCACCTCAATAAAAACGCTCTCGATGGCTTTAAATTAGCTATATATCTCTGTGAGTTCTCCATCATGCACAGCTTAAGGACGTCGCAAACAATAGCCAGTTAAGATCTACTGGTTTAAAAGATGGATTCGAGACGTATCCTCGAGCGTTGATGCGATAAGATCGAGGGTTGGGAAAATTACTCCTCTTTTTGAACCGGCCAATTGTGGAACGAAAGGTCTCCTTGAGCATATCTTCGGGCACATAAATTTCCTATTTTGAACCATCTTCAACTCTTTAACTGCACTGATTATGCAAAAAAAAGCAAAAGATTCGATTCCACAATTACACAAACACTACGTTAAAGTGTTGGTAAAAAAAAATAGATGAGTTGATCAGCAACCTTGGCGTACCGGCAGTTGTTAATGTGACCGCTGATGAACCTAATGGCCCTGATAAGGTGAATAAAATAAGGGATCAGGTGGCCACAACTCAACCCACTCGTTTAGTGTTGAATCCCGACAAGCAAGTTGCGTTGATGCAAATCATAAAAAGTGGAAGCGAAGCATTTGAGCGTGAATTACGTCGCGCAAAATCGGTGACCAATAGCACAATTACGACAGAAGTGCAAAAATTCAATGAAGACTTAATGAATATCACGGAAATGCTGCTCACCAGGAAGGGACATGTAGTTTAAGACTGCAATCCGGGTAATTTCAAACGCGGTATTAATTTTGAATATTTTCAGAATGGATAATCACCCACAAGTGCCGTTGAGTGGTCATTAATTAAGCGCCGAGATTATTTATAGAGATCAATTACTTTTTAACCCTGATCATCCAGTTTAAAACCATGGTTTCCGTTCTATTATGATAATTGATGATTTTATCATTTTGGGAAACAACACGTAATTCTTTTGATATGAATTGATTTTGATGCGTACGAATTTGCTGCCTTGAAAACAATCGTTTCGGCTGCTTCCTTCCAACTCTCGGTGGAGTCAGCCATTATCTCGATTGCCTTGATGATTGACACAATATATTATTAATTCCTAATCAAGGTCAGAATTTGCCTTCTTTAACGCAAGGATTATTTCCTTCGCGTTAAAAGCCGAAGAGACCCATATTTCGTAGACCCTTACGAAGCGTTTGCCTTTAAGATTAAAAACCGGGGCCAGTTATCCTTCCTTGATTTTTCTACTGTTAATCGGGAAAAGATCAACATGTCTGCCAATTTATTATGTTGATTATCACGTTTTTAAAACGGTTCCGGAACCCCTGTGACTGTTTTTACAATCCCAACCTTCCATCCTTTGTGGCGCAATGATTCACGTCAATCAAATAAACAAACCACAAGAAAATGCCCAAACAAAAACTGAATTCGAGCCGGCTGCTGTCTAGGAAGATTGGCGTGCGCGTGAGCCAACCCTTCTATGAAAAAATGTTGGGATGGTTAACAAACAGCAACTGCAGAACGATTGGCGAATTAGCGCGGCGCATTTTGTACGAGGAAAAAATCAACTGGTACCACAAGGATGCTTCGTCAGAGGAAATCAGAATTCAACTGACCGGCATTCGGAAGGAACTGAAAGCCATTGGCGTAAACGTAAACCAGGTGACACGACACTTCAACGCCACGTCGGGTGACCGCCTCGCTGAAGCTTCTCTTGTGCTGGCGGAATTCCAGAAAGTGGAGCGTACAGCCGACGTCATCATGACATTTATTAACAAGCTCTCGGAAAAATGGTCGTCAGAATCAGAAGCGGAAAAAATATAAGAGGCGTGCTAAACTATAACGAGATGAAAGTAACCGATGATATGGCACAATGTATTCAGGCTAATCTCTTTGCCAAAGAAGTCGATCACCTGAATTTCTACGACAAGCTGGATCGCTTCACCGGCCTCAACAACCGGAATCTAAGGACAACGACAAATACGCTGCATATATCGTTGAACTTTCATACCGATGAAAAATTGACTACCGATGTGTTGAACGCGATCGCTTCCCGGTACATGGATTTGATAGGATTCGGGGAGCAACCTTACCTCGTCTACGAGCATCGCGATGCAGCGCATCCTCATGTTCATGTAGTGTCAACACTCATTCAGGATAATGGGGCACGCATTCCTATTCATTTTCTTGGTAAAAACCAATCAGAGCATGCCCGTAAACAAATTGAAAATGAATTTAACCTGGTCGCAGCGCAGTCGCGGAAAACAATTTCCGAAAGCCTGAAACCCATAAGCATTTCGAAGACGATTTATGGAAGATCGGAAACCAAACGTTCAATTACCAATATCGTCCGTGCAGTGATCCATGAATACAAATACACGTCGCTCCCGGAATTCAACGCAGTCCTCGGGCAGTTTAACGTGGTCGCCGATCCGGGAAAAGAGGGTACACGCATGCGTGAAAAGGAAGGACTGGTCTACAGCCTTATTGACGAAAAAGGAATCAGGGTCGGAGTGCCTGTCAAGGCAAGCGCAATATATGGCAACCCAGGTTTGAAGTTCCTGAAAAAACAATTTGTCTTGAATAGAATACTGCGCAACAGGTTGAAGCCGGAACTGAAAAATGTCCTCACAACACTCCTTCAAGGAAAGATATCAAGAAAAGGTTTCGTTCAGGCTTTGGCCGATAAACAAATCACAGTCGTGTTTCGAACGAATGATGAAAATAATATATACGGGATAACCCTCGTCGACAACAAGAACAAGGTTGTCTTCAATGGCAGTGATCTCGGGAAGGCATATGGTGCCCGGCAAATTCTTGCACAACTGGAAAAGCATTCGGATTCTCAATCATTCGTGGGGCAAACAAGCACCGACCAATTAGGGTTTCCAGGTTCTCCGGACGTAGACCAAAGTGTGAGCGAATTAATAGATGACTTGATCACTGCACGACAGCTGGATTTTTCCCCAAATGTAATGCGAATAAAAAAGAAGAAGAGAAAAGGACTTGGACGTTAATCATCAGCATGGCAACTACGGGCGAGAATGAGCAGGCGCTTCGCAAGATCATCGACTTTATCAGGTTGTTGAGCATAGGCGTATTGTTTCTGCACTTCTACTTTTTTGGTTACGACATCCTTAAAGGCTGGGGCCTGACATCGGAATTCGGAGACAGGATATTGATGAGCATTAGTAAAACAGGCATGTTCAAAACAATCTATCAGGGTAAACTGGTATCGCTCACCCTTTTGGCAATTTCCCTGCTAGGGGCAAAGGGCAGAAAGGACGAGACAATCAGTGCTTCGCGCTGTATACTCTTTATACTGGTTGGGATGCTGTTGTTCTTGTTTAGTCACGTCGTCGTTGGAAGCTTTACTTTTGTGAGTACTACAATGACCGTCTTCTATATGGGTTTAACATCATCGGGATATTTCCTGATGCTAACCGGCGGGACGTGGTTGTCAAGGCTGATGAAAGTCAATTTCCGGCAGGACATCTTTAACCGGATGAATGAATCATTTCCCCAGGAAGAACGGCTCCTCGAAAACGAGTATTCGATAAATCTCCCGGCGGCATACTGCCTCCAAGGCAAGCGGAGAAGGAGTTGGATCAACATCATCAATCCGTTTCGGTCGTTGCTCGTGATCGGTACGCCAGGTGCTGGGAAATCCTACTTCGTGGTACGGCACATCATCACACAACATATCCGCAAAGCATTCACCCTGTTTATCTATGATTTTAAATATGATGACTTGACTCGTATCGCATACAATACACTTTTGAAAAATGCACAGGTCTATACAGTCATACCAAAATTCTACATCATCAATTTTGAAGACCTCTCCCGCTCACACCGCTGCAATCCGCTTGACCCGGCAACCATGGACGACATTACGGATGCAACCGAATCTTCGCGGACGATCATGCTCGGGCTGAATCGCGACTGGATAAAGAAGCAAGGCGACTTCTTCGTCGAGTCCCCGATAAACTTTGTAACCGCCATCATATGGTTCCTCCGGAAATATGAAGACGGCAAATTTTGTACGCTGCCGCACGTCATTGAATTGATGCAGCTGGATTACCCAAAGTTGTTCAAACTCCTCCGTACAGAACCGGAGATCGAAGTGTTGATAAACCCGTTTGAGTCAGCCTACCGCAATGAGGCCATGGATC
>Ga0315910_10005855_pt1 | contig 10023 bp, 9 predicted proteins | sample EdamamesoilMG_FD_204470 | JGI IMG/M metagenome (GOLD analysis project Ga0315910, IMG submission 204470) | Garden soil microbial communities collected in Santa Monica, California, United States - Edamame soil | ecosystem: Environmental > Terrestrial > Soil > Garden | place: USA: California... | reverse complement strand
CACCGGTCCCCTCGACTGCTTCGGCAGCTACCAAGGGCCACGACCGGAATGCCCAGCCTTGGCTTGAGGCGCTAAGTCTCCTCAAGAGCCCGATGGCGGGGATGGGGTTCCGGGCCAATTGGACGCAGCCGAGGGCCGACCGAGTTCCGGCGAGCCGAGCGGCAGGATGCCGCGAGAGGCCCGCACAAGCAGGATGCGATTCGGGCCGGGCGCCGGAACGACCAAGGCACGAGGGTAGCCCGCAGGGCCAAGCTCCTGGACCGGAAGCCCATACCGGCAGAGGGCTCGAGAAGAATGGATCCCGGCTCGGGGGCCGGGATGACGAGGTGAGAGGCCGGGATGACGAAGTGAGAGGCCGTCAGCTAAACGTTTAGCAGCAGGAACTCCCGCTCCCAGGAGCTGATCACCTTCTGGAATTCGCGGTACTCAGCCATCTTCACTGCCTTGTAGCACTGCACGAAATGGCTGCCCAGGATGTTGACCAGTGCCTCGCAGGCATCGAGGTGGCGGAAGCCTTCCTCAATCGTCAGCGGCAGGCCATAGGCAAGATCATGAGCGCTGCCAATCACCGGATCGCTGGGCTGCACCTTGTTCTTGATACCGAGGTAACCTGTTGCCAGCATGGCCGCGATGGCCAGGTACGGGTTCACGTCCGCGCCGCTGAGGCGATGCTCTATGCGGCGGTTCTCCGGATCGGAACCCGGCACCCGCAAGCCCACCGTGCGGTTGTCTTCCGCCCAGTGCGGATTGATCGGCGCTGAGCCACCCGGCTGCAACCGGCGATAGGAATTGATGTTCGGCGCAAAAAACGGAACAGCCGCGTTCATGTATTTCTGCTGGCCACCGATGAACCAGTAGAACAGCTGCGAAGGCGTGCCGTCGGGGTTGCTGAAAATGTTCTTGCCATCGGCAATGTTCACCACGCTCTGGTGCACATGCATGGCGCTGCCCGGCTCGTTTTCGTGCGGCTTGGCCATGAAGGTGGCGAAGCACTTGTGCTGGATCGCCGCTTCACGCACCGTGCGCTTGAACACGAATACCTGGTCGGCCAGGTCCAGCGCGTCGCCGTGATGAAAGTTGATTTCCATCTGCGCCGCGCCTTCCTCGTGGATCAGCGTATCGATTCCCAGTTCTTGCGCATCGCTGAAGTCGTACATCATTTCGAACAGCGGATCGAACTCGTTCACCGCGTCGATGCCGTAGGACTTGCGCGCGGTTTCCTTGCGGCCGCTGCGGCCCACCGGAGGTTCCAGCGGATAGTCCGGATCCTTGTTCATTTCGGTGAGGTAAAACTCCAGTTCCGGTGCCACCACCGGCGCCCAGCCCTCATCGCGGAACAGTTTCAAAACGGCTTTCAGTACGTTGCGCGGCGCCATTTGCACCGGCGTGCCGTCGCGGTAGTAACAGTCGTGGATGATCAGTGCGGTGGGCTCGTGCGCCCAGGGTACCAGCCGCACCGTGGAGGGGTCGGGGTTTACGTGCATGTCGCGCTCGGCCGGATCGACGATGGCCGCATACAGCTCGTCGTCGGGCCAGTCACCGGTTACGGTCTGGCCAAACAGGCTTTCCGGCAGGCGGATGCTTTCTTCACGCAGATACTTGTTGGCCGGGGTGATCTTGCCGCGGGCGATGCCGGCGATGTCGGGCACCAGGCATTCAATCTCGGTGATCTGCTTTTCCTTGAGCCATTGTTTCAAATCTTCGAAGTTCATTTTGAGCTACTCGTGTTTGCCCGGATGGGGCGCTTGGCGCTGAGTCTGATAGAAGGGCAAGGCAGCGAGTGCCCGCCGCGGCATGCTCAGGCGCGGATGTAAAGCATTTCCAGGGCCAGCGTGGCGGCCGCCAGCGAAGTCAGTTCGGCGTGGTCGTAGGCCGGCGACACTTCCACCACGTCCATGCCGCGGATGTCCAGGCCCTTGAGCCCCCGGATGATCTGCAAGGCGCGATCGGAAGTCAGCCCACCCGCCACCGGCGTACCGGTGCCTGGTGCAAATGCAGGATCAAGCGCATCGATATCGAAGCTGAGATACACCGGCTTCTGGCCAATGATTTCGCGTATGCGGGCGACCACGTCCGCCGCCGATTGTTCGTTTACCCAGGACGCATCCAGCACGGTGAACGGGTGGCCTTTTTTGGTGTAATTAGTACGGATTCCCACCTGCACCGAATTTTGCGGCAACAACAGTCCTTCGTGAACAGCGTGGTAAAACATGGCGCCATGATCAAATGCATTGCCATGGCTGTCGGTATCGGTGTGCGCGTCAAAATGCAGCAGGGCCAGCGGGCCGTGTTTGCGCGCGTGGGCACGCAGCAGCGGCAAGGCGACGTAATGGTCGCCGCCAAAGCTCAGCATGGTCTTGCCGGCCTGCATCAATTCTTCGGCCGCAGCTTCAATGGCGTCGCTGGCGGTTTGTGGTTCGCTGTAAGGAAAATCGATGTCACCGCCGTCGGCCACCTTCAGGCGGTCTTGCAGTTCAAAGTCCCAGGGCCAGCGTGGGCAGTCCCACACCAGGTTGGCTGAAGCCTGTCGTATCGCCCCGGGGCCTGAACGAGCGCCCGCCCGGCCCGAAGTGCCCAGGTCAAACGGGATGCCTTTGATCACCACTTCGGCCTCCGGGCAATCGCGATACCAGGGCAGTTCCAGAAAGGTGAAGGGGTTGCGGTAAATGGCGGAAGTCATGTGATTGAACCATCAAATGGTGGGTGGCGAGTTGGCGCTGATCAGCAGCACCGGCACATCGCCGCGGTTGCGGAAGCGGTGCGGCAGGCGGCTGTCGAAATAATAGGCGTCGCCTTTGCCCAGCGTCCAGGTCTTGCCAGCCACCGTGAGTTCCAGCTCGCCTTCCACGACCACACCGCCCTCTTCGCCGCTATGGGTGAGCAGGTCTTCGCCGGTGTCTGCTCCGGGAGCATAGGTTTCATTCAGGATGGACATGGCGCGATCGCGGCGTGCGGCCGCCACCAACCGGTATTCGATTCCACCGGTGCCCATATTGGGCTGCTCACCTGCGCGATACACCACCGCTTCCTGGCGGCTGAGATCGCGGGTGAAAAACTCGGCCAGTGTGAGTGGAAATGCCGACAGGATTTTCTGCAGCGAACCCACTGACGGGCTGGCGCGGCCCTGTTCAATCAGGGAGACCATACCGTTGGTCACCCCCGCCCGCTTGGCCAGTTCACGCTGGCTCAAGCCGAAGGCAGTGCGCGCAGCTTTCAGCTTTTCGCCGACGTCCTCAGCCATAAATTCACCCGCAGGAAATGTACTGTTCAATAAAATAGACAGATTGGAGGCACTTTAACCAAGTCGCGCACAGCCAGCAAGGCCCCGCCGCAGCGCGGCCCGCAGCACTGCCCGCAGCACAGCGGTTTCCAGTGGGTATATGCCCCGTCAGCAGTGCAGTAATCAGTGCGCGGCGTTCAGGGCCTCCAGCGCCGGCACGTAGTCGTAGCCCAGATCACGTGCAACATCTTCGTGTGTCACTTTGCCATTGCACACATTCAGGCCGGCCAGCAGGTGTGGGTTATCCAGCATGGCTTGCCTGGCGCCTTTGTCGGCAATCGCCACGGCAAATGGCAGGGTAGCGTTGTTCAGCGCAAAGGTGGACGTGCGCGGCACGGCACCGGGCATATTGGCCACGCAGTAATGCACGATGCCGTCCACCACGTAGGTCGGTTCGGCATGGGTGGTTGCGTGGGATGTTTCGAAACAGCCGCCCTGGTCGATGGCCACGTCCACCAGCACCGAGCCGGGTTTCATGGTGGCCAGGTGTTCACGCGTTACCAGTTTGGGCGCGGCCGCACCCGGCACCAGCACGCCGCCAATTACCAGGTCGGAATCGCGGATGTGGCGTTCAATGGAATCCGCAGTGGAATGCACGGTTTCGATGCGTGTGGAGAAGATGGCGTCAAGGAAGCGCAACACGCGGATGCTGCGATCCAATACCACCACGCGTGCACCCATCCCCACTGCCATCTGTGCGGCATTCAGCCCCACTGTGCCGCCGCCGATAATGAGGATTTTGGCCGGGTCCACGCCGGGTACGCCGCCCAGCAGCACACCCGAGCCGCCGTGGGCTTTTTCCAGGCACCAGGCCCCCGCCTGAATGGACAGGCGGCCTGCCACTTCTGACATCGGCGCCAGCAGTGGCAACCCGCCCTGCGAATCCGTGACGGTTTCGTAGGCTATGCAGGTCGCTCCACTCTTGACCAGGTCTGCGGTCTGCGGCGCATCGGGAGCAAGATGCAGGTAGGTGAACAGCGTGTGGTGCGGTTTGAGCAGGGCGCGCTCCACCGCCTGCGGCTCCTTCACCTTCACAATCATTTCGGCCGTGCCGAATATGGCCACAGCATCGGGCAGGATCACTGCGCCGGCTGATTCGTACTCGGAATCCTGCACGCCGATGCCGGCGCCAGCGGTGGATTGCACAAAAACTTCGTGGCCGCGGGTGGCCAGTTCACGCACCGCAGCAGGCACCAGCCCCACGCGATATTCATGATTCTTGATTTCCTTGGGTACACCGATACGCATGGCAGAACTCCGTTTAGAGTGATGTGCTGATTTTATAAGGTTGAGTGTGATATTTTTCTCTAATGATTGCTTTTTAGCAGCATAAAGTGCTTCCAACGGGGGTTTTCATGGCGACATCAGCATCGCAAGGCTCAACCACACCCAAGCCATTGGATCGCATCGACCGACTGATTCTCGACGCCCTGCAGAACGATGGCCGTCTGTCGAACGTGGCGCTGGCGAAACAGGTAAACCTCACTCCCACACCCTGCCTGGAGCGGGTGCGACGGCTGGAGCGCGATGGCTACATCACCGGCTACCACGCCAGCCTGTCGCCGCAACTGCTGGAAGCCAGTTTGCTGGTGTTCGTGGAAATCAGCCTGATCCGCAATTCACCCGATGCCTTCCGCGAATTCCGCAAGCACGCGCGGCGGCTGGGCAACATCCTTGAATGCCACCTGGTTTCGGGCAATTTTGATTACCTGATCAAAGCGCGGGTGAAAGACATGAATGAATACCGCGACCTCCTCAGCGAAAAAATCCTGGCCCTGCCCGGAGTCAGTAACTCGCGCAGTTATGTGGTGATCGAGGAAGTGAAGGAAAGCAACCTGCTGCCCATCAGCCGCAGCGGCTGAGGCCTGCCTGGCCATGTGCAGTCCATACACTTTGCGCTTGACCCCCTGTTCTCCTGGCCCTAGCCTGTGCCAGCAATGAACACGCCGCATCGAAGGCCCAGATCGCCGCGCAGGAAAACCCTAGTCATGCACCATGACGATTGCCTGGCGCACAACCCCGGTAACATGCACCCCGAATCCGCCCAGCGGCTACGCGCCGTTCTGGAAGCCCTGAACGGCGTTAGTGGCATCGAAAAGCTGCCCGCACCACTCGCGACCCTGGAGCAGATCGGTCGCGCCCACGACCTTGAATATTGGCAAAGCGTCCTGGATGCCGAGCCTGGCGAAGGCCGCGTGATGCTGGATGAAGATACTTTCCTGTCTCCCGGCTCGGTGAATGCAGCGCTGCGCGGCAGTGGTGCCATCTGCTTCGCACTGGACCAGGTTTATGCGGCGCGAGCGGGCAATGCGTTCTGCGCCACACGGCCACCGGGGCACCACTCCGAGGCTGGTAAGGCCATGGGCTTCTGCCTGCTCAATCACGTGGCCATCGCCGCGCGCCATGCCCAGGCTGTCCACCACGCCGATAAAGTGGCCATCCTCGATTTCGACGTGCACCACGGCAACGGCACCCAGGCCATATTCGAAAACGACTCCAGTGTGCTGTATGTTTCCAGCCACCAGGACCCGCTGTACCCCGGCACCGGCCAGGCCGATGAAACCGGTTGCGGCAACGTCCTCAACCTGCCCTTGCCGCCGCAGTCCGGAAGCGCGGAGTTCCGCAACGCGTGGGCCAACCTGGGCCTGCCCGCGCTGCATGCATTCTCGCCGGACCTGGTAGTAATCTCCGCCGGTTTTGACGGGCACGAATCCGACCCGTTGGCCCAGCTGAATTTGCAATGCGACGATTACCTCTGGATTACCCGCGAGATCTGCAACTATGCAAGACAGGCCTGTGACAATCGCGTGGTCTCGATACTGGAAGGCGGCTATAACCTGGAAGCGCTGGGTCCGTGCGCCCGCATCCATGTCGAAGCGCTTGTTGAAGCGTTGGCCTGAATCACCACGCACTGAGGTGACATGAACCACCTCCCCGCCACCTCGCCGGCAACACCGATGAGTTTGGTACAGGCCACACCAGACCAACCCTTGGTACAGGCCGATCCGGCTTTATTGACCGCCAGGTTGCGCAAATCGGGCGCCGTGTTGTTGCGCGGCTTCAAATGCAGTCTCGAGGAATTCCAGCAGTTCACCGAACTGCTGTGCACCGATTTCCACCAGGTGGGTACCCGCCGGGCCGTGGAAGATCCACGCAGCGACGGCCACACTTCGGAAGTGCCGCGCAGCAATTTCAACCTGTTCGCGCACAGCGAAGGCACCTATCGCCCCTTCCCGCCGCCGCCGGAAATCTGCTTTTTCAACTGCATTCAGCCGCCCACCGCCGCAGGGGGCGAGACATTGCTGGTCGACGGCGTGGCCCTGCTGCAGCGACTGCCTGCGGCATTGGCCACACACTTCAGTGAGCAGGGCATCCTTTACGAAGCGCTGTGGGATACGCAGCGCTGGCACACCGAATTCCAGCTCGACAACCTCCAGGCGCTCGACAACATGCTGCGCGACCATCGTTTTGGAAAATGGCAATCTTCATACCGCATGGTGGAAGAGATGATGGAAGTGCGCTGCCGGGTACCGGCCATCCAGCTCAGCCTGGGCGGCTTACCTGCCTTTGCCAATGGCCTGCTGGCACACCTGCCAGCCATCACGCACCCGCGGTGGCGCGACAAGGGCGCTTACAGCAAAGCCAGCAACCGGGTGTTCTTCGGTGACGGAGAACCCATCCCTGAAGAAACCATCCACTTACTCATTGACTTGCAGGATGAAATCGCCCGTGACCACGCCTGGCAGGCAGGCGACCTGCTGGTGCTGGACAACCGCCGCATCATGCACGGCCGGCGCATGACCACAGGAGCCAGCGACCGGCAGATCCGCAGCCGCTTTGGGCAACTCAGGAACGAACTGCGCCTCGAAGCAATAGATCCCTTTTGAGAGTGCCTCTAGCGAAGCATCCCTTTAAGCGTGGCAATAAACAACCCGCCCTTGTCATCAAACATGCGGCAATATTCCTTTCCCACGAAAGTGTCGCCCGCCCAGCGCTGCGAAACCATGTCCATCTCCACCTGGATGTTTTCCGTACTGCGGATCACATTGCGGTAATTGAAACTGCATTCACGCATCCACGATTCGCGGCACTTGGTCCGGTGGCCGGCCAGTACGTGCAGGTGGATGTTGGCCAGTTGCGCCAGTATTTCCTGGGTGCAGAAGATGGTGAGGTGGAAGCCGCCCGGATCGGTGGGCGAAATGAATGTGGAAGTCATGCGGACTTTCGCGGCGAGCAGGGTTCCACGAAAACTGATCTGTTCGATTTGCCAGGACTCCTGCTTGATGCCTTTGTCGATATAAACCGATGACAGAGCAACAATTTCCTCGCGTGACAGGTCCAGGTCCAGGTCTTTATTCATGTCGACTTCTGCAACTCTTGTTGTAGCCCCGGCAAGGCTGGCGAAAAGGGTGAAATCGGGCAGCGGACATTATAGGCTAGCACCTGCGAAATTCAGGCAGTATTTTCCCGATGGCCGCCTCCAGCCCTTTTTCCCAAGAGTTCTACCAGAACCCATACCCGCTGTACCGTTCCATGCGCGAACAGCCCAGGCCATATTGGCTGGAGATGCCGGAAGACAGCCATACAGGCGGCGCCTGGCTGCTCACCCGTTACGATGACGTAAAGGAAGTGCTGCGCAAGGCGCAGGATACTTCGCTGGATATCAAGCGCCTTACGCCGGAAGCGCAACGCAACCCGTTCCATTACATGCTGTTGTACTCCGATCCGCCTGACCACACGCGCCTCAGATCGCTGGTGGCCGCGCCGTTCACGCAGGCGGGTGTCAATGGAGTTCACGACATGATCGTACGGGTGGTGGACAACCTCATTGATGACTTGCTCGACTGCGGGGAAGTGGATTTCGTGGCCCACTTCGCCGAACCGTTCCCGGTGAGCGTGATCAGCCAGATCATAGGCACGCCTTATGAAGACCGCATCAAATTGCGCGAATGGACCGCCATCCTCGGACTCGCATTTGATTCCACGATCAACGATCCGGCTATGCGGGCACGCGGAGTAGTTGCGCTGAAAGAGATGACGGAGTATTTCGCAGAATTGATCCGTCGCCCCAGCCAGCCGCCCGGAAGCATTCTTCAAGCCATCATTGCCGATACCCAAGCGGCGAAATGCTCACCCGCAGAAGCCATGGCGCAGTGCATGCTGCTGCTGTTGGCGGGGCACGAGACTACGCTGAACCTGCTGGCCAACGGCCTGTATTGCCTGCTCGCTCATCCGCAGGAACTGGCCAGGCTGCGGCGGCAACCCGAGCTGGTCGACAGCATGGTGAATGAGGTGCTGCGCTATGAAACCCCGTTCCAGCGCGCGACTTTTCGCGTGTGCACTGCCAGCCTCCGCATCAACGGGCAGGAATTCGGGGTGGGCGAGCGGATCTCACCGGTGATGTCGGCCGCCAACCGCGACCCGTCGCAGTTTGAAAATCCGGATGTATTCGACATCACCCGCAAACCCAATCGCCACCTTTCGTTCGGGCTGGGCATCCATCGCTGCCTGGGTGAGAAGCTGGCGCGCAGCGAGGCGCATATTGCCTTCAGCCGCATTCTGCAGCGCCTGCCGCAGATCGAACTGGTGCAGGATAAGGCCACCTGGAAGCCGCGATCGCTGTTCCGGGCGCTGGAGTCGCTGCCAATACGCCTGCAATAAATAATTGTGGAGCCAGCACGTGCGCGTACTGGAAATCGTTTCAACCATGGGCCCCAGCCGTCGCAGTGATGTGACGGTAGTGGAAATGGTGTTGCTGGCGGAAGGCGACGAAGCCGCGGCCTTTGGCAGCATGGCGCAACAGCTTTCCGAACACCTGCCGGCGCGGCTTGCATCGTTGGGCATCACGCTGGATGAGGCGGCCTGGCAGGCCATCGACGAGTGCGACAGCGCCATCAGCCGTCTGGCGGTGACGGTGTGCAACCTGGCACTGGCGTTGCAGAACGCGGCCGGCCACGACCTGTACTTCTATGACTTCCTGCAGGATGCGGATCCGCACAGCGGCGAGCTGCGTTACCGTTTCATATTCGAGCACGACGATATTCCCACCGGCGAGCAGGCAGGAGACCTTGCCCTGTGCATCATTACCGGCATTTGCCCACGGCTGCATTGGCAAGCATTGTTGCGCGACACACAGCTATCGCTGGCCGAAAGCATTGCCGAATTCACCAGCGCAGCCCGCCTGCTCGTAACCCCGCATGACAGCCTGCTGCTGATGGAGGCTGCGCGGGCTCGCGGTATCCCCGTGCTGCGGCTGGAACGCGCGCCCTACGGTGAACTCAACGCCAGCTTCCGTGTTGCGCCCAACGGCATGGTGATGCTGGGCCACAGCCGGCATCGGGTGATCATGGACGGATTGTTCTGCATAGCACGGGCCGGGCCAGGGTTCAGCCCAGGATTCGGCACGATGAAAGACCGGCGAGGCCTGTGGCTCATGCTGGCGCAACTCGGTACACCACTGCCCGTGCAGGACTTTTCACTGATGCACGCTGCCTCACCCACCCGCGCGCGGCGCGCGGCCCGCCGCCTGGGTTTCCCGTTGCGAGTGCGGCCGCAGCAGCGCGATCCGCAGTTCCCCGAAGGCTGGCTGGTGAGCAGCGAAGAGGAACTGGACAACCTCCTGCAAAAGCCCTACTTCGCCAACCCCTACTACGCCAATACAGGCCTGATGCTGGAGCCGGAATTGGCTGGATCCGGTCTCGATATGTTGTTTGTGGGCGGCGAATTATTGTGTGCGCTGCTGG
>Ga0315910_10005854_pt1 | contig 10023 bp, 9 predicted proteins | sample EdamamesoilMG_FD_204470 | JGI IMG/M metagenome (GOLD analysis project Ga0315910, IMG submission 204470) | Garden soil microbial communities collected in Santa Monica, California, United States - Edamame soil | ecosystem: Environmental > Terrestrial > Soil > Garden | place: USA: California... | reverse complement strand
GAAATCCGGCGGCGATGCCATCGCCGATTTCGTGTGTCCCACGGCGGAGACGCGTGCCGCCTTCGGCGATGCGTTCGTCGTTTGGGTCGATCGCATCAGCGAGGGCCGCTTTGCCGATACCAACAGGCTGTTCACGCCGCCGGCGCACTTCGACGTTCGCGTTACTGCCGAAGGGACGCCGGGTGAGTGGGCCAATGCCGTTGCGAAAGCTCTGCTGCAGCGCGGACGCACGCAGATCGAAAGCCTTGTTGCCGGAGTTGCCGCGCCCGCTCGATAGGCCCCCGTCGTGGATGCAAATGTCTCTCATTGCCATTGCTGAAATCGCGGGACCGCATCGAAAAAAAATCGAAACCACATACGGAAAACCCGGCCTCGTTCGTCTTAGCATGTAGAAGCCGAGTGATGCCCATGGGCGGCACCCGGGATCCCACCAGGAAGGAAGGCACTGTGAAGAAAGTCGTCCCGTCCGAGGCGCAAGGCGTGCAGCCTCCACACCTCGACAGCGAGATCCACGTCGGAGCGGCCTGTCCCCGACGCTTGATCCACAGCCGGGACCTGCTCGGAGAAGACGGGCGCGTGCTCATCGACCACAACGGCAAGTTCTATGTGTTGCGCAGCCTGCCCGGCGGGCGGCTGATCCTCACCGGTTGGGACAGCAATCCCGTCCGGGTGACTGGCCACCGCACAGCCTTGCGCTGACCGATGCCGCGGGGTCGGGCGGTTGCAGTCATCCGCAGCCTCGTGCTTGCCTGCTTTGCGCTGCAATGCGGAAGCGCCCGGGCCGAATGCCTGCCCGCCCCAGCCGATGGAGGCATTCCGAAAGCCGCGATCCCGGAGGTCGCCACGCTTCCCCGCATCGATGGCAGGCTGGACGATGCCGCGTGGGAGCGGGCCGCCTGCATCCTGATCGACCGCCAGGTCTTTCCCTCGGAGGGGCACGCAGCCACCGAGATGACCGAGGTCCGCATCCTGAGAAGCGACAGCGCCTTGTATGTGGCCGTGCGCGCATTCGACGGCAATCCCGCGGGCATCGTCGCAACCCAGCTCGTGCGCGACGCCGAGCTCTACAACGATGACCATGTGACGTTCGTGTTCGATCCCTACGGCGGGCGCCGTGATGGCTACGTCTTCCAGGTGAATGCGCTGGGCGCGCGGCGGGATGGATTGCTGTATTCGGGCGGGCAGCCGCGTTACGAGTGGGATGGCATCTGGGACGCGGCGGCGCGCATCGATGAGCAGGGCTGGACTGCGGAGGTCGAAATACCGCTTGCGTTGCTGTCGTTCAAGGCCGGCCTCGACGAGTGGGCCTTCAACTTGGAGCGGCGCATTGCCCGCAATGCGGAAGTGATGCGCTGGCGCACCTGGGACAAGGACAAGGAGGTGCTGTCCTTGCAGGACGCCGGCGCCATCGTGGGGATGGCAGGTGCGGAGTCCCGCCAGGCGCTGCGGATCAAGGCGACCGGTGTGGTGCGCGACATGGGCGGCGAAGCCGGGGAGGGCACGGATTTCGAGCCGAGCGCCGACATCTTCTGGCGGCCCAGTCCCGAGCTCACGGCGGTCCTGACGCTCAATACGGATTTCGCGGAAGCCGACGTGGACGAGCGCATCGTCAACCTGTCGCGCTTTCCCGTGTTCCTGCCGGAAAAGCGCGCGTTTTTCCTGCAGGATGCAGGCATCTTCAATTTCGCGGGCAGCGTCGAGAACGGGGCCCTGTGGTCGCCGACCCCTTTTTTCTCGCGCCGGATCGGCCTCGACGCCGAAGGCCGCCGGGTCGATCTGGAAGCGGGCGCCAAGGTCACGGGCCGGGCCGGCCCCATCTCCTTCGGATTCCTGGGCACCCGGGTCGATGCGACCGACACCACTCCGGAAAAATCGCTGGGCGTGGCGCGTTTGCTGGCGCAGGTATCGGACCGCGCGGAAATCGGGTTCATTTCCACCCATGGGGATCCGCTGCGGGACGCGTCGAACACGCTGGTGGGCACCGACGTCCATTACCGCGACACCAATTTCGCCGACATGGGCAAGATCCTCGAGGCCCACGCCTGGTTCCAGGAAAGCCACGCGAGCGATCCGGACCATACGGGACAGACCTACGGCTTTCGCGTCAAGTATCCCAATACCGGCTGGGTGTGGAATGCCGCCGCATTCCAGGTCGACGAGGAGTTCGATCCCGCGCTGGGCTTTGTCGAGCAGACCGGCATTCGCAGGACTTACGGCGAGTTCGGCTACCTGTTCCGGCCCGAGGGCTTCAATGCCATCACGCCGCAAATCGACTGGGACGTGAGGGAACGCATCGACGGCGGGCTGGAGTTCCGCAGCATCAATCCCGAGATCTACTTCGAGAACCTGCGCGGCGACTACATCTTTCCCGAAGTGTTCTTCGAGCACGAGCGGCTGTTCGATCCGTTCGAGATCCTGCCGGGCATCGTCGTGCCGGCGGGCAGCTATGACTACGACCGCTATTACCTGGAGTTCGGGTCTTCGCAGGACCGGGTCGCCTATGCGGGCGGCACCACGGTCTTCGGCGAATACCTGACCGGAAAGCGCAACGACATTTCCGTGTTCGCCGGCTGGAAGCCTTCTTCCCGGTTCGCAACGAGCGCGTCGTATGCCATCAACGACATCGACCTGCCGGAAGGCCGATTCATCGTGCGGGTGACGAGCTTCGACATGGACGTCAACTTTTCCACCCGGCTCACGACGCGCCTGGTCCTGCAGCACGACAACGTGTCGGAGGATCTCGGCATGTCCTGGCGCATGCGCTGGATCGCCGGCCGCGACAATGACATCTTCCTGGTCTTCAACCGCAACTGGAGCACGCGCGAGGACCTGCAGACGGTATCGCGGGAATCCGTGGCCAAGGTCGCCTGGAACTTCCTGTTCTGACCTAGTGGTGCTTGTGTTCCTGCACCGGCTGGATTTCCAGCATGGCGGCCGGCGCCTTGTAGTCGCGCGGGGTCTTGCCTTCCGACGGAATTTCTTCCCAGCGCGTTTCGCCCTGCTCGCAGGTCTGCACGATCTTGAACCAGGCCTTGCCGGGCGCATCGGGCAGGCGGGTGAGCATGATGAATTCGTCGTAGTTGTCGTCCGCGAGCGAGCCGCCGCTCCAGCTCACCTCGGTAACGCCCTCGGTGAAGGTCTTGCCGTGCAATTCATAAGGCTTGGGCAATGTTTCCACCCGCGACTTGAGCGTCCAGCCCGGCTTGGGCATGGGCTTGACGTTCACGATGCCGTCCGGAATCTCGATCGTGATGGAAGTGGTGGGCGAGCCGGCGCAGCCGTGTCCGACCATGAACGTGGCCTTGTAATAACTCGAGGCCGGCGCGGTCTTTTGTTCGAGCACGATATGTGCCCCGGCGACCGGCGCAAAGGCCGCGAGGGCCAGGGCTGCTGCTGCGATCCTCATTGCTTCCTCCTCAGGGTTCCATGCGATGCCTGCGCGGGCGCCTCGCCCTTCACCCCGGCGGGACGGCAGCGTCCTGGGCGCGGCCGGCAACGGGGAGGGATTGCAGGGCAAGGTCGAGCGACTTCAAGGCGATGTGCCGCGAACCCCGCATCGTAGGCGGCGGGGATGGGGGAGGGAATGTGGCGGATTGCCGCAGCCGGGGGGCGAATTCGGCCCTAAATGCCCGAATAGATTGACACCCTTGGTTTAAATGATAACAATTCGCATTGCGATCCCATTGGGCGCGGCGGAGGCATTTCCGGGGCCGGTTTTCGACGGCCGCCTGGCAGTGCAACCGGCCAGAAAAGCCGGATCAAATAAACGGATTTGCCTTGAACGCATTTGCACTCGAACCCATACCGCATTCCCGCTCGACGCTGGTCGCCGTCGTAGTGGCGCATGTCGCCGCGGGCCTGCTGGCGGTACAGTTGTTCGAGGCGAAACGCTACATCGACCCGGCGCCTCTGATGGTGGATCTGCTGCAGGCGCCTCCCGAGGAAAAGGTCGATGCCCTGCCGCAACCGCTGCCGCAGGCACCGGAACCCGAGCCGGAAGTGAAGCGCGAGGAGCCCAAGCCCGAACCCGTGGTTCGGGAGGAACCCAAGCCCATCGAGCGCGTCATGCGGCCGGAACCGGCGCCGGAAATCGCGCCGCCGCCTCCCCGCATCGAACCCCCCGCGCCCCCGCCGCCGGCACCGGAGCCCGTCGTGGCCGAACCCACGGCAATCACCGTTCCCGTCCCGCCTGCGCCGGTCGTCGCACCCGTGCCGGAGCCGGTCGCGGAAATCCCGGAGATCGTCATGACGCCGCAGATGCTGACCGCGGCGTACAGGAGCAATCCCAAGCCGTCGTATCCCGGCGCTTCGCGCCGGCTGGGCGAGCAGGGCACGGTGTTGCTCAGGGTCTATGTCACGTCGCTGGGGGATCCCACGCGCGTGGAACTCAAGTCCACCTCCGGTTTCCCGCGGCTGGACCAGTCCGCCCAGGACGCAGTGCATCGCTGGAAATTCGTTCCGGCGAAGCGCGGCGAGCAGGCAGTGGATGCCTGGGTGGTGGTCCCCATCAAGTTTTCTCTCAAAGGATAGGTTTCAATGGCAAGCGAGCATTCCTACGGCGTTACTTCCTTCCTCGGCCAGGCGGACGCGGTGGGCATCACGGTCCTGCTGATCCTGCTGGTGATGTCGATCGCGAGCTGGTACCTGATCCTCCTCAAGAGCGTGCGCAACGCGCAGATGCGCAAACGCGCCCGCGATTCGCTGGACAGCTTCTGGAACGCGCCGTCCATCGACGCCGTGGCCGCGCAGTTCGCCCATGAACAGCCGCAGGATCCCTTCGCGCGGGTCGCCGCGCAGGGTGTCGAAGCCAGCCGCCATTACCGCAAGTCCTCGACCGCTGGCCTGACGGACGCGGGCGGGCAGGGCGAGTTCCTGACGCGCGCGATCCGCCGCGCCATAACCCGCGAGACCGCCGCGCTCGAATCCGGACTCACCGTGCTCGCCTCGGTGGGCAGCACGGCGCCCTTCGTCGGCCTGTTCGGAACGGTGTGGGGCATCTACCACGCGCTCATCGGCATCGGCATGAGCGGCGCGGCAACACTGGATGCGGTGGCGGGCCCGGTGGGTGAGGCGCTGATCATGACGGCCGCCGGCCTGGCGGTCGCGATCCCGGCCGTGCTGGCGTACAACGCCTTCACGCGCGGCAATCGCGTGGTGCTGGCCGAACTGGACGGTTTTGCCCATGACCTGCACGCCTTCCTGACCACGGGCGCCAAGCTCGACAGCGGCGGGTTCGCCCGGGCCGCGCCCAAGCCGGTGGCGGGCGCCACGAAGTCGAAGGTGGCCTGATGGCATTCGGTGGCTTCAGCGAGAACGATGCCGGCCGGCCGATGGCGGAGATCAACATGATCCCGCTCATCGACGTGATGCTGGTGCTGCTCATCATCTTCATCGTCACCGCGCCGCTGCTCACGCATTCGATCAAGATCAACCTGCCCACGGCCACCACCCAGACCAACCTGGAAAAGCCGGACACGGTCACGCTGTCCATCGACGCCGGTGGCGGACTCTTCTGGAACGACAAGGCGATCAGCGACGCACAGCTCGACGCCAACCTGGCGGATGCGTCGAGGCGCACGCCGCAACCGGAATTGCACCTGCGCGCCGAACGGACCACGCAATACCAGAAGCTGGCCGAGGTGATGGCCGCCGCCCGCAACGCGGGCATGGTGAAAATCGGATTCATAACCGAGCCCGTGAAGAAATGAACAACAAGGAAGCCGGTCTATCCGGTGACGTCCTGGCGGCGGCCGGCCTGCAGCCCGAGCCGAAAGGGCGGGCGGCCGCGCCGCGCCGCATGACTTCGACCCGCGAGCTCCTGGCGGGCGGCAACGAGGTGCAGATCGAGCACAACGGCGAGATCTACACCCTGCGCCAGACCAGCAAGGGCAAGCTGATCCTGACCAAGTAACCCGCACGGGCGCCGCGGCGCCCCTGCATGAACAAGGCATTGAAGGAGATCCACGCAGTCAACAGCACGTCGCACTAAAACGAACCGCGGTCCGTCAGCCACCTCCCAAGGCAGCCAGCCAATCCCGCCCCATGAAGTTTCACGGTATTGGCTCATTCACAGGGAGAACACCATGGCTGGCAATTCGCGCCGCAGGGCGCCTTCGCAATTCCGTCTCCACCCCGCGGCAGCGGCAATCATGATGGCATTTGCCGTCCCCGGCGGCGCACTGGCGCAAAGCGCCGACGAAGCGCTGCCCGAAGTCGAAGTCACCTCGTCGCCGGCGAAAACCGAGGGTTTTCGGACCGAGTCGACCCCTTCCGTCACCCGCACCGAAACCCCGCTGCGCGACATCCCGCAGTACGTGAACATCGTGCCCCAGGAACTGATCCGCTCGCAGGGCGCGAAAAGCCTGCAGGACGCACTGCGCAACGTGCCGGGCATCACGTATGCCGCGGCCGAAGGCGGCACCCAGGCGAGCCAGCTCTTCTACCTGCGCGGCTTCCCGGCCGGCGGTGACCTGTTCATCGACGGCATCCGCGACATCGGGGAGTACAACCGCGACCTGTTCAACATCGAATCGGTCGAGGTGCTCAAGGGGCCCTCGGCGCTGATGTTCGGCCGCGGTTCCACCGGCGGGGTGATCAACCAGACCAGCAAGACGCCCGGCCTCAATTCGCTGAAGGAGGTCGGCGTGAGCCTGGGCACGAATGGGGAGAAGCGCCTGACGGGCGACCTCAACCTGCAGATGGGCGAGCACAGCGCCTTCCGCCTCAATGTCCTGGGCGAGGATTCCGAGACCTACCGCGATACCGTCGACAACAAGCAGGTCGGCGTCGCCCCGAGCCTCAAGTTCGGCATCGGCACCCCGACCGAAGTGACAGTTTCGTACATGTACCTGAACACGGACGGGCAGACCGACTACGGCCAGCCCGCGCTGTGGCTGACGGCGCCGGCGCCCCGCGGGACCTTCTGGGGGATGCCACCGGTGGGCCTGGACAAGTACTACGGGTTCGCCAACTACGATTTCACGGAATGGGAAACCCACGTCGCCACGTTGCGGGTGGACCATCGCTTCAGCGACACGCTGAGCTTGCGCAATTCCACGCGCTGGGCGAACTACAACCGCAACATGGAAGCAACCATCGCCACGCTGGCCACCAAGGACGCCAACGGCAATCCCGTCACGCCCGCCACGCCGCACGAGCTGCTCCTCGTCGACCGCAACCACAGCAAGTCGCGCGACAACGACGACACGGTGCTGATCAACCAGACGGAGCTGACGTGGAAGCTGGAGACGGGCGCGGTCAAGCACACCGTGCTGACGGGCCTGGAACTGGGCAAGGAAGAGCTCGATCGCATGAGCTACAACTTCATCGGCACGACCAAGGACCAGACTTCGCTGCTGAATCCCAATCCGTATTCGCAGCTTTCGTACACCAAGACGCTCAACCAGAACAACGTCTCGGAAGCGGAAACCATCGCGGTTTACGTGCAGGACCAGCTCGAGTTCTCTCCGGAATGGAAGGCGCTGCTGGGCGTGCGATTCGAGCGCTACGATACGTCGGTGCAGCAGATCAGCATGGCGGACGGCTCGATCGCCGTGGGCATGGACGGCGTCCCGATCGATTTCGACCGGGTCGATGAAATGGTGAGCGGCCGCGCCGGCGTGATCTGGCAGCCGACGGGCGCGCAGTCCTACTACGTGTCGGCAGGCAATTCGTACAATCCCTCCGGGGAGCTGGGCGTGTACGGCGCGACCGGCACCAACCTGAGCAACGGCGCCAACTCCATCGTCGACCCGGAAGAGAACCGCAGCTACGAGATCGGGGCGCAGTGGGATTTCACCTCGAACGTGCAGGTTCGAACGGCAATTTTCCGCAACGAGAAGATCAATGCCCGCATGACCGATCCCGCCGATGCCACGCAGGTGATCCTGGCGGGCAAGCGGCGAGTCGATGGCGTCGAGGTGTCGGCATCGGGCCGCATTACACCCAGCTGGGACATCTACGGCGCAATGGCCTACATGGATGGCGAAATCGTCAGCGGCCCTGAAACCGTGGTTGGACGCACGCCCCTGGGCGTGCCCGAACTATCGGGCACCGTATGGACGTTGTACCGCCTCGGCGGCGGCTGGGAAGTCGGCGGCGGCGCGTACGCGTCCTCGAGCTGGTGGCTCGACGACCAGAATCGGGGCGAAGCCCCTTCCTACGTCCGCTGGGACGCCACGGTTGCCTATGTGCAGCGGAAATACGACGTGCGCCTGAACCTGTTCAACCTCTTCGACGAGAAGTACTACATCGGCGGCTACAACAACAGCCCGAACCGCGTCATTCCGGGCCTGCCGTTGTCGGGCATGGTGACGCTGAACTACCGTTTCGACTGAACGCAAGGCATCAAGCCAGCCACCCCATAAAGGCAGCCAGCCCATGTTGCTTCAGATACCGCAGGTCCTGACGTCCGACCAGGTCGCGCAATTCCGTTCCAGGATGGAAGGCGCGGCCTGGGTGGACGGCAATGTCACCTCGGGCCACCAGTCGGCCCAGGCCAAATACAACGAGCAGCTGGCGGAGGATTCCGCGGTCGCGCGCGAACTCGGCGATGCGGTCGTGGCCGCCCTCGGGCGCAACCAGCTGTTCTTTTCGGCCGCCCTGCCCAAGCGCGTATTCCCGCCGCTGTTCAACCGCTACCAGGGGGGAATGGAGTTCGGCAACCACGTCGACGGGGCGGTGCGCGTGCACGGGCCCACGGGCCTGCGCATTCGCACCGACATTTCGGCGACCTTGTTTCTCACGGCCCCCGCGGACTACGACGGCGGAGAACTGCTGGTCGAGGACACCTATGGCGTCCAGCGCGTGAAGCTGCCGGCCGGCGACATGGTGCTCTACCCGGCAACCAGCCTGCATCGCGTGCAGCCTGTGACCCGGGGCGCACGCATCGCGTCGTTCTTCTGGATCCAGAGCATGGTGCGGGAGGATGCGCAGCGTTCCCTGCTGTTCGACCTCGACATGTCCATCATGCGCCTCACCCAGGCGAACAAGGACCATCCCTCGCTGGTCTCGCTGACCGGTTGCTATCACAACCTCCTGCGGATGTGGGCCGAGCCATGAATCCGGGCGCAGGCTATCTCACCGACGTGCAGTACACCGGGAATTACTACCAGTTCCTGACGCCCGCCTGGCTGGCGTACATCGCGGCCATCAACGGCTACGACACGCCCAGTCTGGAAGACCGGTTCACCTACTGCGAGCTGGGATGCGGCAAGGGCATTACCAGCCTGCTGCTCGCCGCGATGCATCCGAACGGGGATTTCCGCGCCTGCGATTTCAACCCGGACCATGTCGAGTACGCGCAACAGCTGCAGTCCGAAGCTGCGGTAGGCAACCTGCAGTTCTACCCGAAGAGTTTCGCGCAGATGCTGGAGCTGGATCTCCCTGCGTTCGATTTCATCGTGCTGCACGGGGTTTACAGCTGGGTGCCCGAGGCGGTCAGGGGTGAGATCCTGGCGTTCGCCCGCGCCAAGCTCAAGCCCGGCGGCTTGCTGATGGCAAGCTACAACGCGATGCCGGGCTGGGCGCACCTGCAGCCGATCCGCCGCCTGATGCAGGCGCACGCAGCAGGCGTGCAGGGCGACTCGCTGCACAAGGCCCGCGAGGCCTATGCCTACGTCGCCGTGCTGGCCAGGAACGGCGCGGGCTACTTCAAGGCCGTGCCGGAGGCGGCGCGCCACCTCGAGCAGATGGCCGGCAAGGACATCCGCTATGTTGCGCACGAGTACCTCACGGAGCATGGCGATCCGTTCTATTTCGCCGACGTGGAGAAGGCCATGGCGGGGGGCGGACTGGGTTTTTGCGGCAACATGACGCCGGCCAACAACTACCCCGAGCTGATGGTGCCGCCGGCATTCCGAGGGCGCCTGCCGGCGGCGCCGTCACGCTCGGCGCTCGAGATGCATCGCGACGCGATCGCGAATACGTCCTTTCGCGCGGACCTTTTCAGTCCGCAGGCGGCCAGGGCGTTTCCGCACGAGCTGCCGCTGGAGAAACTGGCGAACATCGAATTCTGCCTCGCCA
>Ga0315910_10005853_pt1 | contig 10025 bp, 8 predicted proteins | sample EdamamesoilMG_FD_204470 | JGI IMG/M metagenome (GOLD analysis project Ga0315910, IMG submission 204470) | Garden soil microbial communities collected in Santa Monica, California, United States - Edamame soil | ecosystem: Environmental > Terrestrial > Soil > Garden | place: USA: California... | reverse complement strand
CGCTCAGCTGGAGATTAAATCCCTGCTGGCCCTGCAGTACACCTTAATGCATGACATCGAACTCTTCAACCAGCTATCCAATAGTATCCAGCGGCAAATCCGGTTGTTCGGAAAAGATAGCTGTGAAAACATTCAGCTCTTCCTGAAGATCCTGAAGATCTCCACGAGCGAAGCCAAAAAAGAGAAAGCCAAGAAAATACAGGCGGTAATCCCGAAACTCAACTCCGTTACCGTAAGCTATTTTGCACCTACTAAACTGGTCAAGCTTGACGAGAAGTTTGTGAGCTTGCTCACCGAATTCTAAATCTGGAATATTCTAAGTCTAACCCTTATACAAACGAAAAGGTCCTTGAAGTTCAAGGACCTTTCGCTTTAGCTAAAAATCGTAATCGTTATACCTCAAGCTTTAAAATACTTTCATGAGAAAGCGGCTTATTTAAGTATAACTTAACATTCTCGTATTTTTTGGAGCGGTTGAAATCCTGTGGATTGATGGACGAAGTCAGCATAACGATCTTGCATTTCCGTTTTGCTGTATTGGTGAGTTTCTCGAATTCATCCAGGAACTGAAACCCATCCATCAACGGCATGTCAATGTCCAGAAAGATAACATCCGGGAGCACCTGATCCGCCACATCGAGTTTTTCCATATTACGAAGGAACTCAATTGCACTCTTTGCCCCTGTGTGGGTATAAATGTTTTCCGTAACAGCCGCGGCCTCGATCATTTTTTGGTTGATCAAGTTGTCGATCTCGTTATCATCGATCAGCATTACGGTACGATACTTCTTTGCGGCCATAGTTAAAATGAAAGCTTTATAAAAATAAGGTATTACACCTAAATATCAAATTTAATCCCTTGGGCCAACGGCAGGCTGTCTCCGAAATTGATTGTGTTGGTCTGCCTTCTCATGTAAGTTTTCCAGGCATCGGAACCTGATTCACGTCCGCCACCGGTTTCTTTTTCTCCGCCAAACGCACCACCAATCTCGGCTCCCGATGTACCAATGTTGACGTTCGCAATGCCACAATCGGATCCGGCTGCGGAAAGAAAGCGCTCCATTTCGTGCATGCTGGAAGTCATGATGGCTGATGACAGCCCTTGCTTCACACCGTTCTGAATGTCAATGGCTTCCTCAATCGTTTTATACTTGATGAGGTAGAGAATCGGGGCAAAAGTTTCCTGTTGTACGATCGCAAAATCATTACTTACCTCGGCAATTGCCGGTTTAACGTAACAACCCGATTCATATCCTTTGCCCGTTAATACTTTGCCTTTTACCAGGAAATTGCCTCCCTCTTTACCAACACGGTCCAACGCTTGTCTGAACGTTTTTACGGCCTGCTTGTCAATCAATGGTCCTACATGATTATGTGTGTCCAACGGGTTGCCTATATTAAGTTGCGCATAGGCTTTAATCAGTCGCTGTTTCACTTCATCGTAAACACCTTCCTGAACAATCAGTCTGCGTGTCGTGGTGCAACGCTGTCCGGCAGTTCCAACTGCACCGAACAATGCGCCACGAATGGCTACATCCAGGTTGGCCTGTCCGGAAACGATAATGGCGTTATTACCGCCCAACTCGAGGAGTGACCGTCCGAGCCTTTCAGCAACAGTCCGGGCAACGGCTTTGCCCATGCGGGTCGATCCGGTTGCCGAAATCAACGGAACATGCTCGCTGGCCGCAAGCCATTGTCCTACCTGATAGTCGCCATTAACAATTCCAGAGACACCCTCCGGAACACGGTTCTTCTTAAAAACTTTGTTGATTATATTCTGACAGGCAATGCCGCACAGTGGCGTTTTTTCTGAAGGCTTCCAGATGCATACATCGCCACATACCCAGGCTAACATAGAATTCCAGGACCATACGGCCACCGGAAAATTAAATGCAGAAATAATTCCCACCACACCTATCGGATGCCACTGTTCATACATCCGGTGGTTAGGACGTTCGGAGTGCATCGTGAGGCCGTGAAGCTGACGCGAAAGCCCAACAGCAAAATCGCAGATGTCAATCATCTCCTGCACTTCACCCAATCCTTCCTGGAGGGATTTTCCCATTTCATAAGAAACCAATTTACCAAGTGGATCTTTATACTTCCGAAGCTGCTCACCTACCTGACGGACAACTTCACCACGTTTTGGTGCAGGCCATTGCCGCCACGCTTTGAAAGCTTCCAGAGACTGATCAATTACTTTCTGAAAGTTTTTTTCATCCGTTGCATACACAGAGCCTATCAGCTTACCATCAACGGGAGAAAATGAATCGATCTTTTCGCCCTTCGTCTTATACCACTTGTTACCGGTTGATGTTCCCAGGTTGGATTTTTTGATGCCCAGTGAATCAAGCGCCTCGCGTATTCCAGAATTGTTCATGTTAATGGAGCTATGTGGAGCAAAAGTACAGGAATTCTGGAATTACGCTAACGATTGCTGAATGGTGATTATCAATGGCAAAGAACTCTTTGCCTGATCACCAATCCAATCCATACGTTCCCTTTACACCATCCGGATAAAATCCTTCAATGAGAATTCCACCGCGTTTAAAATCAAGAATACGATTAAGGTCTTCTACATTATCCACCGGAACCCGATCGATAAATGCGATGATGAATTTTTCCTTCATTCCGGCCTCTTTCCATTTACCGGCATTGATTTGCCTGATGCGTACGCCTCCTTCCAGCTGAAGTGCATTAAGCTCCTTGTAACTCACATCCTCCACAACCACGCCTCCCAGTTCATATTTCAAATCCCTTTTGCTTACATCAACATTTCCCTGATTATTACGCAGGCGGGCTTTCACCTCCTGGTAATTACCATCCCGCAGATACGATACGTTAATTTCTTTCCCGGGGCGGTTACGCGCTACCCATTCCTGCAATTCTGATACAGAGCTTATGGCATGTCCATCAATACCGGTGATCACATCACCCGCGGCAATGCCGGATGACTCAGCCGCACTACCTTCGTTCACCCGGTTAACAAGTACACCCTGATTGACTTTCAAACCCAGCTCTTCCGCAATAGACGCGTTTACATCTGTAATCTGAATGCCCAGCAAACCGCGTTGCACCTGTCCGAATTCAAGGAGATCATCCATTACTTTTTTTACCAGGCTTACCGGTATGGCAAATGAATATCCCTGATAACTTCCGGAGGATGTAGCTATGGCTGTGTTAACCCCAATCAACTCACCCCGCAAATTTACAAGTGCTCCGCCACTGTTTCCCGGATTAACGGCAGCATCGGTCTGAATGAAAGATTCAACCTGGAGATTGTTTGTGCGGTCGCGCAAAATTCCGATGTTCCGTGCCTTGGCACTTACTATACCTGCTGTTACGGTGGAGTTAAGTTCAAACGGATTTCCCACCGCCAGCACCCATTCACCCGGAGTTATGCGATCGGAATCGCCATACTTGATAAACGGAAGATTTTTAGCGCGCACTTTTAACAACGCCAGATCGGTAGTGGGATCCGTACCGATAAGCTTGGCATAGAAACGCTGATTGTTATTCATCACCACTTCAATGCTGCTGGCATCTTCGATTACGTGGTTGTTGGTCACAATATAACCATCATCCGAAATAATGACTCCTGATCCGGAAGACCGAACCGGTCCTTCTAAAAATTGTTGCAAAGGGTTGACGCTAAAATCACCCGGGCCATATGAAGTTTGTATGTGAACTACTCCGGCAGTAACCTTCCGCGCAGGAGCCATAAAATCCATGTCTTTGGGAACACGGTAAGAGGTATCTGATGAATAATTTGTTAACACCAGTTGTTGGCGTTGTTCAATCGACTGATATGCGGCATTTGAAAAATCCAGAAAGCGGATCGTGAATAAGGAACCTAATATTCCACCGATACATGCCGCCAGGGCAACAATAAAAATCAGAATTGATCGCTTCATACCTCTCCCATTTTACTATACCCTAAGGTAACGCTTCCCGGTCAAAAAAGAATCTGCGGGTTATAATCAACGATGGATATTTCGATAAACAACCGCCATCACCCCGCCAACAAAAAAAGCGCCCCGACCGAAGCCGGGACGCTTAACCACCTAACCTAACCCTCTATCCTTAACTAACCTTGATGGTTGTCTTTACTATTTTCTTTTCATCCTTCGGAACGGTGATCTCCAGGATACCATTGTTGTAGGCCGCAGAGATCTTGCTGGCGTCTACATTTTCAGGCAGGGAGAACGAACGGCTGAATGTACCGTACTGCGTTTCGATGGAATGAAAGTTATTTTCTTTCTTCTCCTTTGCGAACTTGCGCTCACCGCTAATGGTAAGCAGGTTGTCGTTCAGATCAAGTTTGAAATCTTCCTTGTTCATACCTGCAACAGCCACATGGATTTCAAACGCCTTTTCAGCTTCGATAATATCCACACGTGGCACAAACGAATAGGCCGAACCACCGGCACGACTTACAGACTCATTGAAAAAACGGTCGATAAGATTGCTGAATGAAGTTGGTACATAGTCATTCAGTGCAGCGTTATAACGAATGATGCTCATAGTTTTTAATTTTTTGTGTTTAACCTGTTTTTGTTGAACACTGAGCCTATCTGTGAAAAGTATGCCGGCTGATTTTTCAAGACATTACGGCCGGATTCAAGGCAAATTCATAGCAAAATTTGCATATTTTATGCCATCCTGTCCTGAATCGTAATTTACCGCTAAGACAAACCTTCTTGCCGGAAGGGTAAGGTTAACGTAAGTTTAGGCACAACCTGTTTTCATCATGACAAAACCTGTATTGTTAGTTGTCCTTCTCCTGCAGCTTGGTTCATTCATTTCTTCAGGCCAGAAAAAAGATGGATGGACTAATCTATTCAACGGAAAAGATCTTTCGGGCTGGAAACAGCTGAATGGAAAAGCTCCTTTTGAATTTAAAGATGGCGTGCTAACCGGCACCAGTGTGGTCAACGAACCAAATTCGTTCCTGGCCAGTGAAAAGGTATATAGTGATTTCATTATGGAGTTTGAATTCAAAGTCGATAATGATCTGAATTCAGGAATTCAGTTTCGTAGCGAAAGCAAATCCGACTACAAAAACGGACGAGTTCATGGTTATCAATTTGAAATTGATCCTTCGGCCCGTGCATGGAGTGGTGGCATTTACGATGAAGCAAGACGCGACTGGCTTTATACGATGGAGTACAACCCACAAGCAAAGCAAGCTTTTAAAAAGAGCGAGTGGAACAAAGGCCGTATAGAGTGTATCGGATCTGTAGTCAGAACATTTGTAAATGGCATACCTGCCTCGCACCTCATTGATGATGTAGCCCCTCAGGGTTTCATCGCTTTTCAGGTGCACTCCATTGACAAGCCCGGGTTTGCCGGCAAGCAAATTCAGTGGCGCAATGCACGTATTCAAACTGAAAATCTTAAGCCAAGTCCGCTGGACAACATCTTTGTAGTCAACCTAACTTCCAACACGCTTTCTGAACAAGAGAAGAAAAATGGTATCACTCTCCTGTGGGACGGAAAAACCACCGATGGATGGCGAGGTGCGAACAAAGATAAATTTCCCGAGGGCGGATGGGAAATTAACGAAGGCGTTCTAAGTGTGATGAAATCTGACGGAGGCGAAGCAAAAAATGGAGGCGATATCGTTACCACGGAAGAATACGGAGCTTTCGAACTTCAATTTCAATTCAAGCTTACCGATGGAGCGAACAGTGGTGTGAAATACTTTGTCACCGAAAAAGAAAACACACAAGGCTCGGCCATCGGTCTTGAATATCAACTGCTGGATGATGAGAAGCATCCTGATGCCAAACAGGGCGTTGTCGGGAACCGGACGCTTTCTGCGCTCTACGATCTTATTCCACCTTTTAAAAATCCACGCGCTTACCGCAAGATTGGCGAGTGGAATATCGGAAGAGTAGTAGTATATCCTGACAATCGTATCGAACATTACCTCAACGGGTATAAAATGGTAGAGTACCAACGAGGCACGCCCATCTTCTCTGCGTTGGTAGCGCGGAGCAAATATGTGCAATGGGAAAATTTCGGAATGTCGCCCACCGGGCACATCCTGCTGCAAGACCATGGCGACCAGGTTTCTTTTCAGAATATCAAAATCAAAAAACTAAACTGATTCAGATGCATAACTCCAGACGGGAATTTATAAAGAAAGCCGCAGCAGCGACTGCCGGAACCTACCTCGGTGCGTTGGGCTTCAGTGCTAAAAGTTACGCGAATATCATTGGAGCGAACGATCGCGTACGCATAGGTATAGTAGGTTATTCCGATCGCTTCAGAACTTCGCTGCTTCCCTCCTTTCTCCATCACAACCAGGAATTGAATTTTGACATCACAGCCGTTTCCGACATCTGGAAAATCAGAAGAGAGGAAGGCCAGGCGGGACTGAAAGAAAAATTAGGTCATGATGTAAAGGGATTCAGGAACAACGATGAACTCTATGCCTCAAAAGAAGTAGATGCCGTCATCATCAGTACAGCCGACTTTCAACATGCGTTGCATGCCATCGAAGCCGTGAAGGCCGGTTGTGATGCCTACGTTGAAAAACCATTTGCTGAAACCATGGAAGACAATCGCGCTGCACGCAAAGCGATTGAGGAATCAAAAAAGATCGTTCAGATCGGATCGCAACGGAGAAGCGGAACCAACTACCAGGCAGCTGCCCAATTTATTCAGGCGGGCAAGTTTGGAAACATCACAATGGTTGAACTTACCTGGAACGTAAATCAACCAGGGCGATGGAGAAGACCCGACCTGGTAGCAAAAATGAAAGAAGCCGATACCGATTGGAAAAGATTTTTAATGAACCGACCGGCCGTTGCTTTCGATCCGAGAAAACATTTAGAGTACAGGTTATTCTGGCCCTATTCGTCCGGTATGCCAGGCCAATGGATGAGTCACCAGATCGATACCGTTCATTGGTTCACCGGTTTAAAACATCCCCGCAGCGTAGTAGCCAACGGTGGAATTTACATGTGGAAAGACGGCCGTGAGAATTGGGATACAACCACAGCCGTATTTGATTATGGCGATAGCAAGACACAAGGTTTCCAGGTAACCTTTGGTTCACGAATGCACAATGGTGATGATCGCCCTACCGAAATCTATTTTTCAAATGGGGGCGAACTGAACCTTATGACCAACAAAGTTTCACCTACAGGTGGTCTTCGCGAAAATCACGCAAAAGCGATGAACATGCAGGCGAACCTGTTACCCGAATTTGATCTGGCTTCCAGTGCTGTACAGACCGTAGCATCTGCCAACACCGGTGGAGATCCGACAACTTCAGCACACATGCGCAACTGGATGGAATGTGTTCGCAGCAGAAAAACACCCAACGCTCCGGTTGATGCAGGATACGCGCATTCAGTGGCATGCATCATGACGAATGCAGCAGTGCGAACGGGACAGAAAGCAACGTTTGACGAAAAAAATCAGGAAGTAATGGCCGGAGGAGAAGTGTTTAAATACTAACTATAATTCCTGCAGCGTATTCATATTGATGCCATTGGATTTAATCTGCGCTGATCTGCGTAATCTGCAGGAAATAATTTTCCTTTACACCCAAATGATAAAGTATGTTCGCGTTTGATCACGAGGCGTTGAGAAGAATACTGAAAACTGTCATTCAAAAAAATACCACGGAAGAAGTCTGGCGCTGGGTCAATCAATCCCTGCAGCGAGACAACGCTTCGTGGAATACGGCATTTGCAGCCATGCCCCGGAAGACCGGAAAAAAAATCATTGACGTATCACCCGATCAGCTAACAGAAATTCAATCTATTCGAACGGGACTACGCCCGCAAAACTGGAGTATTGATCGGGTGGCGCGTGTTTACCTGCTATTGTCGCTGGATGCCTCCGACAAAAATTCCTACATACACCAAATTGAAAATTTATTTCCCGCTGCGGAAATGAACGAACTTGTTGCACTGTACAGTTCACTTCCCGTACTCGCCTATCCCGAAGCCTGGAAGAAACGCTGCGCGGAAGGTATCCGAAGTAATATCGGAACGGTACTGGAATCTATCATTTGTGACAATCCCTATCCTTCTGAAAATCTTGATGAAGCCGCCTGGAACCAATTGGTTTTAAAAGCCTTCTTCACCGAAAAACCGATTGAGCGCATCATCGGACTGAATGAACGGGGTAACCAATCCCTGGCAAACACGCTTTCTGACTATGCCCATGAAAGGTGGGCAGCCGGAAGACCCGTGCATCCACAACTCTGGCGTTGTGTAAGCCGGTTCATCAATGAAAATACCTTTCCCGATATTGAGCGGATCGCTCTTTCTGTAAACACAGCAGAACGAAAAGCTGCTGCATGGGCTTGTGAAGAAAGTAGTTTCCTCCCCGCAAAATTACTACTCGGGAACAGCAAGGAATTGAAGTCCTATGTGGACGATGAAGGAATTAATTGGAATAGGCTGTCGTTATCTGTTCACAGTTGACAAGCTCACGCTTCACAGCTGTCCGTCAAGCTTCACTTTAATATGAAAATAAAATCCAGAAACACAGCGAACACAAAGACATACAAAGTTGCATTAAGGTATTCTTTCGTAAAACTTTGTGCCCTTTCTTTGTGCCCTTTGTGCCACGGGATTGCCGAACTGATCATTGCTAATTGTTAATTGAAAAGATATGTGCTGCAGCTCAGACTTAAGCGAGAAAGACCTTCAACCCCAAACCCAGCTCCCTGTCTTTCTGGATAGCGTGAAGGGGATGCGTTTCTTCGATCCCCATGTTCACATGACGTCACGCACCACCGATGACTATCAGGCTATGGCAGATGCGGGTATAGTAGCACTGATCGAACCCGCTTTCTGGCTGGGGCAACCACGCACGGGTTTGGATACATTCAGAGATTATTACAGCAGTTTGATTGGCTGGGAACGCTTTCGCTCTTCTCAGTTTGGAATCAAACATTATTGTACGATTGGTCTCAATTCACGCGAAGCGAATAATGAAGCATTGGCCGAACAAGTGATGGAGATTCTTCCGCTTTTCATTTACAAAGAAGGCGTAGTTGGTGTTGGTGAAATTGGATTTGATGATCAGACGGCTGCCGAAGACAAGTATTATCGTCTTCAGTTGGCGCTGGCAAAGGAAGCGGCACTTCCCGTTCAGATCCACACACCACATCGTGATAAAAAGAAAGGCACGCAACGCAGTATGGATATTGCGATCGAAATGGGGCTCGATCCCTACACCGTTATTGTCGATCACAACAATGAAGAGACGGTTAAAGAAGTTCTTGATCGTGGGTTCTGGGCAGCCTTCACCATTTATCCCTTTACCAAAATGGGCAACGAGCGGATGGTGGAAATTGTCAAACAATACGGCCCCGAACGCATTATGATCAATTCAGCTGCCGACTGGGGGATCAGTGATCCGCTTGCCGTTCCAAAAACTGCAGCACTTATGAAACAACACGACATCAGCGATGACGTGATCCATGCCGTTACCTATAAAAATGCCATCACCGCTTTCGCGCAAAGCGGACAAATTGATGAAAGTGATTTTGATACGGTGAAAGCAATTGATCAAAGTCAGAAGTTTGCCGGCAACACCGTGCTTCGTGGTGGTCAGCAACCACGCATTGACAAAAATTCGATGATCATTAAATAACGTTGTGGATAAGATCACCGGTTTCCTTCGCCTCATGCGGCCTGCAAATATTGTAACGGCTGTTGCCGATATCCTTGCAGGCATTGCCATTGCGGGAGTGATACCCCATTCTGATCTGGACACGACTCCGGTTATTTTACTTGTCATTTCAACTATAGGCCTTTATGGCGGTGGTGTGGTTTTCAACGATGTATTCGATGCCGACCTTGATAAGATAGAGCGCCCCGAACGCCCGATACCAAGCGGAGTGATTTCCAAAATGGAAGGCGCTATACTCGGATCTATTCTGCTCGTTATCGGAATTTTAGCAGCGGTTAAAATAACATTCAACCCAACCGGAATCATCGCCATTGCTATTGCCGTATGTGCGTTGGTGTATGATGGATGGGGAAAGCATCAAT
>Ga0315910_10005852_pt1 | contig 10028 bp, 6 predicted proteins | sample EdamamesoilMG_FD_204470 | JGI IMG/M metagenome (GOLD analysis project Ga0315910, IMG submission 204470) | Garden soil microbial communities collected in Santa Monica, California, United States - Edamame soil | ecosystem: Environmental > Terrestrial > Soil > Garden | place: USA: California... | reverse complement strand
TGAGTGTTTGTGTATTGTCACGCATCGCTGAGTAACCATATGAATCATAAGCACACAAGCAGTCTTCTAGATTTTCCTATCTTTGTTTCTCTTAACATGGAACAAAATAGACCCACAGCACTCGCTATCATCTCGATCGATTCTGTAATCAATAATATTTGGAGTACACGAGAACAGACTATTAGTAAGTTGTTAATCGATTCCGCTCTGTTGGAATTCATGGAGAATCATTTTGATACACTTGCACTAAGTCCAATCAAAATTGAATTCTTAAAAAGAGATCTGAAACTATTAAAGGAAGCTCCCCTTGATCTTGTTTATTATGCTTCGCTGACTAAACAACTCAAAGAATCAAATAGCCATCACGTGGATAAAGACCATTCACTTATTGTCCAAGAGATCATTTCTGTTTTTAAGAAGTACGGTCACTGAAAGCGTCAGGTATTTCTAAACAAATGTTACTGGAGATATAAATCCCATAGTCGTTATTTACAATAAGGTGAAATCAGATTGAATTTTCTCTTTTAGAGATCCAACTGCCTGATAGTATACCAAATCCTCTTCAGCAACCCATCCTTCATGGGGCTTCCAATGATATTGCAACCCATCTAATTTAACTGTAGTGTTAAGCGCGGGATCATGCGCTGTCGTAGCCAAAGTATAAATGGTGACTTTACATTCAGAGACCATTTCACGTATGGCTTCAACAATGGACCGAACCGTTGTTCCGCTTGTACAAATGTCATCTAGTATCACAATCTCCGGAAAATCGCCTGTTGGTTTTTTGAAATAGTAAACGTTTTCCAGTTCGGCTAAACGTTCTGATCCTTTTAAGGTCTTCAACGGTTGTGTAACGTGGTGTTTGCATAACAGCTCAGGCAAATAGCTGCCCTGAATTTCAACAGCGAGTTCCTGCCCCAGTTTGTCAAGACCCGTAGTAGCTGTTCTTACGGCTAGTTCATCACAACTTAAAGCTCGAATAATTACCGCTCCCGGCCTCACAACATGTTTAAGCTCTGTCACGGAACATTCGACCCATGCAGTAACGTCGATAGGCCAGCCATTTTTAAATCGAAGCAAGCTTTCCGATAACTCATCGGAGCCTCGTGCTTTAGGCCGATAGTTACAAAGAAAGTAATGGTGCAATATTTCACTATTAAACATGTGCTGAACACTTTGTAATCCCATAACATACTTTTGAATTATCGGGTTGCCGGAATCAACTAATTAACCACGACACATTTCCCCGGAAACTAAAAAAAGCCCATCACTCCTTGAACTTGCAAGGATGTGATGGGCTCACTCTGAACGAATTTACTAAAAATTTGACTTACACCAATTGAGGCACTATCGGGGATCAGGTATGGTTTGTCAATTGTAAGGTCGTTGAATCGCACAACGGATATGTATGGGCTGAAAGTGAACCTGATAAAGGTGCAGTCTTTTTGTGTATTCAGACAGGTGTTAAGAGAACCACGACGCTCAGCTCTTGCTTATTTATTTTTTTGTATACACTAACTTTTTCATCTCAATTCCTTTTCCAAGTACAGGTTTAAAAATGTCACCTATGTCCCGAATGCGGGCAACCGCGTTATGAATAGTAAAGTCGGTCATCTTAAGTCCTTTTTTTACTTCATCCCAGTGCAGTGGCATCGATACAGTAGCGCCCGGCTTCGGACGTAAGGAATACGGAGCAGCTAACGTAGCCTTCGGTCGGTTCTGCAGAAAATCCAGATAGATCTTCCCTTTGCGTTCAGCAGTAGGCCGCGCTATACTCGTGAATTTCGGCAGCTCTTCATGCACAAGAGTAACTACTACTCGTGCAAATTCTTTGGACTGTTCATAAGTATATTTTGCACCTAAGGGGATATAAATATGAATCCCGGTAGAACCACTGGTCTTACAGTAGGATGCCACGCCCATATCATCCAATACTTGTTTGGTCGTTTGTGCTGCCATAATCACTTGCTCAAACGAATTCGTATCCGGGTCCAGATCGATGATACACCAATCAGGATGATCGGGCTTTTCAATCCGGCTACTCCAGGGATTGAGTTCGATACACCCCAACGATGCCATGTACAGGACGCTGGCTTCATCCGAACCAAGCATGAAGTTCTTATCCTTGTCTTCGTCACTGCTTCGGTAATGATACGTTTTTATCCAGTCCGGCACTTTGCCTGTTACATCCTTTTGATAGAAACTCTTTCCATGAATGCCATTGGGAAAACGGTTCAGCGATTGAGGGCGGTCTTTCAGGTAGGGAAGAATGTAGGGCGCAACCTGGTAGTAGTAGTTCAACATATCGCGCTTGGTCACGTTGTCTTCCGGCCAGTATAGTTTGCTCAGGTTAGTAAACTTGACGGCATGGCCATCTATTTGTTTTACCTGCGTTTCCTCTGTCGGGTTCAATAACGTTTTACGTTCGCCATTTGCCTTCCGTGGCGTGATCAATTTTTTTACCTCTGGCGTAGCGTCATTGTTTTTCACCTCATCAACAGAAATTTCTTTTTCCAATATCACTTCGTGCGCAGGTTTGTCGATCCGCATGCCTTCAAAGGACGGGTGTCGCATGACGCCATCGGTAGTCATCTCAGTAAAACTGACCTCACATACTAACTCAGGCTTCAGCCACGTAGCTGTAGCATGGGGTGGGTTCGGCCGGAAGCGGCTTGGTTTATTGATATCCGGTAATGATGAGAAAGGAATGGTTTTGGTAATAAGTGGTTTGAATTTGGTCACCATCTCCCGCTGGAGCTTGTCCGAAAAACCCGTACCTATTTTTCCTGTGTAAATGAGTTGATCTTTTTCCCAGACACCAACCAATAGTGAACTGAAAAGTTTGCTGGAATTGTCATTACGGGTAAATCCACCGATCACGACTTCCTGCCGCTTGTTAACCTTTATTTTTAGCCAGTCGTTGTTGCGTGCACCCGGTTGATACAAACTGTCAATGCGTTTGGCGATCATCCCTTCCAGCTTCATTTGTTTAGCGGCAGCATAGAAATCAGTTCCACTGGTTTCAAATAAGTCGCTCATGCGCACGATACCTTCCTCCGGTAACACAGTCTTTAATAAGGTTCTCCGTTCCTTCAGAGGAAGTCCCATTAAATCTCTACCATCCAGCCATAAAATATCGAATACATAATAAAACAATTCACCATCTGCTTCGCTACGCCAGTTCTGTAAAGCGCCAAAGTCTGACAAACCTTCTTCATTGATTACTACTATTTCTCCATCCAGGATGGCCGAAACTCCGAGTGTCTTAACAGCCTCGTATACAGGGTAGAATTTTTCGTTAAATGATTTGTCGTTCCTGGATTTTAGTTCGGCATCACTACCCTGGATAAATGCAAGTGCCCTGTATCCATCCCATTTTATTTCATACGCCCAGCCCTCTGCGTCAAAGGGTTTGTCCACAAGTGTTGTTAACATAGGCGTAAGCGTCAGCGGCATTTTTTTCTCGGCTCCTTTGCTAGTCAGCGCGCTGGTTTTTTTTTGACCGGCCGATTTCTTCACGGATGCAGATTTCTTTTTCACGGCTTTACGGGGTGTACGTGAGATGGCTTTTGGTTTACTCGTGGCTTTTTGTCCATACACCGCGGTCGGATTTTTCGCAGCTTTTTCTATGGTATCGCCGGTCAACACGGATGCGTCCTGCAGGAGAACATCTTCCGTGTTCGCATGTTCATCGCTGAGCTTCATCAACAACCATCCGTTTTCACCGCGACCATGCGCTTTGACTAAGGCGAATTCTCCGTTAAGCTTTTTCCCGTGAAGTATAAATTTGATCTTGCCCGTATGGAGCTGACGACGAAGGTCTTTGTCCTGTTCATTTTTATCGGTGCTCTTTGGCTCAGCTGGTTCATACGTGCCTTCGTCCCACACAATAACAGTCCCCGCTCCGTAATTGCCTTTGGGTATAATTCCTTCAAAAGTGCGGTAATCATAGGGGTGGTCCTCAACCATCATCGCCAGTCGCTTCACTTTCGGATCAGTCGATGGTCCTTTGGGTACGGCCCAGCTCTTTAGTACACCCTCCATTTCCAATCTGAAATCGTAATGGAGGTGGGAAGCCGCGTGTTTTTGCACTACAAATCGTAACTTCTGTCCCTTAATTTTACCTCCCTGCGGCTCAGGTGTTTCCTTGAAAGACCTTTTCGCTTTGTATTTCGTCAGCCCCATGAAAATTAAGATTATAATTTAGTGCCATCTCCTGCTATGAGGGTATAGCATTAAAAAGGACATACTCAGTGAATGGTCCGGGCCTTAAAGCCAGGTTATTTCAATACGCGTCATTCTGTAGCCTATTATATAATGAGTAATAAGATACCTGATTTTTAAGGTATGATAACGCGGAATTTTGATCGGCTGTAATTCCGCCAGCGACTTAAAGAATTTTTTTACCGCCTTATCTATTTTTTTATTTCCCGTTCGGAGATAAAAATAAGTTTTTTGGTATATTGACCTGAGCCCATCAAGTTCTTCCCTCAGGAGGAATGTGATGGGCCGTTGTATTTTATTTTCACTTCAGTCTCTGTATGCTTCCTGTCTATAACTAAAAAATGAATGAGTAGCCCTACGTTACATCAACAGAATATTCTACTTAACAATAGGGAAAGAATTCTTCACCAGGTTTTAAAATATCCCAATGTCCTCAGCGTAGGGGTAGGGCTTAAAGAGATCAACACCCAATGGACAAACACACTGTGTTATCGTGTGTATGTAAGTGAGAAGAAACCGTTGCGCGAACTGAAGGACCATGAAATAATTCCGAGATCGATCGATGACTTCGTTCTGGATGTCATTGTCTACGGCACCGTTGAGGAAATCAAAATGGACAACACCAACTACCGTCCACTGAAGGGTGGTATTCAGATCAAGAATGATCTTTATGTTGATGATGGTACACGCGGTGGTGGAACACTCGGTTGTCTTGCATTTGTGGATGACGGGTCAAACCAGATTGTGGGGCTGACCAATGAACACGTAGTCTCCTGGAATAGTGTGAGCAATCCAAATCCTCCCGCGGCCAATGACATCGGTCAGCCCTGGAAGCGCATTTGTTGCTGCTGTTTTACAAGGGATGTAGTAGGCAAAGTACTGGATTCACGAAAGGATGATTCAGTGGATTGTGCCAGCATTGAGCTTCACAGTGATATCGTCAATGAGATCAGAAGTGGCGGAACGGTCAATGAGATCTTTGAGATCGGAGCCATCAAGGGAACTGCCGTTGCCGTAGCCGGCATGTTGGTGAAGAAACGAGGTGCAGGTACGCGGCTTACACACGGTATCGTGAAGGATGTCGCCTTTGATCACGGCCAGATACTGATCGGTCCGGTTGACCCCTATGAAAAATTTGCTGACTTCGGCGACTCCGGGTCAATCGTACTAAATGAAGACAACCTGGTGATTGGCCTGTTGTGGGCCGCTGAAAGAAATCGTTTTAGGATTCCAGGGGAACCGATTATCATATCCTCGAATATGCAAACCAAAATCCCGCCGCGTATTCACGGTGTGGCAACACCGATCCAGAAAGTAGAGACAACATTAGGAATACGAATTCCGGTACCACCACCGGCAACGCCTGTATTTTCGGTGCACAGCGACGACCCGAAAACGCATGCTATACCCAGTACGCTCCCGGCGGCCCAAAAACCGAAAACACATTTCGTCACAGCCAAAGGAGAGTGCGATATAATATTGAAATTATCCTTTAGTGAAAGCATTGATCCCAATCGCGTCGCATGGGTTTCGGATAATCCACTCATGCCAATCGAATCTCCGGGGGTTGGCACGGATAAACTCACCGCTAAAATTAAAAGAAATGTCCTGAATGGAATGAGATCCTTCGTAGGAGTCACTGTCGATGGATACGCGGTGGGTGAACGGGTTGCTGTATGGGTCGTGTGGAGCGCGATTAAAGCGGATTATCGCTTCCCGGATTATGAAGTGACGATACGTGAAGTTTTTACGACCATCGTACATACGGTTGCATACGAATATAAAATCCAGCCACCTGAAATTATACCCACGGATAGTAATACAGAAGATGTGCCGGACCTGAGAGGGGCCAATACATCTTCACCACCCAACGTGCCAGACACGGATACCAGCGTCATGAACAAAGGCGTGGATCTTTCAACGGGTGTAAAAAGCAAATGGGATGCAACACGACAAGTAAAATGCAACATAATTAATATTCAGGGTGTCGTTCTTCCGCAGGACGAACCCTTTAATACCAGCTATCTCAATTATCCCAGTGATCCCAACGCAGGCAACGGTGATACATCGACGCTTTTTTTATTTGGCTCACCGTATGCGACAGCAGATGGCGGCAAATTGAAATCAATCATCTCGCAAACCGTTGTCAGCCATTCGCTGCCCCAGAATATCGGACTGGCCTTTCCGAACCCGGCACAAACCCATAAGCTCGAATTCAGGATTCACTTCGAAGAATTTGCACGGGTGGAACTGGCCGGTCATTGGTACAGGATATCCGATTTTGATCCATGGAGGATCGTGATGCGATTCAGGAAGGCATCGGAGTTGGACGATGGCGTGGACTACGACGGCGACGGTGATAAAACGGGCGAAGTCTGGGTTAGCAATGTAACGCAGGTATTTAATACACGAGGCGGATTTTAAAACAGAACGCGCTACGAGAAAGCATGTACAGACTGGAAATATATGAACAGGAACTAAGATCCACGCCAAAAGGGCTTGAGATACTGGAACACCTGATCACGCACGTAGCTGAAGTTAGCCAGTTGATCAATCACAATCGCGAGGTAATGGTCACCTGGCAACGCAATAAGGGCGCAGTTTTTTTTGCAGACCTCATGCGTACGGGATTTGATGCTGACGAAACAATGAAAAAAGAAATCGAGGGCATAAGACTGACGTCGCTTATTCGGAGGATGGCTGTGGTGCTGCAAGACCATGGATCACCTGAATTGACCAAAGCAATTGATCAGCATCTGGTACTTGTACTGAGCTATGCGGAAGAGGCCAGATCACTTAAACAGGTATTTCAAAAGTTGCGGACACTATGAAAACGAACAGGGAGGAACGCATTTCAGAATACAACAGGATACTGTCGCTGCGACAGCTTGCCGAGAACAAACTGCAACACATTCCTTCCGTGATCAAGGTGTCGGTTGGATTGAAAGTCGTCAAGCGACAACCCACGGAAGAACTCTGCTTTCGTATTTATGTAAATAAGAAAAAAGCAACATCCGAAATCCTTCCGCACGAAATAATTCCTTTATCCATTGACAACATTAAAACGGATGTCAATGAAATGCCCACCAACGTGACGGCGTGCGGTCCAAGCGATACAAAAAAATACAGACCCCTTGCGGGAGGTACCAAAGTTGCCAGTTCCAGATCTTTTGCAGAAGCAGGCACCATGGGCTGTATTGCCATAGACAATGATAGCGACAATGCGGTTCTGTTGTCCAACTATCACATCCTGATGATTAACGGAGAAACCCAAGGCCATCCGGTTGCACAACCTAAATTTCACTGCGACAAAAGCCCATGCCGCTGTGGCGAAGTCGCCCGGATCGAAAGAGGATTTTTGGGAGAGGATAGCAATGTAGATGCGGCAATAGCCACGCTCACCGGCAAACACCAGGAGAAATGGACCAATGAAGTGCTGGAGCTGGGAGTGGTTGCGGAGTTTCCACTCGACGACAATGGCAAACCAGTGAATCCACCTGCACCGGGCGACACGGTTTTCAAACGGGGAATGAGCACAAGCCTCACCGAAGGACTTATCATTGAAGTAGGCCGGGATGATGATGAAATTGAAGTGGGATATGTTAGAAAGGATGGTACAGAGTTTACCAAAACATTCAAGGGACAATTAAAGATCGGTCCAAAAAACGTAGACAAACCCTTCACACGTAAAGGCGATTCCGGCGCCGTCATCGTCAACGACCTCAACCAGGTCATCGGACTTCATTTCGCGGACAACGAAGTACGTGATGAGAATAACAAAGTGGTAAGCGATGCTTTTGAGTCGTACGCCAACCCGATATGGGATGTGATCAAGGCACTCGATATCTATATTCCCGATACAGGAACGTTGTTGAGCATGCCGTTGAATCAAATGGCCGCCACCGCAGAGACGGACCTCATGGAACAGCTGGAGATAACCCTGGCCCAACATCCGGATGGAAAACTAGTGATCGATGCGTTTAAAGAATATGGCGATGAAATTCTTGAACTGGTCAATACGGATCGCGAAGTGACGGTTGCCTGGCACCGCTGCAAAGGCCCATCGTTTGTCGCGCACGTATTGGAAAAGGCCAGGAATCCACAACACGAAATACCAACAGCCATCGACGGGATCTCGTATCAACGCGTCCTTTCCAAAATGTCAGTCCTCCTGGAAAAAAAAGGAAGCCGCGAATTGGCGGCCGTCATTGAACAATACTCCACCCGTGCATTTTCGGTGATTTCAGAAATTATCCATTCCTCCATTGTAATCAAAATATAACACATGGGTACACTTGAGATTTTGTTGGAGGAAGTCGCGGGTATGTTCAAACCCATTGCTGCGCGCATTGAGGATAAACAAGTGGACGTGTTGTTCGCAGAGCTTGGTCTCATCCTTCCGCCTGCGGCACTGAACAACGCCGGTTTTGATTCAGCGTTGACGCAGATCAGCACCTCAGTCTCGGCGCTGCTTTCCAAAATCGAGGAGATCCAGAAAGCAACAGACGAGGACGACAAGGTCGCTATCGTTGCCGCATCGCTGCAAGCACTTGCGATTTTAAAAGATGTATACAACGCAGTCGAATCCTTTTCGACGAGCCTCAAGAATGATATCGGTGCGGCAACACTGGGAATATCGGATGCTGAGCTCGATGCTTTTGTGACGGGGCTGCCGACACGTCTTCCGGAATATCTCTTTGTGACAAACCTCGAAGAAAATGTTAGTGCCGCCGCAGATGTATTGGAGTTTCTTCGCCTCATTAAACGCACGGAAATAACAAACACAGGAAATCCTGCGCTTCCTGCATTCACGAAAAAAGAAACGGATATAGGCGCCGTACTGGATCTGATCGCAAACCCTTCCGCATATTTTAAAGACCAATACGATTGGGGCAAAGCCACGTTCGACGGCTCGAAATTGTTCAGCGTCGTTTCGGCTATACTGCTAAGGCGGGGCATACCCGTACTGTATGATCCGGTCAATACCCCATCTGTACTCAACGCTTTTTTTGCCAAAGTTTCAGTAGACTCCACGGCAGCAATACCGGGTTTAATAATTGAACCGGCAATTGATAGCTATGAGACAACGTTCAGCCTGAACGAAGAAGCATGGAAGTTTACGGCAGGCTTGGAAATAAATCTTTCAAACAATGCTCAACTGGTACTCTTTCCGGACGGCAAATTGAAAATCAACATGCCGGGCTTTTCCGGTGGAAAAATCTCGGCCTCATGGGAAGTGGGGTATCCGGACAAACCACTTAATATCTTAAGCATCGCTGCCGGGAGTCGGATTGAAGCAGGGTCTTTTAAAATTTACCTCGAATGTAACATCGCCCCGGACGGATCGGGTACGTTTTCGCTCACGGGCGAACTAAACCAAATCCACGTTATCGTTGACTTCTCATCCGGTGATGGATTTTTAAAGAAGGCTGCTGGAAATGGATTCGAATCGGAGATCAATCTCAAATTCGGGTATTCATCGACTGGCGGTTTCTTTATAACCGGAAGCGGATCGCTGGAGATACGAATACCTACCCACATAGCAATTGGTCCCGTAGAAATAACGGCATTAACAATAGACGTAGGGTTGGGGGAGGGAAAAATACCGGTTAAAGTAGGAGGAGACATACGTGCCTCCATGGGACCGCTCCTGGTTATCATCAACAACATTGGTTTTCAGCTAGACCTGTCTGCCCGCGACGACAACAGCGGAAACCTGGGACGCCTCCAGCTTACACCGGGTTTTAAAAGCCCGGAGGGCATCGGCCTTTCTGTTGACGCAGGTGGTATCAAAGGGGGTGGCA
>Ga0315910_10005851_pt1 | contig 10028 bp, 7 predicted proteins | sample EdamamesoilMG_FD_204470 | JGI IMG/M metagenome (GOLD analysis project Ga0315910, IMG submission 204470) | Garden soil microbial communities collected in Santa Monica, California, United States - Edamame soil | ecosystem: Environmental > Terrestrial > Soil > Garden | place: USA: California... | reverse complement strand
TCGTCCCAGAACGGGCAGGGATCTTCGAGCTTGGGTTCGGCGATCACCGCCACCGGCGCGGTCCACGGCCCTTCGGGCTTCTTCGCCGACACCATGAAGATGCCTTCGGTGGGCGTCGGGAAATAGATATGGAAGCGACCCTTGTGGAATCGCAGCGCCGGCGCCCACACGCCGGCGCTGTAGCGATGGCCCATTTCGGCGAAGAACCGCGCGCGCTCCGAGCCGTCGCTGAAGCCCAGCGGGCCCGGCAGGTCGTATTTCGGATCGAAGCCGAGCTTCGGCAACGCATGGCCGATCAGCGTCCAGTGCACCAGGTCGCGCGATTCGAGCAGCGGCAGGCCCGGCGAGAAATGAAACGACGACGCGGTCATGTAGTACTTGTCGCCGACGCGGATCACGTCGGGGTCCGAGTAGTCGGCGAACAGGATGGGATTGCGGTATTCGCCGGGCGCCGGCGCCGCGCCTGCCACCGTGCAGATCAGCAGACCCACTACCCATCCCCATCGCTTCATGAACGCTCCTCGAGACGATGACGCCAGTTGGCCTGGTATTCGAGCAATCCCGGTATGCGCATCGGCGCGACATTCTGCAGCACGCTGGTGCCGGGCGCGGGCAGGCCGGCCAGGTACGCCGCGACGCGGGTGCCGCCACCCTCCGGGTAGATGCGCACGGTGCCCACCGGCAGGCAGGCGCCTAACAACCCCGCGAACAGCGGGTTCCTGGCCAGCGGGCCGTCGACAAAGATTTCGCCCGCCGTGCCGAGCGACTCGATCAGCTGCGCCGTCATCAGCGCCGAGTACAGCGTCGCCAGCGCGGCGCGCTGCGTGGGGCCGAGGCCCTCGACGCCTTCGATCTTGCCGGTGCGCCCCGAGTACGGCCCGGCGCTCGCGAAGGACGGCAACGCAATGCTGCCGCGCGTGAGCACCTCGATCAGCGCGTCGATCGTCGGCTCGACCGCGCCCTGCGCGATCGTCTCGTATTCACGGCCGCCCATGTAACGCGCCGTGGCGATCGGCGCACCGTACACGTTGACGTTGGCCAGCATGTCGCGCTCCTCGCGCAAGCGGCGCAGGTCACCGCGATTCGCCATCACGATGGTCCAGGTGCCGCTCGACACCACGGTGAACGCCTCGCGCTCGCGATCCATGAGGAAGCGCAGGTACGAGGCGTTCGAATCGTGGATGCCGCAGGCGACCATGCAACTTTGCGGCAGGCCCGTGGCCTCGGCGACGCTGGCGCGCAACCAGCCGAGCTGGTCGCTGGCGCGATGCATGGACGGCATGAGCCGCGCCCAGCCCTGCTTGCGCGCCAGTGCCGAATAGGTCTGGTCATAAGGTCGCCACAGGTCGGTGTGCGTGCCCAGCGAAGTCACTTCGCTCGCCATCACGCCCGACAACCGCCACGACCAGTACTGCGGGTACAGCAGGATATGGGCGACACGCTCGAACAGCGCCGGCTGGCGCGTCTGCAGGTAGTAGAGCTGGCGTCCGAGATTCAGGCCCTGCGGCAGGTTGGGCGAATAAGTCAGCGCGAAGGAATCGCGCAGCTTCGCGTATTCCTCGGCCACCGCGTCGAAGCAGGTGTCTTCGTAATCCGGCGCCGCGACCACGGCGCCATCGTGGTCGATCAGCACCGCGGCGGCGCCGTGTGCAATCGACACCACGCCCGCGACGCGCTCGCGGTGCGGCGCGTGACGCAGGGAATCCATGCACCACGCCTCGATGGCCACAACGTCGAGCTCGCGCGTGGCCGCGCCCGCAACGATGGCGTTGGCGCGGCGCGTGCTCCACAGCTCCTGGCCAAGCGCCGGATCCACCAGCGCGAGCTTTGAGTTCGTCTTGCCGACGTCGAGGACGGCGATCAGCTGACCCGAAGTGCTCATCGCTTGCGCACCAGCGCGGGCACCGCGACCACCAGGATCAGCAGCGCTCCGGTGAAGATCGACATCACGATGCCGGGGATGTTCATGAGTCCGAGACCGAAGGTGATCAGTCCAAACACCAGTGCCGCGAGCACCACGCCGAGGATACTGCCCTTGCCGCCCCATACGGAAACGCCGCCGAGGATCACGATGCTGATGATCTCGAGCTCCCAGCCCTGCGCGATGGAGGGACGGGTGGAGCCCAGTCGCGAAGTCAGCAATACCGCGGCCAGCCCGCTCGCGAGACCGGTGAGCGCGAATAGCGCAAAGCGATAGCGGTCCACGGGAATCCCGGCAAACCGCGTCGCCACCGGGTTCGCGCCTATGGCGAACACCGCCCGCCCCCAGCGCGTGCGGTGCAGGAAGAGCGCGTAGATCCCCGCGAACACCACGAACAGCGCGAGCTCGATGGATATCGGCCCGACCAGGTATCCCTGGCCGAATTGCGCGAAGCTCTCGGGATAGTTCTTCAGCACCCGGTCGCCTAAGACCGCATACGCGGCGCCGCGGAACAGCGTCATGGTGCCGATGGTCGCGACGATCGACGGCACGCGACCGACGGTCACCAGCAGGCCGTTGACGCATCCCGCCGCGAGCCCGGTACCGAGGCCGATGGTCGCGAGCGTGGCGGTGCCCGCGCCCTGCTCGGCCGCGAGTCCCATGGCCACCGAGGCCAGCGCGATGATGCCGGCCACCGAGATGTCGATCTCGCCGGCGATGATCAGCAGAGCCAGCGGCAGGGCCACGAGTGCGCGCTCGGTGAAATTGAAGGTGGCGTCGGAGAGCGTGTCGACGTCGAGGAAGTACGGGGAGATCGTCGAGAACAGCACGAACTCGAACACCAGCACCAGCGCCAGCATGCTCTCCCAGCGCTTGAGCGGCGCGAGGTTCATCGCGCCTCCAGGATGGAGCGCGCGTGGCGGCGCTGGCGCGCGCTCAGCAGCACCGCGACCACGATGACCACGCCGTTGATGAACATCTGCCAGAACGCCGAGATGCCCACCAGCGGCAAACTACTGCGGATGATGCCGAGGAACAGGCAGCCGAGCAGCACGCCGACGGCCGAACCCGCGCCGCCGGCGATGGCCACGCCCCCGATGAGGCAGGCGGCAATCACCTGCAGCTCGAAGCCGAGCGCGATGTCGGTGTAGGCCACGGCGAAGCGCGACACCCACAGGTAGCCGCACAAGCCCGCGATCGCGCCGGCCACGACGTATGCGACGAACTGCATGCGGCCCGGGTCGATGCCGGAATACGCCGCGGCCTCGGGATTTCCGCCGGCCGCGTACAAGTTGCGCGCCAGCCGCGTGTGGCGCATCTCGAATATGGATGCGAGCGCGAACACCACCGCGAACCAGGACAGCACCGATAGCCCCAGGAACTGCACGCGCGTGAAGTCCACGAAGTCGCGCGTCATCTCGTTTTCGTTGACCCAGGCGCCACCCGACAGCAGGTAGATCACGCCGCGGAAGATCGACATCGTGCCCAGCGTCACCACGATGGGCGGCAGCTTGAGCTTCCACACCAGGATGCCGTTGAGCGCGCCTAACAAGGTGCCGGCACCGAGCGCGAGCGCCAGCACCGGCAGCACACCGGCGCCCGGGTACGCGCGGTTGAACAACGCGGCCAGCATGCCGCAAAGCGCCAGGTTCGCCGCCATCGACAGGTCGATGCCGCGCACCAGGATCACCAGCATCTGGCCGAGCGCCAGCATGATGAGGATGGCGGTGTCGTCGAGCAGTCCCGCCAGGTGCGCGGGCGCGGCGAATGCCGGGAATTTCGCGGCCACGGCGAGGAACAGCGTGAGCGTCAGCACCGCGAGATGGAAATCGCGGCGCGAAGTTTCGGACCATTTTCGATAGGGCTTCATGCGTCGCTGGCCGCGCGCAGCAGGTTTTCGCTGGTGGCCTCGACGCGCGTGAATTCGCCGCGCAGCCTGCCGCGGCGCATGACCAGCACGCGATCCGACATGGCGATGACCTCGGGCAGCTCCGAGGAGATCAGGATCACGCCGTTGCCCGCGGCGGCGAATTCGCTGGTGACTGCGTGCACCGCCGCCTTCGCGCCCACGTCGATGCCCTTGGTGGGCTCATCGAGGATCAGCACCGCGGGCTTGCGGGCCAGCCACTTGGCGAGCACCACTTTCTGCTGGTTGCCGCCCGAGAGGCTCTGCACCGGTTGTGTCGGTTCCTGCGCCTTGATGGAAAGCTTTTCCATCCACTGGCGCGCGAGCTCGTTTTCCTGGCGCGCACGGATCCAGCCGCGCGGCGCCAGCGCCGCAAGATTGGTCAGCGCGATGTTGGCCGCGATGGAGAACGGCAGGATGCTGCCCTGTCCCTGTCGGTCCTCGGGTACCAGCGCGATGTCCGCATGCCCGGTGACGTGCCCCGTGTGCGCGCGCTCGGCACCGAACAACACCTGCGCGAGTTCGCTGCGCCCCGCGCCCACCAGCCCGTAGATGCCGAGAATCTCTCCGCGCCGCAGCGTGAACGACACGTCTTCGAACTCGCCGGCGCGCCCGAGGCCCTCGACCTGCAACAGCGTCTCGCCCGGCGTGCTGTCCTGCTTCGGGAAGAGCTGCTCCACCGGCCGGCCCACCATGAGCCGGATCAGCTCGTCGCGCGAAGTTTCCGCGAGCGGCCCCGCACCCACCGAGGCGCCGTCGCGGAACACCGCGTAGCGATCCGCCAGCTCGAAAATCTCCTCGAAGCGATGCGTGATGAACAACAGCGCGCAGCCCTGGTCGCGCAGCTGGCGTGCGATGCGGAACAGCTCCGCGCACTCGCGCTTCGACAACGAGGCGGTGGGTTCGTCCAGGATCAGCACGCGCGACTCGTTGACCAGCGCCCGCGCGATCTGCACCACGTGCTTCTGCGCGATGCTGAGCGAGGCCACGGCCGTATCGGCGCCGAAATCCGCGCCCAGCTCGTGCAGCACCGCGGCTGCCCGCGTGTTCAGCGTCTTCCAGTCGACCAGGCCCAGCCGTCCCGGGTGCGCATTGACGAACAGGTTCTCGGCCACTGTCAGGTGGTCGAACACCAGGCATTCCTGGTGGACCACGCCGATGCCGAGGTCGCGCGCCGCGACCGGCGTCGGCACGCGCGTCCGGGCGCCTTCCAGGTAGATAGACCCCGAGTCCGGCTGGTGCACGCCCGAGAGGATCTTCACCAGCGTCGACTTGCCGGCGCCATTTTCGCCCAGCAGCGCGGTGATCGAGCCGCGATGCAGCTCGAGGTCCACGCCGGCCAGCGCCCGCACGCCGCCGAAGGACTTGCGAACGTCGGTGAGCGTCAGGAGGGGCGACACGGATACGGTTTCCGGCGGCGCTTCAGAAAATCTTCGCGAATTCGGCCACGTTGCCGGCGTCGTAGATGAACGGCTTGCTCATCGCGCCGACGCCATCGGCGCCGACGGCGACTTCGCCCATGCGGCCCGTGGGCACGGGCCTGGTGACATCGCCGCCGCGTGCCAGGCGCGTGGCGATCTGCATGGACGAGTAGCCGAGATCGATGGGATTCCAGATGGCGAACTTCGGCACGACGCCTTTCTGCACGTAGCCCGCGAGCTCCGACGGCAGGCCGAGGCCAGTGACCTTGATCTGGCCCGCCTTCCCCTGGTCTTCCACGGCGCGCGCCGTCGCGACGATGCCCACCGAGCTGATACTCACCAGCACCGAAAGATCCGGATGCTGCTGGATCAACGCCACGGCTTCGCGATACGACTTGTCGGAAACGTCATCGCCGTAGACCACTGCGACCATCTCGAGTCCCGCGTGCCGCGGCAGCGCCTTGCGCATTTCGGCCAGCCAGGAATTCTGGTTGGTCGAGGTGGGCGTGGCCGAAACCACGGCGAACTTTCCCCTGCCTTCTGGCGCAAGTTCGGCCGCCAGCGCCACGACTGTTTCACCGATGAGCTGATCGGAGGACGGCGCCAGGTGCATGAGTCGCCCCGCCGGCGCGACGCCCGAGTCGTACGAAATCACCTTGATGCCACGATCCATGGCCTTTTTCAGCGTCGGCACCAGCGCGTCCGGATCGTTGGCCGAGACCGCGATGGCATCGACGCGCTGCGCGATCAACGCGTTCAGCACCTCGATCTGGCCTTCGGCGGTGGGCGTCGTCGGGCCGGTGAAGATCACCTCCGCGTCGAGCTCCTTGCCCGCCTCCTCCGCGCCCTTGTGCACGGCGTCGAAGAAGCCATTGCCTAATGACTTCGCCACGATGCCGACGCGGGTACGCGCGGGCGCATCGGATTCTTTCTTGCCACAACCGGCCAGGCCCGCGGCCAACACGGCGCACGCGGCCGCAAGGATCATTCTTCTCACGTTCTGGAACCCCCGGATCGCCTGACTAGGCGATCTTCTTGATCTCGTCTTCCGGTGTGACCTTGGCGACGATCACCTTGATGCCGGCGGCGCGGAAATCCTCCAGCTCCTCCGGGCGCGCGCCATCGTCGGTGACGATGGTGTTGATGCGATCGAGGCCCGCCACGATCATCGCGGACTTGCGGCGCAGCTTGGAGCTGTCGGCCATCACGATGACGTGCTCGCTGCGCTTCAGCAGCTTGGTCTGCGCCTGCACGATGAGCGGGTCGGCTTCCATCATTCCGAAGCGGTTGAGCCCGTAGCAGCCGACGAACAGCTTGTTGCCCCAGAAGCTCTGGATGGTGTCGTTCTCGAACGGTGACAACACGATGTTCTGCTCGCGGAAGATCGTGCCGCCCGGCAACGTGATGCGGTTGCGGCTGGTGGCGAATAGTTTGGCCGCGATCGGGAACGAGTTCGTGAGGATGTCGAGGTCGGAATTCTCGAGGAACTCGACCAGCGCGTAGGTAGTCGTGCCGCCGTTGATGATGATGCTTTCGCCGGGCGCGATGAGCGCCGCGGCCGCGCGCGCGATTGCGCGCTTCTGCGGGACGCTGACGTCCTGGCTCATGGCGAAGGGCATGCCCACCAGGTGGGGCTGGTGGCGCGGACGGACGGCCTCGGCCCCGCCGCGGATGCGTTTGACCTCGCCGCGCTCGGCCAGCGCATTGATGTCCCGGCGGATGGTGGCCTCCGAGGCTCCCAGGAGGTCCAAAAGGTCCCCGACACTGACGATGGAGCGCTCTTCGACGAGCTTCAAAATCAGGTTATGGCGCTCTTTTTCCAGCATGAGATCTTTCGCCCCCCAGACCGTGATCGAATCTGCACGTGATTGATTGTATATGACGGTATCGTGTGATACACAGCCTCTCCTTAATGAAGGCGGGGCCGGGGCCTACTTTAGCCCCGGAACCACGCCTGGAGACATTGATGACCGTGGTTCAGAAGGCGCCCGAGGCGCCTCTCGAGATTGGCAGCGGTTGGGATGACGCGCATGCAGCGCGGCTCTCGCCGGCTGAGCTCCTTTTGTATCGATCCAACCTGCTCGGCAGCGACAAGCGCATCACCAATTTCGGCGGCGGCAACACCTCGGCCAAGATCAGGGAAAAGGACCCTCTCACGGGCACCGAGACCGAGGTGCTGTGGGTCAAGGGCTCGGGCGGCGACCTCGGCACCATGAAGCTCGACGGCTTTGCCACGCTCTACATGGAGAAATTCCGGGCGCTGGAGAAGTTCTACAAGCCTGGCACGGATAACGACGCGGCAATGGTGCCACTGTACGCACACGCCGCCTTCAACCTGAACCCGCGCGCCGCCAGCATCGACACGCCGCTGCACGGCCTGGTCGAGCGCGCGCATGTCGATCACATGCATCCCGATGCGCTGATCGCGATCGCCGCCTCGGCGGACTCGAAGAAGCTCACCGAGGAGATCTTCGGTGGCGAGATCGGCTGGCTGCCCTGGATCCGCCCCGGTTACGAGCTCGGCCTCAAGCTGCGCGAGTTGACGAGAAACCCAAAGCTCAAGGGCGCCGTCCTCGAAGCGCATGGCCTCTTCACCTGGGCGGACACGTCCAAGGCCTGCTACGAGAACACGCTCGACATCATCAACCGCGCGACCACCTGGCTGGCCGAGAAGAGCCGTGGCAAGCGGCCGTTCGGCGCCGTGGCCACGCCCGCGCTGACCATCGACCGCCGGCGCGAGATCGCGGCCGGCATCATGCCCGTGATCCGTGGCGCGATCTCCGAAATGGGGTCAGACCCCATTTCCGGGAAATGGGGCCTGACCCCAAAAGTCGGTCACTTCGACGATAGCGAGACCGTGCTGGATTTCGTGGGTGGCGAGCGGCTGCTCGGCCTTGCGGCGCTCGGCACCTCGTGCCCCGATCATTTCCTGCGCACCAAGATCTGGCCGCTGGTGCTGCCCTTCGACCCGGCGCGTGACTCCGTCGACCTGCTCGCAGCGCGCGTGAAGCCCGCCATCGCGAGCTACCGCGAGCGCTACGCCGCGTACTACGAGAAGTGCAAACGCCCCGATTCGCCGCGCATGCGCGATGCGAACCCGGTGGTCTACCTCGTGCCCGGCGTGGGCATGATCACCTTCGCGGCCGACAAGGCCACGGCGCGCATTGCCGGTGAGTTCTACATCAACGCCATCAACGTGATGCGCGGCGCGGCCAGCGTGTCCGCCTACCGCGGCCTGCCCGAGCAGGAAGCCTTCGACATCGAGTACTGGCTGCTCGAGGAAGCCAAGCTGCAGCGCATGCCGAAGCCCAAACCCCTGGCGGGCCGCGTGGCGCTGATCACCGGCGGTGCCGGCGGCATTGGCGTCGCGACCGCGCGGCGGCTCATGGACGATGGCGCCTGCGTGATCCTGTGCGACATCGATCGCGAAGCCCTGGCGGGCGTCGAGACCGAGCTGCGCAATACATACGGCGCCGACCAGGTGGCCAGCTCCTGGGTGGACGTCACCCGCGAAGACGCGGTCATCGGCAGCTTCCGCGACAGCGCCTGGAAGTTCGGCGGCGTCGACATCTGCGTTTCCAACGCCGGCATCGCCTCGGCCTCGCCAGTGGACGAGACCACGCTCGCGCTGTGGCAGAAGAACATGGACATCCTGGCCACGGGTTATTTCCTGATCTCCCGCCAGGCTTTCCAGCTGTTCAAGGCCCAGGGCATCGGCGGCTCGATCGTGTTCATCGGATCCAAGAACGCCCTGGCCGCCTCCCCGGGCGCCGCGGCGTACTGCACCGCGAAGGCCGCCGAGCTGCACCTGGCGCGCTGCCTGGCGCTCGAGGGCGCGCCGCTGGGCATCCGCGTGAACGTGGTCAACCCGGACGCCGTGCTGCGCGGATCGCGCATCTGGCAGGGCGAATGGGCCCAGCAACGCGCCGCGCAATACAAGAAGAGCGTGGACGAGCTCGAGGGCGTGTACCGCGAGCGCAGCCTGCTCAAGCGCAGCGTCTACCCTGAAGACGTGGCCGAAGCCGTGGCATTCTTCGCCTCGGAGCGGGCCGCGAAGTCGACGGGCAACATCATCAACGTCGACGCCGGGAACGCCACCGCCTTCACGCGCTGAGTTTTTCGGGGGAACCCATGGCCTTTGCCGATCCGCGCGACGCGAACTACATCGCGTCGGCTAACAAGCCGCACGCCGCCGCGCTGGCGGCCGATTACGCCGCCCTCGGAACTCAGCTGGCCCGCCGTGGCGTGGATATCGATGCCGTCACCAAGCAGGTGGCTGGCTTCAAGGTCGCGATTCCTTCGTGGGGTGTCGGCACGGGTGGCACACGCTTCGGGCGCTTCCCGGGACTCGGCGAGCCGCGCAACGTGTTCGAGAAGCTCGAGGACTGCGGTGTCATCCACAAGCTGACCGCCGCGACGCCCACCGTGTCGCTGCACATTCCCTGGGACAAGACCGACGATTTCATCGCGCTGCGCGAACACGCCGCGGCGCTCGGGCTCGGGTTCGACGCCATGAACTCGAATACTTTCCAGGACCAGGCGGGCCAGAGGCACTCATACAAGTACGGCAGCCTGACGCACACCGATGCCGCCGTGCGCGCGCAGGCCGTGGCGCACAACATCGACTGCATCAAGGCTGGCGCGGTGCTCGGCTCACGGGCGCTGACCGTGTGGATCGGCGACGGCGCCAACTTTCCCGGGCAGTCGCATCTCGGCAAGGCCTTCGAGCGTTACCTCGAGTCGATGGCGACTATCTACAAGGCGCTTCCCGCCGACTGGC
>Ga0315910_10005850_pt1 | contig 10030 bp, 6 predicted proteins | sample EdamamesoilMG_FD_204470 | JGI IMG/M metagenome (GOLD analysis project Ga0315910, IMG submission 204470) | Garden soil microbial communities collected in Santa Monica, California, United States - Edamame soil | ecosystem: Environmental > Terrestrial > Soil > Garden | place: USA: California... | reverse complement strand
GTTCGACCTGCATCTCCAGGAACGTGAAGCGATAGAAGATCAGAGTGATGATGGTCAAGTACAGCATCGCGCCGAGCAGATACATGCACAGCGTGAAGTACAGCACGGGCTCGCGCGCTGCCATGCTGGGCGCCAGCAGCGAGCCGAGCGATGACACGCCTTGCGTGGCCACGATCGCGATCAACCAGGCGCCGTTGATGCCCGCTTCGAGCGAGGGCTTCTGCTCGCGCACCACGACCGCGGTGAAGAAGGAGTACATGATCACGATCCAGAACCCGATCGCGATCCACCACAGCACGCGCGCCGGATCCGGCCTGCCCGCGACGACCACGAGCTGCGTGCCGAGCAAGCACGTCCCGGCGACGATGGTGAAGAACCCCGCGCCTCGTCCGTGATCGCGCAGGTCGTCCAGCACGTGCGAGAAGTAGAACGAGACGCGCACCAGGAACAGCAGGCTGAGCAGAGCGTACGCGCCGATATTGAGCCAGAGCAGCGCGTTCGCCAGCCACGGATATCCCACCAGCTTCGAGCCGATCGAGATGATGGCCGTGGCCATGACCAGCGCGAAGTACCCCGGAAAGAGCGTCTGAATCCCGCTCCTCATACGAGCGCCGAGCGTGCTGTCCATGACACGCGAGGTTTAGTCGCAACGGCGAGCGTATCGCAATGGAACTGCCGCGTTGTAGGTCTGGCGCGCCGGTGAGCCCGGGTTTACCCGGGCCTCGGCGGCCCCGCCGACGTCCGAGGGCGAGTGCCCCCACGGCCCGCGTCGGCGACTTCGCCGCGAGAGGCGCATCCCCCGGAGGGATGGTGGCGATAACCGTTTCGTTGGCTGCGCAGATGGCCGTTGAGACGAGAAATGGCGAAGCGTCTCGGCAGGACGCGGCCACAGCTCATGCGCTCCTCAACTCCATCCCATCGACTCACATTCACGCCGAGCTCACGCCGTCTTCGCGCTGGCCTCGGTGCTCTACTGACCACATTGGCGCTGGGCCTCGGCGGCTCCGCCGAGACGGCACGGGCCGAGAGCCACTCCGGGACACCGCTGGGAGGCGATCCGCCCCTGGCTCCGGCGCCGAGCACGGCGCCCGCTGACGAGGCGGCGCCCGGCGCGGCGTTGCCGGCGCTGCCCGCCGCGGCTCGTTCCGAGGAGAGCTTGGTGGTCCGCGGCATCTACCTCCAGCAGCTGACCGCGCAGGACGACAAGCGCCTGCGCGAGCTGATCGAGAGGTCGAAGGACGCGGGGATCAACACCTTCGTCGTCGACCTGTGGCGGCGCTCGCCCGACTACCCGAAGGCCGTCAAGACCATCCAGGACGCGGGCCTGCACTGGGTCCCCCGCATCACCATGTTCCCCGACGGAGCACGCCCCGGTCAGATCGACGACCGGCAGCTGCTCGAGCGGCGCTGGAGCCTGGTCGAGCACGCGCTGTCGCTCGGGGCGACGGACATCCAGCTCGACTACATCCGCTTCTCGTCGAAGAACGCCCCGTCGCCGGAGAACGCCACGAAGGTGCGCGAGGTGCTGCGCTTCTTTCGCCAGCGCTTGAAGGAGCGCGGGGCGCGCTTGCAGATCGACGTGTTTGGCGAGGTGTCGTACGGCCCGTCCATCCGCATCGGCCAGGACATGGGCCTGTTCGCGCCCGAGCTCGACGCCGTCTGCCCCATGCTCTACCCCTCGCACTTCGAGCCCTACAAGGAGACCGCCAAGACGCCGTACCAGACGGTGCACGGGGCGATCACGGCGCTCGAGCGGCAGACGCAGTCCCACCCGCTGCCGATCTACCCGTTCATCGAGCACTTCAACTACCGCTACCGCATGACGGAAGAGCAGCGGGCGGCGTACTTCGAAGCGCAGCTGCAGGCCGTGCTGACCTCGGGCGCTCAGGGCTTCTACGTGTGGAGCGTCGGCAACTACTACGACATCGTCTTCAACGTGCTCGAGCGCCGTGCGCGCGCGCGCGGCGAAGGCGCGCCGCTGGCGGTCGCGCCGTCGGCGGTCTTGCACGGCAAGTGACGGGCGCTCGTGGGCTTCACGCCGCCGGCACGTTCGGCTGGAGCGCGCGCCGCACGACATCGGCGTACGCGGCGGGTTGCTCGTCGTGGACGAGCAGCTTGCCGGGCAGCCGCGTGACGCTGGCCAGTGTCGGAAAGCTCTGCGCGAGCTCGTCGAGCAGACGCGCCGGAAACGTCGCGTCCTGCTCGCCCCAGACCAGGTGCACGGGCGCGCGGATGCGGGCGTGCACCTCGTTCACGCGGTCGACCGCAGAGTAGTCGAACGCACGCAGGAACGCCGCCGCGCCCGCAAAATGCCGCGGGGCGCGCAGCGGCTCGACGAAGGTCGAGCGGAAGCTCGCGTCGATGCGCGATGCGTCCAGGTAGCAGCTGCCAAACCCCGCGCCCGAGCGCAGGAAGAGCGCTTGCCCGAGCAGCGTCCCGAACACACGCCCCGCGCCCGGCAGACCGATCACCTGCCGATAAAAGGGCACCCACGGCGGACGATGATGTTGCACCTCGGTGTTGGACATCACCAGCGCCGACACACCAGGGTCTTCCGCGGCGACCAGACGCGCGATGAACGCGCCCGAGTCGAACGCCACCAGCGCATAGCGCTCGACGCCGCGAAACGCCAGCTCGGCGCGCACCCAGCGCGCGATGCCCTCGGCGCTGAAGTCGGTGCCCGCGTCCCACATCGAGTTCGGCGCACCCGGCAGGTTGAGCAAGTGGCAGCGATGGTCTGCCAGATGCTCTACCACTCGTTGCCAGGTCGCGCTCCAGAGTGGCCACCCATGAATGAAGACGATGTCAGCCATGGCGCCACGATAGTGCGGCACCACGCAGCGATCGAGTCTTTGCCGCGAACCTCGACGCCGCGCTCGAGAGACGCGGTGGAATGCTGCCCGAGATCGTCGAGCCGGCGATTGTCGAACGCTCGGTTGAGACGCATATGGACGATGTCCAGATTCGGGAGGAGTGAACCATGGCACTCGGTCTCTTGATCATCCGTCTGGCGGTAGGCCTCACGCTCGCCGCGCACGGAGCACAGAAACTGTTCGGAATGTTTGGCGGCCACGGTCTGGCCGGCACGGCGGGGTTCCTCGAGAGCCTCGGCTTTCGTCCGGGTCGACCGCTCGCGATCGTGGCCGGCGCCGGCGAGCTCTGCGGTGGCCTGGCGCTCGCGCTGGGGTTGTTCACACCGTTCGCCGCCGCCGTCGTCATCGCCACCATGATCGTGGCGGTGCTGTCCGTGCACTCCGAAAAGGGCTTCTTTTCGCAGAACGGCGGCTACGAGTTCGCGCTGATCATGGCGCTCGCGGCGCTCGGCGTGGCGTTTGCAGGTCCAGGTCCACTCTCGCTCGACGCCGCCTTCGGGCTCTCGCTGTCGGGCAACTGGTGGGGCATCATCGCCATCGTGCTGGGTGTGATCGGTGCCGTACTGCCGATGCTCGGGCGAGCCCTGGCGGCCCGCCGGCGCGCTCCGACCTAACGCGTCAGCGTTCGCAACATTCGGTTCGAACGCTCGTCGGTAAGGGTGGGGCTGCTCGGGTATCCCGAAGCGGCTCGGGGCCGAGGCCTGGTCGAAGGTTTGACGAGATCTGAAGCGGACTCGTCGGTCCCCTCGACCAGAAGCCTTGGACTGGGTCGATGGAAACCCAGCGCGGCCGAGGAGGACGTTCACTATGCAACCTTTCGAGACTCATCGCCCTGCAACGCTCGACGAGGTCCTGGCAGTGCTGGGTCACTCGAGCCCCGCCAAGGTGCTCGCTGGCGCTCGAGATCTTTTCCCCGAGCTGTCGCTCGAGAGTCTTCGCAGTTGCGGCTTCGTGGTGCGCGGCGCCCGCGCGCCGGCCGCTCGAGACCATCGCGCACACCTGGTGCGCGTGCCCGAACGCGCCGACGAGACGCGCGCGCCGCGCTAGCCGTCGGTCTCTGCCATCCACAGATCGAGCTGCCCCCACCCGCCGCGTCGCGGCCGCTGCAGGCGCCTCGACCCAGCGGCGCCCCATCCGCGGCCGCAGCGCGGCTGGCCTCCCCCAAACGTCGCTCTCGGCGCCGTGCTCGCTCGTGCTCGGCCGCCGCACGGTCATGCAACACGCTGGCGTGATCCGCGGCCTGCGCGCGAGATTGCGCGCGGCCGCCTCCCGCGCCGTGGGGGAGGCCCCATCGCGTGCGGCGCTTCGCGTGGCCCGCGGCAGGTCGTTCGGAATGTGTCCAGGTCCCCAGCGGTTCAGCGGCGTTGCCGTGATGGGTGAGCCATCGGACGACCCCGTCGGCGGCGCGGGGCTGCTCGGGTGGCTCGCCGGCACATCACGCGACACGCCTGCGCGCGCTGCGTCTACGATTGCAGCCCAGAAAGGCGATCGATGACGCAAGCGGATCTGAGCCACGAGGGGACCGACGCGGACGCCCAGGAGCTTCGGCTTCAGGTCTCGCCGAACGCCGAACGCAGCACGGCGGGGGGGCGGGGCGCGCCCGCACGAGCCTGGGCAGCGCTCGATTGGCTCGAGCACATCTGGCGGGGGCTGCGCGACCTGTGGTCGCTCTTGCGTGTCGTGCGCTTCGCCGTGCTGAGCCTGGTCGTCTACGTCGTGCTGATCGTGGGGGATCAGGGCGTGGATTCGCTGCTGACGTTCCTCGATCGTCCGCTGTGGCAGTGGCTCTTGATCAACTACTTCGCCTTGCAGACCTGGCAGTGGTCGCGCTTGATGGTCACCTATCGCTACTTGCCGCTCGACCGTCGCGACATCGACGAGTCGAGCGTGAAGAAGATGGCGCTGGATTCGAAGCAGCGCCTGCACGAGCTCGAGCTGAGCTACGAGGGCTCGCCGGCGAAGGCCAGGGAAGACGGGGTCGATCTGGTTCGCTTGCGCGCGGCAGACACGAACCTGGCGGCCAAGGTGGCGCTCATCTGCGCCCAGAACGCCCGGCGCCAGTCGCCGCAGGCGACGGAGAGGCTGCAGTGCTGGATGGAGTGGCTGCCGCGGGTCATGGGCGCCGCCGTGTACGCGGTGGCTGCCGTCGCGCTCGCGCTGGCGGCCCGGCGCTATGGCGGCCTGCGCGAGGGCCAGACGTGGCAGCTGTGGCTGTTCGCGCTCCTCATGCTGCTGAACGGGGCCGTGTTCATGCTCTTCGTGTGGCAGCGACGCACCCTGTTCAACGGCGTGGTTCTGGCGTGGCTGCGCCCGGATTGGCTGAGCGACGAGATCCGCAGCAAGCACCCGCTGCCCGCGAGCGATGGCTCACCCCGAGCGCGCTTGTCGGCCGACGCCCTGAAGCAGCTCTCTCCCGAGGCACGGGTGGGCTGGCGCCTGGTCGTGCGAAAAGGCCGGCTCGCAGATCCCGACACGGCGTTTACCCCCGGCGCGCGGCGCAAGCGCTTCGCGCTCGCGTTCTCGACCGACTCGAATCAGGACCTGAGAGCGAGCTGGCGCTGGCACAGCCTCCGGGACGTGCCGTACGACACGCGCGCCTGGCTCGGCGCGTGGGCGCTGATCACCAGCATCGCCTTCCTCGGCACCGCGCTCGCGCCCCACTGGTTCGCGCGCTTTGGCCCCGCGGGCAACGTGGCCATCGCGCTCTCGTTCTGGACGATGCTCGGCACGGCGCTGGTGTGGCTGTTCGATCATCGGCGTGTCCCGCTGGTCGTTCCCGTGTTCGCCTGGGGCATCTTCACCAATCTGATCTTCGACAACCACACCGTCCGCATTCAGAGCGGGCCGGCGCCCGCCAGCGCGCGAGCGGCCACGCCGAGCGCCGCCCGCCCCGACATCGGCACCTTCCTCCAGGCACAGCTCGAGCAGCGCCAGCACCCCCCGCGGCCGGTGATCGTCGCGACGTCGGGCGGCGGCATACGGGCCGCGTACTGGACCGCGACCGTGCTCGCGCAGCTCGACGCGCAGGTCGGAGAGCCCTTTCGTCACAACCTCCTGGCGGTGAGCGCGGTCTCCGGCGGGGGCCTGGGCGCGGCGGCGTATCTGGCCGCCGTGCAGGCCGTGCCGGGCCGAGAAGATCTCCGAGCGCGCCTGGACACGTTCCTGGCCCACGACTTTCTCGCCCCGACGGCGGGCGCGTTGCTGGGCCGCGACCTGATGTACCGGCTGCTTCCCCTCTACCCATTCGAGGACCGGGCCGCGGTGCTCGAGCGGGCCTGGGAGCAGGCCTGGGATGACGCATTCGCCGGCAACGGCGCCTTCTCGCGCGGCTACCTCGCCCTCGAAGGCTCGCCGGGCAGCGCCCCCGCCCTGCTCGTCAACGGCACGCTGGCAGCCACGGGCGAGCGCATCATCACGAGCCCATTCACCATCACCCGGACGGCGTTCCGCGAAGCACGCGACTTCTTCAAGTACAACGGCGAGCGCGACATCCCGCTCAGCACCGCCGTCTCGAACGGTGCGCGCTTCCCCATCGTGAGCCCCGCCGGCACCCTGCGCGACCGCGACGATACGGTCGTCGGGCAGATCGTGGACGGCGGTTACTTCGAGAACTTCGGCGCCGACACCGCGCTCGACGTGCTCAGAGCCCTGTGCGAAACCCAGCCCTCCGCGTCACGCGCCTGCGGCACCACAGAAGGCCTCATGCGCCCGATCGTCATCCAGATCTCGAGCGATCCCGCGCTCCCGACCTCGGACAAAGAAGCCCGTCCCCCGTGCTCGGAGGTCCATCCCCCAAACGCGGAGGCGCTGCCTCCCGCGGCGTCCCGCATCACACAAGTCGCCGTCCCGCTCGTCACGTTCTTCAACACCCGCGACGCGCGCGGAGAAAGCGCGATGTGCGAGCTCGAGAGCCTCACCACCGAGCGCTACGCCGGCACCTTCGTGCACCTGCGCCTCGTCCAGTACCCCGATCGCGAAGCGCCCCCCCTCGGCTGGGTCCTCTCCGCCGCCGCCCGAGACACCATCGCCAGCAACCTGACGGCCCCCGCCAACGCCGGGAATATCGACCGCGTCGTCGCGGCGTTGGGCGCACGGTGATGGGAGTGGACGGCCAAACGCCCCGCCGATCGGTGCGTTCTGCCGAGCACCGATCATGCGTGAGCCTACGGCGCGTACCGCCGTGTGATGACTTGCCGGCGTGAGGGCGCGGGGACGGCCAGCGGTGCGAGCACCCCCGAAGCGCTCGGGCCTATCTCTTTCGAGCGCCGGCGCTCTACAGCTGTTGCGCGACACGATACGCCGCCTTCCTCGCATGCTCCACGCAACCCGCGCACTGCTCTCGCTAACTTTCGAGCTCACGCGCGCAGCGCAATGCGCGTGCAGAAGTGAGCGATAGACCACTGCCCACGCCCGCGGCGCGCCTGCAACGAGCAAATTCCCTCACCCGCCCGAACGGCCCCTGCAACCATGCGCCGCGGCCCATGCGCGATAGCGCGAAGGAGGAACCGCGCTCTGCCGCGCCAGGTGATCGTGCGGCGCGGGCATGTTGTACGAGTGGAGTTGGGAGAACGTCATCATTGTGGCGAATTTGTCGGGTCGAGCAACTTCAGTCGTCCGCGGTGACACGTGCCACGGGAATGTTCGTCGCGGGGCAGGTGTGTAGCGCGGTTGCTGGCCCAGATTTCAGGGCGCTCTATGTTCTGGCGGGTGCGCTGGGCGGAGCTGGCGCGGGAGCGCTCGCCGGGCCCTGGGGAGCCGCAATCGGCGCCGGGGTAGGGACCTTTGTTGGGGTGGCCGCATCGCTCGCTACCGAGAGCGAATACGAGATGGAGTTCGAAGTGGACGTGCGGGGGCGTCTCCGGATACGCCTTCGACGGAAGCACCCTTGGTGAACTGAACGCCGCGAGCTGTGCATCCGGTGTGAATGCGCCGGCCCGAGGAGGAGAGGCAATCGTGTGTCCGCCCCGCTCGACGAAGGCGATAGTGGCAGTGAACGGGAGCTGTTGCCGCCACGTTTGGTGATTTCAGGTCGAGCGCTGCGCGCTGTCGTGCCAAGAGCGACAGCCCCTGGTGCGCCTCGAGCCAGTGCGTCGTGTTGTGCAGGTCGCGCGATGGCGCTGGGTCGTGTGGCCTTACCGTTGCGCTCGAAGAGGAACCGTTGATGCCCTTTGCCGAGGCGCTGCAGGCTGCAGGCGGCATCGAATACTCTGGAAGGGCGCTGAGCTGCCGCGAGTATAGGTCGGCGTTTCAGCGATGTTTGGGCCGAATGCGGCAGAGGGCTTCGCGCAGCAGGCGCTCGACGGACGCGCCCGCGAGCGCGGTGTCGCCGCGCAGCTCGGCGAGGACGGCCTTCACCTCGCCTTCGCGGAAGCCGAGGTGGCGCAGGGCGGCGTAGACTTTGGTGTGCGCGTCGATGGCTCGGGGCGCCGTCGGGTCACCGTAGGGCGTGCCATCGGCGTGACGGAAGGTGACGGTCCCGTCGTGCTCGCGTTCGATCAGCAGCTCGCCGCGATGGGTCGCTCGATGGTGTGCCGAGCAGATGCCCAGGAGGTTTTTGGCCTCGTGGCGGCCGCCCTCGGAGAGGGGCTGGATGTGATGGATGTCGAGGAAGGTGGCATGGCTGCAGCCCGGGACGCGGCAGTGTCGGTCGCGGGCGAGCACCGCCCGGCGCAGCGCCGGCGGGATGTTCTGCCGGGCGCGGCGCGGACGAGCGTCGGCGCGCCGGGTCGGGGCAGCGGCAGACATGGCGGGAGCGTCGTTCGCGGGGAGGCTCGCTGCGCTGCCAAAGGGGATATGCTCGGCGCCCACACGGGCGTGGTCGGAGCACCGACGGGCCGTTGCGCTCGTGTCGCTCGGCGAGTCGCCGGCGCTCTCGCGCGAGGCGCTCTCATTCGCCGGGGGCCCGGCAACGATGGGCAGGACCTCGCCGAGGTGCTGCGCGTCACACGCCGCCATGGAGACGATCGCGGCGTCGACCGGCACGCGCTCGCCGCCGGCGAGCTGGGCGCCGCGCCCGCAGGCGCTGCAGACGTCGAGCGAGATCTGGTAGCTGCTGCGGCCCGTGTCCTGGGGCCCGCCGAGGACGTGCCGGGCCATCGCGAGCAAGAGCGCGTCGTCGTCGAGGCGAGCGCCCGCCGTGCGCTCGAGCTGTCGCATGGCCTCCCGGAACGTCGCGAAAGTGTCGGGCGCCACCTCGAAGCGCAGCACGCGCAGGCGCGGGCGCTCGCTGCCTCCGGCGCCGGGTAGGTCGCCGGGGTTCGCGCTCGCCACGAGCGCTTCGAGCTCGCGCTGGGTCTTGCCGCGCGCCGTGCCGAGCCAGGCCTGCTCGGTCTCGGGAACCGCGACGCGAGTCAGCTCGCGCGCGGCGCACCAGCTCAGCCCGCCGGACTCGAGCGCTCGTGCCGTCTGCGGCAGCCCTTCGAGCGCCTCCGCCACGCGGAGCTTATCCTGCGTCGTGCGCGGCTTGTAACCGAAGAGCTGCTCCACGTACTGGCAGAACGAGCCGAAGCCGAGAAACACGTGTGCCGCCGAGCGCAGCGCTCGAAGCAGCCAGCGGCCCTCCTCGGCGTCGAGCCCAGCGCGCTGCCGTGCCAGCCGCGTCAGCGCCTGGTGTGCTTCCACCCAAGGACCTGTATCGTTCGTCGGAAGCGCCCGAGCGCCGTGCATCATCCCCATGGCGTCACGCTACCATGGCGACATCGACGCTCTCTGGCAGCCCTCGGGAGCTTTCCACACCCCGACGATCCAGAGCGAAGCCGTTCGGGCTGCGAACGCACCGTCGAGAGCGCCCTCACGGGCCTCGGCGGGCGCGTTTTCGTCGAAGCCTCCGTCTCGAGCGCGCGGGCCCTGCAAACCGGTCGAGCGAAATCGACCGCCTCTCATCGCTTACGGCAGATGGCGTCCGGTCCTCGCGCATCACCGACGGCGATCTCGAGGCCGGCGGGTTGGGAGAGGTGTCTGATGTGACGACGAGCTGGCTGGAAATGACGAGCCGATCGGCGTCGAGCTCGGCTGTGCAGGTCGCGGCGTCGGCGTGATCGCAGCTCGAGCTCAGGCAGGCATCGAAGATGACGCTGACGCTGAGGCGCGTGTCTTCGCTGGGCGAGAGGCAAGCGGTGCCTTCGTTGTCGATGACCTGCTGGGGCGGCAGCCGCTCG
>Ga0315910_10005849_pt1 | contig 10030 bp, 6 predicted proteins | sample EdamamesoilMG_FD_204470 | JGI IMG/M metagenome (GOLD analysis project Ga0315910, IMG submission 204470) | Garden soil microbial communities collected in Santa Monica, California, United States - Edamame soil | ecosystem: Environmental > Terrestrial > Soil > Garden | place: USA: California... | reverse complement strand
TCTTGAGGGCCTGCTCCATGGTCTCGCCCAGGCGCGCGGGGCTGGGCGTCACGTGCACGCCGGCGCGCTCGAGGGCGGCGATCTTGTCCTTGGCCGTGCCCTTGCCGCCCGAGATGATGGCGCCCGCATGGCCCATGCGCCGCCCGGGGGGCGCGGTGACGCCGGCGATGAAGCCCACCACGGGCTTCTTGACCTCGGAGCGGATGAACTCGGCCGCCTGCTCCTCGGCCGAGCCGCCGATCTCGCCGATCATGACGATGCCGTCCGTGTCCGGGTCGGCATTGAAGGCGCGCAGGCAGTCGATGAAGTTCGTGCCGTTCACCGGATCTCCGCCGATGCCGACGCAGGTCGACTGCCCGATGCCGCGCGAGGTGAGCTGCCACACGGCCTCGTAGGTGAGCGTGCCCGAGCGCGAGACCACGCCCACGCGCCCGGCCTTGTGGATGTAGCCGGGCATGATGCCGATCTTGCAGCCGGCCTTCGTGCCGGTGGCGGCGGGCGTGATGATGCCCGGGCAGTTGGGGCCGATGAGACGCGTGCGCGAGCCGCGCAGGCGCTCCATGACCTTGACCATGTCGAGCACCGGGATGCCCTCGGTGATGGCCACCACGAGCTCGAGCTCGGCGTCGGCCGCTTCGAGGATGGCCGCGGCGGCGAACTTGGGCGGCACGTAGATCACGCTGGCCGTGGCGCCGGTCGCCTCCTTGGCCTGCGCGACGCTGTCGAACACGGGCAGCCCCAGGTGCTGGGTGCCGGATTTCCCGGGCGTGACGCCGCCCACGAGCTTCGTGCCGTAGGCGAGGGCCTGCTCGGAGTGGAAGGTGCCGTGCTTCCCCGTGAAGCCCTGGCAGAGGACCTTGCTGTCGGCCTGGACCCAGATGCTCATGGCTACTTCCTCTTCCCGGCCACGGCCTTGCAGATCTTCGCGGCGGCGTCGTCGAGGTCGCTGGCCGTGATCAGCGGCAACCCCGAGTGCTCGAGCAGGGCCCGGCCCTTCTCGACGTTCGTGCCCTCCAGGCGCACGACCAGCGGCACGGCGAGCTTCACCTGCTGCACGGCCGCGATCACGCCCTCGGCGATCACGTCGCACTTCATGATGCCGCCGAAGATGTTGACGAGCACGCCCTTCACCTTCGCGTCCGAGAGCAGGATCTTGAAGGCCTCGGTCACCTTCTCCTTGGTGGCGCCGCCGCCCACGTCGAGGAAGTTGGCGGGTGCGCTGCCGTGCAGCTGGATCACGTCCATGGTGGCCATGGCCAGACCGGCGCCGTTGACCATGCAGCCGATGTCGCCGTCGAGCGCGATGTAGGAGAGGTCGAACTTCGAGGCCTGCACCTCCTTGGGGTCCTCCTCGTCGAGGTCGCGCAGGGCCAGCACGTCCTCGTGCCGGAAGAGGGCGTTGGAGTCGAAGTTGATCTTGGCGTCGAGCGCCAGCACGGCGCCGTCCCTGGTCGTCACGAGCGGGTTGATCTCGCACAGCGAGCAGTCGAGCTCGACGAACGCGCGCGCAAGCGCCTTCAGGAACGCGGCGCCCTTCTCGGCCAGCGCGCCCGTGAGGCCGATGCCCTGCGCCAGGCGGCGCGCGTCGGCGTCGGACACGCCCTTGGCGGGCGAGAAGGCGGCCTTGAGGATCTTCTCGGGGTGCTTGGCCGCCACCTCCTCGATCTCGACGCCGCCCTCCGAGGACGCCATGAGCACCGGCAGCTGCTGCTCGCGGTCGATGGCGATGCCGACGTACTTCTCCGAGGCGATGGCCGAGCCCTGCTCCACCCACAGACGGCGCACGCGCTGGCCCTGCGGTCCGGTCTGGATCGTGACCAGGGTCTTGCCGAGCATGCCGGCCGCGGCCTGGCGCGCCTCGGCCGCGCTCTTCACGACCTTGACGCCGCCGGCCTTGCCGCGTCCACCGGCGTGGATCTGCGCCTTGACCACGCACACGGGCGTGCCGAGCTCGCCGAAGGCGCGCTCGGCCTGCTCGGGCGTCGTGCACTCGCGCCCCTCGGGCACGGCCGCGCCGAAGCGGCGCAGCAGCTGTTTGGCCTGGAACTCGTGGATCTTCATGGGGCTCTCCGGCGGCTCTCTGGCATCGGCGCGAAAGGCCGCAGAGTCTAGCGGGCGTGCTGGACGGGCACTAGATTCCGGGCACATGCGGGCGTGGATCGGCTTCGGGCGGCTCGCGGCGGGACTGGGCGCCCTCGCCTGCATCGCCGCCTGCGGGCGCGCGGCCGAGCGCGACGGCCGGCCGAACGTGATCCTGGTCTCGCTCGACACGCTGCGCGCCGATCACGTGGGCCTGTACGGCTACGGGCGCGACACGACGCCCTTCCTCGACCGCTGGAGCCGGGACGCGCTCGTGTTCGAGCACGCCTACACGCCCTTCCCGTGGACGCTGGTGGCGCACATGAGCATGCTGACGGGCCTGTACCCGACGCAGCACGGTGTCACGCGCGCCAAGCTCGCGCTGAACGAGGAGATCCCGCTCCTCGCCGAGCGCCTGCAGCGCGCCGGCTACCACACCGTCGGTCTCTACTTCCAGGGCTGGATCCATCCGCGCCACGGCTTCGCGCGCGGCTTCGACGCCTTCCGCGCGCACGCCGACGCCGAGGAGGCGGGCCGGCAGCTCTCCGAGGAGCTGGACGGCCTGGACGAGCGCCGACCCTTCTTCCTCTTCCTGCATCTCTTCGACGTGCACGCCGGGCCCTTCGTGGCCGGCGACCGCTCGATGTACCCCTCGCCCGCGCCGTTCCAGGAGCTGTTCCTGCCGGGCGCGGCCGCGCGCCTGCCCGACCTGCGCTCCTGGGACGTGTGGGACTCCGAGCACCTGCTCGATTCGGCGCAGACCGAGGCGCTGGTGGCGCTGTACGACGGCGGCATCCGCCACGTGGACACGCGCCTCTCCGAGTGGTTCGGCGAGCTCGAGCGGCGCGGCCTGCTCGAGAACACGCTCGTGATCGTCACCGCCGACCACGGCGAGGCGCTGATGCAGCGCGGCAAGGTGGCCGGCCACGGCGACTTCTACGACGAGGGCCTGCACGTGCCGCTGCTCGTGCGCCACCCGCAGGGGCTGCGCGCGGGCGAGCGCGAGCGGGCCCCCGTGCACCTGGGCGACATCGTGCCCACCGTGCTCGCCACCGTGGGGTTGCCGGCCGACGAGCGCCTGCCCGGGCGCTCGCTCTTCGGCCCGCTCTCGCTCGAGCGCGCCCTGGCCGGCGGCGGCGGGCCGCGCGAGTACGTGCTGCGCTGGCCCGAGAAGATCGTGCGCGAGCCGGGCCAGCGCCTGCTGGGCGTGGACCTCGCCGCCGATCCGGAGGAACTCGCGCCGCACCCGGCCGACCTGGAGCGCTTCGCGCGCTGGCGCGGCGAGGCGCTGGGCGCGCTCGACTGGCCCGAGCCGCGCGCCGCGGCCGAGCTCACGCCCGATGAAGAGCGCTCCATGCGCGCCCTGGGCTACGGCGGAGAGGACGAGGAGCGATGAGCGCCCGCTCGGCGCTCGTGAGCGCGGGCCTCGCGGGCCTCGTCCTCGCGGCCTGCTCGCCGGCCGAGCCCGACCCGCGGCCCTCGGTGATCCTCGTGTCGATCGACACGCTGCGCGCCGACCACCTGGGCCTGTACGGCTACGAGCGCGACACCGCGCCCTTCCTCGACCGCCTGGGGCACGGAGCGATCGTGTACGAGCACGCCTTCACGCCCGCCACGTGGACGCTGATCGCGCACATGACCATGCTGACGGGCCTGTACCCCAACCAGCACGGGGTCACGGCCGAGCGCGTGGCCGTGGCGCACGAGCTGCCGCTCCTGGCCGAGCGCCTGAAGGCCGACGGCTACCACACGGTCGGGCTCTACTACCCCGGCTGGGTGCACCCGCGCCACGGCTTCGGGCGCGGGTTCGACGTCTTCCGCCCGCACGACACGGCCGAGGAGGCGGGCCAGCACCTGGCGGAGGAGATGGACGGGCTCGAGGACGGCCGCCCGTACTTCCTGTTCGTGCACCTGTTCGACGTGCACTCGGGTCCGTTCCAGGCCAAGCGGCACACGCTCTATCCCTCGCCCGAGCCGTTCCAGGACCAGTTCATGAAGGACGCCGAGGCCATCCTGCCCGACATGGACGAGGTGGCCCTGTGGGAGTCGGAGCACCTGCTCGACGCGCCGCAGCTCGAGGCCCTGACCGCGCTCTACGACGGCGGCATCCGCCACGTCGACACGCGCCTCTCCGAGTGGTTTGCCGAGCTCGAGCGGCGCGGCCTGCTCACGAACACGCTCGTGATCGTCACAGCCGACCACGGCGAGTCGCTGCAGCAGCGCGGGCGCATCTCCGGCCACGGCGGCTTCTGGCAGGAGGGTCTGCACGTGCCGCTCATCGTGCGCCCGCCGGACGGATCGCGCGCGGGCGAGCGCGTCGAGGCGCCCGTGCACCTGGGCGACATCGTGCCCACCGTGCTCGCGGTCGTGGGCCTGGCGCCGGACGCCAACCTGCCCGGGCGCTCGCTGCTCGGCCCGCTTCCGGAGGACCGCGTCGTCTTCGGCTACCGCCCGCCGCGCGAGTACGTCGTGCGCTGGCCCGTGAAGATCCTGAAGAGCTTCGACGAGAAGTACTTCGGCGGCGACCTGGTCGCGGACCCGGGCGAGCTCAAGCCGCAGTTCGCGCCGCGCGTCCTGTTCGAGGAGCTGCGCGCCCAGGCCCTGGGGCCCGAGCGCGCCTGGCCGCCGCCGCTGCAGATCGACGAGCTCAGCGAGCAGGACAAGGAGGACCTGCGGGCCCTGGGCTACGCCGGCGAGGTGGACGACGAGAAGTGAGCGCGCGCACGCCCCTGCTCCTGGCCGCGGCGCTCGCCCCGGGCGAGGTCGACGGCACGTGAGCGAGCCCGCCGGCATCCTGGTCGACCGCGAGCTCCGCGCCCGGCTCGGGCGCACGATCGCGCCCGCCCCCGGCGCCGCGCCGATCACGCCCGAGCAGATCCAGCCCGCCAGCCTCGACCTGCGCATCGGGGCCGTGGCGCACCGCGTGCGCGCGGGCTTCCTGCCCGAGCACGTGCCGGTCGAGGAGCGCCTGCGTCAGCTCTCGACCTCGTCGCTCTCGCTCGAGGGCGCGGGCGGCGTGCTCGAGCGCGGGCTGATCTACCTCGTGCCCCTGGAGGAGGAGCTGGCGCTCGAGGACGACCTCTCGGCGCGCTTCAACCCGCGCAGCTCGACCGGGCGCACGGACGTCTTCACGCGCGTGCTGGCGCCCGGCTGCGCGCGCTTCGACGAGGCCCCGCCCGGCTGGCGCGGGCGGCTGTGGCTCGAGGTGGCGCCGCTCTCGTTCCCGGTGCGCCTGCGGCGCGGCGACCGCCTGTCGCAGGTGCGCCTGTCGCGCGGCGCCGCCGCGCTGGGCCGCGAGGAGCTGCTCCAGCGCCACCGGCGCACGCCGCTGTGCTTCCACGGCGCCGAGCCGGTGGGCGAGAAGGTGCTGCGCTTCGACGCCGAGGGGGCGCTCCTCTTGTGCATCGGCCTCTCCGGGCGCGACCCCTGCGGCTGGCGCGCGGCGCTGGCCACCGACGTGGTCGACTTCGCGGCCACGGGCGCCCATGCGGCCGAGGAGTTCTGGGAGCCGGTGCAGGCGCGCGCCGGGCGCTGCGTGCTCGAGCCCGGGCGCTTCTACCTGTTCGCGAGCCGCGAGCGCCTGCGCGTGCCGCCCGACCTGGCGGCCGAGATGCTGCCGGTCGACGTGGGCATCGGCGAGCTCCGCAACAACTACGCCGGCTTCTTCGATTGCGGCTTCGGCTGGGACGAGGCCGAGCCCGCCCCGCGCGCGCCGCGCGGCACGCCGGCCGTGCTCGAGGTGCGCGCGCACGACCTGCCCTTCCTGGTCGAGGACGGGCAGCTCTTCTTCCGCCTGCGCTACTTCCGCGCGACGGGACGGCCCGAGCACCTCTACGGCCACGGCCGCGCCGGCCCCTCCTTCGGCCAGCAGGACCTGACCCTGGCGCGCGCCTTCCGCGCCCCGCGGGCCTGACGCGCGTTGCCCGGCGCGCGGCGGCTGCCTATACTCTTTGCCCCGATAACCGCGCGCAAACTCCATGCAGATCAACGCTCTCGACCTCCGCAAGGGCCACCTGGTCAGCCACCAGGGGCGCATCTGCACCGTCTTCGACTGGAGCATCATGCGCAACGACCGGCGTCAGTACGTGTACGTGACGCTGAAGGACCTGAAGACCGGGCGCGTGCAGGAGCTGAAGGAGCACGGTGACTCCAAGTTCGAGTTCCTGGAGAACGAGAAGGTCGACCTCACGCACTCCTACTCGGACGGCCCCGAGGAGGTCTTCTACGACAAGGAAGGCAACGAGTTCCGCTGCTCGGCCGAGGCCGCCAAGGACGCGCTGGTCTGGGGCAGCGACCTCTACGTCGGCTTCATGGTCAGCGGCGCGCTGATCCAGGTCTCGGCGCCCGCCTCGGTGATCGTGCGCGTCAAGGAGACCGCGCCGCCCATCAAGGGTGGCGGCAGCTCGGGCCTCAAGGACGCCATGCTCGAGAACGGCATCAAGGTGCGCGTGGCCAACCTGGTGAGCTCGGGCGAGCGCATCCGCATCGACCCGATCACGCTCGAGTTCCGCGAGCGCATCGGGGTGTAGTCGGCGTCCCGCCCCCGGCGCTCAGCGCCGGCGGGGGCCGTGCTCCAGGCGCGCGAAGCGCGTGGCGAAGAGCTCCTGGACGTCGTCCGTGTCCTGGTCGGCGATGTAGACCACGAAGCGGCCGTCGGACGTCGCGCGCATGTCGACGTCGCCGGCCGCGAGCGTGCCCGCGTCGCCGCCGGCCACGAGCGGGCCGCTGGCGAGCGTGGTCGTTCCGCTGGGATCGAGGCGCGCCTCGTGGAGCTCGATCGTGCCGGGGTCGGCGTCGTGCGCGAAGAACAGCGCACGGCTCGTGACCGGCGCGATCGCGAAGGCCCCCTCCCACTCGACCAGCTCGCCCAGGAGGCGCTGGCCTGCGCCCGTGCTGCGTCCGCCCAGGACGTCGAAGACGAGGCCCGCGCCCGGCCGGCGCACGCGGTAGGCCAGGTGCGCGCCGCTCGGCGAGAGGCGGAAGTCGTGCACGTCCCCGCCCGCGAGATCGGCGCTGACGCGCCGGGGCGCCTCGCTCCCGTCGAGCGGGACCGAGAAGAGCTCGAGCACGTCGTTGGCGTTCTGGTCGGCCATGTACACGAGCCGCTGCCCACCCGGGACGAACTCGAAGATCCGGTGCGCGACCTGCAGCGTCGGGCTGCCGCCCACGTCGCCGCCGAGCGGCAGGGTGCCGTTCAGGCGCACGGCCGGGCCGCCGCCCAGCGCCACGCGGAAGAGCTCCCACACGCCGTTGCTGAGCTGGTCGGCCACGTAGACGACGGTGGCGCCGTCCGGCGAGAAGGCGAAGGCCGGTCCGACGTCCGGCTCCGAGCGCACGTCCCCGCCCGTGACCATGGGCCCGCTGAGCTTGTGCGGCGGCGCGCTGCGGTCGGCGGGCACGGCGTAGAGCTCGAGCACGTCGTCGCTGTCCTGATCGGCGACGTAGGCGACCCACTGCCCGTCGGGCGAGAGCCCGTAGAACTGCGCCGGGGCGAGGGTGCCGGTATCGCCGCCCACGTCGCGGCCCGGAAGGAGCGGCGCGTTCAGCACCACCTCCGGGCCGCCGTGCAGCGGAATGCTGTAGAGCTGCATGGTCCCGTCCGTGCTGCGCACGGACACCACGCGCTCGCCGTCGGGCGTGACGCGGTAGTCCTCGGGCACCGGGCCGAGGAGCAGGGCCGGCCCCGTCGCGTCGATGGCCGCGGAGAAGAGCTGCTCCTGGGCGGGTGGCCCGGCGACGAAGACCACGCTCTGCGAGTCGGGCGCGATCCGGAAGGACCACACGGAGGCCTCGATCGGGATGCGCTGCGGCAGGACCCCGCCGTGCGCGGGCACGCTGAAGAGCTGGAGGCCGCGCAGGAAGAGCACCCGTTGCCCGTCCGGGCTGAGCGCGTACTCCTCCACGCTCTGGAACGGGCCGGCGCCGCCCGACACGCGCACGGCATCGCCCGGCCCGCCGAGCTCGACGCGCCACAGCTCGTCCTGCTGCGTGCCCTGGCTGGCGGTGTAGTAGGCGGCCGTGCCGTCGGACGTGAGCTGGAACGAGGTCACCTGGCCGGCCACGCCGCCGAGCGGCAACGGCGCGTTGAGCTTGAGGGGCGGGCTCGTCGCCCCCACCGGGGTGCCGTAGAGCTCGACGGCATCGGCCGCCTCCTGGGCGGCCGAATAGACCAGACGCACGCCATCCGAGGCGAAGGCGAGGAAGCGGACGCCGCCGCCGCTGACCATCTCGCCGCTCCTCTTGACGGGCGGCGTCACGCCGTTGAGCGGCACGAGGAAGAGCTCCTCGAGGTTGCTCGCCTCCTGGTCGGCCGTGTACGCGACGCGCGTCCCGTCGGGCGAGAACCGGAAGAGGTGCACCGCCGCGTCGGAGGAGAGGGACGCGCTCACGCGCACGGGGCTCGCACCGCCGGCGACCGGGACGCGGAAGAGCTCGAGGCCGTGGCCGGCCACGAGCCCGGCGACGAAGAGCACCTGGCTCGTGTCGGGCGTGAGCTCGAACGACACCGTCTGCGCGTCCGGTCCGTAGAGCTTGAGCGCCGGCGCGCTCCCGTCCAGGGGCACCGAGTGGAGCTGGAACAGGTTGTCCACGTCCTGGTCGCTGGTGTAGACGACGCGCGTGCCGCCCACCTCGAAGAGCGACACGTCGCGGTCGATGGCCACGAACGGCGTCAGCTGGACGACGGCGCCGCCCGTCATCGGCACGCCGTAGAGGCCGACCACCTCGTCCTGGCCCTGATCGGACGAGTACACGAGGCGCGTGCCGTCGGCCGAGATGCGGAACTCGAAGACGTCGCGGTCGATGCCCAGGCTGCCGCTGCGCTTGACGGGCGCCGCTCCACCGCCGATGGGCACCGCCCAGAGGTCGATGCGCTCGTCCTGCTCCGCGTCGGCACGGTACACGACGCGCTGCGCGTCGGGCGAGATGCGGAAGTCGATCTGCACGTCCGCCAGCGGCTGCGGCGCGTCGAGCTGGACGGCCGGGCCGCTGCCGTCGATGGGCACGCTGAAGAGGCCGACGACCTCGTCGGCGGCCTGGTCGGCCGCGTAGACGACCCGGGTGCCGTCGGGGCTGATGCGGAACTCGAGCACGTCCCCGCCGGCGGCCAGCGCCCCGTTGAGCTTCTGCGCGGGAGCGCTGGCATCGGCCGGACGACTGAAGAGCTCGAGCACGCCGTCGCTCAGCGCGTCGGCCAGGTAGACCACCCGCGTCCCGCCCGGGGCGAGCGCGTAGCGGAACACGTCGCCCGAGCTCCCCAGCGGGCCGCTGAGCTCGAGCGGCGGGGCCGAGCCGTCGACCGGCTCCCGGAAGAGGCGCGTGCGCCCGCCGGTCACGAAGCGGTAGAGCAGGTGGTCGCCGTCGGGCGTGAGCGTTAGCTGACTGGCCTCGCTCGCTCCGAGCTCTGCGAGCTGGACGGCGGCGGCGCTCCCGTCGACGCGCACGCCCAGCACGCGGTTGCTGGCGATCTCCACGTACACGGCGTGCTCGTCCCCGACCAGGAACGACTCCACGTAGTCGAGGTGGTCGCGCGCGAGCGGCGCGTTCAGCTTCACGTTCTGCGCCGCCAGCGCCGCGCCCAGCGCGACGAGCGCGCCCGCGAGTCCGCCAGCGCGCGTCCCCGTCCGCCCGAACTGCGCCTCGACCATGGCCCACCTCCGCGACGGCCCCCACGGCCGACGTCCCGATCCTAAGCGCGCTGGCGGGAGCGCGCTAGAACGCCAGCGGGACCCAGTTCGAGAGCACGAGCGCGCCGCCGCCGAAGGCGAGCTCCTGCACGCGCAGGAGGCCGCTCACGCCCGGCGGCACGAGCAACGGAACGCTGCTGGGCGGGTTCGGCCAGGGGAGGCGCAGGGCGCTCGTCGGATTCAGGAACAGCGTGCCGACCTGGGGGAAGTGTCGCGTGCCGGGCAGGCCGACGAAGAGCCGCGCCCCCAGGCCGCTCGGCCCGGTG
>Ga0315910_10005848_pt1 | contig 10031 bp, 11 predicted proteins | sample EdamamesoilMG_FD_204470 | JGI IMG/M metagenome (GOLD analysis project Ga0315910, IMG submission 204470) | Garden soil microbial communities collected in Santa Monica, California, United States - Edamame soil | ecosystem: Environmental > Terrestrial > Soil > Garden | place: USA: California... | reverse complement strand
TGAAAATTGGAGCCAGGTCATTTTGAAGGCAACGATACGCTGATACACTCCGTCCACTTTACCGCTGACAAAGAAATACTGGTAGGCAGTCACCAGGGAAAGCGCAGCGGATACGAGCAAGGAAACGGTGCCGGCAATTCCTGCCAGGGAATTGAAATATTTTTTGCCAAACAAGCCCAGCAAAAGGAAGCTGGCCAGCGGAAGCAGGGGAATCAGAAGTAAGGTCAGGTTGCTGCTCATTTAGAATTTCATTTCGTTGGCATCCTCCACATCGATGGATTGATGGCTTCTGTATAAATTGATGATGATGGCAATGGCTACGGCTGCCTCCGCAGCGGCAATGGTGATGACGAACAAGGTAAAAAACACACCGTCCAGTTTCTCCGGGTAGAGGTATTTGTTGAAGGCCACAAAATTGATGTTCACGCTGTTCAGGATCAGTTCCACAGACATCAGCATGGTAATCATGTTCCGGCGGGTGAAAAAGCCATACACGCCGATAAAAAACAAGGCGGTGCTGACGAACAGTATATGGGACAGTGGAATTCCGGTCATGCTTCCTGTGGTTTTACTTTCATGGCAATCACGATACAGCCGATCATGGCAGCCAGCAGCAGGACGCTGATTACTTCAAACGGCAGCACATATCCGTGGTCGCTGATACTTAACATTTGATTACCGATGGCGGCCACACCGGGCGAAAAGGCGGTTCCGGCCGGGTTGTTGAACGGATGCTGATCAATCAGCATAAAGGTCCATGCAAACCCAAAGGCAGCGGCCAGGCCTGAAAACAAGGCACGGCTGCGAATGGCTTTGGGCAACTCACTGCCCGACTGCTGTGTCAGGAAAATAGAGAAAATAATAAGCACGACGATACCCCCGACATAGACGATGATTTGCACGGCGGCGACGAACTCCACTTCCATCCAGAAATAAAGTGCAGCGATTCCCAGTAAGGAAAACAAGAGCCAGATAGCCGAGCGGAAGATTTTCCGGGCTGTGACTGCCAGCAACCCGGAACTAAGAATCAATGCTGAAATAAGGTAGAAGATTATTTGCGAAGCGCTCAAGGTTGGTAGTTGGGTAATTAGGTAATTAAGTGATTAAGTAATTAAGTGACCAGGTGATTAGGTGACCAGGTGATTAGGTGATTAGGTGATTAGGTGATTAGGTGATTAGGTGACTAGGTGACTAGGTGACTAGGTGACAAGGTGATTAGGTGACTAGGTGATTAAGCTTATCTATGGTCTATAGTCCATCTTCTATCTTCTATCTTCTATCTACTATCTACTATCTTCTATCTTCTATCTTCTATCTTCTATCTTCTATCTTCTATCTACTATCTACTATCTTCTATCTTCTATCTTCTATCTACTATCTACTATCTTCTATGGTCAATGGTCAATGGTCCACCCTCACTCCACTCCTTCCATCAACCTGGATCCCTGCTTGTTCAATATTTTCGTAAGCTGGCTCCGGTCGAATACGCTGTGCTCGAAGTTTTGTGCCATCTTAATTGCGTCGGTCGGGCAGGCTTCAATGCAGAGGTTGCACATCGTACATAATTCAAGATGGTAGACGAAGGTATCCAGCGCTTTTTTCTTTTTGCCGTCGGGCTGCACGTCAAATTTCGTGACAATCTTAATGGTGCCGTTTGGACATGCCAGCTCACAGGCCGTACAACCCGTACATCGGTGCTCATTGGTATCCGTATGCAGCATCACCACTTCCCCGCGAAAACGATCCGACAGCTTGGCCTTATACTCCGGATACTGTTCCGTCACAATTTCCTTCGGATGCGTGAAATAGTAACCAGTTAGTTTCATCCCTTTCAACAGAGACTTGGTCGCACGGGCAATATCTTTTATATAATTCGTTAAAAACATTTCGTAATCTCCTGTTTCTTATTGCCTATTTTCTTACTTGCTTATTTTCTTGCTTTCTCAAAACTAGAAATGCCATCCCATAATTGCAATCAACGTCGTCAGCAATAAATTAAACAGGCTGACCGGCAATAGGTATTTCCATTCCAGGCTCAGCAACTGATCCACGCGCAGGCGGGGGAAAGTCCACCGGAACCACATAATTACGAAGATGAGGAAAAAGGTCTTACCCATAAACCACAGCGACGACGGGATGAAATCCATGATGTGGTTGAAAGCCTCCAGATTTCCGATATGAAACGGCATCCAGCCGCCCAGGAACAAGGTGGCACCGATGGCACAGACAATAAAGATATTAATGTATTCGGCGAGGAAGAAGAGCGCGAATTTCATTCCTGAATACTCCGTGTGAAATCCTGCCGTCAGTTCCGATTCCGCTTCCGCCAGGTCGAAGGGGGCGCGGTTTGTTTCCGCTGTCGAAGCGATGATGAAAATAATAAAAGCGATGATGGCAGGGGCATGGCCTTTAAATAACCACCAGCCATCTTGCTGGGAAGCAATAATATCAGACATCTGCAGGCTGCCTGCCAATACCACAATCGATATAACCGACAATCCCACTGAGAGCTCATAGCTGACAATTTGCGCTCCGCTTCGCATGGCACCGAGCAGGGAATATTTGTTGTTGCTGGCCCAGCCTGCCATCAGGATGCCGATGACAGAAATGGATGACACGGCCGACACATATAAGACGCCGATATTAATGTCCCACATCTGGAAACCTTTGGCAAAGGCAATGGGCGCCAGTATCAGCATGGCCGCAATCATGACAACAAAAGGTGCCAGGTTAAAAAGGAACTTGTCGGCGCCATCGGGGGTAAGACCTTCCTTCATCACCAGCTTTAACGTATCGGCCGTCGTTTGAAAAATTCCTTTCGGTCCCACGCGGTTGGGGCCTAAACGAATCTGCATGACAGCAGCTACCTTACGCTCCATATACACCAAGGCCAATCCCAGTACGGCAAATAAGGAAATAGCCAGAATGCCCACGATAAGGCATTGTATCAACAAAGCAGTCACGGGACTGAATGAGGCATTCAGCCAAAGTTGAACAGCGTTTGTTATACTTTCTAAACTAAACATGGAACATTCTATAGTATATGCCTTTAATATTCAAGTTACTGCTCTTAGGAGATGGTTCACAGTTCACAGCAGAGGTTTCATAACAGGAAGTTGATCGTTCGGAATCCGGGCCCTTCCCTGCCTGCCTGCCGGCAGGGACTCCGCTCAGGGACTGGTATCCTCAATCCCAATGTCTATCGACTTTCAATATTCTCATCTCCAAATCTCCAAATCTTCAAATCTCCAAATCAACTCATTCTCAAACCTTGTCCTTCAAAGCTTTAGCGAAGAAGGATTTTCAAATTCTCAAATTCACTCATCGGTCTATATCCGGTATCACCAAATCCAGCGTTCCCATCATGGCGACCAGGTCACCGATCTTTCCTCCCCTTGCCATGTGATCGAGTGCCGACAGATTTGAAAACCCCGGTGAACGGAATTTAATACGGTACGGCGTGGTGGCGCCTTCGCTAACAATATAAACACCCAGTTCTCCGCGTGCCGTTTCGACGCGCGAATAAAATTCTCCCTTGGGTAATTTAAGGACTGCCTTTGTCTTCGCCTGGAAGTCGCCTTCAGGAATCTGATCAATCAATTGCTCAATGATACTGATCGACTGGTACATTTCCCGGATCCTTACCAGGTAACGGGCGAAGGAATCACATCCTGTTTCCAACGGCTCTTCGAATTTCAACTGGCTGTAGACTTCGTACGGATAAAGTTTGCGGATGTCGCAGGCAATGCCGCTACCGCGGGCCGTGGGCCCTGTGCATCCGTAGGAGATGGCATCTTCCCCGGAAAGCACGCCTACTCCCTTCATCCGGTTCTGGAAGATCACATTGCCGGTAACGAGCTCGTTGTACTGATCCGCCTTTTCACGGAACAATTTGATAAATGCTTTTACGCGTTTCTGAAAATCCGGATGAAGATCAGCCATCACGCCCCCGGGCACGATGTAATTCATCGTAAGTCTCGCCCCGCAGGTATCCTCCATAATGTCGGTGATCGTTTCCCGTTCACGGAAAGCAAGGAAGAACGGCGTAAAGGCACCCAGGTCCATGGCCATGGCGCCCCACCACAGTTCATGGGAAGCCAGGCGTGTCAACTCATCCATCAGGACACGGATGACTTGTGCGCGGGGCGGAATTTCCAGCTGCAGGCCTTTTTCCACGCAAAGCGCACAGGCATGGTTATTTATATGCGAGGACAGGTAATCCATCCGGCTCGTCACATAGATGAATTGCCTGTAGGTAAGGCTTTCACACATCTTCTCGATGGAACGGTGAATATAGCCCAGGTGCGGTTCCACTTTCTTGATGGTCTCGCCGTGGAGGGTAATCACCAGGTGAAGGACGCCATGCGTAGACGGATGCTGCGGCCCCATGTTGATGATCATATCACCCTGCTCTGTTCTTCCTACTTCCTCCAGCATATTACAGTTTTATCATATTCACAGGGTCTTCAAAATCTTTTCGCAGCGGGTAGCCTTCAAAGTCATCGGTGAGGAGAAGCCTTCTCAGGTCGGGATGGTTTAAAAACTGTACACCAAACAAATCATATTGCTCGCGCTCATGGAATTCCGCAGTGCGCCAGATATCACAGACCGTTTCAATCGCCGGCTGCTGGCGGTCGAGCTTGCATTTTACCACGAGCGTATGGCGATGCAGCGTGGACGTGAGGTGATACACCATGGTGAAATGGGTCTTCCAGTCCACGCAGGTGACGCAAAACAAATAATCAAAATCCAACCCGGCTCCGTTGCGCAATTGCGCGGCCAAGGCCTTCCATTCTTTCGGATCCACCTGCACAGTAAGCCACTCTCCCCCCTCTTCAAAAACACCGGAAGGAAGCAGGGCCGTAACGGCAGATTTCAAATCTTCGGAAGTCATCAGTTAATCCTAATTTTTTCAATTCTAAAATCATCTCTTCACCACTCAGGCACTAAGAACACTACGTTTCACTCAGCGTATTTCATCTCTAAATTCTCAAACCTTGTCCTTCGAAGCTTTAGCGAAGAAGGATTCTCAAATTGCCAATCCCGCCAGCTGTCGGGACTCAAATTTTCTTCTGCTCGTCCCTGATCTGCTCGCGTGTCTTCCCGCTTTTTATTTTTTCCTGCAGCGTAATCAGCGCATGGAGCAGGGCTTCCGGACGGGGAGGACAACCGGCAATATATACATCAACGGGAATCACATGGTCAGCGCCTTTTACCACAGAATAGGTATTGTAAAAGAACGGTCCGCCGCTAATGGCACAGGCGCCCATGGCGATTACGTATTTCGGATCCGCCATCTGGTCGTACAGCCGTTTCAGCACAGGAGCCATTTTATTTACGATCGTGCCGGCTATAATAATCACATCGGCCTGGCGCGGCGTGGCGCGTGCCACTTCAAACCCAAACCGGGAAAAGTCGTATTTCGCCGATGCCACCGACATCATTTCAATTCCACAGCAACTGGTGGCAAAGGTGAGCGGCCACAGGGAGTTGGATCGCGCCCAGTTGATCACATCGTCCAGTTTGGTCAGCACAATATCTCCTCCCGGCACAGGATGAACTTCACCGGGAAAATCCCTTGCAGGTCTTCCGGAAACTGCGGTGAGGGCTTTTTCCGGCGTGTTATTTATATTTTCTTCCATCTGTTGATCCACGCAACTATTACATCCATTTCAGCGCGCCTTTCTTATGCGCGTAAAGAAATCCCAGGAACAGGATGAACACAAAAATCAGGATGTCGATAAACGCCACCCAGCCCATTTGTTTCACCACGACAGCCCAGGGATAGAGAAACACCAGTTCCACATCGAAGATGAGAAAGATCAGTGCGAACAAATAGTATCCCACATGAAACTGCACCCACGTTTTGCCGACCGTAGGAACGCCACATTCATAAGGCAAACCTTTTTGCGGATTCCTGGATCCCCGGACAAATACTTTTGAAACCAGTATCCCACCGGCGGAAAAAGCAATGGCGGCGAAAACCAGGACTAGTAGCGAAGCTGCACCCATGGCTATAGTTAATTACTTACAAAATTACTCACTTTTAGCAAGACAAGACGCGCGGACAAAGGCTCTTTCGCAGATAATTTCATACGATTATGTTCATAAGTTTAAAACGCTTTCACTCCACGATGCCCTGCAGTATACGAATTGTTTTTTCAAGCATGTCGTCGTCAAAGTCAAGATGGGTGACCATCCGGACAGCCTGCCGGCCGAACTGAACAGCCAGGATACCCTCCCTTTTTAATGTCTCCAGGAACTTTGCCACCGGCATGCTGTCCTGCAGAACAAAAACCACGATGTTCGTATCCACGGGAAGCAGTTCTTTCACCCATGATTTTCCGGCCAGCGCTTTTCCCAATGCGCGGGCGCGTGCATGATCTTCTTTAAGCCTGTTGATGTGATGATCCAGCGCATAAATGCCGGCAGCGGCAAGATAACCCGATTGCCGCATATTGCCTCCGAAAGCCTTGCGGATCCGGCGGGCTTTTGCCACAATCTCTTTATTCGATAACAGCAGCGATCCGACCGGTGCGCCCAGTCCTTTGGAGAGACAGACAGAAACGGTATCGAAGAGGTTTCCCCAGGCCGACGGGGATTCACCGGTTTCAGCCAGCGCGTTAAAAATCCTCGCGCCATCCAGATGCATCTTCAGGTTATGCTGCCTGCATACACCGGCGATTTCTTTTGCAGTTTCCAACTTGTAATAGCTGCCTCCTCCTTTGTTGCTGGTATTTTCCAAAGCAACCAGGCCGGTAGGCGGCTGATGAATGCTTTCAGGGTTTATATTTTCGAGCACATCGCGGGAAGTGATTCTTCCGCGGTCGCCGGCAACCAGGCGTACCGATAATCCGGAATTGAACATCAGTCCGGCGGCTTCATAATAATAAATGTGTGAAGATTGATCGCAGATTACCTCCTGCTGAGGCTGGGAAATGGCTTTGATGCCAACCTGGTTGGTCATGGTCCCGGAAGGGCAGAAAAGTCCGGCCTCTTTTCCAAAAAGCGCCGCCGCTTTCGCTTCCAGTTTTTTTACAGTGGGATCTTCGTCAAAGACGTCGTCACCAACCTCGGCCTCAAACATGGCCTGCAGCATGGGCTTGGTGGGTCTTGTGACCGTATCACTGCGTAAATCGATCATGAACTGCCTGATTTGCGCCCAAACATAAAGAAAATTGAACAGAAAGGGCAATATTCTTCCCTGTTTCAAATGGGCGCATTGCATTCCTCCGAAATATTCATTTACTTGCAAATGAAACAGGCTACGGAGTTTCCCGTTGCAAAAAACTTACACACATGAAAAACAAATACCTGGCCTGGCTGCCATCTTCCGCGTTAGCCCTTGTGCTGATGATCTCAACCGGAACTGCCATCGCGCAAGCGGGCACGAGCGTCATTAAGTTTAACACCACCTCTTTTGTTACGAATCACTACATGTTTCAATACGAACGTGTATTGAGCCCGAAACATTCCATCGCCATTGGCATTGGTTTTTCCAGCGACGCCGAACTTCCATTCAAAGAACAATTACTGGATGCCGCCGATGGCAACCAGGATGCCATCAATGCCATTGAAAGCACGAAGTTTGACAAGCTGACGATCACACCGGAGTACCGTTTTTACACAGGCTCCAAAGTCGCCCCCATTGGATTTTATGTAGCGCCATTTATGCGCTACATGCATATGTCAAGCGACCAGATTTATCCGTTTACAACCAGCGATGGTAACTATCATGAAATTCCGGTGCAGGGGACTTTCGATTGTTTCGGTGCAGGAGCCATGATCGGCATACAGTGGGCGTTAGGAAGTCATCTTACGTTGGACTGGTGGATTTTAGGTCCTTTCTACGGAGTACAGGATGGCAGTTTCCATGGAACCGGTGATTTGACCGACTATACAACACAGGATGCTGCAGACCTGGAATCGGATATTGAAAGTGTGGACCTGGGTCCATGGAGCGTGGAAGCAACGGTATCCGGCGCAGGTACAACGAATGGTGTAGTCGATGCAACGGTGGAAGGTCCCTACCTGGGCTTGCGTGCCTTTGGTTTTGCGCTGGGTTTCCGATTCTAAAGGGCCATTTTATTCATTTTCGATTCCAGGGTTTCTTCCGGGGTTAAGCCAGCTGCTCAATCTTTAAAAAATCGGGGATGCACTCCCTCCCTGTTCCTTCCGATTTTTTTACTACTTTCGCAGTCCGTTTTTGGGGTATTGGCCATTATTAATGCCCACTTAACGGTTTCGTTCAGAGCTACATACATGCGGATGTGGCGTAATTGGCAGCCGCGCCAGACTTAGGATCTGGTGCCGAAAGGCGTGGGGGTTCGAGTCCCTTCATCCGCACACAACAGGTTCAGAGTAATAACATGATCGAATAAAGGGACGCATGCGTCCTGCAACTTGTCAAATTCTCAAATTCTCCCAATGAATATCACGAAAGAAAACCTTGACTCCCTTCACGCAGTAGTTAAAATCCAGGTAGAGCCTGCCGATTACCAACAGCGTGTCAGCGACGTAATTAAAAAATACCAACGTACGGCAAACATCCCGGGATTTCGTCCGGGAAAAACACCTTCCGGCGTGATCAAGAAAATGTACGGCAAACCTGTGCTGATTGAAGAGTTAAACAAATTATTGTCCGAAACATTGGGCAAATACATTGCCGACAATAAACTGGATGTGCTGGGCAGCCCGCTTCCTAAAAACACGCACACGGAAGAGTCCTGGGAAGACGGAAAGAGTTTTGAATTCATTTATGAACTGGGACTGGCGCCCGAATTTGAAGTGAGCACATCACTGTCATCCAAACTTCCTTATTACACCGTACAGATCGATGACAAAATGATCGATAACGACGTGAACGACATGCGCAGGCGGTATGGAAAATTCTCCAACCCTGAAGCAGCGGAAGCCACGCATATTTTATACGGCGAATTCCAGGAACTCGACGCCCATGGCGAACCTTTAGCGGAAGGCCATAAAACCACGACGACCATAGCCCTGGAAATGATTGCCGACGCCGACAAACGCAAACCGTTTATTGGCGTAAAGAAGGATGGAACGGTCCGTTTCAATCCCCTGCAAACGATGGGCAACAGCGCGGAAGTAGCCGCTATGCTGCGCGTGGAAAAAGACGCACCCGCCATGAATTCCGATTACAACTTTACCGTAAAAACCATCAACCAGGTTGACAAAGCCGAACTGAACTCCGAATTCTTCGATAAAATTTACGGCGAAGGCGTAGTGAAGACAGAAGCGGAATTCCGTGAGAAAGTAAAAGAAGGCATTGCGGCCTATTTCACCCAGCAGAGTGATGCCAAACTCCGGAAAGACCTGCGTACCAGGTTGCTGGAAGAAACCGGCATTCCGCTCCCCGATGACTTTTTGAAACGCATGCTGAAGGCCAACCAGGAAAAACCGATGGACGAGCATGAATTCGACCACCAGTATTACCATGTCGTGGAAGACCTGCGCTGGAACCTTGTTCAAACCAGGCTGGCACAGGCCAACAACGTCACGGTGACAGACGAAGAAATTCACCAGGCAGCGAAACGTGCGATGCAGCAGCAGTTTTACCAGTACGGCATGTACGACCTCGATGACGCCAAACTGGAGAACATCACGGCACGTTACCTTGGAGAAAACAACAACTACGAGCGAACCCACCGCAACCTGGTCGACCAGAAAGTATTTGCCGCGATCAAACCGCAACTTGCGCTGGATGCTCATGAACTTCCTTATGAAGAATTCGTCGCGAAGCTGAACGAAAAGACAGCACATGAACTCGAGCATCACCACGCTTAGGCAAAACGCAAAAAACAAAAAACAAAGACAAGGATTTCCTCCTCTTCGGCTATTTATATCGCTGTGATTTGGGATTTGTTATTTGGGATTTGATATTTGGGTTTTGATATTTGGGTTTTGATATTTGGGTTTTGATATTTGGGTTTTGATATTTGGGTTTTGTTATTTGGGATTTGTTATTTGGGATTTGTTATTTGGGATTTGTTATTTGGGATTTGTTATTT
>Ga0315910_10005847_pt1 | contig 10033 bp, 7 predicted proteins | sample EdamamesoilMG_FD_204470 | JGI IMG/M metagenome (GOLD analysis project Ga0315910, IMG submission 204470) | Garden soil microbial communities collected in Santa Monica, California, United States - Edamame soil | ecosystem: Environmental > Terrestrial > Soil > Garden | place: USA: California... | reverse complement strand
CGGAAGGACGACCTCGAGCTGGCGCTCGCCGGCCGTGAGCTCGAGCACGGCGGGCGTCACGCCGAGCGGCCGTCCGTCGACCCGGATCTCGGCGCCGGCGGGGCTCGAGCTCAGGGTCACGGGGGCCCAGCTCGGCGTCAGCGTCGCCGTCACGGTCTGCTTTTCGTGGCCGCCGGCAACCTCGACGCTGACGAGCTCGCTCAGGAAGCGCTCGGCCGTGAACTGGACCTGGTGCGTGCCGGGCTGAACCTCGACATCCGTCAGCGGCGCCGTGCCGATGAGCTCGCCGTCGAGCCGGACCTCGGCCGCCGTCGCGGGCTCGGTCACGAATGCGAGGAGCCCCGGCAGCCGCACGAACTCGAGCGCAACGATCTGGTTCGCGAGATCGCCGACGTCGACGGGCTGGTCGATCGGATAGTAGCCGGGGAGCGTCGCCGTCACGCGGTGCTCGCCGTTGCGCAACAGCCAGCGCTCGCCGAGGCGGAACTTGAACCAGGTGCCCGGCAGCTCGAAGCTTTCGGCCGCGGCCGGCGTGAACTCGAAGCGCACCGACTTCGCCGTGAAGGCGAACCAGCTGAGCACGGCCAGCACGACGAACGCGACGTAGATGGCAAGCGCCGCCCGGTTGGGGAGGCGCGAGCGCAGGGGAACCGCAGGCTCTTCCTTGCGGCGGAACGCGACCGGGCGCACCGTGACGGCCTCCGGATCTTCGCGCGTCAGCGCCTCAATATCGGGCGGCGCCGTGTCGCCGGCCGTGATCTGCGCGTCGATCGCGACGGACAAGCGGCCGTCGCGCAACCTGCAGGTCAACCGCGCCGTGTCGAGCGCGATGACGCTGCCGTCGTCGATCCGCTGCGAGCGCGTGAGCCGCTCGCCGTCGAGACGCGCGTTCGTCGTGCCGCGCGCTGCCTGCACGAAAAACACGCCGTCGAGCTGGCCGATCTGCACCGAGCCCGTGACGTCGGCCAGCACGAGGTCGTTGCCCGGGTCGCCGCCGAAGCTCACGGGCAAGGCACCGGCATCGAAGTGGCGGCTCCCGCCCGCCTGCTCCGTCTCCAGAACCCAGTCGCTGCTGCTCGCCGTCATCTCAGATCGGCTCCGTGCACACGACCTGGACCGGCTCGTTCGCGACGCCGGGCAGCACCGAGAAATTCTCGCGGACATCGCGGAAGCCCCGCCGCTGCCCGACCGCGATGTAGTCGCCGGGCCGGAGCGCGAGCTCCTTGACGGTGAAGGCGCCGAGGGCGCCGACGCGGTAGACCGTGACCTCGGTCTGGCCGTCGGAAGCGAGCGTGATCGGGATCGGCGTCGAGGCGAGCACGACGATGCGCCCCAGCTGCTCGATCTGCTCGAGATGGCGTGGGCCGGGCTCCGCAACGGTGCGGGCCTGGTCGAGCAATCGCCGTCCGTCCTCGAGCACCTCGTCGACGAGCAGCCGGCGCGGCGCGTCGATCAGCGCCTGCATCTTGGCGGCAAGGTCGGCGCGAGCCTGCGAGCGCTCGAGGCCCTCGATGGCGAAGGTCAGGGTGGGATCGGCGGCAAGCGCCTCGCGGTAGCGCGCGATCGCCTGGTCCCAGCGCTCGGTGCGCTCGAAGGCGCGCGCCCGGACTTCGGCCATGGCGACCGCGTCGAGCAGGGAGCCCTGTTCCGCCTGCGCGAGGCCGTCGCGGGCCGCGGACGAGTCCGGGCGCATGGCGAGCGCCTGCGCGAAAATCGCGGCGGCCTCGGGATTCCGGTCGGCCGCGAGCTCGGCATAGGCCTGGTCGAGCAGGGTTTCGAAGCGCGCCGCGGCGATCCGCGCGGTGACGGAGTCGAGCGCCGTGCGCGCCGGCCGCCATTCGGCGTCGAGCGTCAGGGCCTCGCGGTAGGCCGCGGCCGCGGTCTCGAGATCGCCGGCCTGGTCCGCGGCATCGCCGCGGCTCACCGCCTCGAGAACCTGCGGCAGCGACGCGGCGCGCTCCCGGCCGCGCTTCGCAGCGGTGTTGTCCGGCTCGAGGCTGAGCACGATCGCGTACTGCTCGTCCGCGAGCGCGGCGTCCCCGCTTTCGATGGCAGCGGCGCCGGCAGCGAGGGCTTCGCCGACGATGCTGCGCGAGCGCAGGAGCAGGGCCTCGCCGATCTCGAGCGCGGACTCGTATTGACGCACGGATTCGGCGAAATCGGTCGCGAGGTAGGCGTCGTCGGCGAGCCGGGCGGCGGTCGTGTAGGACGACCAGGTGACATCGCCCCAGCTCCCGGCCGACAGGGCATCGAGCGCCTGGCGCTGCTCGAGCAGCGTCGCGAGGAGCGACTCGGCCTGCTCGCGCAGGCGTGCCATCTCCTCTTCGCTCCGCACGGGCACAGGCTCCGCCGGCGTCTCCGCCACGGGCTCGGGGACCGGCAGCGGTGGAGGCGGAGGCCGCTCGATCCAGGCGGGCAACCAGACAAAGGCGAAGACGACGGCGACCACGGCAACGGCACCGATCGAGAGCGCGAACAGGGGCGAGCGACGCGGGCGCACCGACGAATCGTCCGCCGCACGCTTCGGCGCCACGGGCAGGCGAACCGGGACAATAGTCTGATCCCGATCGTCGAAATCCTGCGGCGACTTCCCGGTCATCGTTGGCCCAAACCCTGTTGACGCAGCGATTCTATGACAGTCCGGAAGCCCTGAAGTCCCACGGTCCGGGCCCCCGCGTACGAGGCGAGCGCGGCATCGACGACGGCCGACAAAGGCGCGACTGCCCCGGCCCGCCCGGATGATCGGCCCCGGCCGGGTGGGGCGCCGTGGATCAGCTCATGGACCAGGGCCGCCAGGGCATGCACGTCGTCGGCTGCCGAAACGGGCGCCACGCCGCGGTCGGGCGCGACGACCGTCGTGCCTCCGGCGGTCCAGGCCAGACCGTCAGCCAGCGCCGAGCCGAAATCGATGAGGCGCACGCTGTCGTCGCCGGCGAAGAGCACGTTGCGCGGCTTGAGATCGCGGTGCACGAAGCCTTTCCGGTGCAAGAACCCGAGTGCGTCGACGATGCCGGCGAGCGCATGGACCCAATGCGCCGGCGCCGCGCCGGCGAGACTCACCAGATCGCCGCCCTCGAGATACTCGACAAGGAGAAACGCGCCGGCCTCGTTCCGGATGACGCGATCGAGCCGGACGATGTGAGGATGCGAGAGGCCGGCCAGGATCCGCGCTTCGTGATCGACGAGCGGGGCGGGGCCGGTCTTGACCGCCCAGGGCTTGCCGGATCCGTCGTGCGCGAGCCAGACCGTTCCGCGCGGTCCGATCGGCCGGACAATGCGGAGACCCTCGGCAATCTCGTGCCCGGGCTGCAAGGACGGGGTGTGATCGGTTGCTGACCGGGCCTCGCCGCTACGGCTCCGCTCAGACGTCTGCTGGCGTGCTCCCGCTGCCATCGGCGGTCGCTTCCCCGGAGTCATCGGATGCGGCATTCGGGGCGGAAAAATTCGGGGCGACGACATTGCTGCCCGAGGCGCTGTCATCGGCCGCATCCTGAGCGGTCGCGCTGTCATCGTTGGCGGACTGTCCTGCCGCTGCGCCGGTCGCGGTCGCGGCCCCTGGCGTCCCGGCAACCGGTGCGCCACTCTCGGTCGCCGCGTTCGCATCCGTCGCGCTTGCAGCCACGCCCGATGGAGCGACGGTCGGGTCCGCCGGCGCCGTCGGCGCGGCCTCGGTCTCGACGCTGATCGCGATCTCCTCGGGCACGAATCCGGTTTCGGAGATGAAAAGCTGGCGCAGCAGGTTCTGCCACTCTTCATATTGAGCGTCGGCGGTGCCGGTCAGCCGGTGCTGCGTGCCCTGGACGTCGACCACGAGCACTTTGGCGGCGTCGTCGAAGTCCTCGGCGAGCTCCTGCAGGGACTGGGTGTGCAGACGCTTCTCCTGGCGCCGGACGGCAGCCGAGCGGAGCAGGTCGTTGCCGATCATGATGCCGGCGTTCTGGAGGATCACGTCGGTCAGTGCGTCGGAGTCGCTTTGTCCGCCGTAGGCGATCGAGAGCGCGATCGCGAGCGCCCCGAGGCCGGTTCTAAGCTTGGCGGCCCGCTGCGCTTCCTGCAGCCGGATCGAGTCCTCGCGGGTGAACTCGCGCCAGCTGTCGTAGGAATCGGAGGCGTCGAGCGCGAAGCTTTCGTAGTACTGGTCGAGCGTCTCGAACAGGAGCTGCTCGCGCTGGCGGACGCTCTGAATGCGGCCGAGCATCGGATCATCGACGGCCGGCAGCCGCACGGCTTGATAAGTGCCGTTGTTGCTTTCCTCGACGTAGTCGCCGAAAGCTTCGGGACTGAGCGAGCCTGCGTACCGGAGCTCACCGACGGTACGGATGTCGGCAATCGCCTGGCTGTCGAATTCGGCGCGCGCGATGGCGAGATCGTTCGCGATCCGATTGAAGACGTCCTGGTAGGGATCCTGCGTGGGGTAGTACTGCCGGTTGTAGGCACGCTCCGCGGTTTCCATGTCGTAGTCGTCGTCGAGCCAGACGCGACCCGTCGAGTCGGTTGCCGTGACGCGCATGGAGAAGACGAAACCATCCGATCGGAGAATCTCGCCGTGGACGTTGAGATCGAGCGCGGTCGATTCACGCGGCGTCACCCAGACCGCGCCCCAGTGTCCGCTGCGCGACAGGGCGTTGCGCAGCTGGACCGCGTGGAACATCGACTCCGCGCGACGGATGTGGGGATAGGTCCCGTCGCGCATCAGCTCCTCGAGAACCTGCTTGTCGATCTCGCCCTCGGGCACGCCCGCTTCGAAGATGACGATGCCGACGTCGAGCAGCTCCGACTCGGGATAGGTGCCGACCGCGGTCGTGCTGAGCGGCACCGAGTGGGCGATGACGACTTCCTGCGTCGTGCAGCCGCCGAGAATCGCGGCGATGACTGGGACGATTAAGAGTCGCACCTTCGGTCTCCCCTGTCCGTCAGCGCCGCGGCGTGTCCTCGAGAACCCTCACGTAATCCTCGTACTCGCGCCAGAGCTCGGCCTTGACGAACGGATCTTCTTCGGCCGTCGCATACTCGCAGAGCTGGCGCGCCGTGTTGTCGGTGTCGGTGCAACCCTCGACGCCGAGCGGGCCCGCGCCCGCGACGGTGCGGGGATCGGGCTCGCTCGAGCCGGCCGCGCCCTGGGAGCCGTCGCCCGGGCCACCGCCGGCCCGCTGGTTCGAGACATTGCCGTCTCCGGCCGCGCCGCTGCCGTCACCGGCGCCATTGGCACCGCTCGAACCGTTCGCGCCGCCGGAACCGCCGGCACCGCCGGCCTCCTCGAGCACCGCATCCGCCGCCTGCCCGCCACCGGCTCGCGCCAGGGCTTCCTGCTCGCGGCCCATGGCCTGGTCGAAATCCTCGAGCGATTCGCCGAAGGCGTCCTCGGTGCCGGCGCTCGAGCTGCCGCCGTTGCTCCCGAAAGACTCGCCCGTGCTGAAGAGATCGTCGACGCCCTGACCGGCCGCGCTGCCGCTGCCGGCATTCTGGCCGTCCGCGTTCTGTCCTTCGCCGCCACCCTGCTGGCCGCTGCCGTTGCTTGCGGTCTGGCCCGCGCCCGCCTGGCTGCCCTGGCCGCTCTGGCCGGCTTGCGTGCCCTGACCGCCCTGCCCGCCCTGGCCGGCTTGCGTGCCCTGACCGCTTTGGGAACCCTGGCCGCTCTGGCCCGCCTGCGATCCCTGGCTGCCCTGCGAACCCTGGCCGCTCTGGCCGGCCTGCGTGCCCTGGCTACCCTGAGAGCCTTGGCCGCTCTGGCCCGCCTGCGTGCCCTGATCGCCGATGGGAATTCTCGCGCCGCCCATGGGCAGGCTGCCGCCCGAGGTCATGCCGCCGGACTGCTGCCCGCCGGACTGGCCCTGCTGCGAGCCCGAGGACGCCGACTGCTGCCCGCTCTGGCCGCCGCTTTGTCCGCTCTGGCCGCTCTGCCCGCTCTGGCCCGATTGCGAGCCCTGCGAACCGGATTGCGAGCCCTGCGATCCCGACTGCGACGATGACTGCGACGACGACTGCGAGCCCTGGGACTGCGAGCTCTGCGACGACGACTGGGAGCTCTGTGACGAGGACTGCGATCCCTGCGGAATGGGGATGCTGACCTGGCTTCCGGACTGCTGGCTGACCGGCATGGGCGTCGTGCAGGCGCCGAGAACGAGCCCGATGACCGTGGCGAGTGCGATGCGTTCGATTCTCATGGCGCGTCTCCGCTGCATTTCTGCCAGGGACCAGCCGTTTGGATGCAATCCCCGGTCCCTGAGTTCATCCTAAACCCGTCCCGCGTTCATTGCACCCGGCGCGCGGACGGCACCCCGCGTATTCCATAACGTGCGTCGATCGCCCGGGTTGACACGCTCCGAAAGTCGGCTGCGCTGCGCTAAGATGCCGACCTATGAGAACCATAACACCGATACTGGCGCTGCTGCCATCGCTGCTCGCTCCGCTCGCCCTTGCCCAGGATGCGCCGGCGGGCCCGCCGCGAACGGCCTCGCCCGCGGGCGCCGAGCTCTACATCCAGTCGCCGGCCGATGGCGCCGAGGTCCGCTCGCCCTTCCTGGTGCGCTTCGGCCTCCGTGGCATGGGCGTCGCCCCGGCCGGTGTCACCAACGCCAACACGGGGCACCATCACCTGCTCATCGACGTCGCCGAGCTTCCCGCGGACAACCTGCCGCTGCCGATGACCGAGCAGTTCCGGCATTTCGGCGCGGGTCAGACCGAGGCCGAGATCTCCCTGCCACCGGGTCAGCACACGCTGCAGCTCGTGCTCGGCGACTCCCTGCACATCCCGCACGATCCCCCCGTGCGTTCGGCGAAGATCACGATCACCGTCGTCGAATAACTCCCGCGGAGTGCCTGCCATGCGCGTGCGCGAGGATTTCATCGCCGCGATCGGCAATACGCCGCTGATCAGACTGCGCAAGGCCTCGGAGCTCACGGGCTGCACGATTCTCGGCAAGGCCGAATTCCTGAATCCCGGCGGCTCGGTCAAGGACCGCGCGGCGAAGTACATCGTGCTCGATGGCGAGAAGAAGCGGCTCATCGAGCGCGGCGGGCTCATCGTCGAAGGCACGGCCGGCAATACCGGCATCGGTCTCGCGCTCGTCGGCAACTCGCGCGGCTATCGCACGCTGATCCTGATGCCGGACACGCAGTCGCAGGAGAAAAAGGACGCGCTCAGGCTGTGCGGCGCGGAGCTGCGCACCGTGCCCGCCGTGCCCTATCGCGACCCGAACAACTACGTGCACATCGCCGCGCGCACGGCCGATGAGCTCAGGGCGACGGAGGCGCACGGCGTGCTCTACGCCAATCAATGGGACAACCTCGCGAATCGCGAGGCGCATTTCGACGGCACGGGGCCGGAGATCTGGGACCAGACGGACGGGCGTGTCGACGGCTTCATCTGCGCCGTCGGCACGGGCGGCACGCTGGCCGGCGTCGGCTCATACCTGAAGCAACGCAATCCCGCGATCGTCGTCGCCGCCGCCGATCCCATGGGAGCGGCGGTGCACAGCTGGGTCAAGACCGGCGAGCTCAAGTCGAGCGGCAGCTCGATCACCGAGGGCATCGGACAGGGACGCGTCACGGGCAATCTCGCGACGGCGCAAATTGACGATGCTTATCAGATTCCCGACACCGAGATGCTGCCGGTCGTCTACGACCTGCTGCAGCACGAGGGCCTGCTCATGGGCGGCTCCACGGGCATCAACGTCGCCGGCGCGATCCGTCTCGCACGCGATCTCGGGCCGGGCAAGACGATCGTCACAATCCTTTGCGACTCCGGCTCACGCTACCAGTCCAAGCTCTTCAATCCCGCCTTCCTGGCGCAGAAAGGCCTCCCCCCACCGCCCTGGCTGAATTTGGTGCCAGGCACCTAAATGTACCTTTAGGTGCCTGGCACCAAATTCGGACACCTTCGTTTCTACAGCCAGAGGCTGAGCTGGGGGAACGTCATCAGCAGGATCGTCACGGCCAGGGTGATCAGCACGAACGGCAGCGCCCCGGCGAAGATGGTGCCGAGGCTGATGCTCTGATCGTCGAGGCTCGATTTGATGACGAAGACGCTGAGGCCGAGAGGTGGCGTCAAGAGCCCGATCTCGACGCCGATCACCGTGACGATGCCGAACCAGACGAGATCGCCGCCGAGGCCGGTGACGACGGGGAGCGCGAGCGGCAGCAGGATCAGCAGGATCGACGTCGAGTCGATGAACATGCCGAGCAGCAGCATCAGCAGCAGATAGATGACGAGAAAGCCGAACATGCCGAGACCGCTGCCGCCCAGGAAGGTGGCGACGTCCTGTGTCAAACCGGTCAGCGTCAGCATGCGGCTGAAGCTGCTCGCGGCAATGATCAGGAACAGGATCGTGACCGTGACCTGCCCCGTCTCGCGGATGACCTCCCAGAGCCTCGGCCCGTCGAGTCGACGCTTCGCGAGCGCGAGCACCATCGCCGCGAACGCACCCGCGGCACCGGCCTCGTGCGGAGCGAAGATGCCGAGGTAGATGCCGCCGAGGACGATCAGGATCAGGATCACCACGGGGATGAGGCCGAGCATCGCCGCCCCGGCGCCGATCGGGTCCGCCTTGCGCCGCGCCGAGCGCCCGACGTGGCCGACATGGCCCGGCGCGAAAGTCGCCATCAGGACGGTGGCGACGGCGAAAGCGACCGTGAGCAGGATCCCCGGAATGACGGCCGCACGGAACAGCGCGCCGATCGAGACCTCGGCGATGACGCCATAAATAATGAGAAGGATGCTCGGCGGGATCAGCATGCCGAGCAGCGACGAGCCGGCCGTGAGCCCGACCGCGAATTTGGGCGTGTAGCCCTCGCGCACCATCTCGGGCACGGCGATCTTCGAAAAGATGGCGGCCGAGGCGATCGAGATCCCCGTGATGGCGGCGAACACGGCGTTGGCCGCGATCGTCGCGACGCCGAGCCCGCCGCGAATCCAGCCGAAAGCGAATTGCGCCGCGCGGAACGCATCCCGGCCCATGTCCGAGATGTTGACGAAGAGGCCCATCAGCACGAACAGCGGCACCGAGGCGAAGACGTACTCGGAGACCGTGCCTTCGGCCGCGAGCGCCATGGTTTTCATCGAGACCTCGAAATCCCGGCGCAGGATCGCGACGCCGAGGAAGCTCACGACGAGGAACGACATCGCGATCGGCAGCCCGAGCGCGATCAGCGCGAGCACAAACAAGACCATCGCGACGCCGACGAGCCGCGGGCTCGCGTCGCCTTGCCAGAGCAGCGCGGCGATCACGGCGATCGCCACCGGAACGAGCAGGACGAGCAGTCGCCGGGCACCGGTGTCGGAGACAAGGCCGGCGGACGCCGTGGCGTGCGCAGGCGAACCGGCCGGCGCCTCCGCCGCCCCCGCCGGAAGCGCGACGCGGAACTTCAGGTCGGCAACCGCCGCACGCGCGCACTCGACGGCCGCCGCCAGCGCGCCGAGGAAAACGATCAGCTTGATCGGCCAGACCTGCACCGCGAACAGCCCCTGCACGCCGGCGTACTCATCCGTGCGGAACGCACGCAGGAAGTCGGGCCAGATGCCGATGGCGATCGCGAGGCACATCGCGAGCCCGGTCAGCGAAATGACCGCGCTCCAGTCGCGTGCGAGCCGCGGCCGGCGAGTCTCGATGCGCATGACCAGAAACCCGGCCGCTGTCAGCCGGCGCTGCGCGATGGCATACGCGAGCTGCAGGAACACGGTCGCCACGAGCGACAGCGAAACCATCTCGGCGACGCCGCGGATCGGGCGGTCGAAGAAGCTGCGGCCGACGATGTCCGCGCAGATCAGGAAGGTCAGTGCGAAGGTCCAGACCACCCCCGCCCCGTTCATGAGGCTGATCAAGCGCGTGAATGGCCGCATCGATCTATTCTTGTTCGAGCTCGAGATCCCAGTTGCGCTGCGGTGTGCCGCCGCGGCGGCGCACGGAAACCATGTAGATCCGCAGAACCTCGCCGGCCGGAATTCCGCGGGCCTCGTTGTCCGCGACCCACTGCCCGGCGATATTCGGCAGGCTGTCGATCCAGCGCTGCTTCTCGGCCGCCGTCAGCTCGCTGA
>Ga0315910_10005846_pt1 | contig 10033 bp, 7 predicted proteins | sample EdamamesoilMG_FD_204470 | JGI IMG/M metagenome (GOLD analysis project Ga0315910, IMG submission 204470) | Garden soil microbial communities collected in Santa Monica, California, United States - Edamame soil | ecosystem: Environmental > Terrestrial > Soil > Garden | place: USA: California... | reverse complement strand
TTGAAACTTACAAATGCATCCCAAATAAGGAAGCTGTTGGCATCATAGCTAGAATTCGTAATTCCTCTATTCACCCATGAACTGCCGTTCCACGTTTGGGTTAAAGCGTAGGTTTGATTGTGATTCCCATCATATGCATAAGTCATGATCCTGTTGTTTTGAAGAGTTGCACCCGAATATTTCTGCACAAGTGAATTAATCCGATTGCCTTGTGCATCATAACCATGGGTAGTCACCACTGAATCTTTCCAACTTCCGGAGATCCAATACTGATCATAGGAGCTATCCAGCTGATTGTTGATATTATATGAATTGGAAGTCAAAATAAAATTATTCCAGCTACCACTGTTCCATTTTTCGTAAAGCCTGGTAAGAGGTAGATTATTTGGAGCATATGTCCAGGAATACCTGTTGCTATAAGTCAAAGGAGGAGTCGATCCGCTTAGAATTACTTGTCCGATTTTATTGTTATTGGAATCATATAACGCTGAATCGAGTGTGAGGGTATCCCAATTGGTTCCATTCCACGATTCAGATAAATAGGTGAGCTGTTCGCCTGCGGAATTGTATGAATAACTCTTCCTGTATTTGTTCTCCCAGATACTGCCGTTCCAGTTTTGCACTTGGGAATTGATTAAACGATTATTTGCGTCATAAATTAGCGTATCAAGTCGATCATTAACCCATGTACCGGAGACATCTTTTTGTTTCAGCGTATGGATTCGTTTATTCTGGGCATTATACGCATACTGAAACAGCGATTGACTTACTATTGCACTTCCATTCCAATTCTGTAGCAACTCGCTGAGAGTATTATTGTTCGGGTCGAGAGATGTAACAATGACCTTAGAATGTGGAGACGTATCCCAATTACCCGCTGATGTATCCCATGACCACAAGAGAGCGCTATCCAATACATTTTGAATACTCTGAACCTGGTTTGTACCATATTTCATTCCGGGATGTAGACAGCAATTCGAAAAATAACTCTCATTTAATCCGGATATATCGAATTCTTCTCGCCATTTTTGGACTTCCAAACCAGACATGTCAGACATCCTGTTTTGCTGGCTGAATAACAAAACAGGAGATTGAATAAATAATAATAGGAGCGCTAAAGATAATTTTCGATTCATTCTTTCGTGTTTTGCTCCAAAGCTATAAAAAGTCATCTAATTTGTTTTTTGCTTTTACTCCATTTGGTTCTCCTCCGTGGCTCTCCGTGTCTCCGTGCGAATCCACTTAACATGCCATCTTAGACAAGTAAAAAATATGTCCTGCCTCAACAATTTCCTTAAATTCACTTATTTACCCTCCGAAAAAACCGCATTCCACGTCGCTTCCACATCCCAATTCGCACGGATGGTAATTTTCTCCGGGTAATAAAGCACAGGCTCGGGCTGGCGCCGTTGCAGGTAATTGCCTGTATCCTCCTTGCCGTTTTTATTTTTATCATGCACCAGCCGCATCCGGTAGGTGCCTGGGATCAGATAAGAAAGCGTGAATACGGTATCCCGCCGGCAGGTGAACTGAAGGACCGGTACGTTCGCCTCATTCACAAGCTGAAAAATATTTTCTGCCGGGAAGTTGTTGGCTTTGAACTTCACCACAATAGAGCCGTAATCGGTGATGTTACGGGTCCGGAATTCTGTCTTCAGCGAATCGTTTTTTAGTCCGTAGATATCCGTCATGCTTCGTGCCGGGAGAACCAGCTTGTATTTTTTGTTTTCCTTCCATGCATAACGGACTTCCAGGTTTTGTCGAGCCTCATCCGTAAATGAAATGTCTTTGGGTTTTACAGCCACGCTGTCTTCAAAGAGCTGCAGGCTGTCTCTTTCGAAGGAAACGATTGGATGCGAACACATGATTGTTAACGGGAGGTTTAAGGCTACGGGAGCCTGGTCGGAAGCGCCGGCAACGAGGTTCAGGCCAAATTTATTTCGTCTTGCAAACCGCTCATCATTTTTCATCAGGCGTAGCGTAGAAGTATCCTTCCGCGTTCCGTTAAGAACAACGGTCATCGAGTCACGCATCACATTCCTGTACCAGATCACGGCCGTATCGCGGGAAGGAGAAAAGGTAACCCGGTCAAATCCCAACCCTGTCGTATCTCCGGGGAAATCAAAGGTCATCGCCGAATCGGCGCGGCTCATGGCGACAACAACTTTTCCGGGTTCGGCACTGTAGATCCGCTGGAGTTGAGCCTTCGACAATTCCCGGAATAACTCCAGGTGAATGGAAAGGTCGCCGGAGTGAACGGTTCCCGGAAGAAATGCAATGCTTTCATCCGGACTGTCATAGAGGTAATTGTTATTGGTTTCCTTTAAGGCGAATAACTTGTAATCCCCTTCCGAAATATTGTTGACCCTGAATCCCCCGTTTTCATTGCTCATGCCGAAAAACAAAGGCAGGCTTTTATAGGGCAGCGAATCCCCTTCTTCGCGGTACAGCAACACTTTTACATCTTTCTCCGGCTTCTCTTCGGTGGCATTCATCACCTTGCCTGCCACATACAAGGTATCCAGGAAGTCGCCGGTAGAAAAAACATAGGTGAAATTAACCAGCGGATTACCTTCGGTAAGGTCTTCCAGGGCCTTGCCGAAATTCATCGTATAGGTTGTATTCGCCTTCAGCGTATCTTCCAGCTTCAGCGTCAGGGTCTTCTTATGAATCCTGGATTCCGGGGGATGGGCTAAGGGCGGGGAAACTACCAGTTGCGCCGGCAGATCTTTCAGCTGAATGTATTCGTCGAAAGTGATGTTGATTTCCTTCGCATGGAAATGCACGGATTGATTTTCCGGCTGCATGGACTTAATGACGGGAGCCTTCGAATCCTTCGGACCTCCGCCGGGTGAAACCTGGTTGGCACATCCCCAGAAAGCAAGTCCGGAAAATAACAGGAACACGGCACAAACAGACTTCCTCATACAAATTGGGCCATTCTTTCGGCTATTTTTTCGAGGAACATGGCATCGACCTGATCAAAATCGTTCAGCTTCGTGCTGTCTACATCGAGGACCATCACTACTTTCCCGTTTTTCCTGACGGGCACCACTAGCTCCGAACGCGACAGGCTGCTGCAGGCAATATGGCCGGGAAACAGATCCACATCGGGCACGACCAGCGTTCTATTTTCTTTCCATGCCATACCGCAAACTCCTTTGCCGTACCCGATGCGCAGGCAGGCTACGGGACCCTGGAAAGGTCCAAGCAGCAGCTCCTTCCCTTCCACGCGGTACACGCCGATCCAGAAAAAATCCATGCCTTCCTTCAATGCGGCAATAATACTGGCCGTGCACGACAACCAGTCATTTTCGCCTTCCACCAAAGCAAATATCTGTGGCAGGAGGGCTTCATACCTCGATTTTTTGTCCTTTAATTCTACAGGAATGGATATGCTCTCGCTCATCGTTACAAAGATGGGAAATTAAAAAGAATTCTATAAAACGAGTCCTGCAGACCTGATATACCATGACAACGAAAAATGAAATTTAGCACAATTGCTCCGTGAGCTCTGTGAACTCCGTGCCTCCGTGGTGAAAAAAAATAACCACGGAGGTACGGAGTTCACGGAGCGACACAGAGACTCCGGAGTATTCTATCTAAGCATAGGCCATCGTAACAATGCTGACGCTGGTTCCAGGCACTTCCAGCAAAGCCTCGGCGCAGGCTATGAGCGTGGCTCCGGTGGTGATGACATCATCTACGAGGAGAATATGTTTGTTTTCCAGTTCCGCCGGGTTTTTCACAGCGAATACCCTGTTCACATTTTCAAAACGTTCAAAGCGGTGCTTCTTGGTTTGCGTAGCCGTTTCCAGGTTTCGCAAGAGCGCTTCCGAATAAGGAATTCTCATGGACTTCGACAACCCTTCGGCCAGCATGGCGCTTTGGTTGTATCCCCGCTTGCTTTGCCTCCTGGGATGCAGCGGGACGGGAACCACGAGGGAAGCACCGGCAAAACCTTCCGCATCTTTCAATTCATGTCCCATCCATTCGCCAACGCCTACACCGATTTCTTTTTCTCCCTTGTATTTTAATTTGTGAATCATCCGCTGCACCTTTTCTCCTTTGCTGAAGTGAAAAAATGCCGTCGCTGCCTGCACAGGAGCCCGTCCCCAGAAACGTTTCTCGATCGCATTGTCCTTCTCCAGGTGAAAGTGCGTGCGCGGCAGATGGTAGCGGCAAAAAGTACAAACACAGCGTTCTCCCGAATTCAGCGCCCGGTCGCAAGCCGCGCAGAGTTCAGGGTAAACCAGCCACAATAAATCAGTAAGTAACCTGTTGACGAACATGATTGAAAAAAAAGTCCTTCGAAAAAAGGAAGGCATCGGATCAAAAAATGCGGCAACAAATGCCGAATGCGACTACAAGATAGAAAATTGTTAAGTCAGAAGTCAATAGTTAAAAGTCAGAAGTTAATAGTCAGAAGCTTGCCCTTTATCCTTCGGCTTCGCGTAGGTCCTTTATCCCGTGTCAAGCGTCAATTGTCCGGTGTCCAGAGTCCAGTGTCCAGTGTCCAGCATCCGGATTCGTATATTCGTAGATTCGTAGAGATTCGTATTCGTAGATGATTTGTAACTTTACCCGGTAACACAAACTTATGTTTGACGCCATAGCAAGAATCATTTTACGGAACCGCCTGACCTTGCTTATTGTGTTGGTTGTACTAACGGGTTTAATGGCCTACCTGGCGACGAACGTTAAACTTTCCTATGAGGCGGCAAAGATTCTTCCACAGAACGATTCCACCTATACCCAATACCTGAAATTCAAGAAAACCTTTGGAGAAGATGGCTCGGTCATGGTTATCGGCTATGAAAGTAACGACATCTTCCGTCTGAAAACGTTCAGCGACTGGTATGAACTGAGCCAGGAGATCAAAAGAACGGAAGGAATACAGGAAGTGATTTCCGCGGCCCGATGTTTCCACGTAGTACGAAACGACAACGAACATAAGCTGGAATTCAAACCCCTGCTTTCTCAAAGACCAACCTCCCAGGACCAGGTCGACAGCCTGAAACGCGTGTTGTCCGATATGCCTTTTTACCGCGGACTTCTGTTTAACGATTCCATGACAGTGACCTTAATGGCTATCACGCTGGATCAGAATAAGTTGAATACGAAAAGCCGCATTGAAACCGTAAACCGCGTGAAGGAACTTGCGGATGAATTTGCTGCCAGTAATAATGCTGACCTGCATTTTTCAGGACTGCCCTATATCCGCACAGCGGTTTCCGTCAAGATCCTGCATGAGATGAAAATTTTCCTGGCCCTGGCCTTCCTGGTCACTGCCGTCATCCTGCTGGTTTTCTTCCGTTCCTTCTATGCTGTCCTTTTCCCCATGATCGTGGTCATCGTCGGCGTGGTCTGGTCCTTCGGCACCCTGGATATTTTTGGATACAAAATCACCCTGCTCACCAGTCTCATCGCCCCGCTCATCATTGTGATCGGCATACCCAACTGCATCCTCCTGCTGAATAAATACCAGCAGGAATATGCACGGCATGGAAACAAATTCAAATCGCTCTCCCGTACCATCTCCCGTATCGGGCTTTCTACGTTCTTCGCCAATGCCACCACGTCCATCGGCTTCCTGGTATTTTATTTTACCCGCAGTGAAGTCCTCATGGAATTCGGACTTATTGCAGGCATCAACGTCATTCTCACCTACGTGATTTCGCTGGTGCTGATTCCGATTGTATACAGCTACCTGCCTCCGCCATCCAGCAGGCAAATCAAACACCTGGATAGCAAGGTGCTGAATAAAATCCTGGAGAAGATAGATCAATGGGTACATTTTTACCGCCCGCGGATTTATGCGTTGGTTGCCGTCGTGATAATTATCAGCGTGTACGGCATGACGCGCATTACCACCGTAGGGTTTGTGGTGGATGACCTGCCGAAAAAAGATGTGATTTACAGGGACCTGAAATTTTTTGAGCATCATTTTCACGGTGTTTTACCTTTTGAAATCGCCATCGATACAAAAAAACCCGGCGGCGCCCTGGACCTGAAAACGCTGTACAAGATCAACAGGCTGCAGAAAGTGCTTTCGAATTACCCCGAATTCTCCGAACCGGTATCCGTGGCGGAAGGGATCAAGTTTTCCTACATGGGGCTGAATGAAAACGACCCGAAATATTATATTGTTCCGAATGTTGAAGAGCTGGCCCGGTTATCAGGCTACGCTTCCGTAGCGAAAGGGAATGAGCGCATGTACAAGTCCATCATCGACAGTGGCAAGCAGGTAACCCGCGTGAGCTTCCAGGTAGCTGACATCGGATCCATCCGGATGAAAAAGCTCCTGGCGGAAATCAAGCCGCGTGTCGACTCCATTTTTCCCGCGCCGGAATACAATGTTGGCCTTACCGGCAATTCCATTCTCTTCCTGAAGAATAATGACTACCTGCTGCTGAACCTGAAAGAAAGCATCCTGCTGGCCATCCTGTTTATCGGCTCCATCATGTTTTTCCTTTTCCTTTCATTCCGCATGGTCGTCATTGCCCTGATTCCCAGCATGACGCCGCTGCTCCTGACGGCGGCGATGATGGGTTATTTCGGAATTGCCCTCAAACCTTCGACGATACTCATCTTCAGCATTGCCTTCGGCATTGCCAGCGACGGCACCATGTATTTCCTCACGAAGTACAGGCAGGAGCTGCGAAAACTCGGCGGCAGCATCTCCAAAACGGTATCGATGGCCATTATGGAAACCGGCGTCAGCATGATTTATTCGGCCGTGATCCTGTTTTTCGGGTTCTTTATTTTCAGCGCCTCCGAATTTGGCGGCACTTCGGCATTGGGAATATTAATCAGCGTAACGCTGTTCATTGCCATGTGTTCCAACCTGGTTTTTCTTCCCTGCCTCCTCCTTTCGCTCGAACGCATTGTCATCGGAAGGGCCTTTCTTAAAGAACCCCTTATCCAGATTTACGACGAGGATGAAGATGTTTCCCTCGATGACCTGGAGGTGCGCAAGTTTGATGATCCGGGCACAGAAGGCCGGGAAATCCAGATCGAAAATGAAAAATAACCGTTGAAATGTAGTTTATTTGCCTTATGAAAGGAATTATACTGGCCGGGGGCTCCGGCACCAGGCTGCATCCCATCACGCTGGCTATGAGCAAACAGCTGATGCCGGTATACGACAAGCCGATGATCTATTACCCGTTGTCTGTGCTGATGATGGCAGGCATCCGCGAGATCTTAATCATTTCAACGCCCCACGACCTTCCCCATTTCCAGCGGTTGCTGGGCGACGGGCAATCCCTGGGATGCAGCTTCTCCTATGTCGAACAGGTCATTCCCAACGGCCTGGCGCAGGCTTTTGTTCTCGGCGAAAAATTTATCGGCACCGATAAAGTGGCACTCATTCTCGGCGACAATATTTTTTACGGTACGGGCCTGCAACAACTGCTGCAACAAAATATCAATCCCGATGGCGGCGTCGTTTTTGCCTACCATGTTTCGGATCCCGAGCGATATGGTGTCGTTTCTTTTGACCAGCATAACAAAGCCGTTTCCATTGAAGAAAAACCGCAGCAGCCCAAGTCTAACTATGCCGTGCCGGGACTGTATTTTTACGACAATACCGTAGTGGAGGTAGCGAAAAACCTGAAACCCAGCGCGCGCGGGGAATACGAAATCACCGATGTCAACAAAGTGTACCTGCAGGAAGGAAAGTTAAAAGTGGGCATTCTTGACAAGGGCACGGCATGGCTCGACACAGGGACTTTTGTATCCCTCATGCAAGCTTCCCAATTTGTGCAGGTCATCGAAGAAAGGCAGGCTCAAAAAATCGGCTGCATTGAAGAAGTGGCCTACCGGATGGGATTTATTGACCGCAATCGACTTGAGCAATTGGCCGAGCCGCTGATCAAAAGCGGCTATGGAAAGTACCTGCTTTCCCTTTTAGACGAATAAGAATTTCGTCTGTTCGCCACCCCAAACCGTTTATTGGTGTAAATATCGCGTTGCCGTAATATTTATTTGGCCAATTTCGTGCTAAGTATTAATTTGTAGCCATGAAATGCCCCAAATCCCCAATGCAATTTCAGGATGGTAAGGCGGGCATTCCATCAGGCCTTACCCATCAATCCCATTCCCAATGAAAAGAAAAATACTTGTCACCGGCGGTGCCGGATTTATTGGAAGCAGCCTGGCGGAGAGGTTATGCCAGAATACGGAGAATTTTGTCGTCGTCGTCGACAACCTGTTGACCGGATCCGTCTCAAACATTCCCAAGACAGTCGACCAGAATTTGAAATTTATCAAGGCCGATGTCAATTCCTTCAATGATATCGCCAGCATCTTTCATGCCTATTCTTTCGACTACGTGTTCCATTATGCGGCTGTCGTGGGTGTAAAACGTACCCTCGCCAATCCCGTCATGGTACTCAACGACCTGAAAGGGATTAACAACATCCTCACCCTTTCAAAAAATACCGGGGTGAAGCGGGTATTCTATACGTCTTCCTCCGAAGTCTACGGCGAGCCTGTGGAGTTCCCCCAGAATGAATACACCACGCCGTTAAATTCCCGCCTACCTTACGCCATTGTAAAGAATGCCGGGGAAGCCTACCTGCGTTCGTTCAAACATGAATACAACCTGGATTACACCATCTTCCGCCTGTTCAACACGTACGGACCCAAGCAAAGTGTCGACTTCGTCATCTCCAAGTTCATCATGGCCGCCTTACGCGGAAAAGAAATCACCATTTACGGCGACGGCAGCCAGACCCGCACGTTCTGCTTCATCGAAGACCATCTCGATGCTACGCTGAACGCCTTCTACGATAACCTGGTGATCAACGACGTTGCCAACATCGGCACGGATAATGAGATGACGATTCTTGAACTGGCGAAGCTCATCATTCGTCTCACCCATTCCCAGTCGAAAATTGTGCATCTGCCTGAACTGAAGGAAGGCGATATGACGCGCCGTCAGCCGGACATCACCCGGATGAAGGAGCTCCTGCGTCGTACGCCTACCTCCCTGGAAGACGGCATCAATGCCCTGTTGCGATCTGAAAAATTCCTGGTCTCCTGACGATTCATGCATGCTCCCGCTTTTTTCCAGCAGCTTATTGAAGCGGAAATAGAAAAAGTTTCTTTCCCGCGGGAACCTGAAAATCTGTACGATCCCATCCGGTATACGATGGCTTTAGGCGGCAAACGCCTGCGGCCTGCTCTCATGCTCATGTCCCATGAATTATTCGGAGGAGATTATCTCAAAGTGCTTCGTCCCGCCCTTGGCATTGAGCTCTTCCACAATTTCACGCTGCTGCACGATGACATCATGGACAAGGCGCCTTTGCGCCGCGGACAATCCACGGTCCATGAAAAATGGAATGCCGATATCGCCATCCTTTCCGGCGATACGCTTTTTGTGAAGTCCTGCGAGTTGATGATGGAAGTGGAAGACCGTTACCTCCGGCTGGCGCTCACGCTTTTTTATTCAGCGGCCACGGAAGTTTGCGAAGGACAGCAATGGGATATGAATTTCGAGACACAGCCCGAGATCAGCGTGGATGATTACATCCAAATGATCGGCGCCAAAACAGCCTCCCTCCTTGCCTGCGCCTTATCGATCGGCGCATTGACAGCGGGCGCATCGGGGAAAGACCTGCAACGCATTCATTCCTTCGGCAAAAACCTTGGCATTGCCTTCCAGCTTCACGACGACGTGCTGGACCTTTATGGCGACGAGAAAAAGTTCGGAAAAAAACCCGGCGGCGATATCGTCTCCAACAAAAAAACGTTCCTGCTCCTCAGTGCCATGCATGATGCCGATGGGCCGTTACGTGACGAATTGGTGCAATGGATTTTTGCAAAAAATTTTAATCCCGCCGAAAAAATCAATGCCGTCAGGAATATCTATTCCGCGCTGGGTATCCGTGACAAAGCGGAAACCGAGATGGAAAAATATTTTCATGCGGCACTACAGGACCTGCAGGCTATCTCTCAACCCGAAGAAAGAAAAACGGTTTTGCGGGAGTTTGCCGGACAGTTGATGCTTCGCGAGGTTTGAATT
>Ga0315910_10005845_pt1 | contig 10033 bp, 14 predicted proteins | sample EdamamesoilMG_FD_204470 | JGI IMG/M metagenome (GOLD analysis project Ga0315910, IMG submission 204470) | Garden soil microbial communities collected in Santa Monica, California, United States - Edamame soil | ecosystem: Environmental > Terrestrial > Soil > Garden | place: USA: California... | reverse complement strand
CGGCGGGTTGCGCGGCCTCGAGCTCGGCGGCGCGGCGTTCGGCGCGGATCTCGTCGGCCTTGATGCGACCGGCTTCGATCATCCGCGCGCGATCGGCCATCTCGCGCCAGGCCTTGGCCGAGCGCAGCTCGCGCTCGCGCACGTTGTCGAGCGCCGCCCTGGCGGCTTCGGCCTCGGCGTGGCGGGCGCGTTCGTCGTAGAATTCCCAGGTCTGGCTCATCGCGGGCTCCGTGCGACCGAGAGGATCGGACGCGACCCCTGAAGCGGGGCCGCGTCCGGGGATGTGTCAGGCCTGGACCAGGTTGACCGCCGATTCCTTGCCGTTGCGGCCGCGCTCGACCTCGTACGACAGGCGCTGGTCCTTGTTCAGCGTCTGCATCCCGGCGGCCTGCACCGCGGTGATGTGGACGAAGCTGTCGGATCCGCCGTCCTCGGGCGAGATGAAGCCGTAACCCTTGTCGGTGTTGAAGAACTTGACTGTGCCGATCGGCATGGGGGTGTTCCTTTCGAGAACGGTGCCCCGGGGCGGAATTGCCTCGAGGCGGGTAGTGCGTCGGGTCGTCAATCGAAAGGAAGTCGCCGTCAGGTCGAGGCTTGGTCGCCGGGGCGGCCGGGCCGGGTCTTGGCACCGAAGTCCGTCGCAAAATTCGACGTCAGCGCGGCGCCTGTAGCACCGATGCGCCGGAATGCCTAATCGCTGCATCCCATCTGCTGCGCGACCCGGCGCTTGAGGTCACCGAACGTGCCCACCACCGAGCCGCAGTCCTCGCATGTTACGTCGCAGGCGTCGCTGACCGCGTGGTTGAAGGCGATGCGGTTGCTGCCGCATCGGGCGCACGACAGGTCGATCGTCACCGCGCCGCTTCACCCGGCGCTTCGCGCAGCACGCGGACCTCGGCCGCCTGCGGATGGAAGCGGGTGACCATCCGCGACTGCTGCCACAGCTCGACGCCGTGCCCGGCGAGCTTGCTCAGCGAGAAAACCTTCGCCGCCTCGTCGTGCGGGGCGAGGAAGTCGTCAAATCGCTCGATCCCGCCGGCGTGGCCGAGGTGATAAAGGCGGTAGCAGGGCATCGACGGCGCTCCGGGCAGGCAAGCGGGAGCGCGGTCGGTCTCTCAGGCGTCAGCGGCTCGTGGATAGGCCTGACGATGGGGTATGCTAGCACGGCTGCCGCCGAATGCCTAACGCGCCGCGGCTCGCTGCCCGCGAGGCGAACCCGATGCGCGCGATCCGCATCCTCGTCAGCGCCGGCCGGGCGGGCCGCCCTTACAATCGACGCCGCGCGTCGCTACATACGAGCCATCGCAGGCATTCGCTTTGTAAGCGCCTGAGGCTGAGAGACCCCCGCGCTCCCGCTTACGACAAGGAGGGCGCCGTGGATCTCAACCAGCTCTATTTCGATCATCAACTGCTGCTGATGAAGGCCGACCGCGCGCCGAGCGCGATGCTGCGGCGCGGTCACGAGATCGCCGCGTGGCAGGTCGCCGGGCGCATCGGCCAGGCGCAGCGCACGCTCGGAGCGCCCGGTGCCAGTGCCTGGGAGGCGCTGGCGGCTCGCCCCGGTTGGCCGGCCCCGGGCGAATGCCGCATCGAGGGGTCGGCCTCTTGAGCGCGGTCGAGGAAGCCAAGTCCGCCCCGCGCGGCGCGATGCGGTTCCGCAAGGCGAACGCCCAACGCCTCGCGCCGGAGTGTGCGCAGCGGCAGGGCGACATCACCCGGCAGGCGTTCCTGCTGCTCGGCCGCGAGGCGGCGATCGCCTTTCTCAACACCGAGCATCCCGGGCTGGGCGGGCGTCCGCTCGATCTCGCCACCGCGAGCGACGCCGGCCGCAACAGCGTCGAGGCAGAACTCGGGCGACTGACTTACGCAGACCCCGGGGTCGCGCGTTGACGGCGGCCGCGTGATGCTGGACATGCCCTTGCGCTTCGCCGTCGGCTACGGACTGCTCGCGCTGATGGCGGTGGCCGCCGTGGCGTTCCTCTGGTGGAGCCTGCACAACACCCGCAGTCGCCGCGATGCGCGCGCCCGGCACAAGCAGCTCGAAGAGTTCCGCCGCCGGGACGAGGAAGCCGCGAAGGCGGCTGCGCGCGAACGCTGAGCTCCACGCGCGGGCGCCGTATGGCCCCGCGCCCTCCATTGATCGAACCAGGGGACGGGCAAATGGCCAAAGAAGAACTGATGACGCTTGAAGGCAGCATCGACGAGATCATGCTCGACGGGCGCTTCGGCGTGATGCTCGACAACGAGCACCGGATCATCGCCTACACCGCCGGCAAGATGCGCAAGCACCGCATCCGCTCGGTGGTCGGCGACCGGGTCCATGTCGAGATGACGCCCTACGACCTGTCGAAGGGCCGCATCGTGTTCCGCGAGCGAACGCCGGGCCAGGGCCCCGGCGGCCCGCGGCGGAGTGGCTTCCGCCGCTGAGGTTGCGGCGCATCGGGCGGCCCGGCGCGGCGGCATGATGCCTCCGGAACGGACTTCGTTGCGCTCGCCGGCGGCAAGCCATGCGGTCCTTCCCCGATCAAGGGTGAAGGGTTAGGTGGCGGCATGACCGCACCCGCGCCCATCCGCATTCTCGTCGACGCCGACGCCTGCCCGGTGAAGGAGGAGATCTACCGCGTCGCCGCGCGGCACCGGATCCCGGTCTCGGTGGTCAGCAACAGCCCGTTCCGCGTGCCTGTGGGACCGCAGGTCGAGCGGGTGGTGGTCTCGGGCGGATTCGACGCGGCCGACGACTGGATCGCCGAGCGCGCCTCGCCAGAGGCGGTGGTGGTGACCGCCGACATCCTGCTCGCCGACCGCTGCGTGAAGGCGGGCGCCACGGTGCTCGCGCCGACCGGCAAGCCGTTCACCGCGGCGAGCATCGGCGGCGCGATCGCGACCCGTGCGATCATGGCGGACTTGCGCGCGGGGCTCGGCGAAGGGATCGGCGGGCCGGCCCCGTTCGCCAAGGCCGACCGGTCGCGGTTCCTGCAGGCGCTCGACGAGGCGCTGGTGCGACTCGCGCGCCGATGAGCTCGACGGCGCCGCGCCGCGCGCTGTTCGCGGCGGTCATCTTCACCGGCAGCTTCCTGCTGTTTCTGGTCCAGCCGCTGGTCGCGCGCCAGGCGCTGCCGCTGCTCGGCGGCGCGCCGAACGTGTGGAACAGCGCGATGGTCGTGTTCCAGACGCTGCTGCTCGGTGGCTACGCCTACGCGCACGCGCTGTCGCGCCTGCCGCTGCGCCGGCAGGCGGCGATCCATCTCGGCCTGCTGGCGCTCGCCGCGCTGACCCTGCCGATCGCGCTGCCCGACCTGCCGCCCGCCGCGCGCGGGTGGGAGGCGCTGTGGGTGCCGGCGCTGTTCGCGCTCGCGGTCGGGCCGGCGTTCCTGCTCGTTTCGGCGCAGGCGTCGCTGATGCAGCGCTGGTTCGTCGCCGCGCCCGACGCCGGCAACCCCTATCCGCTCTACGCCGCCTCGAACCTCGGCAGCTTCGCCGGGCTGCTGGCCTATCCGCTGTGGCTCGAGCCGACCACCTCGCTCAGCGCGCAAAGCCGGGTGTGGATGCTCGGCTACCTCGCGCTGATCGCACTCGTCGCGGTCGTGGCGCTGGCGCGGTGGAACGCGCCGGCCGCGGCGCCGGTGGAGGCCGCCGAACCGCGCGAGCCGCTGGCGCGCTCGCGCGTGCTGCTGTGGCTGGCGCTGGCCGCCGTGCCCTCGGGGCTGGTGCTGTCGACCACCACGCTGCTCACGACCGACATCATGGCGATGCCGCTGCTGTGGGTGATCCCGCTCGGGCTCTACCTGCTCAGCTTCCCGGTCGCGTTCTCCGGGACCGGCGACTGGGCGCGGATCCTCGGCAAGGCGGCGCTGGTGCTGCTGCTCGCGGTCGGCGGCCTCGCGATGTCGGGGCGGGCCAACGCCAACCCGGCGGTCGCGCTGGCGATGGTCGGGCTGCTGTTCGTGCTCGCGGTCGCGCTGCACGCGCGGCTCTACGCCGCGCGGCCCGAGCCGGCGCGGCTGACGCTGTTCTACCTCGTCGTCGCGGCCGGTGGGGCGTTGGGCGGGATCTTCACCGCGTTGCTCGCGCCGTTGCTGTTCGACTGGGTCTACGAGCACGCGATCCTGCTCGTCGCCGCCGCGCTGCTGTTGCCGCAGCATCGGCTGCTGCCGGGGACCGCGCGGCTGTGGGCGAGCGGCCCCCGCCGCGCGTGGCTCGCGGCGGCGCTGCTCGCGCTGGCCGCGGGGCTGGCCTGGCGGCTGTCGGGCACCTCGCTGGCCGACGGCGGGGACGAGTTGCTGATGCTCGTGCTGGCGATCGAGCTGGTCGGGATCGTGCTGCTCGGGGTGCGCTGGGCCTACGTCGGCGTGCTCGCGCTGCTGATGCTCGGCTTCGGCGGCGACCGGACGCTCGAGATCAGCGCGCGCGGGGATCGCTCGCGCAGCTACTTCGGGGTCTACACGGTCGAGGAGGACGCGCGCGGCGAGCTGCGCCGGCTGGCGCACGGCACCACGACGCACGGGCAGCAGTGGCTCGATCCGGCGCGGCGGCGCGAGCCGACCAGCTACTACGGCCGCAGCTCGGGGATCGGCCTGGCGCTCGCCGCGGCCGCGCCCGACGCACGCGTCGGGGTGGTCGGGCTCGGCGCGGGCACGCTCGCCTGCTACCGCAAGGGCCATCAGGCGTGGACGTTCTTCGAGATCGACCCCGAGGTGCTGCGCTATTCGCGCGACGGCCACTTCACCTTCGTCGCCGACTGCGCGCCCGACGCGCGGATCGTGATCGGCGACGCGCGGCTGCGTCTGGCGGACGAGCCGGCGGGGCGGTTCGACCTGCTCGCGCTCGACGCGTTCTCGTCGGACGCGATCCCGATGCACCTGCTGACCGCCGAAGCCTTCGCCACCTACGGCCGTGCGTTGGCGCCTGAAGGCCTGTTGCTGGTGCACATCTCGAACCGCTACATCGACCTCGCGCCGGTGGTCGCCGCGCAGGCGCGCGCCGGCGGCTGGCACGGCCGCGCGCGGCTCGATGAGCGCGACCACAGCCGGGGGCTGACGACCTCGCTGTGGATCGCGCTGTCGCGGGATCCGGGGCGTGTGAGGCAGCTCGAGGCCGCCGGCGGGGCGGCTTGGACAGAGCTGCCTCCCTCGGCGGGGCAGGCGTGGACCGACGAGAATGCGTCGATCCTGCCGTTGATCCGGTGGTAAGCGGGGGTTGCGCGGGCGGGGTGAACGCCGATGCCCGGGCGTTGGTGGGGATGCGGCGGCCGCCCGGCTGATCAGGCGGCCTTACCGACGTCCGCTTCGCATCTGAGGCGGATGCCGAGCGCGCCCAACACGCCCAACAGCGTCCCGAGCGTCGGATTGCCGCCCTCGCTGAGTGAAGCGTAGAGCGCCTGCCGGTTGACGCCGGCCTTCGCGGCGATCTTGCTCATGCCTTCGGATCGCGCAGCAACGCCGAGTGCCTTGGCGATGTAGCCCGCATGACCGCTTTCGAAGGCGTCATTGAGCAAGTCTATGACGTCCTCTGGGTCGGCGATATACTTCGCCGCATCGAAGGGCGTGGTTTGAACCTTGCCCATCTGCTTCCTTTCCTATCACTGGCCCCGATCTTCCCAGGGGGCAGGCCCCTTGGCATCAAACTGTCTTCGCGAGTTCCTTCGCCAACCTGATCGCGACTGACTGGCCGTCCTTGGCACTGCCGCAGAGCAGGACAACCACAACCCGTCCCCGCACCGTGTAGTAGAGCCGATACCCAGGCCCGAAGTCGATCCGCAGCTCGCTCACGCCATCGCCGAGGCTCTTGTGATCGCCCAGCAGCCCTGCCTCGATCCGCACGACCCGCATCGCGATCTTCGCCTGCGCGCGGCGGTCGCGCAACCCGTCGAGCCATTGGGTGAACTCCGTGGTTTGCTCGACGCGGTACATTGTCGGCTATATACGACAAACAGTCAAGGAAGCGCGAGCATCGAACGACTTCATCCGAGATACGCGATCACCGCATCCGCCCCCGCTTCGATCCCGCCCGGCAGGTCGCCCTCGCGGAAGCGCGGCGCCATCGCCTCGTCGATGATCCGCCGACACACTTCGTCCGGAAGCAGAGAGGTCATGCCGTTCGCCGTCGAGATGCGCACCCGGCGGTCGTTGGGAGCGACGAGCATCACGATGCCGTCGTTGTGGCCCGCTCGCCCGACGCCCCAGGTGTTGCCGAGGTGATCGGCGACGTCGGCGACGTCGTGGCCGGCGAGCGTCGGAAGCGTGACGACCACCATCTGGTGCAGCGTGCGGCGTTCGAACTCGGCGAGCTTGGCCGCAAGCCGCGCTTCGACATCGTCAGGGATCACGTCGGCGGCGTCGGTGACCCAGCCGGTTTGCCGGACCTCGAGCGCGACCGTCTCCGCGGCGGGTGCGGGCAGCGCGATCGGCGGACTGCTCGACCCGCCGACCGAGCAGCTCAGGAGGAGCAGGGCAACGGCCCGGCCAAGGGTGCGAGGGAGCCTCACCGTTCGATCGTGAGCCCGCACCCTCGGCAGAGCAACCTCTGTTGGCTCCGATCCGGAGGCAACGTGCGCGCCGGAACCCCGCGCCGCCTCGCGCGCTGACTCCGCGCCAACAGGAGGAGTCCGCCCCAATGCCCGCCCGCGCCTACTGGCAAGGCCAGATCCGCCTCGCGCTCGTGTCGATCCCGGTCGAGGTCTATGCCGCGACCAAGAGCGGGGCGGCGATCGCGTTCCACCAGATCCACGAGCCGAGCGGCAAGCGGATCAACTACGAGAAGGTGGTGCAGGGGATCGGGCCGGTCGACCGCGACGAGATCGTCAAGGGCTACGAGGTGTCGAAGGGCAACTACGTGCTGCTCGACGACGACGAGATCGAGGCGGCCAAGGTCGAGAGCCGGCGCACATTGGATCTCGTGCAGTTCGTCGATGCCGGCGAGATCGACGTGTTCTACTTCGAGAAGCCGTACTACGTCGTGCCGGCCGACGACCTCGCCGAGGAGGCGTTCGTGGTGCTGCGCGAGGCGTTGCGCGCGAGCGGCAAGGTGGCGATCGGGCAGATCTCGGTGCGCGGGCGCGAGACGCTGGTCAGCCTCAAGCCGTGCGGCAAGGGGATCGTGCTGGAGACGATGCGCTATGCCGACGAGGTGCGGCGCGCGCAGGAGTACTTCAAGGACATCCCCGCGACCAAGCCCGACAAGGCGCTGCTCGACCTCGCCACGACGCTGATCGAGCAGCGCAGCGGGCCGTTCGACGCGGGCGAGTTCCACGACAGATATGTCGATGCGCTGAAGACGCTGATCGCCAAGAAGGCCAAGTCGAAGGGGAAGAAGATCCTCGAGGACGTCGAGGAGCCGGAGGCGAGCTCGGGGTCGAACGTGATCGACCTGATGGCGGCGCTGAAGAAGTCGGTCGCCCCTCGACAAGCTCGGGATGAGCGGGAGACGAAGGCGGCGCCGACCAAGAAGGCGGCCGCGGCGAAGAAGGCTCCGGCGCGGAAGGCGCCGGCCAAGAAGGCCGCACCGGCGCGGAAGCGCGCCTGATGGAGCTGAACGATCCGATCCTCGTCCACTGGATCGATCTCGACCTGATGACGCGGCTCGGCGCGGCGGCGGTGGTCGGGCTCATGCTCGGGATCGACCGCGAGGCGCGCGGGCGCGCGGCGGGGCTGCGCACGCACGGGCTGATCTGCTTTTCGGCCGCGGCGATGACCGTGTCGATGATCGCGCTGTTCCTGCAGATCGGCGGCGAGCGGGCCGACGTGCTGCGCATCTTCGAGGCGACGGGCGCGTTCATCGGCATCGTCGGCGCGGGGCTGATCGTGTTCGCGAAGGGGCGGGTCAAGAACCTGACCACCGCGGCGCACCTGTGGCTGACCGCGGTGATCGGCGTCGCCTGCGGCGCGGGGCAGTGGCCGCTGGTGGTGATCGGCAGCGCGATCTCGATCCTGATGCTCACGGTGCTCGGGCTGGCCGAGCGGCGCTGGTTCCCCGACGAGGACTACACGCCGTGAGCCGCTCGGATCCGCTCGCCGAGTACAACCGGAAGCGCGATTTCAAGAAGACCGCCGAGCCGGCCGGCAAGCGCGCGAGCTCGCAAGGCAATCGCTTCATCGTCCAGAAGCACGACGCGACGCGGCTGCATTGGGATTTCCGGCTCGAGGCCGACGGCGTGCTCAAGTCGTGGGCGGTGACCAAGGGGCCGTCGCCCGATCCCGAGATCAAACGGCTCGCGGTGCGCACCGAGGACCACCCGATGGCCTATGCCGAGTTCGAGGGGATCATCCCGGCGGGCGAATACGGCGGCGGCACGGTCATGCTGTGGGACCGCGGGACCTGGGCGCCGGTCGAAGGCAAGAGCTGGAAGGACATCGACAAGGGGCACCTGCACTTCACGCTCGAAGGCGAGCGGATGAAGGGCGAGTGGCTGCTGATCCGTCTGAAGGGCAAGCCGGGCGAGAAGCGCGAGAACTGGCTGCTGCGCAAGCTGCAGGACGAATATGCCGAGCCCGGCGACGGGCTGGTCGAGCACGGGCTGACCTCGGTGCTGACCGGGCGCTCGATGGCCGAGATCGCCGGGGACAGCGGCGGCGAGTTTTCGCTCAAGGGCGTGCGCGGGGACAAGTTCACCGCGGTCATGGCCAAGGCGGCGAAGCGCAACAAGGCGGTGGCGAGGGGCGGCGGACGCAAGCGCGCCGGCGCGCTGCCCAAGTTCCGCGCACCGCAGCTCGCGACGCTGGTCGACGCGGTGCCGGCGGGCAACGGTTGGCTGCACGAGATCAAGTTCGACGGCTACCGCGCGCTGGTCGCCTGCGCCGGGCGCGAGGTGCGGGTCTATACGCGCAAGGGGCTCGACTGGAGCGACAAGTTCGCACCGCTGGTCGCGCGGCTCGCAGCGCTCGAGCTGCCGCCGTGCCTGATCGACGGCGAGATCGTCGCCTACGACGCCGACGGCAACCCGGATTTCTCGGCGCTGCAGACCGTGCTCAAGCGCGGGCACGGATCACAGAAGGACAGCGACAAGCTCGCGTTCCACGCGTTCGACCTGCTCGAGCTCGACGGAAAGGACCTCGCGGGCCTGCCGAACATCGAGCGCAAGGAGCGGCTCGAGGCGCTGCTCGGCGCGGCCGAGCCGCCGATCCATGTCGCCGAGCACGTGATCGGCGCGGGCGAGAAGCTGCTCGCGGCGATGTGCAAGGCCGGGCAGGAAGGGATCATCGCGAAGACGATCGACGGGCGCTACCGCGGCGAGCGCACGCGCAACTGGGTCAAGGTCAAGTGCACCCTGCGCCAAGAGTTCGTGTTGATCGGGTGGAAGAAGTCGTCGGCCCGCGGGCGGCCGTTCTCCTCGCTGCTGCTGGCGCAGCACGAGAAGGGCCAGCTCGTGTACAAGGGCAACGTCGGCACCGGGTTCAACGCCGACACGCTGCGCGAGCTGGCGGCGGCGATGAAGCCGCTCGAGCGCAAGGCCGCGCCGGCCGAGGTCGGGCGGCCCGAGAGCCGGGGGGTGACCTGGCTCGAGCCCTCGCTGGTGGCCGAGATCGCGTTCAGCGAGTTCACCCACGACGGCAGCGTGCGGCACGGCAGCTTCGTCGGGCTGCGCAGCGACAAGAAAGCGAGGGAGGTCGTGCCCGAGACAGCGATCGCGCCGCCCGCGGCGGAGGAGGTCAGGATCTCCAACCGCGACCGGGTGATCTTCCCCGAGAGCGGCCAGACCAAAGGCGAGCTGGCCGACTACTACGCGGCGGTCGCGCCGCTGATGCTGCCGTGGGCCGCAGGGCGGCCGGTGAGCCTCGTGCGCTGCCCGCAGGGGCGGGCGAAGAAGTGCTTCTTCCAGAAGCACGACAGCGGATCGTTCGGCGCGCACGTGCACCACGTGCCGATCACCGAGAAGGACGGGCACGCCGAGGACTATCTCTACGTCGACGATGCCGAGGGGCTGCTCGCGTGCGTGCAGATGGGCACGATCGAGTTCCACGGCTGGGGCAGCAAGGCGAGCGACGTCGAGGCGCCCGACCGGATGGTGTTCGATCTCGACCCCGACGTCGGGCTCGAC
>Ga0315910_10005844_pt1 | contig 10034 bp, 9 predicted proteins | sample EdamamesoilMG_FD_204470 | JGI IMG/M metagenome (GOLD analysis project Ga0315910, IMG submission 204470) | Garden soil microbial communities collected in Santa Monica, California, United States - Edamame soil | ecosystem: Environmental > Terrestrial > Soil > Garden | place: USA: California... | reverse complement strand
CGTCTGGTAAGCGCTGGTGGACGCCTCGACGTCGAGGTGGTCGCGAGTGACGACTGGGTAGACCTTGCCGGCGAACGCGCTCGGCTGTGGTCCTACAACGGCCAGGTGCCAGGGCCCCTTCTGGAGAGGGCGCCCGGCGACGAACTCCGGATTCGCTTGGTGAATCAGCTGGAGGAGCCGACCAACCTCCACTTCCATGGCCTGCACGTGGCGCCCGACGGCGTGGCCGACAACATCTTCCGAGAGATCGCGCCGGGCGAGGTCGCGTCGTATGCGTTTCGTGTTCCCGAGCAGCATCCCGCTGGCCTGTTCTGGTTGCACCCTCACCTGCACGGGTCGGTGGCGCGCCAGGTCGCGCTGGGCCTCGCCGCCCCACTGATCATTCGAGGCGGGCTCGACGCGGTGCCCGACGTGTCGGCGGCGCGCGAGCACGTGCTCGTGCTGCAGGACTTCGAACTCGACTGGACAGGTCGACCGATCGACCCCGGCATGGCAGCACTGATGGGCGGGCGCGAGGGAGCACGTGTGACCGTCAGCGGCCAGTCCCGGCCGCGATACGCCATCGAGCAGGAGGGCGCGCTTCGGCTTCGGTTCCTCAACGCCTCGGCGTCGCGCTTCTACCGGCTGTCCCTCGAAGGCCACGCGATGCACCTCATCGCGACCGATGGGGGCAGCCTGGCCACACCGCAGCGGGTTGACGATCTCCTGGTGGCGCCGGGGGAGCGGCGAGACGTTCTGATTCTGGGCAGCAGGGAGACTGGCGTCTATCGGCTGATGAATCTTCCCTACAACCGGGGCTCGGCCGGCATGATGGGCGGTACGTTGGGAGCGCGCACCGCGTTCGAGATTGCGTCTGTGGTCTACGAGGGGCGTGCCGAGTCACAACGGCAGGTGCCGCAGGCGCTGGGCGAGGTGGAACATCTGCCGGCGGCACGCGCGCGCCGCACGTTCGTGCTGTCCGAGACCATGGGGATGGTGCGTGGCCGCGGCATGGGGATGCGCTTCCGAATCAACGGACGTGAGTTCGACCACCTGCGAATCGATGACCGCGTTCGCCTGGGCGACATCGAGGAGTGGGAGTACATCAACAACACCGACATGGATCACCCGATGCATGTGCATACCAACCCCTTCCAGCGGATTGGGGCGGATGGTCAGCCAGAACCGGCTTGGCTCGACGGCATCGTGGTACCCGCGCGCCGGCGGGAGCGGATTCGGATCCGATTCACCGACTTCGTCGGCGCAACGGTTCAGCACTGTCACATCCTCGACCACGAAGACCTGGGCATGATGTCGACCATGCAGATTGAGGGGTGACCGCGTCGTGGCGATTCCAGACAGCGGCCGACGCCGGCGCGACGTGGTCGTGCAGGCCTTACGGATCCTCGTCGTCGCGTTCTTTCTCAACTGGATCTGGGAGGCGACCCACGCTGCGGCGTACGTAGAATCCACGGGGCCGTTTCTGTACCGCCTGCGACACTGCCTGCCGATGGCCGGGACCGACGCGCTCTGGACGCTGGCCCTGTGGACCAGCGTGGCGGGTGCGATCCAACGCCCAGATTCCGCGTGGCGCCTTCCGACGGTCGCCGCGATTGGCGCTGTCAGTGCCGTCGCAGTGGAACGCGTGGCGTTAGCCGATGGGAGATGGACCTACAACGCGCTCATGCCCATCGTGCCGATCGTAGATGTCGGGCTCTGGCCGGTGGCGCAGATGACGATTCTGCCCGTCATCACGGCGTGGCTGGCTCGCGCACGGCCGAGGCGCCTGCTGCCGAGTGACCCTACTGGTCGCCTGGTGTGACCTATTGGGCTGAACCCGCCGCGGCCGGCAGCTGTGCTGCCGCCGTTTTCACGACGGACTGACCCGCCTGATTCTCCGTCCAGGCGAACACGACTTCGTTTCGATCGAACGCGATGCGGGGATAGCCGCTCGCTCTGGCTCCAGCGATGGCGGTGACCGCGGTCCTCGCCGAGGTGCGGCCGGACGGTTCCACACGGCGCATCGAGAACGACGACTGCTGCTCGGCGAACTCGATCCACGTGGCCAGCGCCGACCCGTCCGGCAGCAGCGCGACATCGACTCGTCCGAGCGCGCTCGTCTCGTCCAGGCGAATCGGCGTGCCGAAGGTGCGGCCCGCGTCCGAGGAGAACGCGGCGTAGGCGTGGCCGACGTCGTCCTTGACCGTGAACCAGGCGAGGACCACGTCGCGTTCACGCGCACTCAGCGTTGGCCCGTTCACGGGGCAGGCGGCGATCTTCCAGTTGTCGTTGTGGACGGGCTTGCCGTCGGTCCACTTCCCGTTCTCGAGGCGCGAGACGTAGATGTCGCGAATCTCGTCTTCGGTCCGGTTGCGATAGGCGACAACCGGACCTTCGCTCGTCATCGCCGCGGTGGTCGGGCAGCACTCGCACACGCGCAGGTCGACTGGCATCTCGCTCGTCTGTTTCCACGCGCGGTCGAAGGTGCCGTAGCGGACGCTCATTGCGCCTTCGGTGGCCCCGTGCGCATCGTGACCCTCGGCCGATCCCATCGCGCGGCCGTCCAGCCAGATGAGGCCGAGTCCGGCGCCGGGCATCTGGAAGAGGGAGGCGAAGCCGTGCTCACGCTTGGTGCCGTCGTGATGCGGCGTGAACGACGCCGACCACGTGCGCCCGTCGTCCCCGGAGTGTGCCAGGCGGACGTCGTAGGCATAGGTCTCGGTGCCGCTCTTCTGCAGCCAATGCGCCGCCAGCGATCCGTCGTCGAGGCGCAGGACCGATGGCACGTCCGCCCAGTTGACGAACCAGTCGTCTCCGGCCGCGGCGGTGGTCGCGGGCGACCACCCGCTGGGGGTGCGCTCGGCGAACTTGAGCGTGGCCCGTGTGCCGGCTCGTTCGATCCAGCTGAGGAGGATGCCGCGAGGCGAGACGGTCATCTGCGGCTGGGCGCTGTTTGCGCCTGACGGCGCTGTCACCGGGGTGATCGTGGGCCGCCAGTCGGCCCAGGTGGCGGTGGGCATCTGCGTCGCCGATACCGCCCCGAACCCCGCGGAAAGGGCGACCGCCAGCATCAGAGGCTTCATAAGCTGTCCATGATAGGCGAGCCGGACGGCCGAGTTGTCAGCCAGGTGGGCGGCCGGTGCCTATACTGCCCGTATGACCGATCTGCGCACCGCTGAGCCGGATTCGACCGACGACCGTGCCCGAGTGGCGAATGTGCTCGTCGAGAACCACCGGGCCTTCCTGGGATTCCTTGAGCGCCGCGTCGGTGACCGTGCCCTGGCCGAAGACCTCCTGCAGGACGCCTTCACGCGAAACCTGGACCGGCTGTCGGATCTGCCTGACGAGGCGCTGGTGCCGTGGTTCTACAAGGTCCTCCGGAATGCCGCGATTGACCGCCACCGTCGCAACGGCGCCGAGGAGCGGGCGTTGGCCGCGTTTACGCAGGAACTGGCCGATGCGGCTCAGCCCGACGAGGAGTTCCACCGGGAGATCTGCGCGTGCGTGGGCCGGCTGGCGAACACCTTGAAACCGGAGTACGCCGAGGTCCTCCGGGCCGTCGACGTCGAGGAGACCCCCGTCAAGGCCTTCGCCGAGGCGGCCGGGCTGACGGCTTCGAATGCCGGCGTCCGGCTCTTCCGGGCGCGAGAAGCGCTGCGGAAAGAGGTGACGGCGTCGTGTGGCACCTGCGCGGAACACGGCTGCCTCGACTGTTCGTGCGGGTCGCACCGCGCGACTCATTAGGTAACGCCGCCTTACCAATCTATGCAGCAATTCGACGAAGGCCCTGCCTATCTTCCTCTACAGACGGTAAGGAGAGGACGCGGACGTGGATCTCAAGTTGCATAGTCGCCGGAAGGGGAACCTGCGGCCACGGAGTGGACTCTGGTCGCAACGAGTCGACGAAGCGTTCTCACGTTGAAAGAGCCGTGCTGACGTGCTTTCTGAAGGAGTGTGACTGCCTGCCTTTTGCTCTAGAAAATTCCGATGCCGACAGTAGCAATGACGGACAGTGTGTTGTTCGTGCATGTCGCACAGCGGGTGTCCTCGACCAGCCAACCGAGCCGTAAGCCCCGAGCGCAGGGCGCGAGCCGATCAAGCGAGCTAGCCCCTCGCGGATCTTTCCAGTCCACCAGGCCCGGCCCGCCCGTCGCATTGCCATCTCGGATGAGTACCTCGAGGACGTGGGCGCACAGCCGCCGCCCGTCCTGCATCGGGCGAGCGCGTCCGTGCGTGGGCGCACGCTTTCGCTGTCTTGGTAGTTCCCACGAGGAGAAAACAGCCATGCCACATCACACGAGCGACGAGATGCGGGAGTGTATCGATCGATGTCAGACCTGCCAGGAAACCTGTCTCGACGTGATCACCCACTGTCTGGAAAAGGGCGGAGAACACGCCGACGCGGAACACATTCGCATGCTCATGGTGTGCGCCGAGATCTGCGGCACTAGTGCACGATTCATGCTGCTGGGATCCCCGTATCACACCCGCACCTGCGAAGTCTGTGCGGACGTGTGCCAGGCATGCGCCGAGGACTGTGACCGGTTCGATGACGACATGATGAAGCACTGCGCGGACGTCTGTCGGCGTTGCGCGGAGGCATGTCGCGAGATGGCCGCAACCCGGTCGCGCGCGTGATGTCGCTGCAGGACGGAGGACAAAAATGACCATCCATCGACACCTTCGCCTGGTGTACGTCGTCGGTTTCGCGGCGATGCTCGCAGCGTGTTCCGGCCAGCCGGAGTCACCTACCGCGCCCTCAACGCTGAGCTCGGCGCCGCCAGCGTCAGTGCCTGGGAGTTCCGCAACGGGCGCGGCTACCGGTGGCGTCACCATCGCCAGCGCCCCGGCGCCAGACTCCTCAGCCTCGAACTTCGAGATCAAGTTCATGACCAACATGATCGACCACCATCAGATGGCGGTCATGATGGCGGAGATGTGCATCGCTAAGGCGATTCATGCCGAGCTGCGCTCACTGTGCGAGAGCATCCGGACGGCGCAGATGGCGGAGATCGAAGAGATGCAGGCCTGGCTCCAGGACTGGTACGGGATCACCTACCAACCGGTGATGAAGCCCGGTGACCAGCAGATGATGGAGCGACTCGCCGCGTTGAGCGGCGCCGAGTTCGAGATCGCCTTCATGGAAATGATGATCAAGCATCACGAAAAGGCAATCAAAGAAGGGCAGCACTGCCTTGACAAGGCCTATCACGCGGAACTGCGCGAGCTCTGCCAGACCATCATTACAACGCAGTCGGCGGAGATCGCGCTGATGGAGACTTGGCTCTGCCAGTGGTACGGGCAGTGTCGGTGACTATGGCAAAGCGTCACCCCAGCCGGGCCGAGGCGGGCGGCGGGGGACAGGTGTAACGACGGCAGCCATCGTGCGTTAGCACCCGGGAGGCCGCATTCCAGGAGGTTGAAGATGGAAACGGACGTGGTGTGTGGGATGCAGGTCGACCCAGCCAAGGCGGCGGGCACGACCCAGCACAACGGTAAGACGTATTACTTCTGCTCGAAGGGGTGCAAGGCGAAATTCGACGCGAATCCCGCGCAGTACGCAAAGTGAGCACGTACGCCGTGCGGCGTTTCCGACCACTCGCGCCGGAAACGTCGCACGGGCCTGGCTGCTCCCTGTAATGTATTCTCAGCGACTGCGTTTCACGGGGCAGGAGCTAGGGAATGTCACCACACGCACCAAACCGCGCCGCGGTCGCACCAGTCGAGGTCATCGACCCGGTTTGCGGGATGACAATTGCCCCGGCCGTCGCTGTGGGGCACATCGACTACAACGGCCAGACCTACCACTTCTGTAGCCAGAGCTGCCTGGCCAAGTTCCGGGCCTCGCCCGAGACCTACCTGAGTTCCAAGGTCGCGGAGCCGCAGCAGCACGCACACGGAGACACGCGCGAGTACACGTGTCCGATGGATCCAGAGGTCCGCCAGATTGGTCCGGGCGCGTGCCCCAAGTGCGGCATGGCGCTCGAGCCCGTGTCGGCTGCGTCCCTCACGAAGACCGAGTGGACGTGCCCGATGCACCCGGAGATCGTGCGCGACGAGCCCGGGTCGTGCCCGATCTGCGGCATGGCGCTGGAGCCACGTGTCGTCAAGCTCGAGGAGCAGAACCCCGAACTCGACGACATGGCGCGTCGCTTTCGCTGGTCGCTGGTGCTCAGCGCTCCGATTCTCGCGTTCATGGTCTCGGAATTCCTGCCTGGTCAACCGCTGCAGCACGCCCTGCCGCCGTGGGCGATGACCTGGTCACAGTTCCTGCTCGCGACCCCGGTCGTGCTGTGGGGCGGCTGGCCATTTTTCGTTCGGGGCTGGGCGTCGGTGGTGACCCGCCACCTGAACATGTTCACGCTGATCGCCCTGGGTGTGGGGGCGGCGTACGCCTTCAGCGTGGTGTCGACGCTGGCGCCGGGGCTCTTCCCTGCGTCGTTCCGGACACACGGCGATCAGATCGGCGTCTACTTCGAGCCGGCGGCGGTCATCGTCGTGCTCGTTCTACTCGGTCAGGTCCTGGAACTGCGGGCTCGCAGCCGCACCAGTTCGGCGATTAAGAAGCTCCTGGGCTTGACGCCGACCACGGCGAGACGCATCGACGCGTCTGGCGCCGAGCAAGACGTGCCGCTCGAGCACGTGCGCGTCGACGATCGCCTGCGCGTCCGCCCCGGCGAACGCGTCCCCGTGGACGGCATCGTCGTCGACGGCACGACCACGATCGACGAGTCCATGGTGACCGGCGAGCCCATTCCGGTGGAGAAGAGTTCTACCAGCAAGGTCACCGGCGGCACGGTCAATGGCACAGGGACGTTCGTGATGGAGGCGCAGCGGGTCGGCAGCGATACGCTGCTTGCGCAAATCGTGCGACTCGTCGGCGAGGCGCAGCGATCGAGGGCGCCGATTCAGCGGCTGGCGGACACCGTGTCTGGTTGGTTCGTGCCGATCGTGATCGTGGTCGCACTGGTCACGTTCGGCGTCTGGGCCGTCTGGGGCCCCGAACCGCGACTGGCGCACGCCCTGGTCAACGCGGTGGCCGTCCTGATCATCGCCTGCCCGTGCGCTCTCGGCCTGGCCACGCCGATGTCGATCATGGTGGGCACCGGCCGCGGTGCGGAGATCGGCGTGCTGCTCCGCAACGCCGAGGCACTTGAAGTGATGGAGCAGATCGATACGGTGGTCGTGGACAAGACCGGCACCCTGACCGAAGGCAAGCCGGCGCTCACGACCGTCGCCCCCGCGGCGCCGTTCGACGAGCCGACCCTGTTGCGGCTGGCCGCCAGTCTCGAGAAGGTGAGCGAGCATCCGCTGGCCGAGGCCATCGTGCGCGGCGCCGAAGAGCAGGCCGTCCAGACCGGCCCGGTCACTGAGTTCCGGTCCGTGACAGGCAAGGGTGTGGTCGGCACCGTCGACGGCCGCACCGTCGCGATTGGCAACACGGCGATGCTGGCTGAGGTGGGCGCAACGGTGCCCTCGACGAATCGCGCGGACGCGCTTCGGAAGAACGGCGAAACCGTGATGTTCGTCGCGGTCGATGGCGTCTACGCCGGCCTAGTTGGCGTGGCGGACCGCATCAAGGCCACGACCGTCGAAGCCATCAAGGCCCTGCACGACGAGGGGCTGCGGATCGTCATGCTCACCGGCGATAGCCGTGTCACCGCGGAGGCGGTTGCCCGCTCAGTCGGGATCGACACGGTCGAGGCTGAGGTCCTCCCCGAGCAGAAGGCTGCCGTGATCACGCGACTCCAGGCCGAGGGCCGTCGAGTGGCAATGGCTGGCGATGGCATCAACGACGCGCCGGCGCTGGCACAGGCGCAGGTCGGGATTGCCATGGGCACGGGCACCGACGTGGCCATGGAGAGCGCGGGAGTGACGCTCGTGCAGGGCGACCTCCGTGGGCTGGTCCGGGCCCGTCGGCTCAGCCGAGCCACGATGCGGAACATCCGGCAGAATCTCTTTTTCGCGTTCATCTACAACGTGCTCGGCGTGCCGGTGGCCGCCGGCGTGCTGTATCCCGCGTTCGGGTTGTTGCTGAGCCCGATTATCGCGAGCGCCGCCATGACCTTGAGCTCAGTATCGGTCATCGCTAACGCCCTCCGGCTGAGGCGTCAGGCCCTCTGATGTCTGGCCACTCACCAGTGGCGTGCGAGGGCGTGAAGACATCCGGTCCGAGTTGCGCGTATACTCAGGGCGTGGGTTCCGTCGCGCATCGGCTGACCAGCGTCGTGATAGCCGTCGTGCTGTCCGGCTCGCCGGCCGTGCTGTCTGCCTGCATGGCACTGTGCTTTGGTGGCCAGACGCCGGCAAATGCCACGGAATTGGCTCATGAAGGACATGATGGCCATGCTGCCGTGACGGCGCCAGCTGCGGCATCCCCGCACGCCCATCACGGCCCCGAAGCATCGCCGCAGCCCCCAGCAAGCGTCGCGGACCGGTCGCCCCGGGCCCCTTCGCACGCACGTCTGGTCAGCACCTGCGACAACTGCTGCATCGCCGGCCCCGTCGCGTTCGCGGCCGTCGCCGGCGTTGAGCGGACCAATGGGAAGTCGTTGGGATTGACGCCAACCGCTGCGGTGATGCTGTTCCAGGCGAGTGTCGCCGCCTACGCCGCAGTGCCATCGAGCCCTCCCGTCCCACCGCCATCGCCCACCAGGGCTCCGCTCGCGCTCCGCATCTGATCGTCCTTCCCTGAGCGCCGTCCGCGCGCTCCGTTTGATTCCAGGTCAGTCGTAGGGTCACCGCGGCGGCACGTCTGTGCTCGACCGCGTTGCAGAAAGGGATTCATCCCATGAAGGCAGTATTCCGCGCCTTCCTGCTGCTCGTCGGCATTGCGATGGTCGGCGGCGGCGTAGCCGCCTATGCCATTGCCAGCAGGGGGCTGAGCACTCGGGTTGCGCCCAGTGCCATCGAAACGTCGATCGCGCTCATGATGCGCAGGTTCGCGACGCCCAGCGCCGCGCGCGGCGCGGTCAACCCTGTCGCGGCGACGCCGGAGGTGCTCGACGAGGCGCTCGCGCATTTCGCCGATCACTGCGCCAGTTGCCACGCCAACGACGGTAGCGGCACCACCGAGATGGGACGCAGCTTCTACCCACCGGCGCCAGACATGCGGGCCGGCCGGACGCAGCAGCTCTCAGATGGCGAGCTGTTCTCGATCATCGAGCATGGGATTCGGCTCACCGGCATGCCCGCGTGGGGCACGGGAACGCCCGAGGGCGAACGAGGGAGCTGGGGTCTGGTGCACTTCATTCGCAAGCTGCCGTCGCTGACGCCAGACGACATCGCACGGATGGAGACGATGAATCCGAAAAGCCCCCAGGCCTTCCGCGAAGAAGAAGAGGCGCGCCGTTTCCTCGCAGGCGACGACGCCCCAGCGCAACCGGCGCCCCTACCGCCGCACAAGCACGAGTGACGTACCCGTTCAGTTCAGGAGATCTATCGATGTTCGCGCGCAGTTCGTCGTCGCATCCAAGCCCGGGGCCCTCGAGACGCACCTTCGTCAAAGGGCTCGCTATCGGTGGCGCCGCCGTCAGCGTCGGGTTGCTACGTCAACCGGTGTGGGCGCAGACCCGTCAGCGTCGAGAGTCGGAGGTGCTCTCGGGCACCGACTTCGACCTCCGCATCGGCGAGACCGAGGTCAACCTCACGGGATCCGCACGGACGGCGCTCACGATCAACGACTCGCTGCCAGGGCCGTTGTTGCGGTGGCGGGAGGGGGACACGATCACCCTGAACGTCTCCAACAGCCTCGATGAGGACACGTCCATTCACTGGCACGGCATCTTGCTGCCGGCCAATATGGACGGCGTGCCCGGCCTCAGCTTTTCGGGTATCCATCCCGGCCAGGCATACCGCTACCAGTTCACGGTGAAGCAGTCGGGCACCTACTGGTACCACAGCCATTCCGGATTTCAGGAGCAGGCGGGCGTCTATGGCCCATTGGTCATCGAGCCGCGCGAGCCCGACCGGGTGGTCTTCGATCGCGAGCACGTCGTCATGCTCACGGACTGGACCGACGAGCGCCCGGAGCGGGTGTTCAAGAAGCTGAAGAA
>Ga0315910_10005843_pt1 | contig 10034 bp, 14 predicted proteins | sample EdamamesoilMG_FD_204470 | JGI IMG/M metagenome (GOLD analysis project Ga0315910, IMG submission 204470) | Garden soil microbial communities collected in Santa Monica, California, United States - Edamame soil | ecosystem: Environmental > Terrestrial > Soil > Garden | place: USA: California... | reverse complement strand
GCTCTCCACCATCGAGAGGTCTGCAATCACCGCAGTCACACGCAGCCGCGCTGGCTGGATGATCTTCACCGCCTGCAGATCGTTCTCGTTGATCTGACTCGTTGTGGGCGCATCCTTCGGGCCATCAATCACCAGAGGGAAGTCCGTCACTGCCGCTGGCGAGTTCACGTCAACATCGACAACGGCCATGCCCTGCCAGATGGTGACGTTGTTGAGTTCGTTCTTTGCAACGAACTGCGGCTTGCTTAGTCTGGCGGTGAGGATGGTATCAGCCACCTAGAAACCTTCTGAACGTTTCTTGAACGTTGGACGTCACTTGCTGCGCCCTTTGTATGCCGAGTCCAAGCACTGACGAGTCTGGCGGCTGCTCAACGACTTGATGGAGTCTCTTGGAGTCCGCTCCTTGACGCCGCAGCTGTTTCATCGTGATGCGGACTGGGCTTGCACTGAGCATGCCTGAGCTTTGCATGACTTGGAAGTTATCGCACACCATATCGTTGACGACGATGCTCTTGGTGGTGACGTTGTAGGTGTTCTTCCTGTCCTGCAGCATTTGGTTGACCAAGTTCAACTCATCGAGCGTAGGGCAGATGACCTCCATGTCGATGATCGTCGGGTCGATCACGCGCGTATCAACGACACCGGTTCCGTTCTCCAGCATATGCCGCATGGTGCGCGAGCGATACTTGATGTTGATCTTCGTGACGACCAAACCCTTGGCCACATCACGTTCCCTATCATCACTTGAGTTGGTGCTGTTCGCAATTGATAGCGAAGCCTTCGAACGCAGACTTGATAGGATGCTGTTGGCCATGGCTACCCCAGCAGCAAATTGGCGGCAGTGATTGCGGTGCCGATGAACTGGCGATAGGATTGGAAGCCGTCAAACGATCCGAATGCGAAGTGATACTCATTGGTCTTCTTGCGGCCAGAAGACAGAAGGCTGTCTGCGATGGAGCCGCCGATGATGGTGCCCTGCGAGAGGACATTGCGCCCTCCATCGGCATATCCGATGACCATCGTGCAGTCGTCCTTGACCGGGATGATGCTGGGAGTGCTCTTGCGCTTCTGCAGCATGATCTTGAGGTTGATGTCGTCGTCGGTGTTCGGGATGACCGCGACAGACAGCAGGACCGGAGCGCATTTGTCGAAGGCAAAGATGTTGCCGTCATACAGCTTTTCGAAGCCGGTCACTTCGGTGGGTTCGACAATCAGCGGGTCCACGTCATCCGCGAACGCGGACAAGTGGAAGCCCATGGGGAAGCTAGTGAGAGAGAAGATTGTGATTCCGCTCCCAGCAGTGCTGATGTCGATCATGTAGGCTCATCCTTCATCGTCCACCGGAGCCTCTGCCGGCACCGCCGTGTAGAGGTTCGGAATCGGGTTTGTGTCGTATTGTACGACAGGCGGCGGAGGTTCACCAGGGTTTGTCGCGAACGATTGTGTGGCCGCCAGGATTGCCTCTCTCACGATCTCAGGAGCCTTGTGCGGCGTGTTGCCGCTGGGCATGCTGAAGAGGATCGAGTTGTGTCCTGTCTTCGTGCCGATGAGCGCCATGATCAGACTCCTGTTTGCTGCTCAGTCTTCAGCGGCCCATAGACCGTCAGAATCTGTGCGTTGTAGTAGAAGATGTTCGCCGCGATGGTGATGTCCAGCGATTGGATGCTGATCACATCAGGGCACCGCAGAAGATTTTGGACGATTGACTGACGCGCAGCATCGTAGTTCGGCTGCGGCGTGAAGATGGTGCCGAAGTAGTCCACACCATCCGCTGTGTTGTATTGGTCCTCCCCCAGGCGCATGAGCGACTTCTGGAGAAGGTTCTGGGCACAGGCATCTGAGCCTTCGATGAATGCGACGTTGCGGCCATCAACGAACGAGATGTCGTTGGTGTCGGAGTCGCACTGAATGGTGATAGTGGTCACGACCAATTCCTCATCGCGGCTTCGAACTCAACCATCTCTGCCTTGTTGAGATAGTAGAGGTTGCATGAGCCGCCGAAGTTTGTCCAGTCGGCATCTTCATCAAAAACGAAGTTGCCGAAGTCAGGGGCGGTCATGTATCCGTACTGCAACAGCTTGGTCCCGCCAAAGCACCGGACGCCAGTGAAGAGCGGCACACCGTCTCGCGCGATGTCCGCACAGACGAACTTGCCTGCTTGGTACACGTGGATAGACAACAAGGCGGATTCGGTGTTGAACGAAACCGCCTGGTTGGCGACCTGAGCGAGCGGGACCAGCAGCATCAGGCGACTTCAGCGCTGGAGGTCTGCCGCGACACCTGCTCGAAGCGGAAGGCATAGCGCTTCGACTTCATGCGGCCAGCAGCGGTGCCCGAGGGAACGACCGGACCGGCCACCAGCTTGCCGCTGGACAGCGTCACCGTCATCCCATTGGGATAGCGCCACACGATGCCGATGATGTCTCGCGCGGACGACTTGCCCTTGGCCACGCGGTTTGCATCGACGAGGGCCTGCAGGTTCAGGTCCGACTGCGACTGCGGAATGACGTTGACCGCGCACTCCACCATCATCGGACGCGACCAGGTGAGGCCGTCGCCGTTGGGACCCATGGCGGTGTCTGCCACCTCCAGGTCTGCGCTGTCCAACGGGTCGCCATCGTCCGCGAATTCGGTGACGACGAAACCGTTGGGAAAGGTACGGGATGCGGTGATGTTCGCCGTCAACCCGAATACACTGATCTCTTCCATTTGGCGCTCTCTTTCTGCGTGTGGTTAAGACGGCAACTCAGATCATCACATCCGAGCCGATGACTGCGCGGATCGCGTCGGCCTTGGAGTAGATGAACTGGTACTTCGCAATCCACTCCGTGAGTCCGTTGTCCGGGTTCGTGCGCGACGAGAAGCTGATGTTCAGCCAGTAGCCGAGCGTTTGCACTTGCCGCCATGCGTTCGGGTCGCCGCTGATCTGCGTGATGTACTGCTGTTGCACGGCGTTGATCGCCTTGCCGGCAGAGATGGAGCCGTTGATCTTCGCGAGCGTGATCACCGGGTTCATGACGCCCAGCAGCATTGCTTCGCCCACCGGGTCGGCAGGCACTTGCGGTACGTTCAGGAACAGCGAGAAGAAAGCGGCAGTGAATGCCGACTTCAGCCACATCTCGTTCGCGAACGTGTTCATGTCCACGGCGGCAGTGGACCCGCCGCACAGCACCGCGCGTTGATAGAACGCGATTTGTTGGCCAGCGGACTGCGTGACGCCGATGTAGTTGCCGCGCGACTTGTCCACGGTGTTGGCCGTGTTGTCGTCGCTCACGGTGATGTTCCGCTTCGGGAACTGATAGAACATGTAGTTCTGCGACGCACCCGGCGCATCGTAGTCCGTCGCGGCCAGAATCTCGCAAGGCGACTGCTCGATGAAGTCGTTGGCCTGCGTGGTCGAGAGGATGTTGATGGCCACGCCGCTGTAGCCCTTGATGAGCGCAAACAGCGTTTCGAGGTTCGACAGCGGCGTTGCGAGCGAGTACAGAAACAGGTTGTTCTGCAGGTCGGTCCACTCGGCAATTTCCTTGATGTCGTCATTGGTCATCGGCGTTGCCGGTGTGACGTAGACGAAGGAGCCGAAGTTGTTGCTGATGTCCGCCGACGCACCGACAGACTCTGCGGCGGTGACTGCGCCTTGGCCTGCAACGATGATGGTGCCGCCAGTCGTCCAGCCGAGTTCATCGCTGATGTCATCAGCGCCACCGGTCGCAACAGCGGTCAGAGTGCCGGAGCCAGGCGTGGAGCCCATCAACGTGAACTGGTTGGTGTTCGTGTTGAACGTCACCGTTGCCGTCAGCAGTTGCGGGTCATCTTCGGCACGGATTGCCGTTTGGATGAGTGCTGCGACTGCCGCGAGGTCCACTGCGGCGCTGAAGTCCAGGCCGGTGATGTCGACTTGAGTGGCCGCAGCGGTCTTGAGACTCAGCGAACCGTTCGTGATGCCAGCGAACGAAGACAGCTGCTTCTCGATGGTGTCGCCCACGATCATGGGTGGGATCGGCTCGCTCACCCAGCGTGCATACGAGATGCGCGGAGGCGAGGTGATCGCCTTGCTGATGAACGAGAAGTATGCAACGGCACGCTTGTACTCTTCGGTGCCCGTGCCGAAGTAGGCGCCAACGCTTTCTGCGTTCGCGAATTCAGCGACGAGGCCGGGAGGCAACTGCGCGTTCTGGGTGATGACGCGCATCAGCAGTTGCCGCTGTGCGACGACTGCTCCGGCACCAACACCAGAAACGATCTTGATGTATCGACTTTGGCTGATCACTTTGAGACTCCTGGTTAGGTTTCAGATACCTTCGACGCCACGGCCTGCCACATCTGCCCGGTGTGGATGAGAGGCATGTCGAATCCCTTCTTGGCGATTGTTGACGGCGCATTCGGTGCCCAGCCGCCATTCTTGATACTCTCTACAATCTCACCTTCCATGAAGAGTCCAATCTGCTTGAACGCTTGCTCAGGCTTGATCTTTCCTGAGATGATACCCTTCGCGATACGCTTCTGCATCTCGCCGCGCTTGGCTCGGATGTTTGCGTATGCGTTGCGCATGAAGGCACGGGCGGGAATGGTGATCTTGAAATTTCCACGATCAATCGTGGCACCGAATTCGTTGATGCGAGCAACCTTCGCGATGGACATGCCCACTTGCGCTTCAGGCACATCCTTGCCGCCCTGATAGCGAGCGGTCTCAAACCAGCCAGCCTCAACGGTGACGTCCTTGAGTTGCTTGAGGCGCTCGATGTGGAGCTCAATGATGTCCTTCTTGGCCATCACACCATCTCCGAAGTGCCGATGATGTCGCCAACGGCTTCATCGGAGCCAGGCACCTTGAACACCAGCTGGCGCTTGTGCTGTAGCACCACGTCAAAATTCGGGTTCGCTTCGAAGAGGTCACGATCATCTTCGAACTTCGGATTGCGGATGTCCGTGACGCGGAGGATGGCCACGCCTTGCTGCTGGAACTTCCAGATGACTTGCCGCGCATTCATGTAGAGCTTCAGCTGATGCGCGATGTCGCTTGGAGTCGGCAGCGAGAGGTCCGTGGGGTCTTGCAGGATGAGCGAGGTCACTTGGAACGTCGATTCCACCCACTGCTCATCGTACTGCGTGAAGTCCGGCAGCTTCTGGCCGACAGGAGGCGGCAGCGCATCGAGGATGTACTTGCCGGACATTGGCCAGCCGTACTCATGGTCCGACAGCTTCTCGATCACCACCGTGGGCTTCGTTGGTGCTCCCTGCTGCGTCGGCTGAAAGCCTTGTAGCACGACAACGTCCCAGCCAGCGAGCGCCACTGCGGCCTCTAGCTGCGTCGCGAAGTATGCGATGAGGTCGTTGTCCTTCATAGCGGGTTCACCAGCAGCGGGTTCGGGTCGATGCGTGTGGCCAAGCACTGCGCCCAGCCATCTTGCGCGTGCCAGTTCTGCCCCTTGGCCATTTGGTATAGCTCGCCGCGATACACGAAGCGATCACCACTGCTGTCGCGCTCCAAGTCGATCAGGTTCAGCGATGCCCACACGTTGACGTAGAAGGCATTGAAGTCCAGACCCATCGCGGCATAGCTCTTGCGGTCCACCGCTTGGACTGAGCACGACAGAGGGAATGGAGGATTGAACGAGGCCACCCACTGCCGAGCGGAGTTCAAGGAGCGCTCCTTGAACGTGTAGTATTGCACCGACTGAAACTTGATCAGCCGGTTCGCCATCTTCAGCAGATTGGAGCCGGGAACAATCACCGGAATGTACCTCCAACCTTGCGGAAGGCCAGCCGCTCCGGCAGACCGCCAACATAGAAGCCGCCCACTGCCTTCGCAGAGAACAGCGCCAGCAACTGCTGCCCGAATGGCGATTGGTTAAGCCAGTAGTCCCAGCCATCCTTGACTGGAGGCTGCGCGATGCTCACGGACACGGCACCAATCGAGGCACTGGTCACGAGACCACCACCGCTGGCGCCTTCACCTTCGCCACCAGCAGCGGGCGAGCCGAGCAGGTACGCGATGTGGGCGCACATCAAATCGAGAGCCAGCTGCAACGACTTGCCGTTCAGGTTCCTGCATGGGCACTCGGCAGTGCTGATGAACTCAGAGGCCATATCCCAGCACGAGGACAGGAACGGCTCCGGCCACGCGGTCGTGTCCGCAAAATACGGAAACATCAACCTGAACTTTGCGTCGTCGTATGCAGCCATGGCTTAGTACCCTTGCGTGTCCAACTCCTTGTCGGGAGTCTTGACCTTGATGCGTTGGGCGATGGTGTCCTTGGTCAGCTGTGCGGAAGGGTCTTGGCCTTCCATGTTCGCGGCAATCTTCGCGACCTTCTTGTGATTGCCGCTGATGTCTTCATCGACCACTTCCAAGTAGCCACCGGCCAAGTGCTTCTTGAACAGCCAGTGTTCCTTGACGCGCGCATACTCTTCATCGGTGAGCATGGTCACCACGCCGCGCGGCGTCCACAGCACGTTGCCGTTGATGTCGTTCTCCGCTTCACCGAATCCGCCCTTGAGCGATGGCCGGTTTGCTCCGCCCCTGATGATCACGGTGTCCTCCGGGATCGGCAGCAGCTGTTGGTTCTGCGTTGCGTTGGCGTCTCCGATGTACTTGTAGTTGCGGTACGACACGGAGTTGGTCATGGTTGAGAGAACGTACTTGGTCATGGTTTCAGTCCTTGTAGGTTACGCGGCAGTCTGCCCCTGAAGCTTGTGCCTGCGGTACGCGGGCGCGCGTACAAGCGGAATGTTACTATGTCCCCAATGACCGTTATCGAGGCCGGATGTGAAAACGGGCGACCATCCAGCCGCCCGTTCCCATCTCTCACAGGCCTGCGCGGCTCAGATGCCGGTCACTCGCACCACAGCCCAGGGCCGCTTGCAGAGGGCACCAGCGGAGCCGTTGGAGTAGTCCTCCACATAGCTCTTGGCGCGCTTCTCCACACCCAGCGTCATGAACTTGGTCTGGATGAGCTGGCAGAACGTCTCACCGCCATCGGTGCTGCCGTCCACGCTGCTGTCGATTTCTTCGGCAAACAGGTAGAAGGCATCCGCGCCTGCGTTGGCGCCGGTGAACTCCGGTGCCGACACCACGCGCACCTTGGGGTAGGTCTGCGTAAGCCAGTCGCGCACCGACACGCCGAAGTCGGTGGTCACGGACAGGTAGTCCACCTTGCCGGTGGGCAGCACCAGCGTCATGTCCACCTTCTCCGGGTCGATCTGGTCCTGCGACTGCGTGCGCAGCTGCTTGATCGCCATGCGGAGGTCACCGGTGATGCCCTGGAACGTACCTGCAGCCGAGCCCCAGCCACCGGCCACCGACGATGCGATGTAGGCCGGCAGGTTGGGATCGTTCAGGAAGCCGAACGTGAGGTTGTTGCCGGCATTCCAGCCGTAGAAGCCGATGGCGTTGCGGAAGATTTCGAGGCCCACCGCTGCGCCTTGACGCTTGGTCTCTGCCGACGACAGCCGCATGGCCGCGCTGCGACCCTCTTCCAGCAGGCCGACCTGCATGCCCAGTTCACCGCGCACGATGGTGCGCTTGATGAAGTTGGTGTTCCAGTTCGCCAGCGGGATGTTGGTCATGTCGCCGTACTCGGTCGCCGTTGCGGCCGGTTCGACGATGCCCTGCACGATTTCCTGGTCTTCCCAGCTGCCCACGGTCTTGATGCCGATGATGTCGTCGATCTTGCGAGCGGACGTCATCACCTTGATGAAACCGGGCAACCAGGTCTGCAGGAATTGCACAGGCGTCGGGATCGAACCGGCAGTGGCGGGCGGCACGAATGCTGCATCGCCGATGCCTTGGTTGAGCAGGCGCACCTGCTCGCCGACCAGCGCATGGTCGAACACGATGCCGAACTTGTTGGCCAGTTCGTTCACCGCCGCAGCGGTGATGTCCTTCGCGTCCATCGACAGCGAACGCACTTTGCGTGGGCTGAGCTTGGAGCGGGTCTTGGAAGCTTGCAACATGATGTTCCGCTCCTTATTGCGTGAGTTGGATGACGACCAGCACGGACTCCGGGTCACCGGCTGCCGATGCTGGGGCGGCGGTGCCCGACACCACGCGCGCATTCGGGATGGCCGTCATGCCTGCGGGAGCGGTTGCACCGGTGAAGGTCACGAGGCCACCGACCGGCACACCTTGCGGGTTCTCGCCGGCAGTCGTCGCGCCAGAGACGTATGCAACGCCGTTGCCGAACTCGATGTTCTTCACCGCAGTCGTCTCGTTGAAGACTTCCACGATCATGCCGGTGACCATGTCGAAGAATTCGCCCAGCGAACCTTCCGGCAGTTCGTTGCTGGCGCCCAGCGTATCACCGACCGTGCCAAACAGCGCATAGCTGGTCGGCTGGCCGAGCACGCCGAAGAAGACGTCACCGCCTACTTCAACGGTGGCGACGTTTGCGGTGCCCGCTTGCGGGTCGCCAGGATTCGGCTCTTCACCGAGCCAGCCGAACGCACGGGACATTGCATTCCCGGCATCCGACATGATACGGCCAGGCTTGGCGCGACGAGGGCCGTCCGCGACAAGCTGGCCAGCGAAGCCGCCAGTGTATGCGCGGCGAACAGTGGTTTGCAGCATGGTTGATTACTCCTTGAAGTAGGCGGCGATGGCGGGCACCGACGACTCTGCGGAGTCGGCAGCAGCACGTTGCTGGGGTTGGGCGGTGCCGGAGCCGCGAGCAGCTTCGACGCCCAGAAGGTAGTTGTGCAGCACCGTGGATTCTTGGCCCGGTGCGGCCTTGAGCTTGAGCTTCTTGACGCCGTACTTGGCGACGTCATCGGCAGTGGCGACTGCGATGTCCATCGCGCCGTCGAATGCACCGACCACCTTGGACAGGCGGTCATAGAGCTTGGTCTTGGCGGCGGTGTCCGCGTAGACGGCGCGCAGTGCGGCGTCTTTGCCGGTGTGCTTGCCTGCGGCGGGACCGGGCGATGCGGTGCCGTTGCCTTCGGGTGCGCCTTGGTCGCCAGCCGCAGAGTCCACGTTCAGCTGCTCGCTGTTCGGGTCTTCTTGCAGGCCTTCGACCGCATCGCCTTCGGGCTTCTGTTCTTCATTGCTGGGAGGCATGTCGTCATTCTCCGATGATGGGTTGGACTCGGCAGAGGCCGTGGGGTCGCCACCGCCTTCGCCACCTTCGGGCGGTGCGCCTTCGCCGCCACCTTCACCGCCACCACCACCGACAGCAGCCTCCAGCTGTTCGAGCACAGCCTTCAGTTGCGCGATGAGCGTCGGGAGGTCGCCGCCAGCGGCGGGTGCGGCGGCAGCAGGTGCCGGTGCAGCAGGGGCTGCGGCTGCAGGAGCGGCTGCAGCGGCGGTCGCATCGGGTGCGGGCGCAGCGGCAGCGGCAGGAGCGGCAGGTTGCGCGGCTGCAGCGGCGTTGGGGTCCGCTGCATGCGCAGGCTCTGCTGCTTCTTGGTTGAGGAATTGTTCGAATGCCGGGAGCAGCGCCTTCAGCTGTGCGCGCAGGTTCTCCACGACATCGGCATCCATTGCTTTCTTCTTGGCCATGTGGCTTTCCTTTGAAGATGGGTTGACGTCCAGGTGATCGTAGCACAGGCGCCGAGAATCGAGCACCTTTGCGCCGGGAACACGACCAGCAGAAACAAGCGCGATGTGGTTGCCGCGCATGTTGGTTTGCACGACCTCATAAGGCGTACCCGCATATGTCCCTGGCTGTTGCAGGAAGTCACAGGTGTAGCCAAGCGACAGATCGGCCTTGCCGCTGTTGAGGTCGCTCTGCATCTTGCGCGTGAAGACCTTCACGTCACCACGAAGCCACGGCTGCTGATAGGACACTGAGTGGAGAACGCCGTCAATGCCGTACTCTTCAGGAGCGGTGGCAGACTCGTCATCAATGAAGCCCGACAGCATCTCGTGGTCGTTGATGAGCGGCACGTGCTGAAGGCTCTCGATCAACGCAGGATCGTTTACAGCAGACTCTGGGCGGAATACGTTGACCACTCTGTTGGGGTCGCCGTCCTTCAGACCTACTTGAGCAGCAGAGTACTGAAAGACGCCGTAAGACGAGATTGGGCACCCCTTG
>Ga0315910_10005842_pt1 | contig 10034 bp, 10 predicted proteins | sample EdamamesoilMG_FD_204470 | JGI IMG/M metagenome (GOLD analysis project Ga0315910, IMG submission 204470) | Garden soil microbial communities collected in Santa Monica, California, United States - Edamame soil | ecosystem: Environmental > Terrestrial > Soil > Garden | place: USA: California... | reverse complement strand
GGCACCACGGTGAAGGCGGCGGCGAGCGGGATGTTGCCCGCGGTGCCCTGCAGCTGGTAAACCGCCTGGCCGATCAGCGGCCGCGAATTGCCGATGATGCCGGGGATGATGTAGTCCCCGAGCGTGAGCGAGAAGGTGAAGATCGATCCGGCGACGACGCCGGGAAACGCCAGCGGCAGGATGACCTTGCGAAACGTCTGCCGCGGCGGGGCCCCGAGGTCGGCGGAAGCTTCGATCAGCGAGCGCGGCACGCGCTCCAGCGCGGCGACGATCGGCAGGATCATGAAGGGCAGCCAGATGTAGAGAAAGACCAGGAAGCTGCCGATGTAGGACGTCGACAGCGACGGCCCGCCGATCACCGGGATCGACAGGATTGCGTCCAGCAGCCAGCCCAGGTGGAGCTGGCCGGCGAACCAGGTCACGATGCCTTCCTTGGCCAGGATCAGCTTCCAGGCGTAGACCCGCACGAGGTAGCTGGACCAGAGCGGCAGCATCACCGCCAGGTACAGCAGCGCCTTCAGCCGCAGGCCGGCATAGCGCACCATGTAGTAGGCGATCGGGAACGCGATGACGGCCGCTGCGATCGTGACCGCCGCCGCCATCGTGGCGGTGCGCAGGAAGACGTCGGCGTTGGCGGCGGTGAAAAGCTGCCGGAACGTTTCGAGGGAAAACTCGCGGACGATGGTGCCCGAGAACTCGTCGATGTAGAAAAAACTCTGGAGGAGCAGCGACAGCAGGGACCCCAGGTAGATGACGCCGAGCCAGATGAGTGGGGGGGCCAGCAGCAAGCCGAGCAGCAACCGGGGCCGCACGTAGAACAGCGTCGACATCCTGGAGAACATCGGCGCCCGGCCGATGGCGGCGCTCATTTCCGTTCGGCCAGCGGCTGGCAGAGGTTGCGCGGCCACGCCAGCACCACGGCATCGCCGGCGGCCGTGGCGGCCCGGCCGTCGCTGCCGTTCTGGCGCATCACCGTGAGCTCGCCCGCTTCGACGGATACGGCGTAGCGCGTGGTCGCGCCGTGGTAGGTCACCGCGCGCACCGTGCCCGCGATCGAAAGCCAGCCGTCGGCAACGCGCTCCCCGGCCGCCAGCATGGAGATCTTCTCCGGGCGAATGGCGAACGCCCGGTCCGCGCCCGAGATGCTGCCCGCGAGCGCGCCACTGCAGACATTGGACGCGCCGACGAAGCCCGCGACGAATGCCGTCGCGGGATGCTCGTAGATGTCCGCGGGCGTGCCGATCTGCTCGATGCGGCCCTGGTTGAATACGGCCAGCCGGTCGCTCATGGCCAGGGCCTCGCCCTGGTCATGCGTGACATAGACGAAGGTAATGCCGACCTGGCGCTGCAGCGATTTGAGCTCTTCCTGCATTTCTTCCCGCAGCTTCAGGTCGAGGGCGCCGAGGGGCTCGTCCAGCAGCAGCACGCCGGGGCGATTGATGAGGGCGCGGGCCAGCGCGACGCGCTGGCGCTGCCCGCCCGAAAGCTGGCTCGGCTTGCGCTCGCCCATCTGGCCGAGCTTCACCAGGTCGAGCATTTCCCGCGAGCGGCGCCGGCGCTCGTCGGGCGCGACCTTGCGGATCATCAGGCCGTATTCGACGTTCTGGAACACGGTCATGTGCGGGAACAGGGCGTAGTCCTGGAATACGGTATTGACGTCCCGCTCATAAGGCGGCACGCCCTCGACGTTCACCCCGTGGACGGCGACATGCCCGGCATCCGGTTGCTCGAAGCCCGCGATCAGCCGCAGGCAGGTCGTCTTGCCGGAGCCCGACGGGCCGAGCATGGAAAAGAATTCGCCGTCGGCGACTTCGAAGCTGACGTCGTCGACCGCGCGCACCTCGCCGAAGCGCCGCGAGACGGCACTGAAGGAAACCGCGATTCCGTTTTTCTGGCGCATGACGGCAAGATGCCACACACGAAACGGGCCGCATAGCGCGGCCCGCCCGTGGCGCGAATGTTTCGAGCCGGGTGCGCTACCGGCCGCCCAGGATGGCGATGTAGTCGGTCACCCAGCGGTAGTAGGGCACGCAGGTCCGGCCGCCGCTGCACTTGGCCACCGGCGTGCGCCAGAACCAGATGCGGTCGAACTCCTTGATGCCGTTGGTCTCGCAACCCTTGTCGCCAAGCAGCGCATTGCCCTTGCAAGCCTCCGGAGCGACCGGAACCGACCCGAACCAGGCGGCCAGGTCGCCCTGCAGCTTCTTGCTGACCGAGTGCTCCATCCACATGTAGGCGCAATTGGGATGGGGCGCGTTGGCATGCATCATCGTCGTGTCCGCCCAGCCCGTCGCGCCTTCCTGCGGCACTACGCTGGCGATCGGCTTTTTCTCGGATTGCAGCAGGTTCACCTGGAAGCCCCAGGCCGAGGAGGCGACCACGCCTTCGCTCTTGAAGTCCTCGATCTGCACCATCGCGTCATGCCAGTACTTCGGCACGATCTTGCGCTGCTCGCGCAGCAGCGCCAGCGCGGCCTTGTACTGCGCTTCGTCGAGTTCGTAGGGATTCTTGATGCCCAGGTCCGGCTTGGCGTGCATCAGGTAGAGCGCGGCATCGGCAATGTAGATGGGGCCGTCGAAGGCCTGGACCCGGCCCTTGTTGGACTTGCCGTCATCCAGCTTCATTTCCTTGAACACCACTTCCCAGCTCTTCGGCGGCGTCTTGAACACCGTGGTGTTGTACGCCAGCACGTTGTAGCCCCATTGGTACGGCACGCCGTAATGCTTGCCGTCCACGTAGTGCCACGGCGCCTTCTGCAGCCGCGGGTCGATGGTCTTGTAGCTGGGGATGAGGTTGACGTTGACCTCCTGGACCCGTTTGCCGGCGATCAGCCGCATGCTGGCGTCGCCCGATGCCGTCACGAGGTCGAAGCCGCCCTCGTTCATCAGCGCGACCATTTCGTCCGACGTGCCGGCGGTCTTGACGCGCACCTTGCAGCTGGTCTTTTTCTCGAATTCGGACACCCAGTTGAAGTTCTTGTCGGTATCGCCCCGTTCGATGTAACCCGGCCAGGCCACGATGTCCACCGCGCCCTCGCCCTTGCCTACCTTGTCCTTCTTGGCGAATGCCGGCGACGCGCACAACGCCGCGGCGGCCAGCGCCGCCGTCAAACACTTGCCCGAGATTCGTAGTCCGCGGTACGGCATGACGCTCTCCTCTTTAAGTTGGGGTTCCCGGCAGGGACGGTGAAAAGTCGGAAATGAGCGTACGCCCAGCCGCAACATCCGGCAAGCGGTCGTCATATCTTGAAACAGGCGGGCAATCTGGGGATCGCCCGCCATTTCCTCGATCAGGGACCGAAGCGGTACTCCGCCCCAAGCAGGAAGCTGCGCTCGGCCTCCGGATAAGCATTGAAGGTGGTGGCGCCTGCAACACCGTAGGAGAAGTATTTCTCGTTGAGCAGGTTGTAGACTGCCGCGTTCAACGTCCAGCTCCCGCTGGTGAAGGAAGCGATCAGATCGGTGACCGTATAGGCGGGCATCTTGCGCCCGAAGGTGTTGCTCTGGTCATTGTCGAAATACTGCTCGCCGACGTAGGAGACGCGAGCGGTGATGTTCGCCGCGGCTACCGGCTTCCACGTCAGCCCCGCGTTGGCCCGATGACGCGGCACCAGGGGCACCGTGTTGCCGTTGAGCGCACCCTCCCGGAATTCCGCGATGGTAAGCGTGTAGTTTCCGGAGAACGCAAGTTCGTCGGCCAGAGACAGCGAGAAATCGATCTCGACACCTTCCCGCTTGGTTGGCGGCAGGTTCACGGTGGTGAAAGGGACCACCGGCACGAACATGATCTCGTTCTCCAGGCGCATGCGGTACGCTGCGACGCGCAGGCTGGCCCGGCTGGCTGAATAATCGAATCCCAGTTCCTGGTCGTCCGACGTTTGCGGCTCCAGCAGCGTCGTGCGAAAACGGTTGTCGTCCACGTTGCCGAGCCGGAAGCTTTTGCCTGCCCGCGCGTAGACGCCCCACTGCTCGCCGAAGGCCTGGCGGACCGCAACGTCGTAGGCATGCAGCGTGCGCTTCTGGTCCTGCTCCGGCGTCAGCCCGACGATTTCCTCCGACGTGGTTTCAGACCTTTGCTCCCTGAATCCCGCGCTCAGCGTCGTGCTGGAGGTCAGCGCAATCGTGTCCTTGAGGTAGAAGGCCTGGTTTTCCTGCGTCGATACGGTATTGGAGGGAAACCCGCCGAAAACCGCGGTCGAGTCGTAGTCCCAGTCCTCCCAGTCGTAGCCGATGACCAGCGCATTGCGTCGGCTGAAAACCTCGAAGGGCAGCTTGATCCGGGGCGAGGCGCTCTTGATGCGCCCGCGCGTGTCGATGGTGCCCCCGAACACCTCGCCAACACTGTGCCTCTCGCGGTAGCCGAGGTCGAGGCCAAGTTCCCCAAACTGGAAGCGCTGGGTGGTCGATGCCACCACGCGATCGGCGTCCAGCGAGCTGAAGTCATCCGGTGTCGACGTCCCGCGTCGGTCTGATTCAAGTTGCGCTTCCGTCCGGGCGCCCGGCAGGCGCAAGTCCTGCTCGCTATGGGAAACGCGGAGGCTTGCCGGGCCGCGTTCACCAAGGTATTGGCCGCCGACACTCACGTTGTCCTCCGTGATCGCGTTGTTGTCGCGATAGTTGTCGGAATCGTAACGGTCCGCGTCGATCGACAGGCCGAATCTCTCCCCCGACAATGTGCCGCCGGCACCCACGACGGACGTACCGTAGTTTCCCGCAGCACCCCGGATGTACGCCTGGCGCTCTCCCGGCTTCGGCGCACGGGTGACGATGTTGACCGTTCCGCCCGAGGCCCCTCCTCCGTACAGGACCGCGCCAGCGCCGCCGCGGACGATCTCGATACGCTCCACCGATGAAAGCGGGACACTCGCGAGATTGGCCGTTGTCTGCTCATACTCGCTGATGCGCTGGCCATCGACCAGGATCAGGCTGTTCTGGTCACCCGACGTGCCGAACCCGCGCAGGTCGATCTGGCGGTTCGGGCTGCCCGTATTGTCCCGGGTGTAGATTCCGACCTGCCGCCCAAGCAGCTCGGGGAGTGTTCGCGCGCCGCTCTGGCGAATCTGCTCCGCGGTGATGACCTGGACATTGACGGGCAGATCCGCCGGCTTTTCCTCGAACCGGGTGGCCGTGACGACGACCTCGTCCGTGACGATGTCCTGGGCGTCCTGCGCAAAAGACGTCTGGATGAAAACGCAGCCGGCGAGGATCGCCGGCAAAAAGGACTTCATGGTTGTGCTCCCTTGTTGCACGCCCGCCGCGTGCAGTGATTGATGACAGGGAGTACCGCCTGGGAAAAGCCTGGAAAGACGGCGCGGGCCGCTTCCGGATGCCCGCCCCGCGCGGAAACTCCGTATGCGCTCGTCGGGCCGGTATCCGGGCTTGCGAATCGGGCGTGCCGCCTTCCCATGGCCGTTCCGGCAGGCTTTCCCGGAGGTCCACAGTGGCTGTCTGGCACGCCCCTGACGTCGCTTACCGTTGCGGGGGCAGCACAGGAATTGCGGGTCCGGGACGAATCCCGGCTTCCGCGCACCTGTTTCCCGTTTGACCCGGCAGGAAGATCCGGCCGGGCACCCGAGAACGTGCCGGGATTCTACCTGAGGGCGGCGCGGCTCCAAACGCCCGTCCCGCTGTCCCATGGGGAGGCCCGGAAACCCCGTTGGTCGTATAAAATACTTTCAAAGAAACCCGTTAGCAGTTGACTTTGCTGAGTTTTTATCTTTATAGTGTGCTGATGGAAGCCGAGCTCAATACCCTCGACGAGAAGATCGCGCTTTTGGCGAAGCTGTGCCAGAAGCTGCGGGGCGACAACACCCAGTTGCGGCAGCAGCTCGCGTCCGCGCAGACCGAGAACAAGCGCCTGGCGGACAAGGTGAGCACCGCGAAAACGCGCATCGAGTCGCTCCTCAACCAGATTCCCGACGGCGCCGAATGAGCAAGGACAGCAAAGGCCTCGACGTCAGCATCATGGGACGCGATTTTCGCGTCGCGTGCACCGAGGACGAGCAGAAGGACCTGCTCAAGGCGGTGGAATTCCTCAACGCCAAGATGAAGGAAATTCGCGACACCGGAAAAGTGATCGGCGTCGAGCGCATCGCGATCATGGCCGCGCTCAACATCACGCACGAATATCTTTCCACTCGCACGGGCGGTGGTTTTGACGCGGGGGAGTTTAAGCGTAGAATGAATCGCATGCAGGCAACGATCGACCAGGCCATGGATGGCCAGGATGAGTTGTTCTGATTGCGGTCTATGTCCCCTGCGTTGTTGTCAGGCTTTAATTCTTTGAACCAATGTTACTTCTCTTGGTTGCGGCCTAATGCAGCGCTGTTGTGCGCGTCCCACTGCGGAAGCGCCTGATGTGCTCGGAAAGCGACCACCTTGGACCCTAGGTTCAAGATGACGGCCTGATGGCACGCGCGGGGGGCTCCCCTTGAAATGCGGATCGAATCGAAGCGGCGATGCCGCTTTTTTTATTTGTCGAAACGCGCCGTGTTGCACGGATCGCGCAATCCGCTAGAGTTCCGCTTTCACCGTTTCGACCGGGATGGGCATGAATTACTGGCTGATGAAATCCGAGCCGGATGTGTTCGGCATCGAGCATCTCGCGGCCGCGCCCGGCAGGACCGCGGCATGGTGGGGGGTGCGCAACTACCAGGCGCGCAATTTCATGCGCGACCAGATGAAGGTCGGCGATCGCATCCTGTTCTACCACTCGAGCTGTCCCGAGCCCGGCATCGCGGGCATTGCGCAGGTGTCGCGCCTGGCCTACCCGGACGAGACGCAGTTCGACCGCAAGAGCCAGTATTTCGACCCCAAGGCCAGCCGCGACCTGCCGCGCTGGTTCAACGTCGACGTGCGGCTGGTGAAGAAAACCCGCCTGGTCGCACTTCCGGAACTGCGTTCGCATCGCGAGCTCGCCGACATGATCATCCTCAAGCGCGGCAACCGCCTTTCCATCACTCCGGTGCAACCGAAGGAGTGGGATTTCATCATGGGGCTCCTGTAGAGCGCCGATGATGGAGTGGTGGATCGTTTACCTGCTGATGGGCCTGTTCGTGGGCTGGTTTGCCGGCCTGCTGGGCATCGGCGGCGGCCTCATCCTGGTCACGCTGATGGTGTACCTGTTCACGCTGCAGGGCTTCCCGGAGGACCGCATCCTGCACATGGCGCTGGGCACGTCGATCGCCAGCATCGTGTTCACCTCGATCTCGAGCCTGCGCGCCCACCACAAGCACGGCGCCGTGCGCTGGGACATCGTCCGCGCCTCGATTCCCGGGCTGGTCGTCGGCACCCTGCTCGGCACCCTGGTGGCGGACATGCTCAAGTCGAAATACCTGGCGATCTTCTTCGTGATCTTCGTGTACTACTCTGCCGTCCAGATGTTCCTCAACGCGAAGCCGAAGCCTTCGCGCCAGCTGCCCGGCAAGGTGGGCCTCAACGTCACCGGTGTGATCGTCGGCATCGTTTCCGCGCTGGTCGGCGTCGGTGGCGGCGTGATGACCATTCCGCTGATGTCGATGTGCAATGTGCCCATGCGCAACGCCATCGGCACGTCGGCCGCGCTCGGATTGCCCATCGCCATCGCCGGCGCGGCCGGCTTCATCGCCACCGGCCTGGGCAAGGATCACCTGCCGCCCTTCAGCGTCGGTTACGTCTTCCTGCCCGCGCTGATCGGGATCGTCATCGGCACGCTCGTGACGGTCCCGTGGGGCGCAAGGATGGCGCATACCATGCCGGTGCCGCGCCTGAAGAAGATCTTCGCCGTCATCCTGTTCATCCTCGCCACGCGCATGCTGTGGACGCTGTTCTGACGCTCACGCGCGCGACTTGAACCAGCCGGTCAGGCTCAGGCGCTCGCGTGTCGCGGGCAGCACTTCGTGGGGAAACCGCTCGCTCAGGAACAGCACCAGCGTGCCTCCCGCAGGCTGGATGTCCACGCTCGCCGCATCCGGCTTGCGCTCGAGATACAGGCGCAGCTCGCCGCCGTCCCCCGCGCCCCAGCCGGCATTGAGGTAGAGGATGGCGGACAGGAGGCGGCGCGAATCGCGGCTGAACTGGTCGAGGTGCTTGCGATAAAAGGCGCCCGGCGCGTAGCGGGCGAAGTGGCATTCGAACTCGAACAGTCCCAGCTGCAGGTCGCGATTCAATTGCAGGCGCAGGGCCTCGAACCGGCCCAGGCATTGCCGCTGCGACTCGCTGCTGCCCCCCGCCTCCAGCCAGAGGATCTGGTCGGCGCGGACGTCTTCCGCGACGCGCTGCTGCGCGCCGCTGCCGATGGCGGCGTCATGGAATGCGCCATGCGCCGCCAGCCGAACGGATTCCTCGCCCAGCGCGCGCACCATCCCGCCGTCGATGAAGTCCGGCGCCGCCACCCAGCCTTGCGAGGCGAGGCGATCGCTGATGCCGTCGAACGTCTCCATTGTCCAGGGACCTGGTGTCTAGGGACCCGGCGTCGAGATGAGCTTGCGTACATCGTCCGGCAGGGCAAGCAGGCTTCCGGTCGTCGGCCAGTGGTTCGCCTGCGCAGCCTGCGCGATGGCGTCGATCCGCTCCCGGTCGAGCGGATGCGTGCGCAGGAATGCCGGCGGATCCACCGGGAGCTTCGCGGCTTCTTCCGCGAGCAGCCGGAATACTTCGTCCGCATGGGCGACGTGCCCATACACCTGCGCCAGCGCGCGCAATGCCTCTTCGTCCGCCGCCCTTTCCTGTGCACGGCTGAACGTCATCGCGGTGAGCAGCCCGGCATGCCCGATCGTGCGGCCCGCGATGTCGTTTCCCGCCCCGCTCGAGATCGTCGCCACGGCCACGCCGATGGCCAGCCCGCGACCCATCGTTGAAACGGGGTGGCGCAGCTTGACGTGGGCAATCTCGTGGCCGAGCACCATCGCGAGCGCGTTTTCACTGGGCATCCGGGCCAGCAGCCCGCGGAAGACCACGATGTTGCCGCCCAGGGTGGCAAAGGCATTCACCGTCGGCTCGTCGACGAAATGGACGGTGACGCCCATGCCCGGCGGCAAACCCTGCGCGGACGCAAGGCGTGTCGCCAGCTGTTGCAGGTAAGTCGAGACCACCCCCGGCGCGGGAAGCTTCCCGGAAAACTGCGACGCGAATTCCTGCTCGGCCTGGAAGGGAATGTATTTCGCGAGCCTGTCGGCCAGGAACACCGCCGCCGCGATCACGACGGCTGCAATGACGGCCAGGCCGCCCAGCAGGCGCAGGAAATCCAGCAGCGGGTGCGTGGCGCTGACGTTGATGCCTTCCGGAACCTGCGGATTGCGGTACTCCACGAATCCTTCCGGCGATCACGCCTGCGTGAGGGCGGTGCCGTAAGCCATGACTTCGACGGCGCCGTAACTGCGGGGATTGCGTCCCGGGATGGAAAAGGTCTGAAACTTGACGTTGACGATCATGCGCGAACCCTTGCCGCGGGCTTCCTCTTTCATGCGCAGCACCGCTTCGCGGCGCGCACGGTCGAGCAGGGATTCGTAGGATCGCAACCGGCCGCCGAAAATGCTCTGGATGCCCGATACGACGCGCTTGAAATAGTCTTCCGAAATGACCACGCTGCCGGCGACCAGGGCCTGTCCCCGCACCCCCGAGAGCGGCGGAAACCGGTTGCTGAAGACCATCACCCCGCCCAGTTCCTGCTCGCGCGCGAGGATCGACCGGTAGTGGCGCCGCTCCGCCATGCGGCCGGCCGTGTAACCCACCACCATCAGGATGACGAATACGATCAGGTCGAGGAAATCGGCCACGTCTTACTCCAGCACCACGGCCGTGCCATAGGCCAGCATTTCCGCGGCGCCCTGGGTGATCGATGACGTCGAGAAGCGCACGTTGAGGACGGCGTTGGCGCCTATGCCCTTCGCCTGCTGCACCATGCGGTCGGTGGCTTCCTGGCGCGCTTCTTTCAACAGGTCCGTGTAACCCTTGAGCTCGCCGCCGACGATGTTCTTCAACCCGGCCATGATGTCCTTGCCGACGTGCTTGGAGCGTACCGTGCTGCCCTGCACCAGGCCGAGGTGCTTGACGATG
>Ga0315910_10005841_pt1 | contig 10037 bp, 8 predicted proteins | sample EdamamesoilMG_FD_204470 | JGI IMG/M metagenome (GOLD analysis project Ga0315910, IMG submission 204470) | Garden soil microbial communities collected in Santa Monica, California, United States - Edamame soil | ecosystem: Environmental > Terrestrial > Soil > Garden | place: USA: California... | reverse complement strand
CAGCCTCCACCCAGTTGCGCGGGTGCGCGGAGGCTTCGCCTCCGCGGCCTTCCGTTTGGCAAAACGATGCGTGTGGTTGCGTGACGTGTCGTGGACGAGCGGATATGTTCGGACGGCTCGAATCCCTCCTCCTCCGCTGCACGGCTTGGAATGAGAGCATCCTCGGTCATTCTGATTCTGACGCTTGGGTGTGGGGGGCCCGCGACGCCCGCGCCTGCGCCCGGACCCGTGACGCCCGCGCCCGCGCCCCTGACGCCCGTCGAGCCGGAGCCCGCACCGCTCACCGCGCCGCCTGTCGTTTCCGCACAGGTCGTGACGGCGCCGCCGAAGGCCGGTGATCCGCCGCCCCGTCAGCCGTCGCAGGTCGAGCTCGAGCAGGAAGAGAAACGGCGGCGCTACGGAGCGGTCTGGCCTCCGCCGGGATACGTGGAGCCGCCGTGTGAGCTCGAGCTTTCGACCAAGGCCGTGCGGCGCGGGCGGGTGTCCGAGATCACGGCATTCGCGCGAAACAAGAGTGCGAAGCCGATCCGGCTGGAGCTCCCGAGTCGCTGCCCGCAGGGCCCGGTCGTGTTCTCCGGGCTGTCGCCCGAGTACGACTACTACCGGAGCTGCGCGAAGGGCGCGTGCGGGGGCCCGCGTGACCCGGTCGTCTTCGAGATCAAGCCGGGCGAGCAGATCGAGCTCGAGATGGTCGAGATCGATCCGCAGGGTGCCAACTGCACCGCGCCCCTTCCGCCCGGGACGCACTCGATCACGTTCGCCGTGCCCTTCGCCGGAAAAAGCTGCTTCGGAGCCACCGCAACCGTGCGGCGCTAATCGGGGCGCCGGAGGGCGTCGGCGATCAGGTGGCTCAGCTCGCCGACGCGGTAGGGCTTTTGGACGAAGCCGACCGCGCCGCGCTGGAGCATGGCGCTCACGTCTTGTTCGGCGCCGTAGCCGGACCAGATCAGCACGCGGAGGCCGGGTTCCAGCCAGCGCAGGGCGTCGAAGGTTGCCTCGCCCGTCATGCCCGGCATGCGCAAATCGAGCAGGACCAAGCCGAAACGCTTTGGCTCCGCGCGAACCACCTCGACGGCGCTCGCTCCGTCGGGCACCCGCGTCACCTGGTAGCCGAAGGACGTGAGCGTCGCGATGGCGGTCCGGCTCACCATCGCGTCGTCCTCGACGAGCAGGATTTCACCGGCGCCGCGGATGATCGCGCTGGTGGTGGTGGGGAGAGCGGGCGTTTCGTCGTCGGTGGTGGGCAGGTAGATGCGAAAGGCCGTCCCGACCCCAACGTCGCTTTCGACTTCGATCGTGCCACCATGCGCGCGGATCGTGCCTGCTACCGCGGCCAGGCCAAGGCCCGTGCCGCGACCGACCGGCTTGGTCGTGAAGAACGGGTTGAAGATGTCGGAGAGCAGCTCTTTCGGGATCCCGCTGCCGGTGTCGAGCACCTCGAGCAGCACGGCGGATGCCGGCGGTTTGCCGTTCAACGGTGGCGCGAGGCCCTGGTCGAGCAGCGTCGTCGAGATGCTCAGTGTTCCTCCGCTCGGCATCGCGTCGCAGGCATTGACGAAGAGGTTCAGGAGCGCGCTTTGAAGGAGGGCGCTGTCCGCCATCACGGTGGGGCTCTTCGGGCCGAGGTCGGTGACGAGCCTAATCCGCGGGTCGACCGAACGCCGGAGTAGCCAGACCGCCTCGTTGATGGTGCGGTGCAGATCGGTCGGAGTCTGCAGCATCTGCGCTTTGCGCGAATAGGCGAGCAGCTGGCGCGTGAGCTCCGCCGCTCGGTTCGACGCTTGGACGATGCCGTCGGCGAGAACGTGTTTGGTGTCGCCCGGCTCGAGCTCGAGCTTCAAGAGCTCGGCCGAGCCGAGGATGGCGGTGAGGTTGTTGTTGAAATCGTGAGCCACGCCGGCGGCCAAGCGCCCGACGGTCTCCAGTTGCTTGGCTTCGAGCGCGACGAGCTCGGCCTCCGCTCGCGCCCGTTCCGCGTGTTCCCGGCGCAGGGTCTCGCGCCCGGCCAGCGCGAGCGCTCGCTCGATCCTGCCGACGATGGCCACCGTCATGCTGACGAAAAACCCGATGGCGATGAACGTCACGGCCTGACTGCGGGCCCACCCGATCGCGCTCGTCATCGCGATGTCGCGCGGATCGGGAGCCGGGATGCGCCCGCTCACCATCGCCCAGGCAATCATCGCGACCGACAGCGCACTCGCTGCCGTGAGCGCAATGAGTGCCTTGTGCCCGAGCAAGAGTCCCGCGAGCATCAACATCACGGCCAGGAGCACGGCGGGTCCGGACAGGTACCCGACGAACCCGTAGCCCGCGATCGCTGCCGTCAGGCCCGGCACGACGGTGAGCCAACTGCGGAGCGCGCCTCCCGGCCGGCCCGTGACGGCGGGGTAGGCGAGCACGAGCACACTCACCGCCGAAAGGGCGACGAGGACGAGGCGGCCCTTACCGTGCATTCCGAAACCGACGATCGTGGCGCCGGCGAAGAACGTGACGAAGAACGCGCGAAGGAGGTGGAGGGAGATGCGGTCGCGCCACGCGAGCGTCTGCTCGGCGTCGCTCGGCGTCGCGGGTCCCTGGGTCACGCTGAGATCATGGCCTTGATCAGGCCGTCGAGCAGCCGATCCCCGCGCTCGACGAGGCGTGGCAGGTAGCGTGCCGTGTCGCGAAGGACTCGCGCCGGCCCCTCGGGACCGAGGGCACCCTCGACGTAGGCCCGGTCGGCGTCGAGCCAGGTCGGCACGTCGGATTCACGAAGTTCCACGTGAAATTGCAGGCCGAACTGGCGGCGCCCGAGGCGGAACATCTGGTTTTCGCAGGCGAGCGTCGACGCGAGGAGGACGGCGCCCGGGGGAAGGTCGAAGGTGTCGCCATGCCAGTGGAGCACGACCTCCGCGGGATCGAGCCCCGCGAGGTACGGCTCCTCGGCAGGCGTGCGGACGAAGTGGATCGCGCCCCAGCCGACCTCACGAACCGGTCTCGGCGGATCGCCCGCCACGTTCGGGTAGACGCGAGCGCCCGCGGCCGCGGCGAGAAGTTGCGCCCCCAGGCACAACCCGAGTGTCGGAAAGTCACCCCGGACGGCGGTTCGGATGAGCTCGAGCTCGTGTTCGAGGAACGGATAGCGAGCGTCCCCTACGTCGAGAACGCCCATCGGTCCGCCCATGACCACCAAGAGATCCCAGCCGTCCAAGGTGCCCGGCACCTGGTCGCCGGCGTCCAGGCGTCGCCGATCCATTCCGATGCCCGCGCGCGCGAGCGCCTCCCCAATGCGAGCCGGCCCCTCGTGGGCCACGTGAGTGAGCACCAGCGCACGTCGCACGCCGCGAGCATACTCGCGGCCGGCCGCGCGTCACCCGTCGTATTCGGCGATGCCCACGTAACGAAGGACTCGCGTGCAGTCCGCGTCTCGCGTCGTGCCGCGGCAGGCGTGCTCGCCTTCGAAGCGCGTGGACTTCGCCCGTAGCGCTTGCAGGATGGCCAGGGTCAGATCGTGCCCGCCCCCGGTGCAGGACGGTTCGCGGCAGAGCAGGTCGAAGAGCGCCGGCGCATGCGGCACCGACACGTGGCGAACGTGAGCCGTCTCCGGGACCGCTGCCCCGGCCCGCTTCTCCTCGATCTCCAGCCGGAGTGTCTTCAACCCCGGGACCTGGGCGAGCAGGCGCGGCGCCTGGTCTTCACGTGCGCGACGCTCGGCGGCGAGCTGAGCCGCCTCCCGGTTTCTCGATCGAAAGGAGCTCATGAACCGTTGGGGTGAATTTCGGGGTTTCGGCCATCCTGCCCGATGCAGGCGGTCGCGAAAACCCGAGTCAGATCAGAGGGTAGCCCGCGTTCCCCCCCACCGCAAGCATCGGTGCGCCCCTTCTCTCGCATGCCTAGCTGGTCTCTAGCTCGAGGGAGCTTGGGGGGCCCCGAGCAGAAGCCGCTCCACCAGCCGCGCCGAGTACACCTCGAGCTTCTTGAACACGACGCCCATGCCCGGCGGATCCGTCGCAATGCGCACCACCACGCCGATGCCCTCGACGTTTTCGACGCCGTCGAGCACGACCGAGAACTTGAGCCGTACCTCGGTTCCCACAGGAAGCGGGGTGTCGGTTCGCACGAATGCGCCCTCGCCGGAAAGGTTGGTCACGTACTCGCTCACGAACTGATCGAACGAGTCGAACTGCTTGTTGATGGTGATGCGCTCGCCGTGACGCCGCTCGGGGCGTTCGGCGGGGACCGCGTCGTCTCGGTCGTCGCTCACGCGTCCTACTTCCCGTGAAGGTCGAACTGCTCGATGTGGTACTCGGTCCGCGGGTTGAACTCGATGCGGCGCATGTAGCGCTTCTCCGCCTCTTGCACGGCAGCGCGCTCTTCGCCCTGCATCAGGTCGACCACCGCCGGGTGCGCGTTGACGAGCACGGAGTAGCCCTGCAGATTGTGCCGCTCGCGCCGGATCTGTCGCAGGATCTCGTACGCGATGGTCGTCTTCGACTGCACTTGCCCCGTTCCGTCGCAATAGAAGCACGTCTCGTGCATCGTGCGGCCGAGGCTCTCCCGCGTCCGCTTTCGCGTCATCTCGATCAGGCCGAGCTCGCTGATGCGATTGATCGTCGTCTTGGCCTTGTCCTTCTCGAGCCGCTGCTCGAGCGCACGCCAGACTTTCTCGCGGTTTTGCGAGGCATCCATGTCGATGAGGTCGAGGATGACCAGCCCGCCGATGTTCCTGAAACGAAGCTGGTACGCGATCTCCTCCACCGCCTCGAGGTTGGTCTTCAGCGCCGTTTCCTCGAGGTCGCGGCTCCCCTTGCCGACGTAACGTCCGGTGTTCACGTCGATCGCGGTGAGCGCCTCGGCCTGATCGATGATCAGGTAGCCGCCGCTCGGCAGCTGCACCTTGCGCCCGAGCGCCCGTGAGATCTCGTCCTCGATCCCGTAGGCGTCGAAGATCGGCTCGTCGCCGCTGTAGAGGATGACGTCCTTCACCCGGCTCGGCATGAACATCTCGACGAACCGTAGGAGGCGCGCGTGCTGCTCCTTGTCGTCGATCACGATGTGCTCGATCTCGTCGGTGAACAGATCGCGCGCCGTCTTCAGCACTAGATCGAGCTCGGTGTAGAGGTCGCTCGGCGCCTTGGCGGTCTCGCGCTTCTTCGACACGTCCTCCCACAGCTTCACGAGGTAGCCGATGTCTGCTTTCAGGCCCTTCTTCGTGAGGCCTTCGGCGACCGTGCGGACGATCAGGCCGCCGGACGGCGGCTTGAGGCCGTCCACGACCTCGCGCAACCGGGCGCGCTCGCGCGCGGAGCCGATGCGCTTGGAAATCCCCACGTGGTCGACGGTCGGCAAATACACGGCGTAGCGACCCGGCAAGGAAACGTGGCTCGTCACGCGCGCGCCCTTGGTGCCGATCGGCTCCTTGGAGATCTGCACGATGACCTCGTCGCCTTCCTTGACGACCTCGGTGATCGGCACCGAACGCGACACACGCGACGGTGTGCGCGACCCTCCCGGGCGGCGGCCACGGTCCGAGCGCTGTCCACGGCGGTCGCCGCGGCCACGCGCCGGCTCGGCGGCTCCCTCTCCGCTCTTTCGTGCTCGATCGCCGCCGCCGCGCGCGGCGCCTGATCCACCCGAACCGCCTGAACCGCCGCCCCGGCCGCTACGTCGACGACGTCGTCGGCGTGGCCCGCCGCCATCGGAGCCGCGACCTCCACCCGATTCCTCTTCTTCTTCCTCTTCCTCGACCGGCTTACTCCCACCGTCCTCGCCGCCCTCCTCGTCGTCGTCGTCGTCGTCGTCGTCCTCGTCGTCCTCGTCGTCGTCGTCCTCGTCGTCGTCGGGATCGCTGACTTTTTCGCTCCCGCCCTCGGTGGCTGCGGGATTGCTGTCGTCGTCGTCGCCCTCGGCGGCGTCGGGATCGCTGTCGTCGTCGTCGTCGTCGCCGTCCGCCGCGTCGGGATCGCTGTCGTCGTCGTCGTCGTCGTCGTCGTCGTCCTCCGCGCCGTCCGCACTCGGTTTGCCGAGCACCGGCTCGTCGTCGTCGTCCTCCGCGGCCGCGTCGCCTTCCGCCGCCTGCGCGGCTTGCGGCCCGTGACGCTTCCCGCCGTCGCCCTTCTTGAAGTCCTCACCCGACTCGTGCTTGCGCGCTCCGGCGAGATACGCGTCGAAGTCGTCGGGGCGTATCAGATCCTCGACGTGAAGGAAGGCGGCCCGATCGAGCCCCACGTCGATGAACGCGGCCTGCATGCCCGGCAGAACGCGACTGACGCGGCCGAGCACGATGTTGCCGACGGTCCCGGCCGCCGATGCGCGCTCGATCTGGAGCTCCGCGATGATTCCGTTTTCGATGAGTGCGACGCGCGTTTCGCGAATGTCGCAGTTGATGACCAAAGTGTTACGAGCCATGGAAAAGATCCGAGCTTGCGACGTCGAGCCGCTTTCCGGCGTCCCACCCATGGGCAGCCGGCCGCGGGCCGTTCACGTCTGTGCCCGGCATATCACGCTGCCCGGCCCGAGCGCCCGCAGTCACTCAAATAATACAATATTATCGAATATTTATCGTCATCGCGGCGGCCGGGGAGCGGGGTCACCACGGGCGCCGTCCCGGGGCGGACCTGCTAACGGGAGGGCGTGTCCACGTCCTACCTCGTGCTCGATATCGAAACGGTGCTCGACGCCGAGCTGCCCATCGTCCAGGCCGCCGACACCGAGCGCCTTCCCGCGCCGCCCCATCATCGCGTGGTCGTGATCGGCGCCTTGATGCTCGACGCGGCCTACGAGGTGAAGCGCCTCGGTATCGTCGGCGACGCCAAGGACGAAGAGGGCATGCTCGCCGCGTTTGCGAAGCTTCTCGAGGAGCGGCGGCCCTGCCTCGTCACCTTCAACGGCCGGTCGTTCGACATGCCGGTGATCGCGACCCGCTGCCTTCGCTACGGCATTTCGCTTCGTCACTACTATCGCTCTCGTGACGTTCGCTACCGTTTCACCGCCGATGGGCACCTCGATTTGATGGACTACGTCGCTGACTTCGGCGCCGCCAAGTCGTCACGCCTCGACGTGATTGCCAAGCTTTGCGGCATGCCCGGCAAGGTCGGTGTGGAGGGCAAGGACGTGGGACCGATGGTCCACGCCGGGCGGCTGGCGGAAGTCAGGGACTATTGCCTTTGCGACGTGGCGCAGACGGCGGGAGTTTTCCTGCGCGTTCAGCTCTTGCGTGGCGAGATCGAGCGCGACGAGTACCTGCGCGCGATGAACGGCCTCTTGGCGCTGATCAGGAGCGACGAACGCCTCAAACCCGTGGCGAATGCGCTCAACGAACCGCGATTGTTGCTCGCCGAGGGAGCGCCAGGGGCGTAAGCTGGCCGGCATGTCGCGCCTTGTCGAACGAAAGTGCCGAGAGCTTCCGGCCGGAACCACCGCCCTCGACGCCGGGCAAGTCAAGCTGTTGCTCGCCGAAGTGCCCGGCTGGGCGGTCGAGCCGGACGGCAAGCGGATCGCCAAGACGTACGAGTTTTCGAACTTTCACGAGACGATGGAGTTCGTGAATGCGCTCGCGTGGGTGGTGCACCGGCAGGATCACCACCCCGATCTCGAGGTTTCCTACAAGCGCTGCCGCGTCGTCTACTGGACGCACACCGTCGGCGGCCTCAGCGAAAACGACTTCGTCTGCGCCGCGCGGATCGAAGCGCTGCTCGCGCCGTAACGAGGCGCGTGGACGACCCGACCTAGCCGGACAGCGTCGCTTCGACGACCAGCCCGTCCGCGAGCGCCGCGATCGGCAGGAGATTGCCGGTGATGGCCTTGCCGCCGACCACGAGCTCCTTCACGCCGCGGCACTTCTTGCCCGGGTTCTTGATCACGATCTTGAGCTTCTTCCCGCGGAACTCGCGGTCCATCTCGTAGCCCGGCCAGCTCGAGGGGATGCACGGGTCGACGCGAAGACCGTCGATCTCCGGCCGGATGCCGAGCACGCTCTGGAGCGCGACGAAGTAGCTCCACGAGACGGTGCCGGTGAGCCACGGAACGCGTGATTTCCCGGCGTTGCGGTTGACCGTCGCGTACGTCGTCTGGCTGTGCACGTACGGCTCGATCTCGCGGATTTCCGCGCGCTCGTTGTACGCGGACGGCATGTACGCGCGGTAGTACTCGTACGCTTGGTCGCCGTTGCCGAGCAGGCACTCGGCCATCACCGCCCAACCTTGCGGGTGGTTGAAGATGCCGGCGTTTTCCTTGATACCCTTGTTGTAGACGACGCCGCCCATGATGTGTTTGGGCGTTTTTTCGAAGGGCGGCGCGCTCAGCATCAAGCCGTAGGGCGTGGCCAGGTAGTCCTTCATCGCCTTCATCGCGAGGCGCCCTTGCTCGGGTGTCGCCGCGCCGCTGATCACCGCCCAGGCCTGGGTGTTGATGTACACCTTGCCCTCTTCCATCTTCTTCGTGCCGAAGATGGTGCCGTCGTTGCCGGTCGCCCAGATGAACCACTCGCCGTCCCAGCAAATCTTCTGGATCGCCTTGTCGAGCGTCTCACGCTGTCCGAGCGCCCACGTCTTCTCGTCGACGAGGCCGAAGCGATCGGCGATCTCGGCGTAGACACCGAGGCCATAGCGCACCTGGAAGGCAACCATCACGCTCTCGCCGGTGTATCCGAGGTTGCAGCAATCGTTCCAATCGGCGGCAAGGCCGCAGGGGAGCCCGTTCTTTCCGCTGCGCTCGAGGTTGAATTCGAGCGCGCGGCGCAGATGGCCGAGCACCGTTGCCTGACCCTTGTCGGCGTACGGCAGTACTTTCTTGTAGAAGTCGACCTCGCCCGTTTCGGCGACGTAGGCCGGCACCGCGTTGAAGAGCCAGAGCGCGTCGTCGCTCCTGAAGTGCTCCTTCGGCGGCTCTTTTTCATGGCCCGGGCGGTGCGTGAACGGCTTCACCAGCGGCATCGCGCCGCCGCAGGCAACCTGGCCCGTGAGCATCAGCTCCAGGCGCTCGCGCATCTTGTCCTTCAAGAGCGGAGTGACGCCGAGAAAGTCCTGTACGGTGTCGCGGTAGCCGAGACCGTCGCGCTCGCCGTTGTAGATGAGCGACGCGGCGCGCGACCAGGCGTACGTGATGAGCGCGTTGTACGCGTTCCAAACGTTCACCATGCTGTCGAACTCGGGGTCGGGCGTCTTCACGTTCACGCCGCCGAGCAGTGAGTGCCAGGACTGCTTGAGCGCCTCGAGCTCTTTCTCGCAGCGTTCCGGGGTACCGAACTCGGCGACCGCTTTCTTCCCGTGCGTGTCGGGCGTTCCGAGCCCGAGCATGACGATCAGCTCACGCGTCTCGCCCGGCGCGAGATCGAGGTCGACCTGCTGCACGCCGACGACGTTCTCGCCCTCGGTCTGAAAGCCCGTCAGCTTGCCGTTCACGAGCGCTGCCGGCTCCTTGTACGTGCCGTAGCTCCCCAGGAAATTGTCGCGCAGCGTCTCGAAGCCGACCACCTTCGCGCCCACGACTTTCATCCAGTAGCGCGCCGGATCGGATAGATCCTTCGCCGGGTCGTACGGCTCGTACGGGTGCGACGCGATCGAGAGCATGTCGCTCACCCAGTCCGCTTTGTTGGCGAACGTCGAGTACTGCAGGTTCACGAGGTCGTTGTAGAGGTGTCCGACGCTCGCGAACTCGCAGAACGTGTAGACCGAGATCGCGCGCTTCTTGTCGGTGCGGTTCGTGACCTTGAGGCGCCAGTACTCGAAGATCTGTCCTAGCGGGACGAAGTACGTCGACTCGGTCTCGATGCCCTCGTACTTCGAGGTGATGATGGTGTAGGCGGTGCCGTGGCGGCAGGTCGACTCGTAGCGGTCGAGGGGCTTTCCGACCGGCTGCCAGCTCGCGCTCCAGTAGTCCTTCGACTCGCGGTCCCGGAGGTAGAAATAGCGACCCGGCTGGTCGAGGGGCACCGAGTTGCCGCGGAGGCGCAGGATGCGGTGGTTCGCCGCGCTTCGGTAAAATCCAAAGCCACCGGCGTGGTTGGTGATGATCGCGCCGTACTCGGTGGTGCCGAGGTAATTGCTCCACGGCCGCGG
>Ga0315910_10005840_pt1 | contig 10039 bp, 10 predicted proteins | sample EdamamesoilMG_FD_204470 | JGI IMG/M metagenome (GOLD analysis project Ga0315910, IMG submission 204470) | Garden soil microbial communities collected in Santa Monica, California, United States - Edamame soil | ecosystem: Environmental > Terrestrial > Soil > Garden | place: USA: California... | reverse complement strand
TTCGATCGCGGTAGGCTGATCGCGATGGCTCAACGAGCGACCGACGCATCAGAATCGTTCGAACAGCACCCGATTCCCGACGAAGGCGAACCAGAGTTTCCGTGTTGGGTGCGTGGCACGTGGCCCAACGATCGCGGTTGACGCCCTCACGGACTACTTCGAGGACCAGGCCCGCCTAGCGCGCTTCGCGAGGCAGGCACCTCCTGTCGCGTTCCGGTTTCACCAACGGTGTCGTTGAGTACTCGACTGCAGGACTAGTCAGCCGCGAGGCCTGTGAAGCTGAGCAAAGACGGGATGAGCGATGGCAACAAGAGCGGGTAAGTACCGTGAACCAGCGTCCACGGAAGTTGCCCCACGCCATGGCTGTCCTGGTCAGGTCGATGCGGTCTTGCATCTGCAGGCAGGTCGTCAGGGGGGAAAGTTCTGCTGCAAGTGGAGATGCGGGCCCGGCTTCAAGTTGTCGACCCGTTGTGAACAAAACTGAACAACGCGGGAATTAGCACTGACACCGGCCTACGCCGTTGTGCTGCCGCCAGCCAAGGCGCCTTACCCAGTTCGAAAGAAGGACGAGCCCATGCGTCTGCGAGAAACGTTTTCTATTGCCGCGTTGCCTATCGTTGCGTTGTTGCCGCTTTCGTTCGGCGCGTGTAGCAGCAGCACCACCCAAGCGACCACCGACGGCGGGGGCGGTACCGGTGGCATGGGGTCCACCACGAGTGGGGCCGGGCCGGTCAGCAGCACCACCGGAGGTAGCACCACCAGCGCGGCCACGAGTGCGACCGTCGGGAGCTCGACCAGTACGGTAAGTACGTCGGGAATGGGTACAGTGGGAAGCACCAGCGTGGGAAGCACGTCCGCTGGCCCCGCGACCACGGGAAGCAACACGGTGGCGGGTGCCGGCGGAACGACCGGAAGCGGAACGACCGGAACGACCGGAACGACTGGGACGACTGGGGGCAACGTCGACTGTGTGCTGCCCGAGCTCCCCGACGCTGGGAGTCTGCCCGACCTGGGCATGAAACTCCCGGACCCGTTCACGTTTTTCGACGGGACGAAGGTCACCACGAAGGCCCAGTGGGAGTGCCGCCGCCAGGAAATCCTGGCCATGGCAGCCAAGTACCTCTACGGCCCGATCCCGGGCGACTGCGATGAGGTGACCGGATCCGTCAACGGCGGCAACGTCTCTATCAGCTGTACCGTGGGGGGCACGACGGAGAGCTTCTCCGCCACCATCAGTGGATCGGGCGAGGCCATCAATGTGAACCTCTCGGCCGGAATCCTTCCCCAAGGCAAGACGCTTAACTTGGGAAGTGGGAACGAGGGGAAGATCAGGAGTCTCTACGGATTGCAGGAGCTCAACCCCAACATCGCCAACGGGTGGATGATCAATCGCGTGATGGATGTGTTGGAACAGAATCCAGACAGCGGACACGATCAGACGAAGATGGCGGTCTCAGGATGTTCCGGATGTGGCAAGGGTGCATTCCTCGCTGGCGTCTTCAGTCGTATTCCGATTGTCGTGATCGTGGAATCGGGCGGTGGCGGCGGCACCAGCTGGCGCATGACCGAGTGGTTCTCACACGGTGACGGTCAGTCGCGCTGGAATTGTGGCGATCGACCTCAGGGGATCGACGTCCTCGAAGACAACGGCATTTGCGGGCCGTGGGTGACCAGCGCGGCGCAGTCGTTCCGCAGCAATCCCGCGACCGTCAACAACATGCCCTTCGATCAGCATTTGTTGCTGGCGACGATCGCTCCCCGGTACTTGGTGCACTTCACCAACGACCAAAAACAGTGGTGTTGGCTGGCAGGGACCTCCGAAGCGCTGGCGTCCTGGGCGGCTCATTCGGTGTACTCAGCGCTCGGCGTTCCAGAAAACCATTCCTTCGAAATCTATGGCGGAGGGCATTGTGGCGTGGGTGACACAGGCATCGCTGCCGCAATGTTCGACCGAGCAATCAACGGCAACATGAGTGCCGACACGGGCAAGATCAACATCCAGGATAGTCGCGTCATGATCCCGGTCAGCGAGTGGAAGGACCTCTTCATCGACTGGGACATGGACACGGTCTTGGAATAACGCCTACCTCTCGGACGAGCGAGTAGTCACTCCCAGCACGCGGATCCGCCGCAGGCCTCCGGGCATGCGCCAGTCGATCTCTTGGCCGACTCGGAGTCCCAAGAGCGCACAACCGAGCGGAGCCAAGATGGACACGCGGCTCGCGTTGGCGTCGGCGTCTTGCGGATACACGAGGTGCAGCCGGCGCCGTTGCCCGGTGGCGACGTCCTCGCACTCGAGTTCACTGTTCATCACGACCACGTCCCGAGGGATCTCGGAGAGCGGTAGGACGCGCGCGCGCTCGAGCTCTGCCTCGAGCTGCTCGGCGACAACGGAACCGTCGACATGCGCGACGAGCTCGAGCAGTCGGCTGCGATCTTCGGACGCGACGATGATGGAAGGAGCAGATGTCATGCGAAACCTCGCTATTCGAGAGAAGCGCCGAGGTCGGGGCAGCACCATGTCGCCCGACCGAGCCGGGCGCTGGTTGAAGGCTCTACCGACTCAGCCCGCAACCAACGACCGGCGCGAAATCGCACATGGCGACCTCGACCCGACGTAGCAGCAGACATTTAGCGGAGAACGACACTCCCTCGAACGCTAGCATGCTCCCGCCGCCTTTCAACCAACGCTCGCGTGGGCCCCGAGGACCCATGGCTCCCGTGACGGCGGAAAGGCTTACCGGTAGAGATCCTTCAAGTCATGAACGCGCTCGCCGGGCTCCAGGCGAAGGTTCTTGGGGCGCTGCTGGAGAAAGTAGCGGCGCGTGATGGTGGCGCCACGACGATTGGGGAAGGCCTTCAGCTTCGCGTCGAGTTCGCTGCGCAACGCTGGGATTGAACGCACCCTCCCCCATTTGCATTCGCCCAAGTCCGTCACGTTATCGCTGCGGATGCCTACGATGTCGATTTGAACCTTGCTATCGAAGTATTCCCCCACTCTGAAGTCGCCATCCACACCCTCGGTTGCATAAAGGCCAGGCAAGCTCCGGCGACAGAAATCTTCGAACGCGCACCCGGCGAAAGCTTGAAGCTCCGGCGCGACATGCAGCTGGTACGCCTTTCGAGGCCCGTGGAGCAGAATGGAGCTTTGGTGAGGGAACACGAACCGAAACCAGAATCGAAGCAATGGATCAGCGATCGCCAGGCGCAGGTGCCGCTGCGGCGGCTTCTCACGCAGATTCGTTACTGGGTAGCGCTTCTCTACGTAGCCGAGATTCACGAGTGCTTCGGTGTAGTAGTGCGAGCTGCCCGGTGAGATACCCGTGGACTTGGCAATATCTGCCAGCTTCGTAAGGCCCTGCGCGACGCACATGAGTATCGCGTAGTAGTTGTCGAGCTCTCGCAGCTCTTCCCGGAGCAGAAAGTCGGGCTCCCGAAACAGAGGCGCATACTCGCCGAGTAGATTGTTTTCGATATTTTGCCGCACGGACAAGTCGGCATCGAACCACCGCAAATAGAGAGGGACACCCCCGCAGACAAAGTAGGTCATTGCTTGGTCAGAGCGGGACCAACGTCTATGGAACTCCGCCGCTTCGCCTGGTTCCAAGGGCAACAAGCGCATTGCCAAGGTGCGGCGCCCGAACAGCGGCCCCTTCCTAGAAAGAACCTCCCGTTCCATGAAACCCAAGTAGGAGCCGCACAGGACGAGCATGACCTTGCCTGACTTGGCGAACCTTCGGTCCCACAGCTCTTGCAGCACCCCCAAGAGCTCTGGCGCAGACTCGGCAAGCCATTGGAACTCATCCAAGACGATCACGAGTTTGCCATCGTTCTCCCAGCGTTGCTCGATCACCTCCAACAGTTCTTTCCAATTGTCGGTGAGGCGCTCGATCAACGGGTCGCCAATGAGGCGAGCCGCCTCGCGGGCGAACTCACGCCGCTGGAATTCTGCCGGTGCAGTCTTGCCTACGAAATAGAGGCCCGAGCGCGACTTCAAGAATTGAAGCAAGAGCTCGCTCTTGCCCACCCTGCGCCGGCCGTAAAGCACGACCAAGGACGAACGCTTCGCGCTGTACTCGCCGACCAAGGCTCGTAGCTCGTTCTGGCGCCCGACAAACATCTCGTGGAGCGTAAACGCCCGGCGCATCTTGTCAAGTCTAGACTTGACGAGTCACGACTTGACGAGTCACGACTTGACGAGTCACGACTTGATGAGCCGGTGGCGGTCCGGCGACGCGCCCGCATGTCGAGTACCCTGGCACGGCCTACGCGAACGGCGGGATTAACGAGGACCAGGCCCCCACTCGGCTCCTTTGACGGACACCAACCGCACGATTAGGATGGCCGCGTGCCTGGGTTTAGTTGGCAGGAGCTGGCGGGGCTCTGCGTGGGCCTGTTCATCGTGGGCGGATCGGTGGCGTGGGGCCTTCGACATTCTCGCTCATCGATGGACGATATCCGCCGCGACGTGGCGGCGTTCGATGCCGTGTTGAAAGCGCTCGAGACCTCGGAGCTGCGGGTCCATCCTGGTCCCGTGTACGAGCACCCGATGGTGGGACCGCTCCCGGCTCACTCGACGTTGGTCGGTGCCCTCGATGGCTATCGCATCTGGGTCGAACTGCACAACCGTTCTTCAGATCCCGAATACACCGAGTACGTCGTCCGAGTCCGCGTCACGGCTCCCTCCGGCCAAGCTTTCGACGCCACCGCGGGAAGCAGCGCGCTCGCTGGCTTGGACCCCCAAGAGCTTCCAGACCGAGGTCAGTGCCTGCACGCTGGTGGTAGCGGAAGCGCCGAGACGCACATCGATGGGCGTGGCCTTGCGGGCAAGCGCCACGACTCTCCGCGAGCACTTGCGCCAGGTCATCCAAGTTGCGCGCAGTATCACGCTTGCGAGTCCCGCCGTTGCTTCACAGCCGCCTCGTGAGCCATGAAAATCGGAAGCATCGCCTGCGTCTTCGCTACCGCGTGCGCGCCGGCGCCGAGCCCGCAGGCGCCGAGCCCGCAGGGTACCCCCCGTCCCAGCGTGGCCACGCCACGGCCGCTCGCGCCCCAGCACCCCTCGCCGGCCGAGACAGCGCCGGCCCCAACAGCGCCGGCCGAGGCAGCGCCGACGACCGTATGTGAGGCGAGCCAGGTGCGTGAGCAAATGCTCCAGGCGTTGTTCGCCGACGACGAGTTCCGCAACTACGTTTGTTGGGATCCTTGCAACGAGCAAACGTTCGCGCAGCAGGTTTCGCTGCGACAAGAGCTTCTCCGCGAGCAACCGGCAACGTGGGGGTGCTTCGCGGAACCGAAACGACAAGCCACCACCGGCCTATTCGTCCTGTTTCTCGTACAGAACGGATCGGTTGAATGGCACCTGTCGTACTCCGGCATTTACATCGGCACGAAGCGCGGGCGCCCGATGACCCATGGCTATGCAGATCTGGAGGCAACGGAACGCGACTACTCGACGGATACCTGGCTCACCCACCGCTTCGTCTGGAACGGCAAAGGCTACGTGGTAGAAAGCACCAAAGTCGCCCGTTGAGCTACCAGCATCGCGTGCCTCCTCTCGGAGCTCACCTGCGCGGCGCTTCGAGCTGGTCCAAATGTTCGCGGATGTGTGCAGCTTCCGCAGGGGTGGCTGCCAAGCCAATCGCTCGCTTGAGCGCGTCACGGGCTTCTTGCTTGCGTCCGAGCTGCTGCAGCAGCGCGCCACGGAGCCCGTGAAAGTAGAAGTAGCCGGCGAGTGGTTCACTCAGCGGCTCGAGCATCTCCAAGGCGTCCCCTGCTCCGCGCACCTTGGAAACAGCCACCGCGCGATTGAGCTTCACGACCGGTGAGCCGTCGTGCCGCTCGAGAGCCGCATAGAGTTGGTCGATGCCGGCCCAATCGGTGTCTTCGGCGCGCTGGGCCCGAGCGTGAAGCGCCTGAATCGCTGCCTGGATCTGGTAGCGGCCCGGACGTCGATGCAACATCGCCTTGTCGATCATGGCAAGGGCTTCTCGGATGAGCGCTTGGCTCCACAGCGAGCGATCTTGCTTCTCCAAGAGCACGAGCGAGCCATCCGAATCGAACCGCGCGCGCTTGCGTGAGTGCGAGAGCAGCATCAGAGCGAGTAGGCCCATCATTTCCGGCTCCGACGGGAACAGCCGGAGCAACAGACGGGCGAGACGAATACCCTCGTCGCACAGGCTGGCGCGCTCACTGTCGGGGCTAGCATCTGAATAACCCTCGTTGAACACCAGATAAATCATGGTCGAAACGGCAGCGAGTCGCTCCGCGCGCTCGACCGGTCCCGGAGCTTCGAAGGCAATACCCGTCTGGGCGATGCGCGCTTTGGCCCGGACAATGCGCTGCTCCATCGCCCGATCATTGACCAAAAACGTCCGTGCGATCTGCGCGATGGTCAGGCCCGAGACCACGCGCAGCGCGAGCGCCACCTGTTGTGTTGCCGGAAGGTCGGGATGGCAGCAGGTGAAAAACAGCCGCAGGATGTCATCCCGGTAGTGGGATCCGTCGAGCCTCTCTGCCAAGTCGTCTTCGACGTCCCCATCAGCAGAAATCACCCCCTCCTCGGGCAGCTCGGTCAGACGCGACTGCCGGCGCACGTGATCCAACGTCACGTTGCGTCCCACCATGATGAGCCACGCTGCCGGATCGCGGGGAGGCCCGTTTTCTGGCCATTTGGCAAGCGCGCGCAAACAAGCTTCCTGGAAGGCCTCCTCCGCGAGATCCAGATCCCGAAAGTAGCGTAGCAATGCCGCCACCGCGCGCGGCCGCGCCGCCGCGAGTCGGGCTGCAATCCACCCCGGATCCGGAACGTCAACCATCGTCAACCATCCTTCACCGCCGAACCGTTGGGATAGAACAGCATGAGCGGGCGGATCTCGTAAGCGCCGCCTGGATTGGCGTCCGAGAGCTCGCGTACGATCTCCAAGGCCTGCTCGAGATTCTCCACATCGATGATGTGAAAGCCCAAGAGCTGCTCCTTGGTTTCGGCATACGGACCATCGGTAAACATCTTCTCGCTTTTCCGGTACGTGGTCGCGGCCGTGGTGGGCATGAGTCGAACAACCGGCCCGAATTGCTGTTCGTACCTTCCGTGCACCGCGCGCAGGCAAGTCATGACGGCCTCGTCCTCCTCTTTGGACCAGGCGGACGTCATCGATTCATCGTTGTAGCAAAGCAGGGCATAACGCATGGGAGGAGGACCTTTCCGAGGACGAGGGAACGCGGCCGAGTCCGACAGCGACCGCGCATTTTCTGGATTCAGGGGTTTGCTCGGACACGACTGGTCTGTCCAGTGGTCCGGTAGCGCCCTGGGTTCCTCAACACAACAACAAATCCCTTTAAAACAACGACTTACAGAAATTTCGAAACTGATGTCGAGGCGCGCGGTCGTCGTTCGTCGTCACGCTGTCAGGAGCGAAACTCAATGGAAAACGTCGTCATCTCCAACCCGCCTCACGCATCCGATCCCTTCACGGCGTCCCTCTCTGGCAGCGCCGCATCGAAACGCACGAGTGCCTCACTGAACCGACAGCACCCGATCATGACCTGGAGCGGCCGAGTCCTCTCGGGCTTGTTCGCGCTCTTCTTGGTGGGCGCTTCTGTCACACCCAAACTCCTCCATCTCCCCGTGGCCGAACAAACCATGCTGGAGCTGGGGTGGCCGGCGGGTTACGCGTTTTCAATCGGAGTTCTCGAACTGACGTGCGTCGTGCTCTACCTCATCCCCCGGACGAGTATCTTCGGAGCCGTGATCACGATGGGCCTCTTGGGTGGGGCGATGGCGACGCAGCTTCGCGCTCAGACGCCACTGTTCAGCCACGTGCTGTTCAGCGTGTACGTCGGGCTCTTCATGTGGGGCGGCTTGTGGCTGCGCAACCCGCGCTTGCGGAAGCTGTTCCCCTTCGTACGTGAAGCGAACTAGAAATCCCGATCGCACTCGACAGTGCGAGCATCAACCTCATCAATTCCAACCCTCAACGAAAGAACAACGTCATGTCCAATACCATCCGTCTCCATCGCGTCCTCACTGCCAAACCCGAAAAGGTCTTTCGCGCCTTCGTCGAAGCGGACGCCATCGCCAGCTGGCTCCCACCCTTTGGCTTCACCTGCACGGTCCACGAGCTCGACGCCAAAGTCGGCGGCAAGCACCGCATGTCCTTCCGCAACTTCACGACCGGCCACAGCCACTCCTTTGGAGGCACCTACGTCGAGGTCGTCCCCGGAAAGAAGCTCGTCTACACGGACAAGTTCGACGACCCCAACCTGCCGGGCGAGATGACGTGCTCCATCACGTTCCGAGCCGTGTCGTGCGGTACCGAAATGACCGTCGAGCAATCCAACCTCCCCGACATCATTCCCCCCGAGCAGTGCTATCTCGGCTGGCAAGAATCCCTGCGAAAACTGGCCAAGCTCGTCGAGCCCGAGATCAACCAGTGATATTCTGCTCAAAGTCTGGGGGGCGCTACGCCGGTGGCGCCTCTTCCAACGCCCGGCGCAGCCGCTCGAGCAGCGGCATGATCTGGGCGCGGCGGAGCTTGTAGAGGGTGCGGTTGGCGACGAGGACGCTGGAGATGTCGCAGATGTGCTCGCGCACGACTAGGTTATTTTCGCGCAGGGTTTCGCCGGATTCGACGAGATCGACGATGACGTCGCTGAGACCGACGAGGGGGGCGAGCTCGACGGAGCCGCCGACGTAGATGACCTCGGCTTGGATGCCGCGTTTGGCGAAGTGTTCGGTGGCGATCCGTGGGAATTTGGTGGCGACGCGCGGGACGCCGCTGGGTTCTTCGACACCGGCAGGGCCGGCCACGACCATGCGGCACTTGCCCACGCCGAGATCGATGGGTTGGTAGAGGTCGTAGGCTCGCTCGAGGAGCACGTCGCGACCGCTGATGCCGAGATCGGCGACGCCGTATTCGACGTAGGTGGGGACATCGTCGGGTTTGAGGAGCAGGAAGCGCAGGGAGCCGTCCGCGGTGTCGCGGATGAGTTTGCGCTCGTCTGCCAAGAGGTGGCTGGTGTCGATGCCGGCGCGCTCGAAAAATGGGGCGAGCGCCTTCACGACGCGTCCCTTGGGGATCGCGAGGGTGAGCGGTGTCATGGCACTCATGGTACGGCCGACTCGTCCCGGATGCGTTCGATGTCGGCGCCGGCGCCGGCAAGCTTGGTCTCGATGTGTTCGTAGCCGCGATCGAGGTGATAGACGCGGCGGACGATGGTTTCGCCCTCGGCGACCAGGCCCGAGATGACGAGCGAAGCGCTGGCTCGGAGATCGGTGGCCATGACGGAGGCGCCGGAGAGGCGCTTCACGCCTTCGACGATGGCGACGTTGTTGCGAATGTCGATGTGGGCGCCCATGCGCTGCAACTCGGGGACGTGCATGAAACGATTCTCGAAAATCGTTTCGGACAGGACACTGCGACCGCTCGCGATGGTCATCAGGGCCATGAACTGGGCCTGCATGTCGGTGGGGAAGCCGGGGTGCGGGGCGGTGGTGACGTCGACGGGCTTGAGGCGGTCGGTGCGCACGATGCGGGCGTGCTCGCCCTCGCGCTCGATGGTGACGCCGGCCTGGCGGAATTTGGCAACGACCGGCTCGAGGTCGTCGAGGGGGGCTTGTTCGAGGAGGACGTTGCCACCGGTAAGGCCCACGGCGGCCATGAAGGTGCCGGCTTCGATGCGATCGGCGATGATGGCGTGGTCGAAGGGGTCGAGCTCGTCTCTGCCCTCGATGTGGATGATGGAGGTGCCGGCGCCTTCGATGCGAGCGCCCATCTTGTTCAAGACCCGTCCGAGCTCTTCGATCTCGGGCTCGCGCGCGCAGTTGACGAGCGTGGTGCGCCCCTTGGCAAGCGAAGCGGCCATCAAGAGGTTCTCGGTGCCGCCCACGGTCGGCATGTCGAACACCACCTCAGCGCCCTTCAAGCGGTTTGCCTGGGCGACGATGTAGCCGTGCTCGACGCTGATGGAGGCTCCGAGGGCCTCGAGACCTTTCAGGTGCTGGTCGACGGGGCGGGCACCGATGGCGCAGCCACCGGGC
>Ga0315910_10005839_pt1 | contig 10041 bp, 6 predicted proteins | sample EdamamesoilMG_FD_204470 | JGI IMG/M metagenome (GOLD analysis project Ga0315910, IMG submission 204470) | Garden soil microbial communities collected in Santa Monica, California, United States - Edamame soil | ecosystem: Environmental > Terrestrial > Soil > Garden | place: USA: California... | reverse complement strand
GCGCGTGGTGGCCTCAGCGGGCGGATTGGTCAAAAAAGTTCGATCGATGGCATACCCCAAGCCCACGATCGTTGTGCCGACGATCGCTCCGTAACCCACAGCGGACCATCCAGCACTGGCGCTGCCTAGCAACGCGCCCCAAAACCCTGCCGCCAAGCTGGCCAACGTGGCCACGCCCAGTACACCCAGGTGCAAAATCAAGCGTCGACGCCGCAGCTCATCGAGCGGTACGCCCGGCCCGGCTATGAAGCGCCGCAGTGTGAGACGATCGTGAGGGAAGGTTTCGAGGTTGAAGTCGAGCTGGAGTTGGTCCCCATAGGCCCGGGCGGCCGTGATGCGGTGATAGGGAACCAGGAACTGAGTGCCGGACGCCAGCGCACCGACGGCATAACCTTCACTGTAGGGGCCCACCCCAAACAAGCCCACGGACAACCCGGCGGGAGTGCAGCAGAGTTCCACCTGGCCGATGGCGTTGCTGTTGGGGGTGCCCACGGCGGTAGCGCGAACTCGCATGACGTCTCCGGATCGTAGTGAGGATGGGCTGAGCTGTGAAATTTCCGCTGGCAGAGCGATCGCTCGCGGCATTTTTCCGCCGAAATCTGCGTGAGCAATGACAATGTTTCGACAGTTAAACAACGCGACGCAGGCTGAAAGTGTTCAAGTACTTGAAATGAATAAAAAACTTTCCATGAATGTGGATTGTGAACAGGTTTCATGTTGAGGTTCATGCTCAGAAACAAACTTGAAACAAACAAACTCGTATGGGGTGGACCTAGGCCAGGGCGAGCGAGAGTCACTCAGCACGCGGCGCGCCAGGCCCAACTTGGAGGAAGCAGAGTCATGATGAAACTCGTCGCCCGGGCAGCTTTCGCAGTCGCGGTGTTATTGACGCCGGCGCTCGCCATTGCGGAGGAGATTGCAGCGGAGGCGGCGCCAACAGCTGTTTCAGCTACCGAGGCCGCCAACCACGCACAGTTTACGGCCAACAATGTTTGGATGATGATCGCCACCGCGCTCGTTTTCATCATGAATCTGGGCTTCGCCGCGTTGGAGTCGGGCATGACGCGCGCCAAGAACACCGTCAACGTCTTGTTCAAGAACGTGTACGTCGTCATCGTTGGCATTTTGACGTACTACGTGTGCGGGTACAATCTGATGTACCCGGGCGATTTCAACGGCTATTTCGGGTTTTCGGGCATTGGTCTGACGCCACCCGACAATGGCATGACCGCGGATTATGCCCAGGCCGGTTACACGTATTGGACCGGATTTTTGTTCCGCGCCATGTTTGCCGCGACCTGCGCCACCATCGTTTCGGGTGCGGTCGCGGAGCGCATCAAGCTCAAGGCGTTCATCTTGTTCTCGCTGCCGTTCGTGGCGTTTGTGTTCCCCATCGCAAGTTCATGGACATGGGGCCACGGGTTCATGGCCGACCTCGGCTTCCATGATTTTTCCGGATCCACCCTCGTGCACTCGGTGGGTGGTTGGGCCGCGCTGGTGGGGGTGTGGCTCTTGGGTCCGCGCCTTGGAAAGTACGGCAAGCGGGGCGAATTGAACCCCATGCCCGGGTCCAACATGCCCTTGGTGACCATCGGTGTGCTTGTCTTGTGGCTTGGCTGGTTTGGGTTCAGCGGTGGTTCCGTGCTGTCGGCGGATCCGGCGCGGACCTCGTTTGTCCTCGTGAACACTTGCTTGGCCGGTGCGGCGGGCGGCGCAGGGGCCATGTTGGCGTACAATTTCATCAGCCGAAAACCCGAGTTGTCGCTGATGCTCAACGGAATCCTAGCTGGTTTGGTGGCCATCAACGCGGGGGCTGATGTCATCATGCCGTCCAATGCGATCCTGGTGGGACTGCTGGCAGGCACGCTCGCGGTGAGCGCGGTTGTGCTTCTGGACAAGCTGAAGCTGGACGACCCGGTGGGCGCCACGTCGGTGCATTTGGTGTGTGGCGTCTGGGGTACGCTGGCCGTGGGCATCTTCTCCACCCATCCGGAACACAACTTCATCACTCAGCTGACGGGTGTGGGGGTGTACGGCGCCTTCAGCGCGCTCTGTTCGGGTCTCATCTTCTATTCGATCAAGGCAACCATGGGCCTGCGTGTCAGCGAAGAAGAGGAGATCGACGGGCTCGACTCTGGGGAGCACGACATGCACGCTTACGACCTAAGTGGGAGCAAGACGGGACGAGCCATTGTCGCTCATTCGGCCGCAGCCGAATGAGCCGAGGAGCGCCTCCACTACGACAAGTAACCACGAGCGGTCTCTCGCGCTGTGAGGGGCCGCTCGTCTGTTTTTGAGCTGGCGCCCCCGCACGCCCGTCATCTGTCACGTAGTTGTCACACTGGCGAAGTCCGCCGGACTTAAGGGTTCGCGGCCGTTTTTGGCCGCGACGTGAAGGTGTCGCATACGGTAGGACCTATTTGGGCTTTGTTCTTGTCACTTGCTTGTCACAATTGGAAGCAGGCCTCATAGTGGTTGTATGGCACTGATCGTCCCTTTCCCCGCCCACCGCAGCCAGGCCGCGCGCCGTGCTCAGCGCGTATTTCACGCGCAGGACAAGCTGCAGCGAGCGCAGAAGCAGGCGTTGCTCTTCTTCGCCATGGCGGTCTGCACGGTCGCCGTCATCATGTCGGCGCTAGAGCTGGCTGCGCGGATTCGCTAACGGTGGCGCGGATTCGCTAACGACGCACGACAATTTGAGTGCCTTGACCCAAGACGGGAGACGGCCCTGCCGCGTACCAGTCATCGGGCACGCGCGGTGAGGTCATCGTGAAGAGACGTTCGCCATCCCGCGGCGACACGTTGATGCAGCCTCCGCTCATCGGCATCCCAAACGTCTCATGCCAATAGGCGACGTGAATGGCAAACGGCTGCTGAAAGTACAGCGCAAACGGGACATCCGCGATGAAATAGTCGCGATGTTCGGACTGTTCGGGGCTCATGTCGTCGCTTCGGTATTTGAACGTGATACGAAACCTACCCACTGGCGTGGTGCGCGTGGCGAGGGGATCATCACCTGGACGTGGTGTGCCTCCACTGCCTGGGGAGGCAAGCGTCGCAAAGACCGGTGTCTGGCCGCGGTACACGACCAACGTGCCTTGGCTGATGGTGAACGAGATCCAGACTTCGTGCGCTGCATCGCTGAGGGGCGGGGACGGTACGGCTTCGGCTATGTGCAGGTCGTGAGCCTCCACCCAACCTCCAGCCGGATCCGCAGTTGCGAGCTGTGCCCAGGTTTTGCCCCCACCCGTAACGACGCGGCCGGTGAGGTGATGAGGCGTGCCCGGCATGAGCTCAGTGGCCGCACGTAAAGTGCAGTCGCCCGGCAGATGCACGGGCGGGTCCAACACATTCTGCTGAGGTCCTGGCTCTGCAGCCATCGGGGGCTGGCACTCGGGTCCCTGGCTGAGCACATGAACCATGGTGGTGCGTCGCGGCCAGGCCAACGGCAATGTTGGTCCGGACGTCCTTCCCGTGTGGAGCTCCACGCCGCTGAAGCTGGACTTCTGGAACACGACCAGCCGATCCATCGGCATGAGGGTACCGTCGGCGCTCTGACCGAACTCTCGACCGTGAGCGAGGAACGTCCTGGTCAGGGCCACCATGGAACCAAACTGAACGTCCCGTCGCACCAGACGTGTTTCATCGGCGCGCGCGATGGACCCGCGCTGGGCCAAGAAATCAAGCATCTCGGCCGAGGGCAGCTGAGGATTTTGGGCCAACTGTTCATGACCGGCCCAATGCGGAGGCAGCGGTCGACGACCGGCTGGACCAAATACGCGCTCCTTACGCAACCACTCGTGCTGGAGCGGCACCCGGCGATAGGAGGGCGTTCCCATCGATAGAGCAAACTCGAAGGGATAGGGCCCTGGGCGAGGGAGCAGCAGGGCCATGCTTTGTGAGTAACGTGTGGGGTCCAAGCTAGCGTTGTGGTCGAGACACACATAGCCGGTGGGCTCCACTGCAAACCAACCCCTTCCACAGCCTTTCTTCACTGCGCTTCCCAGCGTGTGCCCGGGCACTTCACGCAAGGCCACTGATTGCCCGGCGCGCAGCGCGCCGATCGGAGCGGGGCTCTGCTCGGGTCGTTCGTAAATCCAAAGCAAGAAGCCGTTGGCGTACAGGCGTGGTGCGAGGGTTTGGGTTTCTGCGGCGGTGGGTGCGCGTTCGAGCTGGGCCTGGGCCTGCGACGAAAAGAGGCACAACAAGGCGCAGCCCAGCTGTCCCCACGCTCCACGCATCCGTTTCACGCAGCCTGCGTAGCGCAGTTTTCTCCGGGCATTCAAGCGACTCATGATTCGTTCTTGTTGGGCGTCCCTGGGCTCGGTAACACCTTGTTGATGGCGACGCAGGACCAGACACCAGAACGCTTTGTCGAGGGCGGAGCCCAGCTGGAGGATCAGCGCTTCGATCGCATTTTTCGTCCGCAGTCGCTCGCCGACTTTGTCGGTCAGGCGAAGCACAAGGACAACTTGAAGGTGTTTGTAAAGGCCGCTCTGCGCCGGGGGGAGCCGCTGGATCACATCCTTTTGTGTGGGCCGCCGGGGCTCGGCAAGACGACCCTGGCCCACATCTTGGCCGCCGAGATGGGGGTTCATCTCCACATCAGTAGCGGCCCGTCCATCGAGCACAAAGGTGTGCTGACGGGGTTGCTCACGCGACTCGAAAAGAACGACGTGTTGTTCATCGACGAGATTCATCGTCTGAGCGCCCCGGTGGAAGAGGCGCTTTATCCTGCCATGGAGGACTTTCGCATTGACGTGCTCATGGGCGAGGGTGCTTTTTCCGAGAGCATCCCCCTTGATCTCAAGCCGTTCACCCTTGTGGGCGCCACCACCCGGACGGGCCTGCTCACCAAGCCGCTCCAGGAGCGGTTTGGTGTGACCCTGCGTCTGGACTTCTATCCACCTGAGGACTTGGCCAAAATCGTCGTGCGCAGCGCTGCCCTTTTGGGCGTGCCGTGTGATGAGGCGGGCGCGCAGAGCCTGGCCGAGCGTTCACGCGGAACTCCGCGCGTGGCCAACCGTTTGATCCGTCGGGTGCGGGACTTTGCCGATGTGGAGGGCAGGGGCCACATTGATCGACGGATCGTGGAAATCACCTGCGATCGGCTGGAAGTCGATGCGGCGGGTTTGGACATCATGGACCGACGCCTGCTGGAAATCATCGTCGACCATTACGACGGGGGTCCGGTCGGCGTGGAGACACTGGCGGCGGCCCTGGCCGAGCCACGCGATACTGTCGAGGACGTCTACGAACCGTATCTGCTGCAACAAGGCTACTTGGGAAGAACCCCGCGCGGTCGAGTGGCCACGAAGAAGGCCTACGCCCATTTGGGACGTCCCATGCAGGGGCAAAAAGGTCCCGCTGATGGCGAACAGGGGAGCTTGTTCTGATTCACACCTGATGTAGGTAGGTTGGTGAGCCGACCGCCCTTAGGCCTTTTCAGCCAGTTCCCCTGGCGGGCCCTCCAGGATGACCGGTTGCGGCGCATGCGGGACAATCGAGGCCTGGGACGCGCGGGTCGTGGTCTCTTTGGTGGGGATGCGGATGGTAAAGGTCGAGCCTTCTCCCATGCGGCTCTGCACGCGCACCGTACCGCCGTGAAGCTGCGTCAATCGGCGTGTGATGGATAAACCTAGCCCTGTGCCCATGCGCCGCGCAGCCTTGGAGTCCGCTTGCTGAAACTCCTCGAAAATCGCGTCGAGCTGTTCGTCCGGGATACCCGGCCCAGTGTCAGTGACGGTGACCACGACCCACTGGTCGTCACCATCGACCTCCACTTGAACATGGCCCACGCTAGTGAACTTGACCGCGTTGCCGATGACATTGCCCAAGATTTGCCGCATGCGTCGGCGATCTGCCGCTGCCGTGGTGTGATCCTTGGCTGGGGACAGCCGCACTTCGATGCCCTTCTGATGGGCGGCAAGCCGAGCCTCGATGACCACGTCGTGAGCCACTTGATGGATGTCGAGCGTCTCGCGGCTGAGGCGAAATTCGCCCGACTCCAGCGCGCTGAGCGCAAGGATGTCATCAATCAGCGCCCGCAAATGCTCTCCAGCGGTGCGCACGATGGTGAGATTTTCCCGTGCATCATCGCTCAGAGGACCGTCAATTTCGTGCAGCAACACATCGGCGAATCCGAGCACGGCGTTCAGCGGTGTGCGCAGTTCATGGCTGAGAGCAGATAAAAACGCAGTGCGGTCTTGATCGAAGCTGCGCGCTTGGACCAGATCCTGCCTGTAGGCGCGTTCGGCCGCGCGAAAGCGCTCCAGCAGCACGTTGAATGATGCGGTCAGTTGCCCCACCTGATCGATGGTGCGCACCGGGATCATCTGTGTCTTGGGTGTGTCGGTGTCTTTCGCCATCTCTGCGATGCGATTGCGCACAAACAGCACGTCGGCATGGACGTCGCGCGCCAACGTCCAACCCAGTGACCCCGCGAGGAGTAGCAGCACCACCGCAAAGGTAGTGACTGAGGACATGAGCGCCGATTTTTGTGTTTGCACATCGGCCGGGGGCACCAAGACGACGAGGTGTAGAGCGCTTGTGCCTGCTTCATTGGGCCGCTGCAGCGGCTTGCGTGCCACGAAGTAGAGCGGAGTGCCGTTCAGACGATCCTGCGCGTGCATCAGCGCACTTAGGCGCTCGGGGCCGAGGGCGCGCTCAGGAGCAGAGTATTTGAGCGTGTTTGCTTCGTCTTGGACCAAGAGCAAACAGCGACAGCCGCTGGCCGCCTGACCCATGAGCTGGGGCCAGGTCGAAGGTGAGGTGGCCTCGAGGCGTGGCGCAAATGCATCCGCCAGGGATCGCGCGCGTTCCATGGTCGCCTGATCCGCGACAATGCCCATGTCTCGTAAGCCAAAGGCGATCGCAAAGAAGGTGATGCTGGCGCCAAAGAAAAAAATCATGGCGGGCGCCGCGACAGAAAATGGCAGCGGTCGCATGATTTACCCCAACCGTTGGGCAGGTTGTGCGACGCACCATTCCGAGTGCAAGAGCGAATACACCGCGTGGTTGATGTAACGGTCCTGTACCCACTCTGCTTGTCTGGCCACACCTTCGAATTGAAAGCCTAGGCGCTGGATGACCTTCAAGCTGCGCGTGTTTTGCGTGCCGGCGGCGCAGGTCACACGGTTGGCATTCATTTCCTGGAAGGCGAACGCTAGCACGCGCAGTGCTGCTTCGGTGATGAGGCCTTGTCCCCACGCCGCGGTGTGCAGCCAGTAACCCAGTTGACAAGCGCGGTGCATGACAGAGCAATTTTCCAGACTCACCACGCCGATCAAGCGCTGGCTGGCGCTGAGCTTGACGAAAAAGCGGGCGGCGGCGTGCGTATCCCAGTCGCGCTCGGCGGCCTGTGTGTAGCGCAAGCTATCCTGGGGACTGTTGTTGAGCTGCACCCACGGTAACCACGGCGATAGTGCGGGCCGCGATTCGTCCACTGCGCGATAGAACTCGTCAGCATCTCGGCTGGACACAGGGCTGAGCTGCAGCCGGCGCGACTCAAGTGGGGCACGCAGAACCTTGATCCGCGGGGGAATTTTTAGTTTCGATTCCGCCACCTGTTCACCTCATCACTCACTTGTTCAAGATGGTGCTACATTGGGCACGCGCAACAAAAATCTCCAGGTGACCCGCCTCGAAGTCACGCCAAGACAGCAGCCAGTCTCCGCGCGTTGTCCCCGGAACCAAAGTGGGAGAGGGCTGAAACCCACTGACGCGGCTCAGCACCGAGGGTCGACCAATGCCGTCCTTGCCGGCTGAGGCGATGAACAGACGGTCGCCAGCGAAATACGCCACAGCGCTTTCTCCATCCGTGTTTCGAGCCACCACGGGCCGCTTGCCCTTGCTCGAGAACTCGCGATGCCAAAGCGCCTCGCCTTGCCCGTGTGCAACGTAGCCAGCAAAAGAGCCCCCAGTCTCATCGTCCCACACCACCAAACATCCCTCCGTATCACACACCAACGACGGCTCGGCTTGTTTGGGGGAAACACGAATCGTTACGTTCGTTCCGACCCAGCTGTCACTCTCGGTGTTTTCTGCCACCGGGATGCCAGAAAACACCGGCGCGTTCAGCGCCACCCGTAGTAGGCGGATCTCTGTCCCGGAGGTCCCCATATCGTAGCGATAGGCGATGAAGAGATCCTGCCCAAACACTACGGCGGTGGGTTGCGTTGCGTCCCCGTTCTGCAGGGCCGTAAGTGCAATCGGATCGCCCTCGGGGACCAGATCTGGGTTGAGGCGACGCACGACCAGCGCCGAGTGCTCGCCACGTTTTTCACTCCACACCGAGAGCAAGTTCCCATCGGGCAGTAGGGTCAAGCTTGGGTAGTACTTTTCCTTGCGCTCTGAGGACAACAACTGCGCGGGGGTCTTCAGCGTTCCGTCGGCGGCGATGGCGCGCACGTAGACGCCCGGTTTTCCCTCGCCCGAGTCCCAGTACAGCGCGGCGTAACCCCCTGCAATGGGGGTAAGCGCGGGATAAATGGCGGAGCTCGCCTCGGGGGTGACGTTGCGAACCGGTGACAAGCGGCGCAGTGCGTCATCCAGCACCGCAGCGTAGACGTTGCGACGTTTTGGATCCTGGTGGGCGTCGGTCCACAGCGCCAAAATGCCCTGTGCGCCTACGGCGATCCGCGCGTGAGAGGCGGGAACGCTCACGTCGAACGGCCGCGGCCGCCCAATCCCGGCGAGCCGACAACTGCCGGTTTCCTCTTGGGACAGGTTGGCGTGGCGAATGAGCGACAGGGCGATGTTGGGGTTCTCGCCCCGGGCCAGTTCGAGCGTGGCCAAAGCTTCTTGGTGCTGATCGTGGCGAAACTGCAGTTGCGCGCGGTTGATCAATTCTGCACCCGGGCCCTCTTCACTGGGGAGCACTGTTTGGCCATCGAGCGCAGCGCCGCTGCGGGCCGAACTCGACAGTTGCTCCGGCAGCTGCGCCGACGCCGGGTTGAGCACATACAGCCAAAACGCGTAACCGCTCAGCACACAGACGGCAAACACGGACAGCCAGGCTACGGCGCGACCCGACGTGCCGCCGTGCGCGTACGCCGGGCCGTCCGGCGGCGGGCTGGTGAGCACGAGGGGCGGATCAGGGATGTCCGCCGTGCGCGCCGAAATGAGCAGCGGGTTCATGCTGGAAACAGGTTCGTTCTCGTCGACCAACACCATCTCGAGCGCTTCCAAGAATTCGCGCGACGATTGGAAGCGTTGTGTGAGATCCGGATGCAACGCTCGATTGAACCAATCAACGAACTCACTAGGAAGGTCGGGCCGATAGTGGCGTGGATCGGGCAGCTGACCGCGTGCGATCTGCGCCAAAATCATGGCTACGCCTTGCTGCACGTCCCACACCGTACGGCCTGTGAGACATTCGTATGTGATACAGCCGAGCGCCCACAAATCGGCGCGATGGTCCACTTCACCTTGGCCCCGGGCTTGCTCCGGGCTCATGTAAGCTGGCGTGCCGAAGAGCGCTCCCTCGCGCGTCAGACGTACGTTCTTGTCGTCTTGGCCGTCGCGACTCTCGTAGAATTTGGCAAGACCAAAATCGACGATCTTGGCGAGCAAGCGCCCATCGGTGTCACGGGTGAGGAAAATGTTTTCAGGCTTGAGGTCGCGATGAACGACCCCGGCTTGGTGCGCCTTGGCCAGGCCACGCACCACGTGCCGCATCACCTTGAGCGTCGTGGAGACCTTGAGCTGTCTCACCCGGGTCATGCGGTCGTACAAGCTCTCCCCATCCAACAATTCCATCACGAGGAACGGACGGTCTTGGTACATGCCCGAGTCATAGACTTCACAGATGTAGGGGGAGTGGATGGCTGCGGCCGCCCGCGCTTCGCGGATGAAGCGCTCGCGCACGACCCGAGAGGTGATCAGCTCGGCGCTGAGGATCTTGACCGCGACGCGTTTGCCGATGTCGACGTTCTCCGCCTCGTAGACCGTGGCCATGCCACCACGACCGATCTCCTGAGTGACACGAAATTTGCCCTCAAGGACCGTTCCGATCGGCACCTGCGATCTCTGTCCATCAGT
>Ga0315910_10005838_pt1 | contig 10043 bp, 10 predicted proteins | sample EdamamesoilMG_FD_204470 | JGI IMG/M metagenome (GOLD analysis project Ga0315910, IMG submission 204470) | Garden soil microbial communities collected in Santa Monica, California, United States - Edamame soil | ecosystem: Environmental > Terrestrial > Soil > Garden | place: USA: California... | reverse complement strand
TAGGCCTGGATCACTTCCGGGTTGGCAGACACGGTCTTGTAATCGCCTTCAGCAAGGACCTCGCCGCGCTGCAGCACGGTGATTCGGTCCGACAGGTGCTCCACCACCGACAGGTTGTGCTCCACCATCAGCACGGTGCGGTTCGCCGCCGCCTTCTTGATCAAGGCGGAGATGCGATCGACGTCCTGGTGCGCCATCCCGGCCGTGGGCTCGTCCAGCAGCATCATTTCCGGGTCGAGCGCGAGCGTGGTGGCAATTTCGAGTGCGCGCTTGCGGCCGTAAGGCAGCTCCACGGCAGAGGTGGTCTCGAATTCGGTGAGGCCGACGGCCTCGATCAGTTCGCGCGCCTTGGCGTTCAAATCATCCAGTACCCGTTCCGCGCGCCAGAAATCGAACGATGCGCCGCGCTTGCGCTGCAGCGCGATGCGCACGTTCTCCAGCACCGTGAGGTGCGGAAAGACGGCGGAAATCTGGAACGAGCGCACCAGGCCCATGCGCGCGATGCTGGCAGGGCTGGATCCGGTGATCTCGCGGCCATTGTAGAAAATCTCGCCGCGCGTCGGCTCGAGGAAATGGGTGAGCAGATTGAAGCAGGTGGTCTTGCCGGCGCCGTTCGGCCCGATGAGCGCATGAATGCTGCCGCGGCGAACCTTCAGGGACACGTCCTGCACGGCGACGAATCCCTTGAACTCCTTGGTTAGTCCCCGCGTTTCAAGAATGACGTCGTCGGCCATAGGGGCTGAATTTTACTAGGCGAGGACCTGCAGCGCGCCCGGCAGCAGGTCGATCTCCAGCTGGTTTGCATCCTGGAATGCGAATTCGCCATCGGCTTCGACCAGCAGCGGCTCGGCGGAGTCGATCCTGAGCCTCCTCGCACGCACCATCCGCAGGCGTGGATCGCCCGCGTGGCTGCCCGCGAGGATCCTGGGGACCAGTTGAAGGATTTCCAGGCGCCCGACGGCTTCGACCATCAGCAGGTCGAGCAGGCCATCGTCCGGCCTCGCCTCCGGACAGACGCGAAAGCTGCCGCCGAATGTCGTACCGTTCATGACGGCGGTCATCGCGGTGGTGAGCTCGAACGCCGGCGCTTCGTCAAGCTGGACATGCACTTTCAGCAGCGGATACCTGACCAAGGTGAGCAGCAGTGCGCCCAGGTACGCGCCCAGTCCAGTGAGAACACGCGGGACCCGCGCCACGTTGCGCGCACCGTGGGCGCCGAAGCCGATATCCATGCCGTTGGCGAAGTAGCAGACTTCGCCACCGGACGCGATTCGGCCGATGTCGAAATTCCTTATTGTCGTTCCGGAACCAAGGAGTTTTGCAAAATCATCCCCACTACCCAGGGGAATCACGCCCAGCGCGGCCTTGCCGCCGGCACGCATCAGGCCATTGACCACCTCGTGCACGGTACCGTCGCCGCCGGCGGCGACGATGCGCTCGTAATTGCCCGCCTCCCTTTCGGCGACGGCCATGGCCTCCAGCGGCCCCGAAGTCACGGCCTCGTCGAATGTCGCCCCCGATTCACGCAGCTTGCGAGCGATCCCGGGCCATTCCCGCCGCGCGCGGCCGCGCCCGGCGGCCGGATTGCGCACGACCAGGCAGGGCTTCAGCTACTCCTTCCCCGGCGGTGGGCGCTTCTCGATGAACGCGTCCATCCCCGCCCTGCCTTCGGCGTGCGCGAAACTCGACGAAATGACCTCGCCCGCCAGCTCGTAGGCGCGCGTGAGGTCCATGCCCATCTGCAGGTAAAACGCGCGTTTGCCCGCAGCGGTCGTGGCCGGGGGTTTTGAAGCTATTGTTTTTGCAATTTGAAGTACATCAGAATCCAACTGCCCGGCAGGAACTACCCGGTTAACCAGCCCCCACTCCAAAGCGCGCGCCGCACTGATCGGTTCGCCCGTCAGCAGCATTTCCATCGCGTGCTTGCGCTGCAGATTGCGGCCGATGGCGACGCCGGGCGTCGAGCAGAAGAAACCCCAGGTAACGCCTGAGGTGACGAACTTCGCCGTATCCACCGCGACAGCCAGGTCGCACTGCGCCACGAGCTGGCAGCCGGCGGCGGCGGCGGCGCCCTGCACCTTGGCGATTACCGGCTGCGGCAGGCCCTGGATGGACATCATCATCGCGCTGCAACGGGAAAACAGCTCGGCGATTTTCGGCTGCTCGCGCAGTTCGCGGATTTCCTTGAGGTCGTGGCCGGCGCAGAAGCCCTTGCCGGCGGCGGCGAGCACCACGACCCGTATGTCCTTGTCCTTCTGTATCGAATCGAAAGCATCCTGCAGCGCCGCCAGCATCTCCGACGTCAGCAGGTTCATCTGCGCCGGGCGGTTCATGGTAAGAGTCGCTATGCCGTCGCGGTCCTCGCGCAGCAGTACTGGCTGTTGCGGTTGAATTTGTGCACTCAAATCAAAAATTCCTCAAGAGTCGATGGCGGAAGCCGACTTGGCCTTCTCGCGCAGCATGAACTTCTGGATCTTGCCGGTCGAGGTTTTCGGCAGCTCGCCGAACACCACCGCGCGCGGCGCCTTGAATTTCGCCATGTGGGAACGGCAGAACTCGATGATTTGTTTTTCAGTTATTAAAGAATCTTTTTTCAATTCAACAAAGGCGCAAGGCGCTTCACCCCACTTTTCGTCCGGCATCGCCACCACCGCCGCGGCCACGACCGCGGGATGGCTGTAGAGCACGTCCTCGACCTCGATCGACGAGATGTTCTCGCCGCCCGAGATGATCACGTCCTTCGAGCGGTCCTTGATCTTGACGTAGCCGTCGGGCTGCACGACCGCGAGGTCGCCCGAGTGGAACCAGCCGCCGGCGAAGGTCTTCTGCGTGGTCGCCGGGTTCTTCAGGTAACCCTTCATCGTGATGTTGCCGCGGAACATGATCTCGCCCATGGTTTCGCCGTCGGCGGGCACCGGGCGCATGGTCTCCGGATCCATGACGCTCAACCCCTCCTCCATCAGGTAGCGCACGCCCTGGCGGCCATTGAGCCGCGTACGCGCGCCGATATCGAGCGCGTTCCATTCTTCCTGCTTCGCGCAGACCGTCGCCGGTCCGTAGACCTCGGTCAGGCCGTACACGTGCGTGAGATCGAAGCCGAGCGTTTCCATGCCCTCGATCATCGCCGCGGGCGGCGCCGCCGCCGCGACCATGCCGCTTACCCGGTGCGCGATTTCCTGCTTCATTTCCTGCGACGCATTGATCAGCGTCGAATGCACGATCGGCGCGCCGCAATAATGGGTGACTTTATGCTTTCTTATTTCGTCAAAAATGGCTTTCGGTTCCACCTTGCGAAGACATACGTTGGTCCCGGCATTGGCGGCCATGGTCCACGGGAAGCACCAGCCATTGCAGTGGAACATCGGCAGCGTCCACAGGTAGACCGCGTGCTGCGGCATGCCCCAGGTCACGATGTTGCAGACCGCGTTCAGGTAGGCGCCGCGATGGTGGTAAACCACGCCCTTCGGATCGCCCGTGGTGCCCGAGGTATAGTTGAGCGAGATCGCGTTCCATTCGTCGGACGGCCAGCGCCAGGCGTATTCGGGATCCCCTTCCTGCAGGAATTCCTCGTAGCCCTTTTCCCCTAAACGCTCGCCGGGGCCCGCGTATTGCGCGTCGTCGACGTCGATCACGACCGGCCGGTGCTTCAGCTTCGCGAGGGCCCCCTTGATGGTGGGCGAGAATTCCCGGTCGGTCACGAGCACCTGCGCTTCGCCGTGCTCGAGCATGAACGCGATGGCCGCCGTGTCCAGGCGGGTATTGAGCGACAGCAGCACTCCGCCCGTCATCGGCACGCCAAAATGACACTCGTACATCTCGGGCGTGTTGGCGAGCATGACCGCCACCGATTTCCCCGCTCCTACTCCGCGCTTCGCAAGTGCCGACGCAAGGCGCCGGCAGCGCGCATAAGTCTCCTGCCAGGTGTAGCGCCGCGCTCCATGAATCACGGCGGTGCGCTTCGGATACACGGACGCGGTACGCTCGATGAACGACAGCGGCGTCAGCGGCGCGTAGTTGGCCGCGTTCTTGTCGAGGTCGGTTTCGAATGGATTGTCCTTCACGCTCATAGGTCGGGAAAGTATATCCCCTACAATTGCCGCATGAGCCACAAGACCCTCGCCCTATGACATCGATCTGGAAGCGGCCGGTTTCAGTCGAGTCCCTGACTGCCATTCACGTGAATACGACGGTGGCCCATCTCGGCATCGAGTTTCTCGAGGTCGGCGAGGATTTCATGCGCGCGCGGGCGCCGGTCGATGCACGTACGCGCCAGCCGATGGGGATATTGCATGGCGGCATCTCGGTCCTGCTTGCCGAAATGCTCGGGTCCTGCGGTGCGGCCTGCGCCTCGCCGCCGGGTTTCCGCGCCGTCGGCCTCGAGATCAACGCCAACCATCTGCGCAGCGTCGCCGAGGGCTGGGTCACGGGCATCTCGCGCCCCATTCATATCGGCCGTTCCACCCATGTATGGCATATTGATCTCACCAACGACAAGGGGCAGCCCACATGCGTTTCGCGGATCACGATGGCGATACTTCCCCAGCAATGAATTTCATGCTTTTGCGCGCGGCGTTTCTCCTGCTCGCGATCCAGTGCGGCAGTGCATCCCTTGCGCAGGACGCCTACCCGAGCAAGCCGATCCGGCTGATCACGCCCGCAGCGCAGGGAGGGACGACGGACATCCTCGCGCGAGTGTTCGGCGCGAAGCTCGCGGAAGTATTTAAGCAACAGGTGCTGGTGGACAACCGCGCCAGCGCCTCGGGCGTCGTGGCGGGCGACATCGTCGCCAATGCGGCGCCCGACGGCTACACGCTGCTGCTGGCTTACCACCAGCACACGGTGAACGCGGCGCTCAATCCGAAACTGCCCTACCACCCGGTGAACAGCTTCACGCCGATCACTCAGCTCACATCGGCGGCCCAGTTGCTGGTCGTGAATGTGGCCTCGCCGCCCAAGACGCTGGATGAGTTCATCGCCTGGACCAGGAACCATCCGGGCCCGCTCAACTACGGCTCGGCCGGCATCGGCAGCGGCGGGCACATGGCCGGCGAGCTCTACAAGCAGATGACCGGCGTGAAAGCGGAACACGTTCCGTACAAAGGCACCGGTCCTGCCATGGTGGCGCTGCTCGCCAACGAATACCACTTCAACTTCGCCGGCCTGCAATCCGGGCAGGTGCAGGTGCGCGCCGGGCGCATTCGTGCGCTGGCGGTGACCTCACCAAAGCGCGTGCCGACGCTGCCCGACCTGCCTGCGATGAGCGAGGCGCTGCCGGGTTTCGAGATCGTCGGCTGGTACGGCGTGATCGGCCCGGCGGGCATGCCGCAACCGATCGTCGCGCGCCTGAACGCCGAGCTGATCAAGGCGATGAACCTGCCGGATGTGCGCGAACGCATTGTCGGCGATGGCTCGGAGCCGGTCGGCAGCACGCCCGAGGCGTTCCGCCAGTTCATGCACGCCGATCTCGCCAAGTGGGCGAAGGTGGTGAAGGAGAGTGGCGCTAAGATGGACTAGAGACGTGAAGGAGCTCGCCGTCCTAGCCGGCGAGTTTGCGCCAGAGGCTGCTGCTTCGTTCCCCTTTCTTCCTTTCTTCCTCGCTGAGTTTGAAATATTGTTCGTCGATTTTGTCCAAGATTTTCTCGTGCGCGGCGAGCTCCTCGTCGGTCGCGCGTAGAACGGTCAACTTTTTCGCGTCCACCCGGGCTGCGGCGACCGCGGCTTCGCTGGGCGCCTCCAGTTCCATCACCAGGCTCTCCTGCCCGCGCGTGAGCGCGAGGTAGACCTCGGCCAGCAGGCGCGCGTCCAGCAGGGCGCCGTGCAGCGTGCGGTGCGAGTTGCTGATCGCATAGCGCTCGCACAGGGCGTCCAACCCGTTGCGCTTGCCGGGATGCAGTTCGCGTGCCATCGCGAGGGTGTCGATGACGCTGGGGCAGTAATCGGTGATCTTTTTCAACCCAGCCAGAGAAAATTCCCGGTCAATGAATTCGACGTCGAACGCCGCGTTGTGAATGATCAGTTCCGCGCCGCTGACGTAATCGACAAAATCCTTCGCGACCTCGGCGAACTTAGGCTTGTCGGCGAGGAACTCGGCGGTCAGGCCGTGCACCTTGGCGGCGCCCTCGTCGATCTCGCGCTCGGGGTTCAGGTAACGGTGGAAGTGGCGTTCGCTGATGCTGCGGCCGAGCAGCTCGATGCAGCCGATTTCGATCACGCGGTCGCCCAGCTTCGCATGCAGGCCGGTGGTCTCGGTATCGAGCACGATCTGCCTAGACGCCAACTTCGATTCCCTTGTTCGCGAGTGCATCGGCGCGCTCGTTTTCGGGATGGCCGGCGTGGCCCTTCACCCAATGCCATTCGACGTGGTGTCCGTGCGCCATTTCATCCAGGACTTTCCAGAGGTCGACGTTCTTGACCGGCTTCCTGTCGGCCGTCAGCCAGCCGCGCCGCTTCCAGTTGTGGATCCACTCCGAGATGCCCTTCTGCACGTACTGCGAATCGGTATAGACGCGCACCGTCGACCGCTGCTTCAACGTGCGCAGGCCCTCGATCACCGCGGTGAGTTCCATGCGGTTGTTGGTAGTCTGGGCTTCGCCGCCATAGATCTCCTTCTCGCGGCCGCCCGCGCGCAGCAGGACGCCCCATCCTCCCGGACCGGGATTGCCCTTGCAGGCGCCGTCCGCGTAGATCTCGACATCCGCCTCAGTCATCGCCGCGGCGCTGCCGGGTATGGTGCGTGGTGCCGGCTCTGTTCGCCGCGTGGCCGTTGCGCTGGGGGATCGCCGCCAGCGCGCGCCGGCGCGCACGCTCCATGCGCCAGGCGGGCGCGATCAACCGCATTCCGTGCACCCGCTTGACCGCGCGCACCACGTAGACGCCGCCCATGATCGGCCACCAGCGCGCGCCGGCTTTTTCCATGAATGAAAAGCGCGACTGCCAGTGCGGATGCTCGAAGGGCGGCACGTAGCAGCCGAAGCGCCCTCCGTTGAGCTCGAAGCCGAGCAGATGCAACCAGTCTTTCAGGCGCAGCAGGCCGATGAAACGCTCGTCCCAGGGCGCGCCCGACCCCTTGCGCGCGAAGAGTTGCCGCAGCCGCCACAACGAGAGCGGGTTGAAGCCCGAGATGACCAGCTGGCCTTCGGGAATCAGCACCCGCTCGGCCTCGCGCAGCACGAGGTGCGGGTCCGCGGTGGATTCCAGCGCATGCGGCAGCACCAGCAGATCCACGCTCTGGCTTGCGAGCGGAAGCTGCATCGGATCGGCGGCGAGCGCGGCGCCGTGCTCGAGCGCCAGCGTGAATCGGAATGGGATCCGGTTGGCGCGCAAGAAATCGACCTGGTGCAGGCCCATCTGCACTGCCCGATAGCCGAATACGTCTTCGGTGGCGAGGTCGAACTGGACGCGCTCCCAATCAAGTACGTACTGTCCCTGCGGCGTCCCGAACCACTCCGAGAGTCCGGGTCGCGCCCCGCTATACTGGTGAGAACCATTCCCCACGAAGGATTGCCTGTCCATGCTGGATATCGTCCCGCTACCTGCTTTTCAGGACAACTACATCTGGACGCTGCGCAGCGGCAAGCTCGCGGCGGTGGTGGATCCCGGCGAGGCCCGTCCCGTGCAGGACTATCTCGCGAAGGAAGGCCTGTCGCTGGTCGCGATCCTCGCCACGCATCACCATCCGGACCACGTCGGCGGCATCGCCGAGCTGGCCGCGCGCAACAAGATCCCGGTGTTCGGTCCGAAGGGCGAACCGATCCCGGCGCTTACCCATCCGGTCGGCCAGGGCGATCGCGCCGACATTCCCGGCCTCGACGCCAGTTTTTCGGTGCTGGACATCCCGGGACATACGCGCGCACATGTCGCCTATTATGGCTTAGGTTCACTCTTCTGCGGCGACACGCTGTTTGCCTGCGGCTGCGGCCGCGTATTCGAAGGCACCGCTGCGCAGATGCTCGAATCATTGTCGAAGCTCGCGGCACTTCCGGACGAAACCAAGGTCTATTGCGGGCATGAATATACGCTCGCCAACATTCGCTTCGCGCGCGCGGTCGATCCTGGCAATGCGCTGCTCGCTGCGCGCGAGGAACGCGCGCAGCGCCTGCGCGACGCCGGCCGCCCCACGCTGCCCTCGACCCTCGGCGAGGAACGCGCCACCAATCCGTTCTTGCGCTGCGCCGAGCCCGCCGTGGTCGAATCTGCCAACAAATACCTGGGCGGCCGTGTCGCCGACCCGGTGCGGGTGTTCGCCGCCATCCGCGAGTGGAAAAACAAGTTCTAGTTGCGGGGTAAACTGCACCAGTTTCATACTGGGAGGCGGGATTCCGGTGTTCGCGACGGGAATTCGATTCTGCATGCTGGCGGCCACGTTGCTGCTCGCGGCCTGCGCATCGCAGCCCGGGCAGAATGTTCCGGATTCCGCCGCCGCGGATCCGTCCCGCCCCACCCGCCCGCTGGCCCGGCCGGAGTCCCCGGTACTGGGATTCAAGGAGGATTCCGACGAGGCGCGCAAGGCCAACGCCAGCCAGGCGCTTGCCAAGCCGCTGGACGCGACCCGCCTGCCTCCCTTCGAGGGCAAACGGGAGGAGCTGGCGAGCGCGACCCAGGGTCTGACGCGCGTCGACCGCACCGTGCGCCAGGACGACGTATGGCAGCGCGTTCGCGACGGCTTCGCGATGCCCGACCTGGCCGGGCCGCTGGTCGCGGAGAAGACCGCCTGGTACGTGGCGCGGCCCGAATACCTGAAGCGCGTGTTCGAGCGCAGCCGGCGCTACATGTACCACATCGTCGACGAGATCGAGAAGCGCGGCCTGCCGACCGAACTCGCGCTGCTGCCGATGGTCGAGAGCTCCTTCAATCCGATGGCGTACTCGCGCGCGCACGCTTCCGGCCTCTGGCAGTTCATTCCCGGCACCGGCAAACGCTACGAGCTCGCGCAGAACTGGTGGTACGACGGGCGGCGCGACATCGTCGCCTCGACCTCCGCGGCACTGGACTACCTGAAGGACGTCTACGACATGCACGGCGACTGGCAACTGGCGCTGGCGTCCTACAACTGGGGCGAGAATGCGGTGGCCCGGGCGCTGGAGAAGAACCGCCGCGAGGGCAAGCCGCTCGACTATTCGAGCATCAACATGCCTGCGGAGACGCGACACTACGTGCCCAAGTTGCAGGCGCTGAAGAACATCATCGCCAACCCGGCACTGTTCGGCATCGACCTCGACCCGATCCCCAACCAGCCGTATTTCGCGTCGATCAACAAGACGCGCGACATCGACGTCCGCCTTGCCGCCCAGCTCGCCGAGATGACCGTCGAGGAATTCATCGCCCTGAACCCGGGCTTCAGCCGCCCGGTGATCCGCGCCGATCTCACCCCGCGGATCGTGCTGCCCGCGGACCGCATCGACGTGTTCCACGAGAACCTCACCAAGTACGACGACAAATCGCTCGTGTCCTGGCAAACCTACCAGCCGAAGCAGGGCGACAGCCTGGAAGCCATCGCGAAACGGTTCGGCGTCAGCCTGGCGCAGTTGAAGGAGGTCAACGGCATTACGCCGCGCGCGCGCGCCATGCCCGCGGTGCTCGTCGTGCCGACCAACGGCGGGCGGGAATCCACCCGCTTGCCCATCATGTACGCGCCGCCGATCCCGATGGCCGGGCCGCGCAGCTTTGTGCATACCGTCAAGACCGGTGAGACGCTGCCGGGCATCGCGGCCCGCTACCGGGTCAAGGTCGAAGACCTGCGACGCTGGAACAATATCGGCCGCCTGACAGTCGGGCAGAAGCTCATGGTCCAGACCAAGGGTGCCCCGTCAGCGGCGAGAAAAGCCTCCAGCAAGGGAAAACCAAGGCAAGCGACACCCGGTCGTCCTGTAAAGAAATCATAGTGTTACAGTAAGTAGTTTATGTAGATGTTTATAAGTTGCTGCGGCGCGGTTCCTGCCTTGCCCGGTGTTCTTTAGAATTCAAGCATGGGCCGGCTGCTTCGGAGGGGTGCACTTTTCACTCTGCTTTTTGCGGGCCTTGTCGCGCCCGCCGCCGCCGACCCT